>WNFI01184866.1_pt1 | contig 16206 bp, 9 predicted proteins | sample 5400471 | NCBI WGS metagenome assembly WNFI01 (sample SAMN13153348, study PRJNA577476) | soil metagenome | isolation source: 100 cm saprolite on Douglas fir-dominated hillslope | place: USA:California | collected 2013-09-17 | reverse complement strand
CCAGGGCGCGCAGAAGCTTGACGCCGACTACACCGCCAAGATCAAGGAATACCTCAGCGACCCACGGATCACGACCGAGCTGGTCGATCATCTGCCGGCATCCACCAAGGTGCCGACACCGCTGAAATTCCTCGGGCGCATCGTCGGCACACCGGGCGAGCTCACGCACGTGAAGGAGATCCATGCCTATCTCAAGGCGGTCGCCGACGCGGCGCCGGCGCGCGCCAAGTATTGGGTGATCGGCAAGAGCGAAGAAGGCCGCGACATGGTGGCGTTCGTCGTCGCCAACGAAGAGACGATCCGCAACCTGAACACCTACAAGGGCTATCTCGCCGAGCTGACCGACCCGCGGAAGACGACGGAGGCGCGGGCGCGGACGCTGATCAGGACGGCGAAGCCGGTCTACTACATCACCAGCGGCATGCACTCGCCCGAGACGGGCGGGCCGGAAATGCTGATGGAGCTCGCCTATCGCCTGGTAGTCGAAGAGTCTCCGTTCATACAAGAAATCCGCAACAACGTCATCACGATGATCACGCCGGTGGTCGAGCCAGACGGCCGCGACAAGATCGTCGACAACTGCTACATGCAGGCGACCCTCGGGTACGGCCCGGGTCAGCCGTACTGGGGCAAGTACGTCCAGCATGACAACAACCGTGACGGCATGGGCCAGTACCTCGCCCTGACGCGGGCGATCGAGAAGCTCGGCCTCGAGTGGCATCCGACCGTTCTCCACGATCTGCACGAGGCGCAGACGCTGCTGTACGCGTCGACGGGCACAGGTCCATATAACGAGCAGCTCGACCCGATCGTGATCGACGAATGGTGGATGATGGCCGAGAACGACGTCATGGAAATGACCAAGCGCGGCGTGCCCGGCGTGTGGACGTACGGCTTCTACGATGGATGGGTACCGAACTACATGTTCTACGTCGTCCACGCGCACAATGCGATTGGACGGTTCTATGAAGTGCAGAGCTACAGCACCGGCTGCGCCGGATTGCCGAAGAGTCCCAGACAGCTAGCGTCCGTTGCAACCGCGACCGCGTTGCGCCAGCGAGATAGCGCCGCTGCTGCCGCCGCGGGTGTTGCGCCAGGCGCCGCCGGCGCCGGCCGCGGAGGATTTGCTGGCGGCGGTGGAGGCGGCGGCGGACGTGGCGCGGCTAATCAGACGCCGGACAGCTTGCTCACGCGCGTCCTCGGCGGCAGCAACTACGCGCAGAGCCGCGAGTGGTTCCGCCCCAACCCGACGCCGGACGACATCAAGTGGGGCAATCGCGCCAACACGAACATTCAACAGTCGGCGATTCTCTTCGCGCTCAAGAACACCGGGCGTGATCGCGAACGCTTTCTCGAGAATTATTGGATCAAGGGCAAGAACGCCGTCGCCAAGGCCAAGAACGGTGCGATCAAGGCGTGGGTGATTCCGGCGACGCAGCACTCCAAGGCGAACGCCGCCGAAGCGGTGAACGAGCTGCTCGATCAGGGGCTCGAGTTCCACGTCGCCAACAACGACTTCAGCGCCGGCGGCGTCAGCGTCAAGAAGGGTGACTGGGTCGTGCGCGGTGACCAGCCGTACCGGACCGTCGCCGACATCTATTTCTCAGTACAGAACTTCCCGACGACCAATCCATCGCCGTACGACGATACGGGCTGGACCTATCAGATGATGCGCAATCTCATCATCAACGAAGTCGGCGACGCGAGCATCCTGACTCAGCCGATGACGCAGGTGACGAGGCACGTCACCGCGCCGGGCGGCATCGTCGGCCAGGCGGGATCGACGATCATCATCGATCACACCGGCGACAACAACATGGTGGCGTTCCGCTTCCGGTTCGCCAACATCCCGATGACCGCGGCCGAGGCGGCGTTCGACGCGAACGGTCACCACTTTGGCGCAGGATCATTCATTCTCCCCTACAGCAACCGCGCGCAGATCGAGGCGGCCCTCAAGGAGCTGTCGCTGAGCGGATTCGTCGCCGACGTGCCAGCCGGCGTCAAAACCCACGACCTGGATGTCCCGCGAATCGGCTACATCCATAGCTGGACGCGCACACAAGATGAGGGCTGGGTGCGGGCCGCGCTCGACTACTACAAGGTGCCATACACCTACTTCGGTGAGAACGCGGTTCCGAAGATGGGACGCCTGCGCGACAAGTTCGACGTCATTCTCTGGCCGCACGGCGGGGCCGTCACCGCACCGACGCCCACGTACGGTCAGCCGATCCCGTACAAGAGCACCAAGGAATATCCATCGTTCGGCTATCCCGATTCGACGGACGACACGCGCGGCGGTATGGGCAGCGCCGGGCTGCACATGCTGTATGAGTTCATGCAGCAGGGCGGGACGGTCATCACCGAGGGCAACACGGCGACCATCTTCCCCGATTCGAATATGACGCCGGGAGTGAAGAACGTCCGAGCTCCCAACCTCGTCGATCGCGGAACGATTCTGCGCAACGTGATCGTCGACATGAACAGTCCGATCGTCTACGGCATGGCGACGAACGAGCTGCCGGTGTACTTCAGCGGGGGTGCCGTGCTCGACGTCGGCATTCCAGCGACGCCGGATCTGCCGGCACAGGGCAAGGTGAATGAGCTTCGCCCCGGCAGCCGCGCCGCTACGGGTGGTGGCGGCGGGCGCGGAGCCGGAGGCCCAGGTGGCGGTGGCGCCGGCGGACGAGGCGGCGCGCCGAACGTATATCAGAACACCCAGCCGATGGCGACCTGGACGCCGCACGCGGTGTGGGAGCCGACGGCAACGTGGCCAGCACCACCCTCCATCACCACGCCCATCGAGGGCGGCCCGCGCGTCGTGATGGCGTTTCCAGCGAGCCCGAAGGACATGCTGCTCTCCGGCGTGCTATCCGGCGGCGAGAACCTATCGAACCGCGGATCGGTGATCGACGAGCCGATCGGCCAAGGACACCTGGTGATGTTCGCGATTCGTCCCTTCTGGCGCTGGCAGACTCAGGGGACGTTCATTCTCGGGTTCAACTCGATTCTGAACTGGAATGACCTGAACGCGGGACGATGAGCCGAGCCTGAGCCTGGGGCTTTCGGTCTGACTCGCATCCTTATGAAGCAGCTCGGCGGTTGCGCGGATACGCGACGTGCCTGAACTTCTTGCGAATCGGATCTCACGTTCTTCCCGGGAGCCTCGTTGTCCTCGGACGCCGTCACCTGCCGACCGGCTTCAGCGTGCGCTCGGCGAAGGCCTGAAGATCCGGCGGTTGCTCGGCCGCGGCGGATTCGCCGAGGTCTGGTCGGCGTTTGACATTCGGCTCAAGCGCGAAGTCGCGGTGAAGACGTTGCGCTACGACATCGTCCTCTCCGAGAACTTGCTCCAGCGGTTCGAGCGCGAGGCCGAAGCGGTCGCCAAGCTCCGGCATCCGAACATCATCCCGATCTATGAGGTCGGGGAGGGCTCGGGCCTTGCCTACTTCGTGATGCCGATGATCGAAGGCGAGAGCCTTGGCGAGGCGCTCGATCGCGAGGGTAGGTTCTCGATCGGGGAGGCCAGCAGAATTCTGCGCGAGACGGCGGGCGCGTTGGCGGCGGCCCACCGCGCGGGGATCGTTCACCGCGATATCAAGCCTGACAACATCATGCTCGAGGGACCCGAGCGCCGTCCAATCGTGATGGATTTCGGCATCGCGAAAGCGACGAGCGGCGGCGACGCGCACCTCACCGGCACCGGCATGGCGATGGGCACGCCGCATTACATGAGTCCCGAACAGGCGAGCGGAGAGAAGGACCTTGGCGCGGCCAGCGACCAGTACGCACTGGCGCTCGTCGGCTACCGGATGCTGGCTGGGCAGCTGCCGTTTCACGCCGAGACGATGCCGACGCTGATCATGAAGCAGATCACCGAAGTTCCGAAGCCGCTGAATCAGGTGCGCTCGGACGTGCCGCGCGAGTTGTCGGACGCATTGGCCCGCGCGTTGTCCAAGGACCCCGCCGCGCGCTATGGAAGCATGAGCGAGTTCGGCGCGGCGATTCCGCAGATCGGCGGCGCAACCGACGGGGCAAGCTCCGGCCGCCGACGGCCAACGGCAACCGAACTGGCGCGGTTTCCTGGCGCCCAGATGCCGGCGTGGCGGGAGCCGGTCGTCCTGTCGGGCATCATCGGCTTTCTGCTGTCGATCGGCTTGTACTCTGTGATCGGCCCACGCGCCGCGATCACGACGGCTTCAAAGAAGGGCGATGCGTTGTTCGCCGGGCGCGCATTCCTCACCAAGCAGGGTGCGAGCGGCTCATACGACGAGCGCATGAGGCTGATCCACGACGACTCGACCTATGTGTGGCTCCAGCGCGCCGTCGGTACGGCCGAGGCGGATCGCCGGGCGTTGAGCGACGTCCCGACGTACCTGTGGAACCTGCGCTGGCAGCGGGGTGTGAGCGGCGGCCCTGATGAAGTCTGGAACGCCGCGATCGCGCCGGGCGGGCAGATCGTTCGGTTTGGGGAGGCGGTGCCGGACACGGCGCCGGGCGCGAGACTCACGTCCGACAGCGCCGTGAGCATCGCCGCCGGCTTTCTTCGCGAGGTTGGAGCCGACGTCGCGACGCTCACGCGGATTCAGGACTCGGTGGTGCCGCGGGCCAAGCGCACGGACCACCTCTTTGCCTGGGAGGCGAGAAGCCGGGCTATCCGTGGAGCGGGTGCCGACACCGCGATTCCTCGGATTCGATTGACCGTCGCCGGAGACCGGGTCCAGGATTTCCGATCGTCGCTGCAGTTGCCCAAGGCGTATCTCCAGACACTGAAGACGGGCGCGATACGAACTACCGTGGTGGTCGTGGTCGTCCTGGTCTGGACCGCCCTCGTCATCGCGGCGATTGTCCTCGCCGTGCAGCGCCAACGGAGCGATGAGCTCCAATGGAAGGCGGCGGCTCGTCTGTCCGGAGCGGCGATTGTTTTCTCCGCTATCGCGCTCTATCAGAATCCAGGCGGCCTCCATGGCGATTCGATAGCGGGGCTGGTCCTGGGGTTCGTCATCCTCGGTGGGCTCGCGCTCGCCGGCCTGGTCTTCGGAGTGGTTTCCGGAGAGTCGCTGGCCAATGAGCGCAATCCTCCCGGCCTGGTCGGCCTCGAAAGCACCGCGACGCTGAAGACCGGCTCCCCCGAGTGGGCAGCGGCTACCGCGCGCGGCTTCGCGATCGCCGGCATTCTGGCGGGAGCGTACACCATCGGCCAATGGATCGCGATGTTGACACTCTGGCGGGGCGCCGGGATCGCCGACGGGATCGATGGATTGATGCCGTGGTCCCTGCCGGCGTCCGAGCTTGGCGGCGGGTTAGTCGTTGCAATTCTGATTTTTTTCTCGGTGCACTTCATCGCTCGGTACACGGGTCGTGCGTGGGCGGCGATCCTCCTCCCCGGCCTCCTCGTCGGGGCGATGGGAATCGACCCCACATTGCGGCCGTGGATCCACGCCGTGGAAACTGGACTCGTCTTTTCCGTGCTCTGCTGGACGGTGTGGCGTTACGGATTCCTGACGGCGGTGATCGCGTATTGGGCGTCGGAGGTCTTCGGTTCGACGCTCGCCTTTGTCGCGATCGGCGCCGAGCCCTACCTGACGGCGGCGGGAGTGTCCATCGCCGCGCTGTTGGCGCTGCCGGCGATCGTCTTCATCAGCCGGAAGCGCGCGACGCCTGGTTAGAAGAAGCGTTACGTGAGAGAGATTCGCCCAGAAGCCGTCTCGATTCCTCAAGCGCGACTATGGGCGATTCTACAGACCCGCTGGCGATGCGGAGCCCCAAGAACAGATCCGACCTGATCGGACCTTTCCGACTTGCATCCTTATGAAGCGGTTTCTTGCCCGTCACTGATGCCCAGGGGCCTAGCAAGGGAACAGTGTGCGACTAGCTACCTCAGGCTCGGTGCGCTCCCTGCTTCCTCTTGCCTGACCTCCTGCCCGTCGCTCCGATACCAGTAGCCCACGGCGATCAGAAACGCGCTGACGGCGAAGAAGATCGCGATGCGAACGGCGACATTCGGAACCTCGAACGCCTCAACCAGCGCTTTCCCCGCCGCCAGCAACGTCAGGAGCAATCCAATGATGCGCGGCGGCTTCACTCGCCATTTCCGGCCGACCCAGATCATCAGAGCTCCGGTCGCGGCATAGTACACGATGAGCAGGGCCGTCGATGCCGTCATACTCCACGCGCCCGCGAACTCGGCTCGGCCCCACAGGAACGCCGTAGCAGCGGCTCCCGTAATGACGACCACGTCGAGGCCCTGACGAGGCCGAGCCTCGAGTGTCGGTAGGAACCCGGATTGTTGGGTGATTCTCCGCGCGACGAGCCAACCGCCGACAGCACCAATGGTCACGATCGACGCCCAGGTCAGGAACGGGACATACGAGAACGCAGGCCGGTCCTCGAGTACCGATATCACCCAGAGCGAGGCAATGGTCAGCGACCCAGTCCCCCCCGCGGCGAACGGTTTGCGACCCAACCGCCGAGCGAGGAGCAGCAGAACGAGCCCGACGGCCACCGCGCCGACGACGCGCGCGAGTGGCTGACTCTCGGGAATCGCCGCTGGAACGATCCACAACGCCGTCAGCGATGCCGTCGTCGCGTACATGTCGGCCTCGGACTCGGCGCGGTTGCGATACGTCATCACGATCGCGAGCGCGCTCCAGACAGCGCCAACAATCGCGCTTTGCGACGACCGTGGGTCTGGTGTCGCGACGATGGCGGCAACGAACAGGGCAAGGGGCAGTCCCACCGCGTCGAAGAACGCGTTGCGCTTCGCGGCGAGCGGGTCGGCCTCGGCGTTGTCCGCGCGCTCGATCGCGTCGAGCTTGAACAGGTCGAGCGCGCCGATGCCGATCATCACCGCGGCAACCATGAACCCGAGCGCCCAGAGGTCTCCCGCGTGGTGTGTGTCGTGCAGCATACCGCCGACGGCGACGGCACCCGTCGCGAATCGAAGCAGCGTTCGCCGGTGACGCGAGTCCGCGAGGGGGATGATCGCGAGCAGAACCGCCAACGGAAACAGAATCCCAAGCCGGCTCACGATGCCGGGCCAAGCCGTCTGTGGTGGATGGTCCAGCGCGAGCACGAGCGTGTAGGCCGCGAAGCTGCCCATCGTGACGCCGACCGCCGCGCGCCACGGCCGGTCGCGCAAGGCCGCCACGGAGAGCGCCACGACCGTCAGACCATAGATCGCCAGCGCGATGACGTTTCCTGAGTTCTCGGTCGTGACAAACGGCGCGAGCGCCGCGCCACCGAATCCGATCGCGCAGAGCTGCTGTTCGTCGTGCCGTAGGGCAAACTCGGTCAGAACCACGGACGCGAGAAAGGCGATCGCGAGGGCGACGGACGAGGGGAGTACGTGCAGCAAGGGGCCGGCACTCCAGCACACGAGGTGCACCACGCCGAGCGCCATCGCGAGGAGCACATTGCCGAACTCGCGGGTTCCTCGCATCCGGAGGCGCGTGCCCACCGTCGCCAATCCGATCGCCAGAAGGTAGCCGAGAACGACACGCGCTGTGGGACCGAGCAGATGGTGCTGAATGGCCCAGTTGAGGAAGATCCCGACGCCGACCAACACGGTCACCGTCGCGGCAGCAATGGTGCCGTACCGGCCAATCAGCTCCTCGAAGGAGCGTCCTCCGCGCGGGAGCCGCACCACGACCGGCGCTGAGAACAGTTCGCGGAAGGTCGTGGCCGGCGGCGCGGCGCCGGGGGCCTTCGGCGGAGGTGCGGCAGGCGGCGGGGCCTCTGCGCGACGCGGACCGCCGAGGTGCTCCCGGAGCTTGGCGAACTCCGCGCGGAGAATCGCCATCTCGCGTTCCAGACGAGCGAGGCGGTCAGACTCGCTGGCGTCCATTCACTCCGGGAGCGCACATTCGTTACACCGGTACGCCCGCCCCGGCATTTGGCGTTGTCGAAGCCTTCGGTCTGAACGCGATGGCAAATACCACGGCGATCAGCAGCGCGCCGAGCGCGGGCAGATGCCAGATACTCGGCCAATCGTGGGTCACGACCCCTCCCGGGCCGCTCGTCGCGTAGCGGTTGACGATGTAGCCGGATACCGATGCGCCGACGAAATAGCCGACGCCATTCGTCACGAAGTTGATGAAGCCTTGAGCGGCGGCCCGAATCTTCTCCCCCGCGCGCTGGTCGGTGTAGATCTGGCCCGCCACGAAAAAGAAATCGTAGCAGACGCCGTGGAGGAGGATGCCGCCGTAGATCAGCCACATGCCCGAGCCGTTGTTCCCGAGCGAGAACGCGAAGTATCGAGCCGCCCAGGCGAGCATGCCGACGAGCATGATCACCTTGATGCCGAACCGGCGAAGCGCGAACGGCAGCAGCAGCATGAACCCGATCTCGGACATCTGCCCGAAAGTCTGAATGAACGCCGGGTCAGGAGCCTTGATCTCGTTGAGGAAGGGATTGGCGAACGCGTAGTAGAACTGGAGGGGAACGCAGAGCAGAAACGAGCCGAGCACGAAGAAGAGAAAGTCGGAGCTCTTCAGCAGCTGGAGCGCGTCAAGGCCAAGCGCATCACGAACGCTGAACGGCGCGCCGGCGGCCTTGGGCGGCGTGTGCGGCAGGGCAAGCGAGAACACTCCAAGAAGCACAGACGCGCCCGCGGCCAGCTTCATCGGCAGCGCCAACGCGTCCGCGTGCAGAACCTTGCCGACGATGATCCCGGCGACAATCCAGCCGATGGTTCCCAGCACGCGAATCATCGGGAAATCGCGCGCCGAGTCTCTCACGTTGTGAAACGAGATCGAATTCGTCAGCGACAGCGTCGGCATGTAGCAGAGGGCGTACAGGATCAGAAGCGGATAGAAGGTGCTCCAGGACGTCTGCTGGGCGACGAACCACATGATGACGCCGCCGGCGATGTGGAGGATCGCCAGCAGCTTCTCGCTCGAGAAGAACCGGTCGGCCACGATCCCCATGAAAAACGGCGTGAGAATCGCCGCGATCGCCGTCGCGCCGTACGCGCTGCCAATCTGCGTGTCGCTGAAGTGCAGGGTCTGCCCGAGATACGTCCCCATCGTCACGAACCACGAGCCCCAGACGAAATACTGGAGGAACATCATGATGGACAGGCGCGTGCGGATCGCGCCTCCGCCGGCGCTGGCTGGCATCGTCGTCGCCGTCATTTCAAGACCCGGATCTTGATGTTGCGGAGCTCGAGGCTGCCCGCGTGGTCACCCTGGAAGCCGATCAACCCGCTCCTGGCGAGGCCGAAATGCGGATACGCGGCGAACTTGCTCGCGGCCACCTTCGCCTTCCACTCGGGCGACCATGCCTCGTACTCGATCGTCTTCTGCCCGTTCATCCAGTGCTCAACGTGCGAGCCCCGGGCGACGATGCGCGACGAGTTCCACTGGCCGCCATTCCTGGCCACGCCACGCGGCGGCGCGTACAGCCCGTACGCCGCTCCAGCCGACGTCAGCGGGCTCCTTCCGTCTGGCGCCAACGAGTCGTCGAGGAGCTGAAACTCAGGACCGCTCCAGTAGATCTTGTCGTATTCCTCCGTTGCCCGGATGAACACGCCCGAGTTTCCAGCCGGCGGCAGCTTCCAATCCCACGCGAGCTCGAAGTCGGCGAACGGCTGCCGCGTGACGATGTCTTCGGTGGACCGGGTCTTGACGATCGCCCCGTCGACGATCGACCAGGCGTGTGATAGCGTATCGGCGTGATAGTCACGGAAGTTCGACAGACTCTTTCCGTCAAAGAGCAGTAGCCATCCGTCGGCACGCTCGCTCGCGGTGAGCGTGTTGGGCCCGGCCGGTTGCGGGGCTGGGCTGCCGACGGAGACGCCGCCCCGCGCGCAGGCGGCGGCGAGGATGGTGAACGAGGCGAGTCTGACGGCGGAACGGAACTTCATGGTCATAGCTCCCAGCCCTTGCGCCATTCGCGCGTGAGAAATCTGTTGGCGTCCGGCGCGTTGGTGAATTCCATCTTCTGCGCGTCGTAGTAGACCTTCCGCCCCTGTCCAGCGCGGAGCGCGGCGACACCGAGGCACATCGTCTCCGTCAACCCGGCGGCGTACTCGAACGGCGAGGTCGCCTTTCCCTCGCCCTTGCAGGCGTTCACCCAGTTCATTTCGTGAGAGGTGAGGATGCGGGGAAGGCTCGTCGGCAGGTACAGCCCCTCCTCCATGATCGAGTCCGGATAGATCCGCGGATTGTGACCGTAGGTGTTGTGCACGAGGATGCCCTTGTCGCCGATGAAGATGGCGCCGCCCTCGGAATCGAGGCGCACGTTGTCGGGCAGGCCGTCGGGGCGCGGGGGAAAGAGACCGCCGTCATACCAGAACAGCTTCACCGGCGGCCGTGATCCGACAGCCGGGAACTGATAGTGAACGGTGGACGCCATCGGATAGCCCACCTGCCTTTGCGTCGGGCGCGCCGGACGAGTGCCGCCGCGCCCGTCGGATTCCACCGCTCCGGCGGCTGCCGGCACGGACATCATGCCCCAGAGCGAGGATGTCGCTTCGATGCTCGTCGGCTGCGTCAGTCCGAGCGACCAGTATGCCTGATCGATCAAGTGCGCGCCCATGTCGCCAAGCGCACTCACGCCGAAGTCGACCCAGCCTCGCCAGTTGAACGGATGGTAGATCGGGTGATACGGGATGTCTTCGGCGATGGGGCCGAGGTAGAGATCCCAGCGTAATCCCTCGGGCGGCGGTGTGTACACCTGCGCCAGTCCAATCGCGAGGGCCTGACTGACCTGCCCTACGCCCCACCTCCCTCCCGCTGGAAGCGGCGGGATCGGCGCACCGGGAGGCAGCGGGCGTGGAAGACCTTGCGCCCAGAAGCGAGCGGGTCGATCGGTGTACACGTGCACCTCGCGCACGGGGCCGATGAGCCCTGCTTGCATCCATTCGACGACGTTCCGCGTGCCGTCCGCCGAGTGGCCCTGATTGCCCATCTGCGTCACGAGGTGCGGATTCTCTCGCGCCAACCTCGAGAGCAGCCGCGCTTCGTACACCGAGTAGGTCAACGGCTTCTGGACATACACGTGCTTGCCGGCTCGCATCGCCGCCGCCGCGACCGTGGCGTGATTGTGGTCGGGCGTCGCGACGACGACCGCGTCGAGATCCCGCTGCTGCGCGAGCATCTCGCGGAAGTCGGAGTACTTCGCCGCCTTCTGAAACGCGTCGCGAAAGGCCTGCGTTTGGGGGGACGGTGGCCGGGAGTTGGGTCCTGGCGGCGGTCCCATGATCGCGCGTTCCACCGACGGCATGTCGACGTCGCAGAAGGCGACGAGGTTCTCGCTCATCAGCGCCTCGGCGTTGCTCCGTCCCATCCCGCCGGCGCCGACAATCGCGATGTTCAGCCTCGAGCTCGGCGCGCGATATCCCACTCCACCGAGCACATGTCGCGGAACGACCGTCGGGAAGTCGCCAGGCAGCAACAGCGCGGCAGCCGCGGCCTTGGTCGTGTCGGTGACGAAGTCACGGCGTGTGACTTTTTTCTCTGACATAGATGCCCCTGTATGAGGAGTCGATTGACTAGCTAGCCAGCTTTGTTCTCGGATTCCAAGCGCCGCGCGCGACCGCCGGAACGAACTTCTCGATGCCGCGCGGCGGAAACGGCAGGGTCTTTCCTTCTTCGGCGCTCTGATAGGCGGTCATCAACATCTTCACGACCTCGAGTCCGTCGTCGAAGGTCAGGCGCGCCTTTTCCTTTCCGAGAAAGACGCGAACGAAATGTCGGTCTTCGCTCTCGTAGCCGTAGGCGGCGGCTTCGTTGGCGACGACGGGCATCAGCCCCATCTCCGCGTTTTGCTTTTCAACGAGGTCCTCGCCGGCGCGGCCTTTCACCTCGCGGCTGAAGAACACCTTCAGTCCGGCATCGAGGGTATTCCACGACATCGAATACTCCGGCCCGAGCAGCTCAGCCGACAGACGAAGACCGGCGCCAACGAAGCTCCATGAGGTAGACGCCTCACCAAATACCGTGTGGCCGTCCGCGGTCTCGAATTCGACGGTGAGGCTGGCAAAATCTTCCGAGGGTCGCTTGGTGTAGTCGACCTCCTTACCGAACTGCTTCTGGAGCTTTCTCGCGTACTCGGGCCGCGACCACTTGAGGCTGGCGATGTGGGCCGTGACGCGCACCGGCTTCACCGTCTCGAGGGGGTCGCCGGGTTTGGTGAGCAGATGTCGGACGACGAGCGCGGAATGACACATCATGTCGTTCAGCACGCCGCCTCCTTGCAACTCGCCGCGCCAGAACCAGGGCATATGCGGTCCGCTGTGCTCTTCGGCGGCCCGCGCCAGGTACGGACGACCGGTGGTCGCCGCGCCGCGGGCCCAGAGGAGCGCGTGACCAGCTTCGACCTGCGGGGCGAAGGCCTGATTCTCGAGATAGCCGTGGGGGACACCAATGCGCTTCACGAGCTCCACGACCTTCTTTGCCTCGGCAACGTTCCGCGCCAGCGGCTTCTCGCACGCGATGCCTTTCAGCTCGGCGCGACCGCGCTCGACGGTGTCGACGATCTCCTCGAAGTTCTCGATGCGCGCCTGATTCGGTCCGGTGACCCAGATGGCGTCGATCGCGGGATCGGCGACCATCTCGGCGATCGACGAGTACGCGCGGGCATTGCCGACGTCGAGCTCTCGCGCGTGCGCGGCCGCGGCGGCGGCGTTTTTCTTGTTGGGGCTCCAGACGCCGAGGACGTCCGCGTCGCGAACGCCTTGAAAGCCGCGCATGTGGAACTTGGCGTTGAAACCCGATCCGATGAAACCGATTCCAAGACGCTTAGTCACGTGTCGCCCTGAGCCCTTCGGCTTCGCTCAGGGTGAACTCCGCGAAGGGGAGCGGTTCCTGAAAGAGCTTCGCCACTATCCCTTCTCCGGCTTGACATAGGACTTCATCAGATCGTAGCTGACGCCGAGCTTGTCGAGCGCCGGTTGCGGACAACCGTTCCAACCCGGGTTGAACACATTCCCGATGTACTGGAGGTCGCGCCATCCCATGGCGCTGGAAAAGAAGCCCGCCGCGGTGAGGTCACGGAACCGATTGAAAAAGCCGACGCCGGCCGCCATGTCGGGCTTGGCCTTGCGAGGCCAGGCAATGTCGTCGAGTACCTCGCGCCGCTGGGCATCGGTCGCCTCGACAAACCCCTTGTCGCCGAAGCGCTGCCGGCATTCGTGATCCAGCCAGGCCAGTCCGCCACGCATCGCGATGCGATTTGCGTCGGAGGTGTTTTCGTCGTGCAGGATGAAGTCCATGTACTCCGGCGCCTTGGCGTCCGTCGCGCTGCCGGACTTGAGGTCGCGGGGGATGACATAGTCGGCGAGGATCAGGACGGTTCGCCACTCTTTCGCCGAGAAGAACTTCGGCGAGTATCCCTGCTGGCTTTCTTCTGCAACGGCGAGCGACGCCATGAACCGTTGGACGCGCTCGGCCTGCGGATTCGCGGCGATGCCGGCGAGTGGAGCGAACGCGGCGAGCTTGAGCGCATCGCGTCTACTGAGGCTGTCATCACGAGCGATAGCGAGGGATCGGTTGTTGTCTGCAGCCGGGAGTGTTTCGAATTCAACAACAGGTCCCTCCTCGCTTCGCTCGTCGTGACGACCGGCGGAGGCGTTATGACTGCGGGGAACGGTCATAGCTGGCCTGCCTTTCTCTGCTCCGTGATGTAGTCAGACGTCCGCCACGCAAGAGCGAGGATCGTCCAGGTGGGGTTCTTGTCCGCCTGAGTGACAAACGGGCCGCCATCGGCGCAAAACAGGTTCTTGACGTCGTGGGCCTGGCAGTTGGCGTTGAGCACCGAAGCCTTCGGATCACTGCCCATCATGACTCCGCCCAGCTCGTGGATGATCGAGCCACCGGTGCTCAATCCGTAGCCCGGCGACGTTGGCATTTGCGAGGAGACCTCGCCGCCCATTTCAGCGATCAGGGCACGGAAGGTCTCCTGCATGTGCTTCGATTGCTTGTACTCGTTGTCGCTCCACTTCCAATGTACGCGCAGCACGGGAATGCCGAACTTGTCGACGGTGTTCGGATCGATCTCGACGTAGCTGTCGGCGTTGGGGATCATCTCTCCTCGTCCCGAAAAACCGATCGTCGCCCCATAAAAGCGACGGTAATCTTCCTTGAGCTGCTTCCCGTACCCGCCGCCCGGCTCTCGACGTTGGATGCCGCCGCCGAAGCCGGCACCCGGTTGACCGAGGCCGCCGTAGACCTCGATGTGATAGCCTCGCGGAAAATCGAGCTTCTTGTTGTCGAGCCACCATGGCATGTAGACATGCATGCCGCCCACGCCGTCTTCGTTGTGAGGCACGTGGTTCATCATCGCCGGAATGAATCCGCCGACATCGGTGCCCGTGGTGTCGGTGATCCACTTGCCGACTTGTCCGGAGGAATTCGCCAGGCCGTTCGGGAACATCGTGCTCTTCGAGTTCAAGAGCAGCCGTGCCGACTCGAGCGCGCTCGCCGCAAGGACGACGATCTTCGCCCGCACGTGCTTTTCCGTCATCGTCGTCTTGTCCACGTACGACACGCCAGTGGCCAGTCCGTCCTTCCCGATCGTGACCTCGCGAGCCATCGCGTTGGTGATCAACGTGAGCTTGCCGGTGGTCAGGGCTGGTGCGATCAACACGTCGGGGCTCGAGAAGTTCGCCTTCACCTTGCAGCCACGATTGCACTGGCCGCAGTAGTGGCACGCGGCGCGTCCCGGGAGCGCCTTGGTGGTGATCGAAAGCCGCGACGGAATGCAGGTAACGTTCAACTTGTCGGACGCCTTCTTCACCAGCAGCTCGTAACAACGCGGCTTTGGCGGCGGCTGAAAGATCCCGTCCGGGTGATTGCGCAGTCCCTCATTGGTTCCGTAGAGGCCGATGAACTCGTCGATCTGGTCGTAGTATGGTTTGAGATCGTCGTACGAGATTGGCCAGTCGAAGCCCAATCCGTCGAGCGTCTTGCCGCGAAAGTCGTCGGGACCGAAGCGGAGCGAGATGCGCCCCCAGTGGTTTGTTCTGCCGCCGAGCATCCGGGCTCTCCACCATGAAAACGGCTGCGAGCCCATCGCGGTGGTGAACGGTTCTCCTTCGATGGACCATCCCCCAACGCAGCCGTCGAACTCTCCGAACGGCTTCGTTTTCGTGGAGGCTCCGCGGCGCGGGGAGGCGTACGTCGGCACCAGCATCTCCGAATTCTTCGAGGCATACCATTCGCCCCCCGCCTCGAGCATCACGACGCGCGCACCCGCTTTCGTCAGCGCATAGGCGGCCATCCCGCCGCCGGCTCCCGACCCAATGATGGCGACGTCGTACACCGTCTGCTGTTGCGCCATGCGTCAGAACTCCAGTTTGGCGAGGTAGTCGTAGCTGTGCCTGGCAAACTCCATCGGCTCGGCCGGCTCGTCGTTCTCGACGAAGTAGTGCTCCACGCCATCGTGGTGGGCGACTTCCAGAATCTTCGCCCACGGGTGGGTGCCAGCGCCGACGTCGGTCTGCTTGTAGTCCGGCGGCCCGCCGCCGTCCTTCACGTGCACCATCTTGAACCGGCTGGGATACCGATGGAAGAGATCGACCGGGTCGGCGCCGCCGGCGATCGCCCAGTGGAGATCGAGCTCGTAGGACACGAGAGCCGGGTCGGTCTCCTGGAGGAGAATGTCCATCGGAACGACGTCGCCGATCTTCTTGAACTCGCCCGTATGGTTGTGATAGGCGAAGCGAAAGCCGGCGGCCTTGATTTGCGATCCCGCGTCGTTGAACTGCTTTGCAATGCGCTTCCAGTCGTCGACGGTCGCGACGGGGCCGTTGGGCGGCACTGGGACGGTAATCCATTCATGACCCATGACCTTCGCGTCGGCAAAGATCCTCGCGAACGCGGCGGGGTTGGCCGGAAACCCGACATGAACGGATGGCGACGTCAGTCCGTTCTGGTCCAGGATCTTTCGGATCTCCGGCGGCGCGATCGAGAACGAGCCCCAGAACTCGATTTCCTTGTATCCGATCTTGGCGAGCTGGGTGAGCGTGCCCGGCAGATCCGTCATGGCTTGGCGCCTGACGGTATAGAGCTGCATGCCGATTCGCGAGAGGCGCCGGCGACCGAGGACCGATGCTGCGCCCTGGCGGGCGCCACCGGCGAGGGCTAGCGCAGCCCCGCCGAGGGTCACGAGGAATGACCGCCTGTCTTGCAGCGTCATGGTGTGTGGGGTTGGAGGCGACGGAGGATAATGCCGCGAACGACCGACCAGCGTAAGACCGACTGACGC
>WNFI01674944.1_pt1 | contig 16207 bp, 15 predicted proteins | sample 5400471 | NCBI WGS metagenome assembly WNFI01 (sample SAMN13153348, study PRJNA577476) | soil metagenome | isolation source: 100 cm saprolite on Douglas fir-dominated hillslope | place: USA:California | collected 2013-09-17 | reverse complement strand
CTGCTCGCGCCACCTGCGCCGGAAGACTGGCCGTTCCAGCCATTCAATAAGGGCTATCCAGACCTCAGCTTCGCCGACCCGGCCACCCGACTGCGCCTGCAGATAGCGTACCGGGCCAGGGAAGTGCGCCGTGGAGCCGGTCAGCGATACCCTGCGCTGCGCCGCATCTACCGACGGTTTGTCTAAGCGTCTTCGGTAAGCGACGGACAGCTCGAGCGGCCGCCGCTTTAAGCGCGCCCGGACCCTGTCGGCGCGACCTTGCATCCGCAGATGGCGTCGTAGATCGAGGCTGCGCAGTTGGCCCAGCTGTGCTGAGCTGCGAAGGCACGACGTCGGGCCATTATGGCGCCGGACCTACCCTCGCCGAGCAAGCGGTCAACCAGATCGGCGAACGGTCCAGGCTCCGACGCGACGGCGATCATGTCAGTTCCCAGCCAGCGAATTGCAGGCAGGTCCGTGGCAACGACGCCCCGGCCGCTAGCCAGGTACTCGAGGGTCTTGAGGGGGAAGCTGCCGCGGTTGAACGCGCTATCCACGTAGGGCACCAGACCTACGTCAATCATGCGGAGATATCCAGGAAGCGATCCGAACGGCTTAGGGCCGACCCAGGACACGTTGTCCCGCCGTAGCAGGGCGTCAAAACGCTGTGGCTCGAATGCCGGGTCTCTCGGTCCCACCAGAAGGAGCGACCGGCCCCGCTCGACGATGGCTTCCAGCAGTCGCAGGTCGGTACGGTGGTTAATCTGGCCAATGACCCCGACAATAGGGCCGGGCAAGTGGACGTCCGCAGGGGCAGGAGCGCGATCGACGGTGTTGTACGCCTCCAGATCCACTCCGAAGGGTATCAGGACCGAATCTCGCCCGCGGCTCCGCCAGGTTTCCGCGACGAGCGGATTCGCGGCGATGACAAAGCTTGCGTCAGCGGCGATCCGGCGTTCACGGAGCTCGACCTGGTGCGTGTTCAATCCCATCAGCTCGGCTCCGCCGACGAAGTCGTCCTGGGCCCAGTAGACGCTGACCCGCTCCCCGCAGCTGCCAAAGATCGGATATTGCGGCCAGGCCGAGAGGACGGCCTGGATCTCCCTTCCTAGCCGGGACGCGGCCCGTCGCACGTAGCTGCGGGTCAGCGCGGTGGTCAGCCCGGCCATTCCTTTTCGGGTAGGAAACGGCTGCACAACTGGCGTCAGCCGAGCTAGGCCAGGCGCCAGCATCCGGATCCTTGGTCCGGTCAGAGAGCGGACCAAGTCAGGGTTCCTCAGTCCGGTCAGCGGGGACAATGGCGGATCGACGTACAGCACCGGGATCAACTTGGACAAGTGCTCAGCAAGATGCTGGTCGGCCAGCTTGATGCCGTCGTAGTTGTTCGCGGCGCAGAGAACGAGCAAGTTCTCGAATGGCTGGTTCTCGCGCCAGGTCATCGGCACGCCGGGTTGTATCCGGCAGCGGGTGCGGAACGGGCTCGCCGTTTCACTACAGCCCACGCATTTTCCACGACTGCCACCACCACCAGTTCTGCGCTCGCCTGGCTACTGCGGACAAGACAAGCGGCTGCAGGTAAGGCATCGTGCGCGCGCCTATACGCCGACGTAGCTGAAGGCCGCGGTACACAGCCAGCTTCCTGGCGTCCGGCCAGCAGTCAACCGCAAAGCCGATCAGCCCGTCCACCGGGGTCTGGTCGGTCCGCCCGCGGTCGTATGCTCTGCCCGCAGACCACAGCGCTTCCCAGGCGAGCTTGCGGTGAACCATGTCGGACAGGTGCTCGGCGTCGGGCAGGACGGCGCTGCAGCTCGCGAGCAGCGTTTCGAAGGCTAGCCTGCGCTGGGTCAGGTCCACCAGTTCTGTCCGCGCGACCGTCATGTTCTTGCCATGTATCCGGTAGAAGGCCTGATCAACGCCGCGCAGGTAACCGACGTCGCCGTAAGCAGCCAGGCGCATCCACATTTCGATGTCGCCAGTGTGCGGAAGGAGCGGGTCGTAGCCCCCGACGCTCTGCTGCAGCGAGGTGCGCACCATCACTTCGGGCGCGGTGATGCAGTTGCGAGCCTCGCGGAATCGGCGCTCGAGCCACCAGCTGCCAGGCCAGACCGACCAGCCGCGGACGGTTGTGCGTGCCGGCGGTGGTGAGGTCCCATGCCGAAAATGCAGCGGATGCCCGTAAACGAAGCCAACTTCGGGATGCGCGTCGAGGAGACCTGCGGCCCTGACCAGGGCGCCAGGAGTGAGCCGGTCATCTGCCGACAGCAAGACTGTGTAATCGCCGTCAGCCCAGTTCAGGAGACCCTCGTTATATGTCGCGATATGCCCGCGATTGGTCGAGTGGACGATAGCCTCGACGCTCGAGTCGGTCGCCGCGATCTGCCTGGCCACCTCCGCGCTGCCGTCCGGCGAGGCGTCATCAATGATGAGCACGCGGACGTCGAGTCCGGGCTGTTCGTCGGTCGCGCTGCTCACGGCCTCGCGCAGAAAATGGCCGTAGTTGTAGCAAGGAATAACAACGCTCACCGAACTCATCTGCTGCCCTCCGGCGCCAGCCCGCCGCGCACCCAGGGAAGACGAAACCACGCAGGTAGTATTAAAATCGTCCCAATACGCATTACGGACCGGCTCGACGACGTCCACCACAGTTAGACCCGCGGCCGCGCCAGCGAGGTTACAAGAACAAACAGAAACTTGCACCAAGATGAGCCGGCGATCTGCGACCATGCCGATGACGCGTGGTTAGCCGCTGCTTGCCGTCAGCTTCGCATCCGATCGCTCGCTCCTCATTGCCGGGCTTGGGTTTCGGCTTCGAGGGTGCGCGGACGATCCCGTAGCCGACCCCGAGAGGAACGAGAAGTGAGCCTAATCCCGCTTGTTGACCTTCAGGCGCAACACCAGGCTGTCGCCGACGAAATCCTGCATGGATGGCAGCAGGTGCTGGGCCAGACTGCCTTCATCGGCGGCCCGGAGGTTGCAGCGTTCGAGTCTGAGTTTGCCGCGTTCACCGGAGCGAGGCATTGCGTGGGCGTCGCCAACGGCACTGACGCTATCGAGATCGCCCTCCGCGCGCTGGGCGTCGGGCCTGGCGACGAATGCGTCCTTCCTGCCAACACCTTCGTGGCGACGGCCGAGGCCGTGTACCGGACAGGCGCCAAGCCCGTGCTCGTCGACTGCGCGGACGACGGCACCTACCTCATGGCCACTGAGGCCGTCGAGGCGGCCGTGACAGATCGGACCCGTGCGATCATTCCCGTTCACCTTTACGGCCAGACGGCGCCGGTCGAGCGAGTGTTGCCGCTCGCTGAGCAGATCGGCGCCTGGGTGGTGGAAGACGCCGCACAAGCGCAGGGCGCTCGCCGGCATGGCATTTCTGCCGGTAACCTGGCGCACGCAGCCGCCACCAGCTTCTATCCAGGCAAGAACCTGGGGGCCTATGGCGACGCCGGTGCCGTAATGACCGGCTCAGACGACTTGGCAGCGCGGATGCGGATGATCCGGGACCACGGTTCGCCTCAAAAGTATGAGCATCAGGTGCCCGGACTCAACAGTCGGCTAGACACGCTGCAGGCTGTCGTCTTGTCGGCGAAACTGCGTCGCCTGGCCGACTGGAATGCGGCCCGCCGCGAAGCAGCGAGTCGGTACGACGCGATGCTCTCCGATCTTCCTGATGTCCTCCTGCCCCGCACGCTGGACGGCAATGAGCACGTATGGCACCTGTACGTCATCCGCGTCCCGGACCGTGATCGTATCCTCAAGGAACTACACGCGGCCGAGATCGGGGCCGGGATTCATTATCCGGTGCCAATACACCTGACCCCGGCTTTCGCTGGACTCGGATACCCGCCGGGCGCATTTCCTAACTCGGAGATCGCCGCCGATCAGATTCTTAGCCTACCGCTCTTCGCCGAGATAAGTCCGGAACAGCAGATGCGCGTGGTCTCTGTGCTCAAGTCAGCGTTGTCATCCTGCTAATGCTCGAGCACGTTGACTGCGGCATTATCGTCATCACCTATAACAGCGCGCGACACATCGAGCATCTCCTCAATTCATTGCCAGCCGCGACGGGTGAGCTGACGATCCGTTGTGTAGTGGTGGACAATGATTCAAGCGACGAGACCTTGAGCATTGTCCGCGCCCGCGGCGATGTGCATGCCGTCGAAGGGGGCGGCAACCATGGCTACGCCGGCGCAATAAACATCGGTCGGGGTGTCATTGGCTCCTGCTCGTCAGTGCTGATCCTGAATCCTGACTTGGTGCTCGAGCCCGACGCCGTCGTCAGGCTCCATCAGGCTCTTGAACAGCCCGGCGTCGGTATCGCGGTGCCAACGTTGCTCAGCAATCACGGCGATCTCTATCCATCCATTCGCTACGAGCCAACTGTCACGCGGGCCCTCGGCGAAGCCTTTTTCGGCGCTCGATTGGGTAACCGGCCTGGCTGGCTGAGCGAGATCATTCGCGATCCGGCGGCTTACCACCAACCTCGGGATGTGGCCTGGGCTGGCGGCGCGGCATTGCTCGTCTCATCAGCCTGCCATGACGCTGTGGGAGACTGGGACAGCGATCGTTTCTTCTTGTATTCGGAGGAAACTGACTTCGCCGCGCGCGCGCGGCGCTGCGGATTTCGGGTCCATTACGTTCCGACTGCGCGGGCGCGGCACGAGGATGGCGGCTCCGGCCGATCGCCTGCGCTCGGAGCCCTCATGGCCGTCAATCGTGTCCGCTATTATGAGAAATATCACCGTCGGCCGGCAACCTCGCTATTCCGGGCTGCAGTCGTCCTGCATTACTTGCTGAGGTCCGCCAACGCGGACCAGCGGATCGCATTGGGCGCCTTGATCCGGCGGTCAAGCTGGCAACGGCTGCCGGGCTGCAGATAACGCATCACCCGAGGGGAGCCGACTGCGGCTCCCCCTCGCACCCAGATCCAACATTCAGGTGCCCCCCCGCCGGAGGTAGCTGGCGGGCCCACGCAGTTGGTGCCGGACGGCCTCCAGTGCTTTCAGTGCGGCGTTTTCGATGCCCCCGGTGAAACGCAGGGCGGAGACTCCAAGAAACTCTGGCCTGCAACGGCCAGCTCGGATCGCCTCGATGACCGCGGCTGAGGACGGCCGCGCCTCAATGGTCACTGACATCGCCAACGGGAAGAACTGGCGACTGGTGTGAAAGTCGAGTGTTACGAACGGGCTGAGTCGTTCAGTCTCCGCGAGTTCATAGGCCTGCCGACGCGGCGCGAACCCGTCGTACTTGCGGTTCCAGATTTCGACGGCGCTCAGCAACGGAGCCCAGTCGGGCCGGAAGCGATCGATGGCATTTCGTCGCCATGGATGAGCGAACACCCCGATTGCGCCTTCTGATCGAGCCGCACGAAGTAGCTGAAGCGTCGTTCTGCCTGACCCGAGGAACGGGACATCTGCCCCCCAGACCGGCGTATGGACTACGTTGTCGTCATCCTCGTACTCGATCCCTGGGATAAGCAGGATGTCATCTGTGCTGGCGTCCGCGCAGGCCTCCCGGTAGTCGACCCAGCGCCTCTGGTCGAAGCCTTGATCATGTTCCGACATGAGAACGACGTCATATCGCCGGCGCCGGAAGCCCTGCGCGATGTCGTCCAACGACCACTCCGCATCGTTCGACCACGACGAGTGGACATGGGCGGCAACGCGAACTGACGTCATTTTCGTCTGCTCGCCCGCTGCCGCGCGTACTGGCGGAGTGTCCCCACCACGTCGGCGATCAGGACGGCCGGCTGAGATCGATCCCAGTTGTACAGCCTGTCAGCAGAGCTGAATCGGCAGACGTCGCGGATGGCCCGGCCGAGACGCGGCCACTCCGTGAGGGCATCGGACTGAGGACCACGCGCCACGAAGGCCAAGTGAACAATTTCCTGCCCAAGGTTGCGGCACAGAATGTGAGGGGGGTCCAGAGGCTGAACGGGCTCGAAGCCCGGCTCCAGAGCGGCCCTTGCTGCCCAGGCGGGATAGTCAAAGCCGCGGCGACGCGCCAGGGCCATGCTGCCCCATGGACGCCCGTTGATCTCCATGAACCACGGCTTCCCGCTCTCGTCTCGCAGGAACTCGATCATGAACATGCCCTGCCAGTCAATGGCGCGCAAGAATCGGGCGCTCGGCTCGACAAGGTCCTCATCGACCGGAGCAGAACGACAGGCGCATGACGCGGAGCCCTGCGGGTTGACCATCCGTACCCTCCGGTGAGCGCTCCAAGCTGTTACTCCGCGCGGCCCCACATGTCCGAACAGGCCTTCTCCCTGGCCGCGAATCAAAGGCTGGACAAGCACGGATCCAGGCCAGCCTTTCTGCGCGGCACGGCGCAACTCGAGGCTGGTGGCGCAGATGACACCTGTTGGCCGGGTCAACGCTCCGCTCACTTCGTAAAGGGCGCGCGCAGGTTTGACCATGACAGGAAAATCGAGCGCGTTCACGTTCGTGAGGTCATCAACGACCTGCGTTGGCGGCACGAGGAGACCGGCCTGGCTTGCGGCTTTGAGCTGAAGGCCCTTGTCCAGGGCATACTCAGCCGCGAGACCGGCTGCGCCTGCCAGCCGAACCCTGGGATCATCGAGCCGGCTGCAGACCCAGAGCGCAGAGTCATCCAGCGGCATGACGACCGCAGGTTTAACGACCTCACAAAGCCTCAGGACATCCTCAATGGTTCCGGCGGCATCGGACTCCGGTCCGCGAACTTGGACTGTTTCGACCCCACGTACGCGGCGCAGCGCCGGTCGGCTTCCGGACCGGCGGAATGCGACGACCTTGAAGCCAGCACCCTGTAGCGACCACGCAGTCTCTATTGCCGCCATGGCCTCGCCGAAGCCCATCAGGACCACGGGGGCCGGAGCGCCCGAGCCGCTTTCGCCGCGACCTACCGCCATTGCTTCACGAGCGATTTGCCGGCACGAATCGCCGCGGGAAAAGCACTCCCGCGCGGACAGGACGCACGTCGTTCGAGATCTGCCGGAGTTTCACCGGCCCGGATCGTGTAGCGCGATTGGAGCCACGCGTCTTCTCTCGCCGGGCCGCCGTCCACCGTATAAACGCGGCGAAACCTGCGGCCTCGTATCGCGCTCAGGACCCGGCGATCGTAAGAGCCGAAGGGGCAGGCTACCTGGTCTATCGGCTGGCCAGCGACGGCGGAGATTGCTTCCGCCGCGTCACCTAGTTCTTCCTCTAGCTCCTGATCGCTCAGCGACCGCCACGACCTGTGCGCCATGCCATGGGAGCCGACAGTCATGCCGTTATCGACGAGGCTGCGAACGTTGTCTGATGCCAGCGAGCCAGGCTGATCCAGGCGGTCAGCAACGACGAAAAAGATAGCTGTCAGGCCATGGCGCTTAAGGGCAGGCAGGGCGATCGCGACATCTGATGCGTTGCCGTCATCGAAGGTCAGACGGATCGACGGGTTCTTGTCGCGGCCGCCCGCTGGTTCTCAAGGACCCTCCGCTACATCCCAGGCTAGCCTCCGCCGACAAGGGAATGTATAGCACCGAAAGCCTGCAGGCTGCGGTGAACCGATCAGTGAGATACCCCGGTATAGCTTCAACCAGGGCCTCGCGATGAGTCATGATAGTGCAAAGATCGTACCGTACCCCTATATAGCTCAGATTCCGCTCTGTAAACGTGTAAACCCGCACCGTCGCTAACGCGTCTGGAGACTGTGGGGGTTTTGTCGTTTGATGCGGACTGCCAGTACACGGTAACTGTGATCTACTCGTGGCTGGCCAGGCGCTTGGCGCTAGAGCAGGCCAACGCCACCATGCAGATCGAGAAGAGCCCGTGACAACAGTGCCCCCGCTTGGATCGGTGGTGATCCCTGCCCATAATGAGTCCAGTGTCATCCGGCGCTGCATCGACTCGTTGCTCGAGAACTTCCAGCCAGGCGAGCTGGACGTTGTCGTGGCGTGTAACGGCTGCACCGATGACACCGCCGAGGTCGCGCGCTCGTCGGCCTACCCGGTAAAAGTCCTGGAGCTCCGCAGAGCGTCCAAGCCCGCAGCGTTGCGGGCGGGCGAGGAAGCCGCTAGCGGTTTCCCGCGGCTGTATCTGGATGCTGATGTCGTACTCACGTCCGGAGCCGCCCGGCTAGTACTGGAACGACTCCAGATCGGTCCCGCCCTCGCTGCTCGACCCCCGATCCAGTACGACACCGCGGGCAGTGCGTCGCTTGTGCGCCGATACTACCGGGCGCGGGCGGCTGTGCCCGCAGTCATGGGATCGCTCTGGGGCGCGGGGGTTTACGGCCTCTCACAAGCGGGCCGGGCCCGCTTCGACCGCTATCCCGACGTCGTTGCCGACGATCTGTTTGTTGACCGGCATTTTCAGAGTTCCGAGATTGAGATCGTCGCGGCCGCGCCGGTAATCGTGCGAGCCCCGCGTAAGACCGCCGATCTCGTGAGAATCCTCCGACGCACGTATAACGGAAACGCCGAGAACCGGCGCGTAATGCCGCTAGCAACCGCGAGCCCGCCTCCAACTCCATCTACCGTGCGTGACCTCGCAAGACTGGCTGCCGCCGGGCCCGTCAACGCCATAGATGTTGCCACATATGTGACGCTCGCAGCATTGGCACGAGGCAGCTTGGCTATGGTTAGAGCGGCAGCGTGGGAGCGAGACAACAGTTCGAGGTCTGGCTGAGATGGCAGCAGTCGCGATCGATCAGCGCACAGCGAGTTGGCAAGCCTCTGCGCGCAATGACGCGGTGCCATTGCTCCAGGCATTCGCGCTGGCGATAATGATATTCCCGTCAGATTACATTATCAAGGCCGTTGGCGCCGGAGGCTACGTAGCCGCGCTGATTAGCTATGTCCTTTTCATTGCCTGGCTGGCCAATACGCTGTTCGGCCGTCACGACCCGCTGGCGTACCGGAATCCGGTCCGGACGGCGTTGTGGACCATGTGGGTAGTGTCCCTTGCCTCGTATGCGGCCATGAATCGATGGCTGCTCAGCATCGAGGAGCAAGCAAGCGCAGATCGGTGGCTGATGCAGCTTGCCGGCATATCGGGGATAATCCTGGTCGCGGCAGAGTACCTCCAGTCACTGGAGGACATAAAACGGCTCCTGCGGGTATTGCTATGGGGCGCTACGTTCTGTGGCGCTGTCGCAGCTATGCAATTCTGGCTGAAGACTGACATAACAACCTCCCTGCATCTGCCAGGCTTCACTCTCAACCAGGCGGCCACCGGAAACATTGGGATCGGGAACAGAGGCGGCGTTAACCGGGTTCCTGGCACGGCCATCGATCCGATCGAACTCGGTGTATCGGCCGGCATGCTGTTGCCGCTTGCTGTTTACATGGCCATCCACGACCTCGATCGCGCGGCGTGGCGTCGATGGACTCCCGTGATTTTCGTCGGCATCGCCATCGCCTCCTCAGTATCGCGAGCAGCGATCCTTTCGGTGATAATCGGAATAATACCGCTGATCGTATCGCTGCCCCCAGCTAAGCGCCTCTGGGCGCTCAGCGCAGTACCGGTCGCAATAGCTGGCGTGTTTTTCGCCGCGCACGGCCTCATAGGTACCCTCAAGGCCTACTTCACGGCCGGGACCAATGACGCGTCGATCGCGCATCGAGTAAATAACTATCCTTTCGTCGAGCAGCTCGTCAGGCACGCGCCATGGGTGGGCCAAGGAGGCGGCACCTACATTGCCCCCGATACAGTCCACATACTCGACAATCAGTATCTGACCACCGCTATCGAGCTTGGCCTCGCTGGACTAGCGGCTATGGCCTTCTATTTCTTGTGGCCGGCTCTTGCAGCCTTGATCGCCCGCCGCCGCGCAACCAACCCGGAATTGCGGGACCTATGTGCCGCCCTGGTTGGTGCACAACTTGCCGCGGGCGTGTGCTCCGCAGCGTTCGACTCGTTCTCATTTCCGATGTATGTCAGCGTGCAGGCGCTGGTTGCCGGTCTTATCGGTGCCACCTGGCTGTTGGCAAATAGACAATCCAGCGTTCCCGAGCAAGCCTGGTGGTCAGCGTCGAGCAACGGAAGCCCGCACCGAAGCTGAGTATGAGGCAATAGCGCAGCAAACACTGCGGAGGTTAATAATAATGGATCTCATCTCGTTGATAACCGCTTTCTGGCGGCACAAACTAGTGACGATCCCAGTCATACTACTCACCCTGCTCGGTGCGTATTATGAACTTGCGGTTAAGCCGCCGGTCTATCAGGCAACCTCGAGTTTCTTGTTGTCCAATCCGCCAGGTCCGCCGACGGCCGGGCAGATTGCGGCAAAGCCTGCGCTCGGGAGGATCAGCCCAAACAACCCTTATACCACGTATGGCAACTTGTCCATCGCGGGGGCGGTAGTTGTCCAGCTTGTCACCTCGCCATCCGTGCAGGCGCGGCTAGTGGCGGCAGGGGCTAACCCGAAATATCAGATAGCTCCCAACACGCAATTTGGCTTTACCGCGCCGATTATCCAGATCACGGGCGTAGGACCGACGCCGCGGGAAGCCATCCTGACGGCAGATCTGGTGACCGCGCAAGCTGTTAAAGAGCTCTACCTCATGCAACGGAACCAGGGCGTCAATCCGTACTACATGATTAAAGCCTTGCAAATTGCAACCCCCCAGACTGCGCAGCTATCGGCGTCGGGGAAGCTCCGCTCGCTGATAGCCGTGCTCGGCCTCGGCGCGGTGATGCTGTTTGTAGCCGTATCGACAGCCGAGGCTGTCGCCAGGAGGCGCGTCGGCGCCGCCAAGGAGTCCAGGCTAAGAGTCGCCAGGCGTGCTAGGAGCGAATTCGAGCACCGTGCGTGAAGTGGCACCCGGCGTCGCCGGGGGAGCTCGTGGCTGATCTCGCAGTCATCACGCCGAGCTACGCGCCGGACTTTGAAATCTGCCGGGACCTCAACGCGTCAGTTTTGGCTTACATGCCGGACTCCGTGCGGCACTATGTAATAACACCCCGTCGCGACCGGGATCTTTTCGCGTGCCTTAACGGCAAGCGGACAACGGTGTGGTCTGTTAATCAGCTGCTGCCCTCGAGCTTCAAGGACGTGCCGTGGGCGAACGCCTGGATGAACCTCCGTCATATTGGCCCGCCGATTCGGGGCTGGATAATGCAGCAGGTTGTGAAGTTCCTGGCGGCTACGCTGGTCGAAGCGGACATGCTGCTACTGGCTGACTCCGATGTGACGCTTGTCAGGCCGGTTACGGCCGAGACGTTCCGGCCAAGTGACCGCATCCGCATGTATCGCAAAGATGCAGCGATCAACGAGAGCATGCCCCGGCATCTCACCTGGCACGACAATGCTCGCAAGATGCTGAAGGTTCCGCCTGCGCGGCCGCCGCTACCCGATTACGTCAGCGCACTCAACATCTGGGAGCGGCGCACCGTAATGGCCCTCCGGGACCGCCTTCAGGACACTACAGGCCGGTCCTGGATCGAAGTCATTACGTCACAGTTGCACATTTCGGAATTCATTCTGTACGGCGTCTTCGTTGATGAGATCCTGGCTGACACTGCAGCTGTCGAGCCAACTGAGTCCATGCTCTGCCACAGTTACTGGGATACGGAGCCGCTCAGTCTGGCGGCTGCGAAGCAGTTTGCAGGCTCGCTCAAGGACGAAGATGTTGCGGTGATGATATCGGCGAAGTCGCGTACGCCATTGCAGGTTCGGCGGCAGGCGTTGTCGTGGTTGTCAGACAAGCTGCTTGATTAGGAAGGCCTTAAAATGCGCGGCTTTGATGAGCGGCTATTTCAAATCGCGTTCCGGGACATGGTCGAGAACATTCGATGGCAGGAGGAGCCAGAGTACTACCCGCGCTATCAAGCGCGGTACCGCGCGATGCTGCGCGAATTTGCGGACATGGCTCCCGAGGAAGCACTGGACGTGCTCGAAATAGGCGGCGGCCAGCTCGCATATATCAGCCTGCTCTTGTGGGGCAGGGACCGCGCATGCGTCGCGGACATTCAAGACAGCTGCTTTGAGGAGCTTCGAGGGCACGATATCGATGCCTTCGAATGGAATATCGCACTCAGTGATGCGCTGACTGAACGCCAGTTCGACGTCATCTTCTTCTCGGAGGTCATCGAGCATCTGCCGGTGCCGGGTCAGTTTCCGCTCGCACGCTTGCGCAGCCTGCTTCGGCCAGGTGGCGTGCTGCTGTGTTCGACGCCGAACTTGTACCGGCTACGGAACGTCATGTTCCTCATTCAGGGTCGTCAGCTGTTTGACCACTTTGATCTGCCCGGCGAGCGTGGCTATGGGCATGTGCTCGAGTATTCTGCCGAGCACCTCGCGTGGCAGTTGGAACGTGCCGGGTTTCACGATTACAGCGTGCATCTTCGGGATTTCTCGCATAAGCCGGAGAGTCGGGCGGATCGCGTGCTGTCTGCGCTTGGCGCCCCTCTTCGCCGGATCCCGCGCCATCGCGATAATCTGCTCGCCATCGCGCGCGCTGGTCGCGAGACTCCGGCAGCTGCTTCTCCTCTGAGCTAGGTCCGGCAGGTAGCGGCGCTAGTTGTCAACCTTGTAAATGTGAACGGTGTTCTTGCTGGCGAATCTATCCGTAAAGACGCCGTTGACGGCATGTAGGATGCGCTTTGCGCCGATGACGGCAACCGGACCGGTATAGCCGCCCGCGAGCCTGAACGTGACAGGCTGGTTTCGCAGCGGGACCCTGCCCGGTCGGCCTGAGGCAGCGAAAATATAGAAGTGACCAGCCGAGTACTTGGCCATTACCGCAACATCCTGGGCGCCAACGCTGACATAGCGCTCCGCGAACGGAGATAGCAGCACGGTATTGAGCCGGATAATCGCGTGATTGACAGCCGATACTGCGGTCACCAAATCTCCCAAAGTTTCGCCCGGGGTTATCTGGCAGCGATACATCGGACGTCCTCGCGATGACCCGTCATGGAAAGTATTGAAGTCGACGCAAGGGCCGCTGAAGTTGTGCTGGAACCAGATTATTCCCCGCGCTCCAGCGATAATCGCGTGCCATGCAGCAGCCCGAAACTCAGTGGGCCTAACGCACGCTCCGCTACTTCCCGGGCAGCCTGTTTCCACATCGACGACGACTGGCTTGGAGGCACCGTTAAGGGCCTGCAGACGCTCAAGCTCTGTGACGTTGTAGGCATAATTGGCGGGCAGCTTGCGCTGAGCCTCAGTCAGGCCTCTATCGGCTAGGCATGCGGGGCGGCGCGGCAGTAGTGCACAGCCGCCCTGTGAGAACGCGCTGAGGTCGGAGTCGGTCATCCAGTAGCTATCTGCGGCGAGGATATCCGAATACCGCAGGAAGTGTCGGGCCTGTGCGTCAGTCTCCCAGAACAGGACGCCCTTGCCGTAACCCTGGTAGACAATCACTCGGCGGTACGGCGCGTGCTCGTAGGCTTGTCTAGCGGCGCTCGGATTGGGCCCGGTGGTCATGTCGAGCTCGTCGCCGGCCACCGCACAGACAGTCTCCGACCCGGAGCGGGCATCTGGGCCATTTGGCGTGCACAGGTGCATCCTGTGCGCGCGCATGACGTTGTAGTCGATCAGACAAGGGCCTCCGCAGGCTCTCTGCTTAGGGTTGCTAGCTACGCTCCAATAGATATTATTGCCCATTTTCCGGTCGTAGCCGACCTGCCGACCGTTCAGAGGTTCTTCTTCCCAGGCACCGATCAACATGGTGCGGTCCATCCAGGCGCTCTTGGCGTGAAGATGGGTGAAGAAATGCCGGCCGCCGTCAACTTGCCGCAAGGTGACGCCGTGCGGAATCCTCGATGCGGCCTGGGGCCGAGCCGGAGGTGCGGAGCTCGCGGCTGACACAGCGGCCAGAGTGGTCACCGCCAGTAGCGGAGCGACTCCGCCGATCACCAGCTTCAGAACAAGCTTGTTCCTCATTCTTCACCTATCTCGGTCGGGCTCGTCGTCGGCTCCCGCCGCCAGTGGGGCTTGCTGGAGTAGAACATCGGCCCTGGTCATGTCCTCGTAATAGCGGTCCAGCGTTGACCTTCGGGCGCCGCCACCTACAGGCGCCGAGCCCGGTGCGAAGTTCCAGGTCACCCCGTGACGCGGAATCTGCAGAGCTAACGTTATGGGTTCTGCTGCCGCCACGTGACTGAATGGGGAATATCCAGGCGCTACGGGACGGCTGCGCACAGTTCGCTTGACTGCCGACGTCAAGCGAATTCTGCTTACCAAGCGGCACTCCTAGAATTCTGAATTCTGCGCCTTCACTTGGAAGCCGCATTTATGCGGCTACGCCGACATAGCCAGGCGGATAACAACGAACGAGTGACGTCCGATGAACAAGCACGTGCTCACTGTATATTCTTAGCGACCAAGTGTCGGGTGCCTTATGTCTCAGCGGCTGGCCGTTTCTTTGACGGCATTAGCCTGCCGGCTCGGGTCCTGGACCGGCTGCTGCGGCCCAGGCGCGTTCTCGCGCCTCGCGCGGCAGCGAATGCTAGCAGCCTGATCGCGTACGGCGCGTCGCTGACCAGATAGCGCCGGATGAGCCGACGAGGTTCGTTCAGCAGCCGGAACAGCCATTCGAGACCGGACCGCTGCATCCAGATCGGCGCACGTGGCAGTGCTCCCGCGGCGAACGCGATTGCGGCGCCGCAGGCGATGAACCACGTGTGCGGAAGTGCCGGCGCTACCTCGGCTATGAGCCGCTCCTGCTTGGGATAGCCGAGACCGACGTAGACGATGTCTGGCGCAGCGCGGATCAAGTCTTGGCACACGGTAGTCCGCCCGTCCTCCGTGTTGTCGAATCCCATGGGTGGCGACGAGTAGCCGGCCACCACCAAACCTGGGTTCTGCCGGGCCAGTTCCTCGCCGGCTCGGTCCGGGACACCGGGCCGCCCGCCAAGCAGATAAATGGAGCGACCATGCTCGGCTGCCGCCCTGGTGAGAGAGAAAATCAAGGAGGACCCTGTGACGCGCTCGGCGATGCGATCGCCTCCCAGCCTGGACGCCCAGATAAGGGGCATGCCATCCGGCACAACCAAAGCTGCCTGCTGCAGCAGGGCGCGCTGGGCCGGATCACGGCTGACCTGCCGGCAGATGTCGACGTTAGGGGTGGCGACCCATCCCCCGCGCGCAGTGCGCAGCGCCTCGACGATGTGCTGAATAACCTCCGCCTCGATGAGCTGATCAAATTCGAGACCTGCCAGCCGCACCCGCGGCGCGACCTTCGCCGCCGCTAGTCCAAGAGCCTTCGCAGGTTCGCCCGGCGACGGACCCACCGCGGGGTGGGGGCGTTGCCCAATGGCGAATCTGCCTCCATACGACGCGCTGTGCGAACCGTGCAGTCGAGAGGTCTGGCGCATAGCTACCTTCCCAGACGGAGACGCAGTCGCCGCCGGCTCTCGCCCCGCCGACCACCCTCGTATGTGGGAGTTAGACGCTTGCGGTGGCTAGGAGGATGACTTGGCGGAGAAACGGCATGGCCTGTCCTGCGGCTGTGATCATTTCGTGACCTACGTCCTGCCACCCGCGGTCAGCCCTTTCGCGTCCATTGAGTACTGCGGGGCAGAAGGACTGCATCCGTAATCTGTCCGTGGAGGACGATTTGTCTGTAGGCGGATTTCTTCTCGGGCGACGGGCAAATGCGCTCCGTTCAATCACCCTCGTGGTAGTCGCAGTACTTCTGTGTACGTTCTCCGTCGGAAGCACCCGCGCCGCGGCCGCCGGACCTTGCGGCCCGCCCGTGGTCAATGTGATCGCCTGCGAGAACTCGCTGCCGGGTGACCCGTCCAGCGATTGGCAGGTAACCGGTGCGGGCGACCAGACGATCCAGGGCTTCGCCACGTCGATGAGCGTGAATGTCGGAGAGACCGAGTCCTTCAAGATCAACACACCGGCAAAGTCGTACCACATCGACATCCTGCGCCTCGGCTACTACCAGGGCGACGGTGCGCGCAAAATCGTCTCAGGCCTGCTCCCGACCGCCACCCTCCCGCAGACCCAGCCGGCCTGCCTCAATGACACCGCGCCAACCGGGCTCATCGACTGTGGCAACTGGGCCGTGTCGGCCTCGTGGACGGTGCCGAGCAACGCGGTGTCCGGCTTGTACATCGCCCATCTTGTCCGAAACGACACGGGCGGCGACAGCCTCATACCGTTCGTCGTGCGCAACGACGCGAGTCACTCCGACATCCTGTACCAGACCTCGGACGAGACCTGGGAGGCGTACAACACCTACGGCGGCAACAGCCTCTACCAGTGCACTGTCAACTGCCCCCCCGGGACCCCCGAGGCCTACAAAGGCGCC
>WNFI01533781.1_pt2 | contig 16208 bp, 12 predicted proteins | sample 5400471 | NCBI WGS metagenome assembly WNFI01 (sample SAMN13153348, study PRJNA577476) | soil metagenome | isolation source: 100 cm saprolite on Douglas fir-dominated hillslope | place: USA:California | collected 2013-09-17 | reverse complement strand
GGATGGGCCGAGCGGCGCCTGCAGGAAGATGAGAAGGGTGCGGCGACAAGTGGCGCGGAGACGAGCGAACGATCAGGAACACAACGGCATGCTGCATCACGTCGAGTTGTGGGTACCCGATCTGGAGCGAGGCAAGGCTCAGTGGGGGTGGCTCCTTGGCGAACTCGGCTATCGCCAGCTCCAGGACTGGCCAGCCGGGCGCAGCTGGCGCCTCGGTGCTACTTACCTGGTCATCGAGCAGTCACCGGCCATGTCAGCTGCCGAGCACGACCGGCTGCGACCAGGCTTGAATCACCTCGCCTTCCACGCCGGGACTCGCGAGCGGGTCGACGCCTTCACCACCTCTGGCCCCATGCACGGCTGGGCGCTGCTGTTCAGCGACAAGCACCCGCACGCGGGCGGCGAAGATCATTACGCAGCGTACCTCGCCAATTCGGACGGCTACGAGGTCGAGCTGGTCGCAGCCGATCCGTGAAATGGCCGGAGCCCACGCTGACAGCGGGAGCCACCGCCGCGGCCAGCAGCGTAGCTGGCCGCGGCGGACAGCGTCCGGGCCTCACCCGCGGTCCGGGCTGACCCTGTCACCCGGCGAGCGCAGCCGCCTTCTTCAGCAGCACGTCCGCCGCCCGGATGAGTGCGTTCGCCTGGCCGGCGTTCAATGGCCGGCCGCCGAACTCGGCGCCGAGTAGCAGCACCCGCATCTGAGCGCCGACCGCGCTGGTTACCGAGGCTGGCGAGCCGGCGCTCGATTCGCGTGTACGTCCGGTCACCTGGGCTGCGACTCGCCACAGCCCGGGTGCTCGCTCGCAACGTGTCCAGCCCGAACGCACCAACCGGCGCCTCGATCTGGCTGTACGCCTGGCCGAGCCGGACGAGCAGGGAGTAATGCGACCGTGCAGACGCCGCAAGCGCCGGCCGGTCAAGCAGCTCGGTCAGCACGCGGCCATCCGGCTGATAGTCATCCCGCAGGCCGAGCGCCGCCATCATCGTGGGCTGGATGTCGGTGTGGTCGGACCAGAGGGCCCCGTCGACGCCGCGATGGGTGACTCCCGGCCCGACCATCCCTAGCCAGGTCGTGTTGATCTGCGGGTTGACATCACCGTGACTCCAAGCCTCAGGGGCGTACTCGCTGAAGCACGACGGCTTGCATGACCGGGAGCCACTCGTCAGGTAGAAGTCTGGGTTGGCGAAGTCTATAAAGGTCGGGGTCCGCTTCGGGTCGGTGGTGATCATGTGGAGGATCCGCAGCTCAACGGGGTCGGCGAGATACCGGGTCAGCTTGACCCGGTGGCCGATTGCCAGATCCGAGCCCGTCAGGCCGGCCGCCGCCCGTTCCATGGCCCGGACGGACCTGACCGTCCTGGCCGGCTGGCCGTGCACGTAGAGCACGGGAGCCGAGTCGGCGTTCACGTCGAACGCGGTTCTGATGCCCTTTGCCGCGAGCAGGCCGGTCAGGTTGCCATTAACCTCTCCGATCCTGCTGTAGTGACAGGGAACGCTGACCCCGTTGCATCCAGCCGGTGACGGCGGGCCGCCGACGAAGTGATCGCCCTCGTCGCTGGAGATGACGAAGAGCGTGTTGGCGCGGGTGATGCCGTGTGCGGCGAGGTCGGCGAAGAACTTGCCGAACGCCGCGTTCTCGAGCTTGGCCTGGTGCACGTACCCGGCCTCGCCGGGCCCGAACGCGTTGCCCGTCTGCCACGACTCGTGCAGGTCACTCAGGTACGTATAGGTGACCGGGACACCGTGCGTCTGCATGTCAAGCGTGTAAGCCAGGGCGTTCGTCCCGATCATCCCGTTATAGCCCGGGAAGCCCACGTCGCCGGACGAATCCTTGATGACGGCGCCGTCCAGGTTGCGTACCGGGCCGGAGGGGCTGATGACTGGCTGGATGACCTTGTTCCCGTATAGCGCGCGGTACCCGGAGTAGCCGCCTGGCTCATTCGCCAGCACGTCGGGTCGCCCGCCATGGACCTTGCTGCAGACGGCCGAGGTACGCGCGCAGTGCACGAGCAAGCCCATGAAGTCGGCCGTGGCCTTGTTCGCGAGCTTGGGGTTCTCCGCCTCTTTCGCCTGCGGCGAGTTGGCGCCGTAGACGACCGGCACGTCGGGCACCAGGTTCTCCAGGTCGGTGTTCGCCGCAGCGACCGAGGCGAAGCTGCAACCGCTTCTGGTGAACGGGACCCACGGCGCCGGCGCGGTGCGACCGCCGCGACCGATCATGGTCGGGGAATGGTCCCCGATCGGGGCGCTGTTCGGCGTTGTGTAGTCGACCATCGGGTCGGCCCAGTACGCGAAGGAGCCGGCCAGGCTGGTGCCCCCACCGGGGACGTAGTAGCGAAACGCATTGGCGATCGGAATGCCGTGCTCGGCACCGTACAGCCCGGATTCCGATGTCACGGAGTCGTCGGCGGTGTGCGCGATCAACGGCGTGTGCTCGTGGGTGACCAGAGTTCCGTTGCCGGTGATGAAGTTGAGCAGGTTCGGCATGAGCTGTAGGTCACTGGGAACATTCGGATTGTCCCTGGTGTAATGCGTGTTATCGAACTGAAGGTAGATAACGTGCTGAATCGTGCCGTGGCGGCCCAGGGAGCAGGCGGTCGCCGGTCGGCCGTGATTGCGTGGTTGCGCGGCCGCTGGTTGCGCAGCGATCCCGGTCGTGAGGCCGAGCACGAGCAAGCCGGCCGCCATGGCCGGCCCGGTCGTCGGTAGGAACCTGGCGATCATTAAGTGACCTCCTTCGCGGCAGGGCCGGCCGACGCGCAGGCAAGCACCGGGCCGCATAGCCGTTGCGGTTGGGACATTAGGGGGCCCAGGGAATCGGCGCATGAACGGCAGGCGACGGGGACCTGAAAGGCGCAGCGAGCCGGGATGACCGCCGTACGCCCATGGTCCGGCGAGGCTCGCGGCCGATGCGAGCGAACGCGGAAAATCCCGTACACCGGCGCGGCTGTCAGACTGGTCTGCGTGGACGGCACCGACGAGCTTGAGAAGGTCTACCGGCAGGAGGCGACCCAGATCCGGGCCGCGCTCGCCGCGCGGCTCGGCGATGTCGGTCTCGCCGAGGAGCTAGTGCAAGACGCTTTCATCGAGGCTCTCGAGCACTGGGCGACGGAGGGCATGCCGCCGAACCCCGGAGGCTGGCTGGCCACCACCGCTCGGCGCAAGGCGATCGACCGACTCCGCCGGGAACGCGCCGGGCAGGAGAAGCTCGCGCTGCTGGCGGTGACCCAGTCGCGCCGGCCGGGCCCTGGCGGCCGCCCTGGCGTGCCAGCCGATCTCGACTCAGCGGCAGCCGAGGTTAACGAAGACGACGATCTGCTCAGCCTGGTCTTCGCATGCTGCCATCCGTCGCTGCAGCGGGAGTCCCAGATCGCGCTTACGCTGCGCGTTGTCTGCGGTCTGACCGCGGCGGAGATATCGGCCGCGTTCCTGACCACCGAACCGGCGATGACCCGGCGGCTGGCCAGGGCGCGCCGGGCGCTGCGCGAAACCGGCTCGGAGGTACGCGTCCCCGACCCCGACCAGCTCAGCGATCGCCTGAACGAGGTGCTTGCCGTCATCTATCTCGTCTTCAACGAGGGCTATCTGGCCAGTGCCGGGCGCACGCCGGCCAGACGTGACCTTGCGGCGCAGGCGATCGCGCTGAACCGGCTCCTGCATCGGCTCATGCCGCGCGAGCCTGAGGTACTCGGCCTGCTAGCGCTGCTGCTGCTGCACGAGTCGCGGGCTGCCACCAGATTCGACGGCTGGGGACGGCTGGTGCGGTTGCAGGACCAGGACCGGTCACGATGGGATACCGCAGTCGCGACCGAGGCTGCGCAATTGCTTGGCCGTGCGATCGAGATGCACCGGCCGGGCCCGTACCAGATCCAGGCCGCGATCGCTGCGGTCCACGCTCAGGCGCCGACGTATGAGCAAACGGACTGGCATCGGATCCGGTCGCTGTACGACCGGCTTGACCTGCTCGCGCCCTCGCCTGTCGTGCGGCTCAACCGCGCGGTCGCCACCAGGTTCGCGATCGGCCCCGAGGCCGCACTGCGCGAGGTTGAACCGCTCGCGGCTGAACTCGACGGCTATCGCCTCTTTCACGCCGTCCGAGCCGAGTTGCTGAACGACCTCGGGTGCCCCGAGCAGGCTCGTGCCGCAAACGAGCGAGCGCTCGCGCTGGCCGCCAACCCGGCCGAACGCGAACTGCTCGCCCGCCGCCTCTCGCTGTAGCCGCGATCGATTCGCGGCTACTGCACCATGACCGGCCTGACCTCCATCACGATCCACCCCCGGTCGACCCCGGGCCAGGTCCTGGCGATCTCCACCGCTTCGTCGATGGTATCGGTTTCGAGCAGCGAATAGCCGCCGAGAACCTCCTTGGTCTCCATGAACGGGCCGTCGATCACCCCGCCCGCCCGGACTGTCTTGACCTTGTCAACCGAATCGAGTTGGTACCCGCTGTCGGCGAGCTTCCCCGTGCTGCCGTACTTCTCGTACCAGGCCCCGATCTCCTGCATCCATGCCTCGAGGTCGGGCCCCTGCAGCTGCTGGCCGGTCTCGCTGATCAGGCCGAGTATCAGGTATTTCATCACTAGCCTCCGCTGTATCCGCACGGGCGCCCGGGCGGCGCCCTCACTTACTCCACGAACGGCGAATAGCCCGATGTGACATTGGGCCTAACAAATCTCACCGGCAACTCCCACTGACAGCCCGATCCCTCATAGGGCACGCTAGCTGGCGCGTTTGCGCGCGCTGAGGAGGGCAGAGATCCCGAGCGCGCCCGCCGGTGCCAGGGTGACAAGCGCGGGCAGTTGGTACCGCCAGGAGAACTGGAACAGGTCCGAGACCAGCAGCACAAACACTCCCGAGCCCAAGAACAGCAGGCAGGCCAGCCCGAGCTGGCGGGTCCGCGGCTCGAGCCGCCGGCGCAGCAGGACAGCCGATCCGGCCAGCCCGGCCAGCACGAAGACAGCCAGCAGCGGGCCTGACGTGTAGCCGCCATCCAGCTGATAGGCCCGCAGGAACCTGGCCCCAGGCAGCCAGACGACAGGGCGGCCGCCGCCGAAGCTGTTGATCGCGCCCCTGACCACGCGGACCGACGTCCATGGCGGGAAGTACGGGTACGCCGCCTGGAACTGCCACCGGGAGATCGGCGTGTCACCAGCACTTTGCGTGCGGCTCACCGCGAACAGCTTCAGCAGGTCATGCCCGTAGGCGGCGAGCAACCGCAGCGGCTGCTGGGTCAGGACCCGGTGGTTGAAGTCCGATATCTGGCTGTCAGTCTGAGCGATCGACTGGTGTTTGGTGTTGTAGTAGGGGCGAATCGGAGAAGTCGAAGCGTATTCAAGCCAGTCGGGTCCGTGGAGCTGCTGGGCCCTGGTCGGGCACATGCCGCGCTCGGCGGCTGGCAGCCTGATGGTCTGGCAATCGACGGCCGCAGCGGTGCGGCCGTAGAACGAGGTCACGCCCGTGTGGGACAGCTGGAAGGCGCCCGTGAGCAGGTAGGAGCCCGCGGAGTAGGCCAGGATCGGAACAGCGAATGCTACGCACAGGACGGCCGCCCTGCCGAGCCCGGCCACGATCATCGCCTCGAACCAGATGTCCGGCATGAGCGTCTGCTCGGTCTGCACCTGGTATGCGTCAAGCAAGACCGGAGCGATCGCCAGGGCGGCCAGCCAGCGCCCGGTGCCGCGCCGCCGCAGCAGCAGGTAGATAACCACGGACATAGCCAGGCCGAGCAGGTGCTGGACGACGATGACCGCGTCGAGGTTGGCCGCGGCCGTGATCGCTCGCAGCACGGCCTTGTAGCCGAGCGGATCCTGGCCCGCAGCCTGGTTGAGCAGGTACCGGGGGGTGTCGATGTAAAAAATCGCCGGGCGGTAGGCGAACTGCGCCAGCACCCGCAGGGCCAGCCCGGCGACCAGCAGCACGACCGCTGGCCAGTTCTCCCGCAAGACCGCGGCACCGGTGGGCTGCCGGCCTGCTCTGTGGCCATGACGGCCCGGCCGGGCAGTCAGGGCTTGGCGTAGCTCGCGGTCGGTATGGGCGCTGCTCATAATCGGGTCGGGGTGAGCTGGCCGCCGCTGGAATGCCACAAGGCGAGCCATACCGTGACGAGCGTGATCCATCGAGTCATCCGATTGCGCGGAACCTGGGTCAGCGCCACCCAGGCGATCGCCGTGTACCACGCGAAGACCCATGGGGCCACCACGATCCAGGCGAAGGTCAGCGCGAACGGCGCCACGACTTCGCGCGGCTGGTCGGAGGAGATCCGCCGGTAGACAGGTATGGCCACGGCGATCATCGCGATCGGCCACAGGACGCTCGTCAGCGTGGCTGTCGTGGCGTCGGCATGGAATGCATGCCCGATCGCATGAACGAACCACCAGGGGGACGGCAAGGTGACTTGCGTCGAGGCGGATAGCAGCGGGGCCAGCCACGTCAGCCCGTAGAAGCTGTACTCCAGCGCGATAATCGCCAGCGCTACCCCGGCGATCCTCGCGGTGCGCATCCACTCATGCCGGCGCAGCAACGGGAATGCCAGGCCGATCCCGATGAGCGCCGCGGTAATCTTCACCCCGCAGGACAAGCCGATCACGACGCCGATCAGTACATCGCCCCACCTATCAGAGACTCGCCTGGCCACCTGGATCGAGCAGATCGCCGCGGCGGCCACGAACGTGTCCAGATGGCCGCCGCCGACCAGCTGCTGGATCAGGACCGGGTTCGCCGCCCAGAAGAGCGTGGCCCGGATCGGATCATCGGAGGTCTTGAGCAGCAGCCAGCCGACGCCGATGAACACCACGCCGTTCAGGATCATCAGGATCCAGATCGTGGTAACACGATCAGCGCCGCCGATCGCCGCAGCGAACCTCTGCACCAGGGTCGCTATCGGGCCGTAGACGGACGGCGTGCTCTTCCATAGATCGCCGACGGCCTGTGTGTAGGGCGAATTCGACCCCAGGAAGCTCTGCGGGTTCGTGAGGTACGGGTTCCCTCCCAGCGCGGCTATCCGGCCGTACGCGGCGTAACTCGCGGTGTCGGACGAACCGACCGGGGTCAGGCTGACCATCACGGCGACGATGCCGGCGCTCGCGAGCAACAGCCGGCGCGGATCGGGCCGCCACCCCTGGCTGTGCGCCCAGAGCATCCCCGCGAGCCCCAGGCAGGCGAGCACGTTCCCGGTGTAGAGCATTACCGACGCGATCACGTTGTGCTGGAGCGAGGGCAGCAGCGACAGCGGCAGCCTGAGCGGCAGCGTTTCATGGTTGGGCGCCGTGGCGCCGACCACCATGCCGAGCAGCAGGCCAACCCCGGAGATGGCGATGGCGATCCTGGGCTCGGACAGCCTGCTCCAGGCCAGCTTGCGGATGAGGTTGCTCATCAGCCAGTCGATCGGCCCGGTCGCTGGCTGTCGTTCGCCTGGCCCGCGTGTTCCAGGGCTAAGACCGGGTCTGGCCGCTCCATTCGCCGAACCGGCCGGCGCTTCTGCTGTCGCGGCGATGCCCCGTCCAGCGGAGCCATGCGGCACGCGCGCCGCGTCGCGCGCTGCCCCAGTGGCAGCAGGAACAACCGACTCGGGTGACTCGGTGGACTGGAATGGCCCGCCGCTTTGCGCTTGCATGCCCGCGCGTCTTCGCCGAGCGTTGGGTGGCACGCGAGGCCTCCAGGCGAGACTCAACTGGATGTTCTAGCAAGTCGTGACACTGCATGACACGCTATCCCAGGCGCCAGACCGGGTACGTCTATCGACGCTATCCCAGGCACCAGGCTGCATGGCTGCCGACTGCGGCAGGAGGTCATGCGTCACGCGAGCCGCCGAGCCGATGGGCTGGTGTGCCCACCATCCCAAACGGCTGGCGAGGGTTCCTGGTTCCTGCCGGTGCTCCGATTCTGGCAGCCCGGCGGAATCAACCCTCCTGGCCGGTGCTGACCGGGGCGGGCAGGGTCATCCTCGGCGGATGATGCCCCGCAAACCATTGCGCAGTCTGCTGGACTGATGCCAGCCCGCCGGGTCGATCCAGAGATCGACCCTGTCGTTCCGGGTCGATCCCAGGATCCACCGCGGAGCCGACCGTGACTGCCACAAGCCGACCGGCGTCGGGGACGGCGCGGGCGATGATCCTGCCGCTTGCCCTCGCCCAGTTCATTGCCAGCTACGCGGCCACGAACATGAACGTGGCGATCACCGCTGTCGCCAGGGACCTGGGCACCACGGTGGCCGGGGTCCAGACTGCCATCACGCTGTTCACGCTGGTCATGGCCGCGCTGATGATCCCGGGCAGCAAGCTGACCGACATCTGGGGCCGGAAAAGGTGCTTCGTAGCCGGGTTGGCTATTTACTGCGTCGGCGGGTTGCTCGCGCTGGCATCCCAGGGCATCACGCTGCTGATCATCGGATACTCGCTGTTCGAGGGCGTGGGCTCGGCGCTGATGATCCCGCCCATCTACATCCTGATCACGGTCGCGTTCCCTGACGTCAGGTCACGCGCCAAGTACTTCGGCGTGGTCAGCGGAGCAGGCGGCCTCGGTGCGGCCGCCGGGCCCCTGATCGGCGGCCTTGTTACCAGCGCGGTCAGCTGGCGGGCGTCGTTCGGGCTGCAGGTCTTGGTCGTGGCCTGGATAGTTCTCCTCGCCCGCAAGATCAGCGATCCAGCGCGACCCGGTCCTGCGCCCCGTTTCGACCTGTTCGGGGCGATCCTGTCGGCGGCCGGGCTGTTCTTCGTCGTGCTCGGGCTGCTTCAGTCCAGGACCTACGGCTTCGGGCAGTCGCGGCAGAACCTCACGATCAACGGCACGGTCGTGATCCCGAAGGGCGCGATCTCCCCGGTGTGGATCCTGGTGGCGATCGGCGCGCTATTCCTGCTGTGGTTCTTCCTGCACATACGGGCCCGCGAGCGCAAGCACAGGGATGTACTGCTGCCGCTGCGGCTGTTCCGCAACAAGGTCTCCAACCTGGGTCTGGGCACCCAGCTCATCCAGTGGCTGATCATCCAGGGCTCGTTCTTCGCCGTGTCCGTCTACCTGCAGGAGGTCGACGGCTATAACGCGATCAAGACGGGCCTGCTGCTCACTCCGGCTACCATCGGGATCCTAGCCATGTCAGCCGGCGCCGACAGATTTGCCCGTCGTCACCCGCAAAGGTGGCTGATCATCGCCGGATTCACGATCACGGCGATCGGCATGATCTTGCTGCTGACCCTGGTCAGGGCGCATTCGGCGATCCTCACCTGGGTCCCCGGGCTGCTGCTATTCGGCGCCGGTGTCGGGATCATGCTGACCTCGTCGGTCAACGTGGTCCAGTCCAGCTTCCCCGACACCGATCAGGGCGAGATCTCAGGGCTGTCCCGAAGCGTGTCTAACCTCGGGTCCTCGCTCGGCACTGCGCTGGTTGGCTCCATCCTGGTCGCGGTCAAGATGCCGGCCGGGAAGCCATTCGCCGCGGCCTTTATCATCATGCTCGCGTTCACGCTCATCGGCCTGCTCCTCGCCGTGCTCATCCCCCGCCGGCTGGCTGGCACGGCGTCGCCGGCCGAGCAAGAACATGCGGAACCGGTGGCTTGACCAACACAACAGCGGTTCGCCCGCGGCGGGTGAGGCGAAGCGCCAGCGTCGGCGCGACGATGGGCGAGTGACACCCTGCCGCCCAGCCAAGGGAGAGCACCATGGACCGGTACCCGGACATTAGTAATCATGGCCTGATCGGTGACCTGCAGACGGCGGCGCTGGTGAGCACGGACGGAACGGTGGACTGGTTCTGCACGCCGCGGTTCGATTCCCCCAGTATTTTCGCATCCCTGCTGGACGCCGAAAAGGGCGGGTACATACGGATCGCGCCGGCCACGGACAAATACGTGAGCCGACAGCTGTACTTCCCCGATACCGCGATGCTGATCACCCGGTTTCTGACCGAAGACGGGGTAGGCGAGGTCACCGACTTCATGCCCATCGCCGGGCAGCAGGCGACAGACCGGCACCGGCTGGTCCGCCAGCTGAAGGTGGTCCGCGGCACGATGAACTTCGTCGGCGAGGTCAAGCCGCGCTTCGATTACGGCCGGGCACCGCACACTCTGGAGATCACCAGCGACGGGTTCCTGTTCAGCTCAGGCAGCCAACACCTGACCTTGAATCCCACCGGGCAGCGGCAGATCTCGCCCACCGAATACGACGGGCTTAAAGTCGAACGGGTCGGCGAAGACGTGCGGATCACGGCAACGCTCGGGCAGGGCGAGACGGCCGGCATAGTGCTGGAGTCGATGGGCGGGCCGCCGCGCCGGATCGCGCCGGCCGAATTGCAGCAGATGATCGACGACACGAGCCGGTTCTGGCGGAACTGGGTGCACCAGTCCACCTACCGCGGCCGGTGGCGGGAGATGGTGGCCCGCTCGGCGATAACCCTGAAGCTGATGACCTACGCGCCGACCGGCGCGCTTGTCGCGGCGCCCACAGCCGGCCTGCCCGAGCTGACCGGTGGGGAGCGGAACTGGGACTACCGTTACACCTGGATCCGCGACGCCTCGTTCTCCGTCCACGCCCTGCTCGGCCTGGGTCACGTCGGCGAGGCCGCCGCGTTCGGCCAGTGGCTCCGCGACCGCGTAGTCGAGCACGCCGGTGATGGTGCCACTCCGATGAAGATCATGTATCGGGTCGACGGCACCTCTGACCTGAAGGAAGAGACCCTTGATCATTTCGAGGGCTGGCGCGGCTCCCGCCCGGTAAGGATCGGGAACGGCGCCGCCGACCAGCTGCAGCTCGATATCTACGGCGAGGCCCTAGACGCCGTGGCGAAGATCGACGGCCGCGGACTGCAGATGGCCCACCAGGGCTGGACCGCCCTCGCGGACATGATGGATTGGGTGTGCGACAACTGGGACCAGCCAGACGAGGGCGTCTGGGAAACCCGCGGCGGCCGCAAGGACTTCACCTACGGCCGGCTTCAGTGCTGGGTCGCTCTAGATCGGGCGATCCGGATCGCGGAGAACCGAGGCCGCCCCGCCGCCATCGACCGCTGGCGCGCCGAACGCGACCACATCTACAAGCAGGTCATGACCCGGGGCTGGAACCCGGCCAGGAGAGCCTTCGTGCAGCACTACGACACAGACGTGCTCGACTCGGCGCTGCTGATGATGCCGCTGATGGGCTTCGTCTCCCCGCTGGACCCGATGTGGCTGCAGACCCTGCAGGCGATGGACGACGAACTGGTCTCCGACAGCCTGGTCTACCGGTATAACCCCAGCGCCTCCCCCGACGGCCTGGCCGGCAGCGAAGGCACCTTCTCCCTGTGCACGTTCTGGTACGTCGACGCCCTCGCCCGCTCCGGCCGGCTCACCGATGCCGAGCTGGTCTTCGAGAAAATGCACACCTACGCGAACCACCTCGGCCTGTACTCCGAAGAAATCGGCGTCACCGGCGAACAACTCGGCAACTTCCCCCAGGCCTTCAGTCACCTCGCGCTCATCAACGCCGCGATCAACCTCGACTACCAGCTCGACCATGGCGCCGGCGACGTCGAACCTGTTCTAGCGAGGGCCGGGGGTGCCATTCCCGCCGCCGTCCCTGGCTGAGCCTGTGATCGCCGCTAGGCTGGCCAGCCGCGGAGCGGGCGGATCGTGAGCCTGGTAGAGCCCGTGACGGTGGCGCGACGGCGGGTCGCCCAGCTCGAACCCGTCATCGGAGCCGAGCGCCATGCCCAGCTCGTCCAGGCCGCCGATCGGTTCAGGCGGCTGCTCGGCGAGCGCACCGTGTGGAACGTGAGTTCCACATCGGTCGGCGGCGGCGTCGCCGAGATGCTGCAGGTCCTGCTCGGCTATGTCGAGGATCTCGGTCTCGCCAGCCGCTGGATGGTGATCACCGGTGACGCCGAGTTCTTCGTGATTACCAAGCGCCTGCACAATCAGATCCACGGTCAGGCCGCAGGCGGGCCGCTCACGGCCGGCCAGGCGAATCACTATGCCACGATGCTGGCCGCGAACGCCGCCGAGCTGCTGCACTACGTGCGTCCTGGGGACCTCGTCCTACTGCACGACCCGCAGACGGCCGGGCTAGCCGCCCACCTGGCCGATGCCGGCGCGTTTGTCGCCTGGCGCTGTCACATCGGTGTCGACTGGGAAAACGAGGCGACCGCTGCCGCTTGGAGCTTCTTGCGGTTGCACCTAGCCCCGGTGCGGGGGTTCGTCTTCTCCCGCCGGGAGTATGTGCCGCCATGGATTCCCCGCGACAAAGTTGCGATCATCCCGCCATCTATTGACCCCTTCTCGCCGAAGAACCAGCATCTCGACGATGACACCGTGCGCGGCATACTTGCCCGCATCGGGCTCCTCGACAGCTCGCCGGACTTGCCGACGTCGTTCGCGCGCCGCGACGGCGGAACAAGCCAGGTGACCCGGTCCGCGGAGATCACCGCGGAAGGCCGCCCGGCGCCCGGCGACCCGCTGGTGGTCCAGGTGTCCCGGTGGGACCAGCTGAAGGACATGCCCGGCGTCATGCAGGGTTTCGCCGAATACGTCGCACCGGGCGGCAATGGCTATCTGGCGCTCGTCGGGCCTGCCGTCGCGGGGGTCACCGATGATCCTGAAGGCGCCGCCGTGTTCGCAGATTGCCTGCTGCAATGGCGCGACCTGCCTGCCGCGGTGCGCCACCGGGTGCTGCTGATCACACTGCCGCTCGATGACGCCGACGAAAACGCCGCGATGGTGAACGCGATGCAACGGCAGGCCACTGTCATCGCGCAGAAGAGCCTGGCCGAGGGTTTCGGGCTGACCGTGGCCGAGGGAATGTGGAAGGCCCGGCCCGTCGTCGGCTCGGCCGTCGGCGGAATCATCGACCAGATCCCGGCCGGCGCCGGCGTCCTGCTGCCCGACCCGCGGGACTTGGCGGCATTCGGTTCCGCTGTGCGCGGCCTGCTCGACAACCCGGGCGAGGCGGCACAGATGGGCCGCGCCGCGCAAGCCCATGTCGGCCAGCGGTACGTCGGCGACCGGCACCTTCTTGCTTACGAGCAATTGTTTGGCGCGCTCATCTCCGGCAGCTAGGACGGCACCGCACCTATTCGGCCGCCAGGACCGGTCGTCATCCGGGGTGCGCGAACGTCAAGATCGAGCCGATCACCTGCACCCACGCCGACAGGGTGACCAATCTCTGGCTGCGCACCGTGACCTAACGTGCGGGAGTTCTGGTCCAGCCTCGCCTGGTGCGGGTGAGCTCGCGGAATCCGGCCGTCGGCAGAAATCCGCGGTAGGAGTCGTAACTCAGGCCTCCAGGGTCGGTCCCTTCCAGCCAGGCGTAGTCGAGCAGGCGGTCGACATTGGCCAGCGTGAGCCAGTCCGCCGCCTGTGCGAGCAGCCAAGTCGCGACGCCGCGACGCCGATGCTGCTCGGCGACGTGCAAGTTGCCGACGTCGGCCCACCCGCCGTGGCGCGCCACGCGTTCTCCCTCATCGAGGATCTCCACCTCGATGTAGCCGATCACCTGGTCATCCAGCACGGCCGACAGGCGGCACCCGTTGATTCCCAGCGAGCGCCTGACGGACAGCCCGGCGATGGGCGGCCCGGCGATGGCGGGCAGATCGGCGACCCTGGCGAGGTAGACGACCTCGGTGTGCCCGATGTGGGCGAACCCCGCTCGCTCGTACAGGTCGCTGATGTGCGGCCACTGCTCGGGAATGCCGTACACGCCAGGGACCGGAAGCTCCCCGCCTGCGTTCTCGGCGGCGACGCCCCACCTGCCCAGCTGGCTGAGGCACGCGTCGATCAGCGCGTCGGCGGCGGCCGTGCCGCTCGTCCAGAACGGATTCCCGGCCGGGGCCTCTGGCCAGAACAGCAGCCAGTTAATGTCGCCAGAATCCCGCGCGGACGGGCCGGCCCGCTCATCGGGGTAGTACCGCAGCAGGTGCGCCGCGGCCGCGACCCGGCCTTGCTGCTCGGCGACAAGGGTGGCCCGGTCGCTTACCCATGGTTCTTCGATGAACTCACCTGGCCGGCGCTCCAGTGAAGACAGGACCGTGTTGACCGATACCGCCATTCCGGGCACGACCGCCGCGGCGTGCGCGTTCACCAGGCTGGTGAGCTGGTCCCGGTCGCTGCGGCGGAACGGCCGCACCTGAATACGTGACATCTGCGGGCCTTCTGGCATGAACGCAGAACGCGAAACGAGGCAGGCCGCTACCGGTGCGGTACACCCGTGATGCTACCGCCTGAACCGAAGATGATCACGCGGGTGTGGTACCTCTTTGTGCACAACGCGCGTGATCATCAACGGTGTCGTGGCTTAAGGTTGGCCATGGGCGCGGGAGGGCGCCTCCGGGTCCGCGGACAGGACTTAGTCCACCTCCGGCTTGAAGGACAGCAGATCGTGGCGACTCCTGATCGGCCTGGCACGCGGACCGCGGGCCGGTGAAGGAGACGTCATGACCACTCTTCCAACCCGGCCCGACCTCGGGCACCTGCGCCGACAGGCCAGAGACTTGCTGCGGGCCGCGCGATCGGGAGATAGTGCCGCGACTAGCCGGATCGCCGCTGTTTCTGACGGGACGACACTCGCTGCCGCGCAGCTCGCGGTGGCCCGCGAGTATGGTTTCGCAAACTGACCGGGTGCGTCGTGAGATTGACCGCGACCCCGGCTCGGCCAGCAGGACCGATGACCGATGGGGCTGGCCCCCGCTGCACGCTGTCTGCGCTTCGCGGTGGCACCGCTTCGATCCGGCCCGAGCCGACGGGCTCGAAGCGGTCGCCCGGCTGCTGCTCGACGCCGGGGCCGATCCGCGCGCGGTCACGAGCGGCCATGGATCGCAGGCGGGCGGCTGGACGCCGTTGAGCTGCGCGGTCGCGGGAGCTGCCAACCCGGCCATCGCCCGGCTGCTGCTGGAGCGCAGTGCGGTTCCCGGCGACCGTGACTTGTACCTGGCCGGATTCGCTGATGACGACCACCAGTGCCTGCGACTACTCATCGAGCATGCCGGGAACGTGGCCGGAATCGCCCGGATGGCGCTCGCCGCGCCGATCAGCACCGGCGATACCGAGGGCGTGCGGCTGCTGCTGGAGGCCCGGGCCGATCCTGGCCTATATCTGGACGACGACGATCAGCCGACCCCGGTGATCTACGCGGCCGTTCGCGCCGGATGTGCGGCCGACATCATCGAGCTGCTGCTGGCGCATGGCGGCGCACCGGCTGCGCCAGGGCCGGACGGGCGCTCGCCGCATGCGCTGGCCGTCAGCCAGGGCCGGTCCGACCTGGCCGACCTGCTGCGCAGCCACGGTGCCGCTGATGACGCGACCGATATCGACAGGCTCCTGCAGGCCTGCCTGCAGGGTGACGCCGCGGCCGCGCGCAGCCAGGTGGCGCTCGACCTCGGCCTGCTCGCACGGCTCACCAGCCGCCAGCAAGGCGCGGCGATGGCCCGGGCCGCTGAAGCCGGCAACGCGGCGAGTGTCGCATTGATGCTCGACCTCGGCTTCCCCGTTGACGCGATCGGCGCGGACGGCGGCACGGCACTGCACGCGGCGTCCTACGCCGGGAGCGTGGCCGTCATCCGGCTCCTGCTCGATCGCGGCGCTGACCTCGAGGGACTGGACACCACCTGGAACAGCACCCCCCTGAACTGGGCTCTCGTCGGCAGCGGCCAGGCACCGGACACCAACCCGGGCGCGGACTGGCTCAGCGCCGTGGAACTGTTGATCCAGGCCGGCGTATCCACCGACGACGTCGAACTGGCCGTCGACGACGCCAAGCCGCCCAGCCCCGTCGTGGCTGACTACCTGCGCCGGCACGGCATCGGGGCGGGCAGTCCGCAGGGGCGGCCAGAAGCGCCCTGAATCCCGCGCCGCTACTGCCGGTCTGGTGACTCCGCTCGCGCGGCAGCGGCCTGAGCGTCGGCGATGCGCTTGATCGCCTGGAGCCGGACGTCCCACCGGGCCGCGACATCCGCCATGGCCTGGGACGCCGCGTCAAGGCGGTCGGCCAGCACGGAGTAGCGCACCTCGCGGCCCTGCCTGCGCCCTTCGACGAGCCCGGCCCGAGTCAGAACCGCCAGATGCTTGGCCACCGCCTGCCGCGTGAACGGCAGCTCGGCGGCCAGCATCGTGGGGGTTGCCTCACCGTGGCCGATGATGAGGTCGAGCACGCGGCGGCGGGACGGCTCCGCGATCGCCTCCCACAGCTGCTCGTCCGCATCGTTCGCCGACGGCGCGCCGGGCCGCGGGTCAGCGCTGCCCTGAGACGTA
>WNFI01249022.1_pt1 | contig 16210 bp, 17 predicted proteins | sample 5400471 | NCBI WGS metagenome assembly WNFI01 (sample SAMN13153348, study PRJNA577476) | soil metagenome | isolation source: 100 cm saprolite on Douglas fir-dominated hillslope | place: USA:California | collected 2013-09-17 | reverse complement strand
TGAGGTGGACCCATGAAGACCTCAGCTCGACCCTTGAGACCTCAGGCGGGACGCCTCGAGCAGACCCCGAACTCTTCCGAGCAGCTCGAGGTGCGGCTGGCGGAGGACCGCCGGGAGATCGAGGCGGCGCAGGCGCTCCGCTATCGGGTCTTCTATGAGGAGATGGCGGCGAAGCCACGGCCCGAGGTCGCGGCCGAACGGCGCGATTGGGACGCCTTCGACAGCCATTGTGAGCACTTGGTCATCGTCGATCACGGCGCCGAGGCGCCCGAAGGCGAGGTGGTCGGCACCTACCGGCTGCTGCGCCGCGCCGGGGCCGCCAAGGTCGGCAGCTTCTACAGCGCGACCGAGTTCGACATCGCTCCCCTGCTGGCCCATCCGGGCGAGATCCTGGAGCTGGGGCGGTCCTGCGTCGCCCCTGCCTACCGCACCCGTGCGGTCATGCACCACCTCTGGCGCGGCCTGGCGGAATACGTGCTCCGGAACGACATCAAGCTCATGTTCGGCTGCGCCAGCCTGCCCGGCACCGACGTGGCGGCGCTCGCCGAGCCGCTCTCCTATCTCCACCACTACCATTTGGCGCCGCCGGCGCTGCGCGCCCGCGCGCTCCCCGACCGCTACGTCTCGATGGCGCTCCGCCCGCGCTCGGAGATCGATCCCGGAGCCGAGATCGCGGCTTTCGATTACCGCGCCACCGTCGCGGCGCTACCGCCGCTGATCAAGGGCTACCTCCGCGTCGGTGGCTTCGTCGGCGAGGGCGCCGTGGTTGACCACGACTTCAACACCACCGATGTGTGCGTGATCGTGGCGACCGACCGGGTCACCGAGAAGTACTTCCGGCACTACCTCAAGACCGAGGCGGTCTAGGAGCCGATTGGCCGAGCAGGCGTTTCCGCCTCCTTCCGGCCCGCCCAAGCGCACCCTCGACGTCCAAGTCCGAGCGTCCTAGGCTACGCCCCGAAAACCCATGGCGGGGTCGTTGGGCAAGGGGCGCGCCCGGCTCCTGCCGCTTGGGAGGGACGTTCAAGGAAGGGATTTGGACCCATGCCACTCTCGATGTACCAAGCATCCGTGCCGATCTTTCAGAAGATGCTGGGCAATCTCTCGCAGATCCTCGACAAGGCGGCATCGCAGGCGGCCGGCCGCAAGATCGATCCGACGGTGCTGCTCAACACCAGACTCTACCCGGACATGTTTCCCTTGCTGCGCCAAGTGCAGCTCACCACCGATTTCGCGCGGAGCTGTGCGGCGCGGTTGGCGGGGCAGGAGGTGCCGAAGGTTCCCGACACCGAGACCACCATCGATGAATTGAAGGCGCGGATCGACAAGACCGTGGATTTCCTCAAGGCAACAAAGCCCGCCCAGATCGATGGCACCGAGGCCAAGGACATCACCTTCCCGATCGGCGGCAATCCGATGACCTTCAAAGGGCAGAGCTATCTCGTCGGCTTCGCCATGCCGAACTTCTATTTCCACCTCACCACCGCCTACGCGATCCTGAGGCACTGCGGTGTTGATGTCGGCAAGCGGGATTTTCTGGGCGCGCTCAGCTGAGCGGGCTCGCGCCATTCGGCGCGCTCTCGATAGGGCCTCGTATCGGGATTTGAGCATGGCCGACCCCTAGCCTGGCGCGAGCGCGCCGGGCTGGGGGCGGATGGCGCAACGGGATGTCTCGGCATGCTGTCCTTGCGGGGGTTCCTGGCGCCGATCCGCGCACATCCGCAGCTGCTGCCGCTCATGCTCCTGGTCGCGCTGGTGATGTCGGGCAGCGGCATCGTCTCGCCGATCCTGTCGCTCTACGCCCAGAGCTTCTCCGTCGGCACGACCATGGTGGGAATGATCATCACCACCTTCGGCATCGGCCGGCTCATCGCCGATTTTCCCGCGGGCGTGCTCTCCCAGCGCTTCGGGAGAAAGCCGCTGTTGTGCGCCGGGTCCGCCTTCGTCGTCGTGGGCGCAGTCGGTGCCGCGCTCGTCGACAGCTTCACCGCACTCCTGGTCTGCCGCCTGGTGCAGGGGATCGGCTCCGGCATCTACATGACGACCTTGGCCGCGGCGATGGCGGACTTGTCCAAGGCCGGTGAGCGCGGTCGGGTAATGGCGCTTTATCAAGCCGCCCTCCTGCTCGGCTCCGGCATCGGGCCCGCGATCGGTGGCTGGCTCGCCGATGCCTTTGGATACACCGCGCCGTTCTGGGCCTATGCGCTCGCCGCCGCCGCGGCGCTCATCGTCGCCTGGCGGAGCGTCGACAATCCGGTGGCCAAGAGCGAGACGCAGTCCGAGCACGGCCATGCCGCCATGCTGGGGCTGCTCAGAAACACGGCGTTTCTGCTGCTTTGCCTGGTGAATTTCGGCGTGTTCTTCACCCGCACCGCCTCGCAGTCGCAGTTGATCCCGCTGCTTGGCCATGACGGCTTCGCCATGAGCGTCGGCCTGATCGGCTTGGCGCTGACCGTGACCTCAGTCGCCAATTTCCTGATGCTGCCGATCACTGGCGCGCTGGTCGACCGCTTCGGCGCCCGCGACATCGTCGTCAGCGCCACCATCGCCAATGGGCTGGCGCTGGCGCTGGTGGCCCTGGCGCCGACAAGAGTCTGGTTCTTCTCCGGCATGGCGGTGCTCGGCGTCGCCGCCGGGCTCAATGGGCCCGCGGTCGCCGCGCATGCGGCCGACATCATGCCGCGGCACCTCTATGGACCCGCGATCGGGCTGCAACGCGCCTTCGGCGATGCCGGCTTCGTGCTCGGGCCGATCATGGTCGGGCTCCTCGACGATTTCGGCTCCGTCGGCTATGCCGGCGGCATCCTCTTCAACGCCGCCTGGGTGCTGGCTTCGGCGCTTGCCTTCTGGATCTATGTCCGCGGCGCGGCGCGCAAAGAGGCGGCGACGCCGGCCGACTAGCGCCCTTACTTGATCTCGACCAGCGCCAGGCCGTTGACGCCGCTGCAGGCGAGCGCCAGCTTGCCGTCGCGCGTCGTCATCATGTTGCGCACCACGCCGCCGCCGGATGGGATCGGCCAGGATTGGAATTGGGCCGTCTTCGGATCGAAGCGCACCATCGTGTTCGGCTTCACCCCGGATTCGCTGTACCAGATGACGCCGTCGAGCACGGTGATGCCATAGGGCCGCGATTGGGCGCCGCTGGGCGACGGCCATTCCGTCACCTTGCCGGTCTCCGGATCCATCCGGCCGAGATAGCCGCGGCCATAGTCCGTGTACCAGATGACATCGTCCTTGGTGATGGCGATGCGCCGCGGCCGCGCCTTGGGATCCGGCAACAGATATTCGTGAATCTGCATCGTGACCGGATCGATGCTGGCGAGCTTGTTGGTGCCGAACTCGTCGAAGAACAGCACGCCCTGGGAGTTGACCACCATGCCATAGGGCAGCGAGCGCGGATTCGGCATCTTGGCCAGCTTGATCTCGCCGGTGTCAGGCACGAGCTTGCCCACCATGTTGCCGCCCTGGACGGTGAACCACAGCGTGCCCTTGTGGTCGAACAGCGGCGTATGCGGATCGCGCGCGTCCGCGTCAGGCATGGGATAGTCGGTGAAGGTTCCCGACTTCGGATCGAACTTGCCGATCGCCGCCTTGAAGTTGGCCGTGTACCAGATGTTGCCGCTCTTGTCCTCGACCAGACCGTGCGGCCCCGACATCGGGGTCGCGATCTTGTATTCCTTGATCTGCCCGGTCGCCGGGTCGAGGCGGCCCAGCACATTGGCGAACTGCCCCGAATACCAGATCGAGCCGTCGGCAGCGGCGAGCGGGTCGTGCGGGCGCGAGCCCGGTGTCGGCACCGGCCATTCCTTGATCGCGATCTCGACCGGGCCGGGAACGATGACGGCGGGCGGTTTCGGCCGCTCCGGGAAGTTCTTGGCGAGGTATTCCGTCACCGTGGCGAGCTGGTCGCCCTGCAGCGGCACGCCGATATTGACCATCATGGCCATCACGTTCCGCCAATCTTCGGGCGTGTAGCCGGAACCGGTGACGCGCGCGAGCTCATGGCAGCCGACGCAGGTCGAGGCCACGATCTCCTTGCCGTTGCCTTCGGGCAGCGTCTGGCTCAGCGCGGGCATTGCCGCGCCTAGGACGGTTCCGACGAGAAGAGAGAGCAATGATCGCCTCGACATGATGCCTCCTGCCATAGAGAAGGTGCTTGTCTCGATCGTCCGGCCTGCCTGCCCGAATTTATAGCGCAGCTCGTCCGCGCCAGCTAATCGCCCAGTCAACGCACATGGCGGGCGAGGAATGCGTCGATCGCAGCCCAGCTCTCCTCGGTCGCCTTCGGGTCATAGGCCATGTAGTGGCCCAGCCGATTGGTGCGCGCCCGCAACGGAAAATCATAGGCGTGGGTCGCCCCCGCAAAGGTCCTGACACGGGTCCGCCGGCGTCCAGTCATCGGCCTCGCCGATGAGAATGAGAACGGGCGCGCTGAAGCCCCGCGCCGCATAGCACGAGGGATACCAGGCGATTCCTGCGGCAAAGCGCTCGGGCAAGGTGGTGCGGCCCGTATCCAAGGCAACCAATGTCGTCCAGGCGCCGTGCGAGTCGCCCTGCAGCACCACCCGCTCCTTGTCGACATAGCCGAGCCCGCCCAGGAAGCGCGCGGCGCTGGCGGCATCCCAGGCGCGCCGGGCCGGCGATACGCCCAGCGGTTGGCCGCAGGCATTGTCGACACCGCGCGGCTCGAAGCTGTCGAGGATCAAGGCGACATAGCCATGGCCGACATAGCGGCGCGCATAGGCTTGCAGCAGCAGAAAGCCCGGCTGCCCGCGCACGCGCCATTCGAGCCCGTCGCAACCATGCATGATGATGACCGCCGGGAATGGACCGACCTCCTCCGGCCTGAACAAGAAGCCGGTGACCGCGCGGTCGGAGGACTCGGGCCTGCCCTCGGCGATGAGCGGTATTGCGACCTTGGCGCCGTCATCGGCGGCGTCGAGGCCGGAGCAGCACAGCACCGTCCAGAGCGCCAGCAGTGCCGGTAGCCACCATCTCGCCATCGGGCGGCCGCTCATGGAATCAGCACCGCTTTGCCGAACACCGTGCGGTCGATCAACTCCTGCATGGAGTGACGGATCTCCGCCAGGGGACGCTCGGAGTGGATGATCGGCCGGATGCGGCGGTCGGCGACCATGTCCAAAAGCTGCACCTGGTCCGCCATCTCCCAGCCATTGGAGCCGATGATGGTGAACTCGAAGGACCAGATGTAGCGGAGATCGGTCTTCGGATCGTAGCCGGCAGTGGCGCCGCAGATGAGCAGCCTGCCATGGCGCTTTAAGGCGCGGAAGGATTGCGCCCAACTGTCGCCGCCCGAATAATTGACGATCACGTCGACGCCGCCGCCGCCCCAATGCTTGGGCTTGCCGTAGAGTCGGATCGTCTCGGCGACGAAGTCCTGCTTGGAGGTGTCGATGACGTGATCGGCGCCGATGGATTTCAGCTTCTCGGCCTTCGCCGCCGAGCTGGCGCAGGCGACCACCTCGGCGCCCAGCATCTTCGCCAGTTGCACGCAGCAGGTGCCGACGCCGCCGGTGGCGCCGAGGATCAGCACCGTCTCGCCCGCTTTGACCTGACCGCGGCTGACCATCATGCGGAGTGCCGTGCCATAGGCGGTGGGAAGGGCGGCCGCTTCGACGTAGCTGACCTTGTCCGGCATTCGGATCAGCTGCGATTGGCGGACGGCCACCAGCTCGGCCGCACCGCCGCGCAAGGTCTCGCCCATCATGCCCACGCGCGGGATGTAGGGCATCGCCGTCACCCGGTCGCCCGGCCGCCATTTCGAGGCATCGACGGCGCTGCCGACCGAGACGATATCGCCGGCGAAATCCGCACCAGGAATCATCGGCAGCGGGGTCTTCAAGCCGGGGATGCCGCGGAGGATCATCGGATCAAAGCCGTTCAGCGATACCGCGCGCACACGAACCAGGATCTCTTCCGGTCCGACAGCGGGATCGGGGAACTCCTCGAGCCGCATGTTTTCGAGCGGCCCATGGGCATGGAAGACGATCGCCTTCATCGCTCTCGCTTTCGAAGCAGGATTAGGTCTTCGGCGTTGCGGCCGGGTCCGGATGGAGGACCATCTGGGTCTGCGTCACCACAGCCGCCCGCTTGCCGGCTGGATCGAAGATCGTCGTCTGCCAAACCATGGTGGTGCGGCCGCGATGCAGCGGCACCGACTCGCCCTTGATGATGCCGGTGCCGATGCCGCGGAAGAAGTTGGTCTTCGATTCCAGGGTGGCGGTGCCGCATCCCGGCGGCAGGTTGGCGACGGTGCCGCGGGCCCCGAGCTCGTCGGCAAAGGCCATGACCACGCCGCCATGCACCCGGCCCACGCCGTTCAGGTGCTCGGGCCGGATGCTGAGCTCGCCGGTCACCTGCTCGGTCGTGACCTCGCGGATGACGATGCCGATGAGCTCGCGGAAGCCAGGCTCGCGGTCCATCAGGTGAGCATACTCCTGCATGCGCCGAGCGTCATTCAAGGCGACCGCTATCGCATCAGCGTTAGCGCTAGCCGATTGCGTTGATATATCGTGCGCGATGACGCCATGCGCTCCGGGGACATTGCCATAAGAGGGGGGAGCCGGCCATGAGAAGCTCGTCGTGATGCCGCCGGCCTTGCCGATGCTGCTGCTGAGCGCGGCGATAAGCTGCCTCCTCCTGTCCGGAGTCATGCTCTATCTGCGCCGGCTGCCTGACGCGCCGGCGTCGTTCGGTTGGTGGGCCCTGACCTACGCCCTGCAGGCGGTGCGGTTCATCGTGCGCGACGCCGCCCCTTGGATCGGACCGGCCCCGGCGCTGTTCGGGGCGGAGGCGCTGCAGGCGACGGCGGCGATCCTCCTTTTGACCGGCGCCGCCGCCCTGGTCGGCGTCAGCATCCGCTCGGCCTTGCTGGCCGGAGCCGCTGCCGTCGTCGTTGCCTGGGCGGCAGTCTTCGTCTTCTTCGTCCCCGATGCGGTCCTCCTGGCAATACCGCTGCATCTGCTCGCCGGAGCGGCGCTGTGGAGCACCGCATGGATACTGCGCAAGGAGGATTTGCGCAGGCCGGAGCTCGAGCTCCGGCTTGGTGGTTGGCGCGCAGCGACGCCATTTCAACGAGACCTACCAGATCCAGAGCCGCTTGGCGGCAGCGATCGACAACGTCCCGGCGGAGATCGCGATGTTCGATGCGACCGGCCGGCTGCTGCAAGGCAACACGCGCTACCTTGCCGAATTCGGCACCAAGGAGGATCAGCCGCAAGCCGGTCTCATGTTCGAAGACCTGATGCGGCAATTCACCTCGAAGCAGAAGCCGGTGCTTCCGGACGGACGGCCCGTCAGCTTTCTCGCCGATTTTTGGGCCCGCCCCGAGACGCGTCAGGAGTTCGAGATCAGGCTCGAGGACGGAAGATGGCTCCACGTGGTGAGGGCGGTCATGCCCGATCGCGGCTTCATCCTTGTCGGCGTCGACATTTCGGAGCGCAAGACGCGCGAGCGCGAGCTCATACGCACGGCGCCGTTGTTGCGGACGACGCTGGACGCCATGCAGGAAGGGGTCATCGTCTTCGACAAGGATCGCGGTGCGGTCGCTTGGAACGAGCGCTTCCTCAAATGCCTCGAGCTGGGCTCCCGCCTGCCCCAGGCGTACCACTCGTTCGCGGCGTTTTGTGCCGCCTTGGGGCGACGCGGTGATTTCGATCGCCATGGCGGCGCGGCGGCAATGGCCGAGCATGTGGCGGCGGTCGAGCAGGGCGACATGCACAGCGCCGACGCGAAATCTAAGCGGAGATCCGGCTAGTCCGAGACTTGGCTGCGCGCCACGATTCCGTGGCCGGCCGTTCTGCCGCCGCCTTGACCAGAGCCTCGAACAGCGCGCGATGCGGGCTCGCTTCCTCGAGGAAGAACTCCGGGTGCCACTGCACGCCGATCGCGAATTTATGCTCCGGCAGCTCGATCGCCTCGATGACGCCGTCAGGCGAGCGCGCCGTCACCTTGACCGGCGCTGGCACCGAGACGATGGCCTCGACATGGGCGGTGTTCACCGGCAGCCTGCCCGCACCGACGATGCTGGCGAGCCGGCTTCCTTTCTCGACCACGACATCGTGGGCGAATTCGTCGGGCCGGCCGTTCTTGTGGTCGACGGTGGTGTTGTGGAATTTGTGCACATTGCGGGTCATGCGCCCGCCCTTGACGCAGGCGAGCTCCTGCATGCCGGCGCAGATGCCAAGCAGCGGCAGGTCCTGCGCGAGCGCTCCCTCGATGATGGCGATGTCGAAGGCGGCGCGAGGCGAGTCGGCATAGGCCTTCGGCTCCTCGGGATCGACATACCAGGCCTCCGGCGTGGCGAAGCCTCCCCCCGGCACCACCAGCCCATCGATGCGCTGGAGATAGTCCGGCAGGCTCTGGGCCAGATGCGGAATGCCGATCGGCAGGCCGCCGGCAGCGGCGACCGCATCGAAATAGGCCGTCCTCACCGCATAATGCGGCCGCTTGGAAAAGCTGCCCGACTCCTGGTAGTCGAGGGTGATGCCGATGAGCGGAGGATGTGCCATGACGGGCCTCTGGCAATGGGCGACAGGTGACACCTCAGTATAAGCGCAACGACCGGGCATGCCTATGCCGCCAGGGCCACTCGAATTACCAGCCCGCCTCGAATTGCAAGGCTGGGCGATCTCGTCCAGAATTCCACCAACATGCAGATGAGGGAGAAAGCAGTGCCGGTGCTCGACGGCCTCACGCAGGATCATCAGGAGTTCACGGGCTGGCGGCGCGACATTCATGCCCACCCCGAGCTGGGATTCCAGGAGCAACGGACCGCCGATCTGGTGGCGGCGAAATGATGGGCGCATGCATGCCTGCGGCCATGACGGGCATACGACCATGCTGCTGGGAGCCGCGCGCCATCTCGCCCGGACCCGCAACTTCGACGGCACCGTCAATTTCATCTTCCAGCCGGCCGAAGAGGGCCTCGGCGGCGGCGATGCGATGGTCAAGGACGGGCTGTTCGAGCGCTTTCCCTGCGATGCGATCTTCGGCTTGCACAACCGGCCGGGGCTTCCGGTCGGCAAGTTCGCCATCCGCTCCGGGCCGATGATGGCGGGCGGCGCCTATTTCGACATCGCGGTCACCGGCCGCGGCGCCCATGGGGCGAGGCCGGAGTCTGGGGTGGATCCGGTGCTGGTGGCGAGCCACATCGCCACTGCCTTGCAGTCGATCGTCTCGCGCAATGTCAGGCCGTCGGACACGGCCGTTCTCAGCGTGACGCAGATCCATGGCGGCGATGCCTACAACGTGATCCCGCAGCAGGCGGTGATGCGCGGCACCGCGCGCGCCTTCTCGAACGAGACCATGGCGCTGATGGAAGCGAACATGCGCCGCATCGCCAGCGGCGTCGCCTCGGGATTCGGCGCTTCCGCCGAGCTCGACTTCCGCATCATCTTCCTGCCGCTCGTCAACGACGCGGCCGAGACCGCCTTCATCGCCGACACCGCCGCCGAGCTCGTTGGCGAGGAGAACGTCAACCGCAATGGCGGGCTGGTCATGGCGTCCGAGGATTTCTCCTTCCTGCTCGCCCGCAGGCCCGGCGCCTACATCAAAATCGGCAATGGCGAGAAGGAGGGCGGCTGCGAGGTGCACAATCCAAGCTACGACTTCAACGACGAGATCTTGCCGCTCGGCGCCAGCCTGTTCGTCCGGCTCGCCGAGCGCAAGCTCGAGCGCTTGAGCCGCTAGGCAGACCGCGGCCAACCATAAAACGAGGAAACCACCGACATGGCGCCAAGACGGAATGGAGGATCGACGTCGCTGACCGTGGGCACGGGCCGCTTCAAGTACCGGATTCAGCCGGATTGGGCGAAGCTGCCGGACGGGTGGGCGTTCAAGGATGTGGCTGCGGTCGCCGTCGATAAGAAGGATCGCGTCTATGTCTTCAATCGCGGCGAGCACCCGATGATGGTGTTCGACCGCAACGGCAACTTCCTCACCTCATGGGGCGAGACTCTGTTCAAGCGCGCGCACGGGCTCGACATGGGACCGGACGAGACCCTCTATTGCACCGATGACGGCGACCACACCGTCAGGCGCTGCACTTTGGATGGCAAGGTGCTGTTGGAGATCGGCATTCCCGGCCGGCCCTCGGCCTATATGAGCGGCAAGCCGTTCAATCGCTGCACCCACACCGCGCTCTCGCCCAAGGGCGACATCTACGTCTCCGACGGCTACGGCAATTCGCGCGTGCACAAATACGCGCCCAACGGCAAGTTGATCAAATCCTGGGGCGAGCCCGGCAGCGGCCCCGGCGAGTTCAATATCGCGCACAACATCTGCACCGATCCCGATGGCTGGGTCTATGTCGCCGACCGCGAGAGTCACCGCGTGCAGGTGTTCAACGGCAACGGCAAGTTCGAGACCCAGTGGAACTTCCTGCACCGCCCCTGCGCCCTCTGCATGGCCGGAACCCAGGCGCGGCCGCTCTGCTATGTCGGCGAGCTCGGCCCCTCGATGCCGGTCAATCGCGAGGTGCCCAATCTGGGACCCCGGCTCAGCATCGTCACAATGGAGGGCAAGCTCGTCGCCCGTATCGGCGACAACGGCACCGGCGAGGCGCCGAACCAGTTCATCGCGCCCCATGGGCTCGCGGTCGACTCCAAGGGCGACATCTATGTGGGCGAGGTCTCCTATACCGCCTGGCCGCAGTTCTTTCCGGGCCCGACGCCGAACCGCCTCCGCAGCCTGCGGAAGCTCGTCAAGATCCGCTGAGCGCCCGCCTTGGCCGTCCGATCTCCCTCGAGCGGAGCGATGCCGGCGCTGCCCGTGCAACGGCTCTTCATCGACGGGCGCCTCGTCGATGCCGTCTCCGGCGAGAGCTTCGAGACGCTCAATCCGGCCACGGGCAAGCCCATCGCCGTCGTTGAAAGCGCCGACGCCGACGACATCGAGCGCGCGGTCGCATCGGCCGAGAAGGGCTTTGCCCTATGGTCGGCGATGACCGGGGCGGAGCGCGGCCGCGTGCTCATGCGCGCCGTCGTCTTGCTCAGGGAGCGCAACCGCGCGCTGGCCGAGCTCGAAGTGAGCGACACCGGCAAGCCGATCCAGGAGGCGCTGGCGGTCGACGTCGCCAGCGGCGCCGATTGCATCGAATACTTCGCCGGCCTCGCCGCCAGCCTTGCCGGCCAGCATATCGAGCTCAAGGGAGCCTTCGCCTATACCAGGCGCGAGCCATTGGGCGTCTGCGCCGGCATCGGCGCCTGGAACTATCCGATCCAGATCGCCTGCTGGAAATCCGCACCCGCGCTCGCCTGCGGCAATGCGATGATCTTCAAGCCGGCCGAGCAGACCCCGCTCAGTGCCGCGAAGCTGGCCGAGATCTATAGCGAAGCCGGGCTCCCCGACGGCGTCTTCAATGTCGTCCAGGGCGGAGCCCGGACCGGGCAGCTCCTGGTCGCCCATCCGCGCATCGCCAAGGTGTCGTTCACCGGCGAAGTCGGGACCGGAAAGCGGGTGATGGCGGATGCCGCCGCCACCTTGAAGAAGGTGACCCTCGAGCTCGGCGGCAAATCGCCGCTCATCATCTTCGCCGATGCCGATCTCGACCAGGCGGTCTCGGCGGCACTGCTGGCCAATTTCTATACCCAGGGCGAAGTCTGCACCAATGGCACGCGGGTGTTCGTCGAGCGCCCCATCCTGGAGCCCTTCCTCGACCGGCTCGCCCATCGCACGGCAAGGCTGCGCGTGGGCGATCCCATGGACCCGGCGACGCAGGTGGGCGCGCTGATTTCGGCCGAGCATCTGAGGAAGGTCGTTTCCTATATCGAGAGAGGGAAGGCGGAGGGGGCGAGGTTGATCGCCGGTGGGAGGCGGCCCACCGACCCGGCCCTGGCCGAGGGCTATTTCGTCGAACCCACGATCTTCGCCGACTGCCGCGACGACATGGCGATCGTGCGCGAGGAGATCTTCGGTCCGGTGATGGCGGTGCTCGCCTTCGACAGCGAAGCGGAGGTCGTGCGGCGCGCCAACGATACGGAATTCGGTCTCGCCGCCGGTGTCTTCACCCGCGATCTCGCGCGGGCGCATCGCGTCGTCGCGGCGCTCGAGGCGGGGGTGTGCTGGATCAACAATTATAACGTCACCCCGGTCGAGATGCCCTTTGGCGGCAACAAGCAGTCCGGCATCGGCCGCGAGAATGGGCAAGCCGCCATCGAGCACTACACGCAGCTCAAAAGCGTCTATGTCGAGCTCGGCCAGGTCGCCTGCCCGTACGATTGACGCGCTATTTTCCTAATTCGTCATGCCCGGACTTGATCCGGGCATCCACGTCTTCCATCGTGGCGTGGCTCGACGTGGATGGCTGGGCCAAACCCGGCCATGACGATCTAAGGCTGAGGGACGTGAAATGAAAACGCACGCACGGGTGACGGTGATCGGCGGCGGCGCCGTCGGCTGCTCGATCCTCTATCACCTGACAGCGGCTGGCTGGACCGACGTGGTTCTCGTCGAGCGCGATGAGCTGACTGCTGGCTCCACCTGGCACGCGGCCGGCCTTTTGCCGCTCTTCAACATGTCTTATGCCACCGGGCAGATGCATCTCTACTCGATCGACTTCTACACCAGGCTCTCCAAGGAGTGGGATCGCGACGTCGGCTTCAGGCGCGTCGGCAATCTGCGCATGGCCCGCACGGCCGAGCGCATGGAGGAGTTCCAGACCTCGCCACCACCGCCGACACCATCGGCGTGCCCTATGAATGGTGGTCGCCGAAGACGATCAAGGAGCGGTTTCCGCTGGTCAATGTCGAGGGACTGGTGGGTTCCCTCTATCACTCGACCGACGGCTACATCAACCCGGCCGACATCACCATGCTCATGGCCGATGCCGCCCGCAAGGCCGGGGCCGAGATCCACCGCCAGACCGAGGTCGAGGCGATCGAGCGGCTTCCTTCCGGCGAGTGGCGGGTCAAGACCGACAAGGGCGACATCGTCTCGGAGAAGGTGATTGCCGCGACCGGCAACCATGCAAGGCGCACCGCGGCGATGGTTGGCCTCAGCATCCCGGCGGTTCCGGTCGAGCACCAATACATCGTGACGGCCGAGATCCCGGAGATCGTCGCCTGGCGCAAGGCCGGCAATCCCGAGCATCCGATCCTCCGCGATGCCGATGCGCGCTGGTACATGCGCGAGGAACGCGGCGGCCTCATCCTTGGGCCCTATGAAAAGGGAGCCCCCGCCTGGGGCGCCCATGGCGTGCCCGACGGCTTCAAGGCCGAGCTGCTGCCGCCCGACCTCGACCGCCTGGAATGGCACATCGAGGAAGCCTTCTTCCGCATGCCCTGCTTCCAGAACGGCGGCATCAAGACCACCTACAACGGCCCGATCTCATACACCCCCGACGGCAATCCGCTCTTGGGTCCGGCGCCGGGGCGGCCGAACTTCTACTTCGCCGAGGGTTTCTCCTTCGGCATCACCGCTGCCGGCGGTGCCGGCAAGTTCCTCGCCCAGATCGTCACCGAGGGCGAGGCGGAGATCGACTTGCTCGCCGTCGATCCCAGGCGCTTTGGCGCTTATGCAACCCGACCCTATGCCATCAAGAAAAACGAAGAGGCTTATGCGCACGTCTTCGTGCCGCACTTTCCCGACGAGGAGCGCCCGGGCGGCCGGCCCTTGCGCACCACCCCCTCCTATGACCGCCAGAAGGCGCGGGGCGCCGTATTCGGCCAGCGCTTCGGCTGGGAGCGCGCGAATTTCTACGGCCCGAAGCCGACGGACGACCCCATCTTCAAGGAGACCTGGTCGTTCCGGCGCGGCAATTGGTGGCCTTATGTGAAGGAAGAGGCCGAGGCGGTGCGCAACAACGTCGCCATGTTCGAGGCCTCGACCTTCGCCAAATATCTGGCGACCGGCGCCGGGGTGAACGACTGGCTCGACCGGCTCATCGCCAACCGGCTGCCGCAGAAGCCGGGCCGCATCCAGCTGACCCATGCCTGCACGCCTCGGGGCGGCGTGCGCTCCGAATTCACCATCATGCGCGATGCCGCCGATGCCCTCTACATCGTCGGCGCCGGTGCCGCCGAATCCTACGACTGGGACTATCTGACCCGCACGCTCCCCAAGGACGGCTCGGTGCATCTCGAGAAGGCGACGACGCAATTCGGCGTCATCGTCATCGCCGGCCCGAAGGCGCGCGCCGTGCTCTCCCAAGTCGTCGACAAGGTCGATCTCACCAATGCCGGCTTTCCGTGGCTGACCGGCCAGCACTGCAGCGTCGGCATGGCGCCGGTCCGGCTGATGCGGGTGAACTACGTGGGCGAGCTCGGCTGGGAGATCCATCACCCGATCGAATACCAGAACCACCTCTTCGATCTCCTGGAAGAGGCAGGGCGCGGCGAGGGCATGCGGCTCGCCGGCATGCGGGCGATGAACTGGCTCCGGTTGGAGAAGTCCTATAAGGCCTGGGGAACCGAGCTGTCGAAGGAAGTGACCGCCTTCGAGACCGGCCTCGATCGCTTCATCCGCCTCGACAAGAACGCCGACTTCGTCGGCCGCGCCGCCCTGGAGAACCAGAAGGCGACCGGGACGCTGCGCTGGAAGCTGGTGACCTTGCTGATCGACGGGCCCGCCGACGCCGATCCCTGGGGCGTGGAGTCGCTCTGGGCTGGCGACAAGGTCGCCGGGCGGGCCACCGGCGGCGGCTACTCGGTCAATTTCGGCAAGCAGATCGCCATGGCCTATGTGCGCCCCGACTATGCCGAGAAGGGCCAGGCCCTCACCATCAAGATGCTGGACAAGCACCATCCGGCGCTCGTGGTCGAGGAGAGCCCCTATGATCCGGACAATCTCAGACTGCGGGCGGATGGATAGGCCGCCGCCAATGCCTCGATCGAATGGTCCTCGATAGGCTCCGCCTCTTCGCCCGCGACACGCTCGTCGGGCCTTGCCGGAAATGCGGGATGCGCGACCTCACGGTCTGCGCCTCGCTCGGTGAGGTTGAGCTGCAGCGCTTCGGCGAGCTCATGCACGAAGTGGTGCTTCAGCCGGGAGCCCCGCTCGCCGCCGAGGGCGAGGCCGCGTACCACGTCTTCAACGTGACCTCGGGCATGCTCAAGCTGATGAAGCTCCAGCCCGATGGACGCCGGCAGATCATCGGCTTTCTGTCGGTGGGCGACGTCCTCGGCCTCGCCCCTGGCAAGACCTATGCTTGCGGCGCCGAGGCGGTCGGCGAGGTGCGGCTTTGCCGTTTCCCGCGCGACCGGCTGCTTGCCATGCTGGAGGAGCTTCCGTCGCTGCAGCACTGCCTGTTCGTGCGGGCGGCGGGCGAGCTCGGCGCCGCCGAGGAGCAGATGCTGCTCCTCGGCCGCAAGGCCGCACTCGAGCGCTTGGCGTCGTTTGTCCTGATCGAGGCGGAGCGCGGCGCCAGGCGAGGCGAGGCTGCGGATTCGGTCGAGCTGCCGATGAGCCGCACCGACATTGCCGACTATCTGGGCCTGACCGGCGAGAGCGTTAGCCGCGCCTTCACCCGCCTCGCGCGCGAAGGCTGCATCGGCCCGCCCCAGGGCCAGCGCCTGCGCATCCAGCGCCGCGCGGCGCTGGCCGCCATGGCCGGAGCGGAGACGGCGACCGGGCGCCTCTCACCACTGTGAAGATCGAGCGGTGTCTCGCCCGTGAAATTCGTCCGCGAATTTCAGGGATAAGCGCGCCACTAATCTGTTGAATCTAGTGTGATTCAGATTCCGCAGTTCGCCGACGAACTTCGCAATCATCACACTAGTGCAGGGTCGGCCACGGTCGCGCTATGCTCGCCCCATCCGCCAACGGGAGTCGACCGGCAATGGCTAGAACACGCTTTCTCGGCATCGTCGGGCTTGCGATCGCGGCCACCATCATGGGCGCGGCCAGCGCTCGGGCGGATGTGATCGACGGCGATTGGTGCTACTCGACCAACCGCCACTTGATGATCAAGGGCCCCAGCATCGTCACCCCCGGGGGAACCCAGCTGACCGGCAATTACACGCGACACTCGTTCATCTATGTCGTGCCGGCTTCCGAGCCGGGCGCCGGGCAGACGGTGAACATGGTCCTGATCAACGAAGACACGGTCAATCTGCGCATGGATACCGGCGGGACCCAGGGCCCGATCCAGGTGTGGCACCGCTGCGCCGGCCCGGTGAGCGCGCTGGCGACGCCGCGACGGATCTACTGATCGTCAGCGGACGTTGCCACTAGGCCATTTCGACTAGGGCTT
>WNFI01664476.1_pt1 | contig 16211 bp, 17 predicted proteins | sample 5400471 | NCBI WGS metagenome assembly WNFI01 (sample SAMN13153348, study PRJNA577476) | soil metagenome | isolation source: 100 cm saprolite on Douglas fir-dominated hillslope | place: USA:California | collected 2013-09-17 | reverse complement strand
GCGAGCAGCTCCTCGGCGTACGACGTGATGCGCAGGAAGTACATCGGGATCTCGCGCTTCTCCACCGGCGCGCCGGTGCGCCAGCCGCGGCCCTCGATCACCTGCTCGTTGGCGAGGACAGTCTGGTCCACCGGGTCCCAGTTCACGACGCCGGTCTTCTTGTAGGCGACGCCCTTGCGGAACAGCCGCGTGAAGAACCACTGGTTCCACTTGTAGTAATCGGGCCGGCAGGTGGCAAGCTCGCGTTGCCAGTCGAGCGCGAAGCCGAGGCTCTTCAGCTGAGCCTTCATGTACGCGATGTTGTCGTGCGTCCACTTCGCCGGCGGCACGCGATTCGCCATCGCCGCGTTCTCGGCGGGAAGTCCGAACGCATCCCAGCCCATCGGCTGCAGCACGTTGTAGCCGCGCATCCGGTAGTGCCGGGTGAGAACGTCGCCGATGGTATAGTTCCTCACGTGCCCCATGTGCAGTTTCCCCGAGGGATAGGGGAACATGGACAGGCAATAAAACTTCGGCCGGGCGGGGTCTTCCTCGGCGCGGAACGAGCGCTTCTCCTCCCAGTACTGCTGGGCCTCGCGCTCCACCGCCTGGGGATCGTAAACGTCTTGCATGGAACTCTCGCTGCGAAGCGAACAGCTCGCCGCCGTCACGCTGCCCGACGAGCACGCGCTGATCCTTGCCGGTGCCGGCAGCGGAAAAACCCGCGTCCTGACCACGCGCATCGCCTGGCTGGTGAAGAGCGGCCGCGTGACGCCGGGCGGCATCCTCGCGGTGACTTTCACCAACAAGGCGGCGCGCGAGATGCTGACGCGGGTCGGCGCGATGCTGCCTGTGAATACGCGCGGCATGTGGATCGGCACCTTCCACGGCCTGTGCAACCGGATGCTGCGCGTGCACCACCGCGACGCCGGGCTGCCGCAGGCGTTCCAGATCCTCGATTCGCAGGACCAGCTCGCGGCGATCAAGCGCCTGCTGAAGACGCTGGGCGCCGACGAAGACCGCTTCCCGCCGCGCGATGTGCAGTATTTCATCAACGCCCAGAAGGAGGAGGGCGTGCGTGCGCGCGACGTCGCGGTGGTCGACGAGAGCTCGCGCCGCTTCGTCGAGCTCTACGCTGCCTACGACGAGCAGTGCCAGCGCGAGGGCGTGGTGGATTTTCCGGAGCTCCTGCTCCGTTCTTATGAGCTTTTATCCAGAAACGAAATTCTGCGCGAGCACTACGCGCAGCGTTTTCGCCACATCCTGGTCGACGAGTTCCAGGATACGAACCGGTTGCAATACCGCTGGCTGAAGCTGTTTGCCTCCGGGCAAGCGAAGTTCTTCTGCGTGGGCGATGACGACCAGAGCATCTACACCTTCCGCGGCGCGAACGTCGGCAACATGGCCGACTTCGAGCGCGACTTCAAGGTGGCGAAGGTGGTGCGCCTGGAGCAGAACTACCGCTCGCACGGCAACATCCTCGACGCGGCCAACGCGCTCATCTCGAACAACCGCAACCGGCTCGGGAAGAACCTGTGGACCGCCGCCGGGCGGGGCGAGCCGATCCGCGTCTTCGAGGGCGGATCGGACGGCGACGAGGGGCGCTGGATCGTCGAGGAGGTGCAGGCGCTCGCGCGCGAAGGCACGCGGCTCTCGCACATGGCGGTGCTCTACCGCTCGAACGCGCAGTCGAGAGTGCTCGAGCACGCGCTGTTTTCCCAGGCGGTCCCGTACCGGGTGTACGGCGGCCTGCGCTTTTTCGAGCGGGCGGAAATCAAGCATGCGCTCGCCTACCTGCGCCTCGCCGCCGCGCCCGACGACGACAACGCGTTCCTGCGTGTCGTCAATTTCCCGCCGCGCGGCATCGGCGCGCGCACCATCGAGCTGTTGCAGGACGCGGCAAAGCAAAAAAGCCTCTCGCTTTTTCAGGCCATCGATGGAAAGGCGGCGGCGTTCAAGAGGCTGATTGAAGACCTGAGAAAGGAAACGCAGAACCTGCCGCTGCCCGAAGTGGTTGAAGTCGTCGTGGCGCGCAGCGGCCTCGCCGAGCACTACAAGAACGAGCGTGAAGGCGCCGACCGCATCGAGAACCTCGCGGAGCTGGTGAACGCGGCCGCCGCGTTCACCGACGAGGCGCGCGCCGCCGAGTCGGGCGAGGTGTCCGATCCGCTGACCGCGTTCCTGACGCACGCGGCGCTCGAGGCCGGCGAGCACCAGGCAGGCGAGGGCCAGGATGCGCTGCAGCTGATGACGGTGCACTCGGCGAAGGGCCTGGAATTCGACGTGGTGTTCCTCTCGGGGCTGGAGGAGGGCCTCTTTCCGCACGAGCAGAGCGTCGCCGAGCGCGACGGCCTGGAAGAGGAGCGGCGCCTGGCCTACGTCGCGATCACGCGCGCGCGCCATCGCCTGTACCTCTCGCACGCGCAGACCCGCCTGCTGCACGGCCAGACGCGCTACAACATCCCGTCGCGCTTCCTCGAGGAGATCCCCGAGGGGCTCATGAAGTGGCTGACGCCGCGCTTTTCCAAACGAAGGGAATTCGTCTGGGGAGCGGCAAAAAAGGAGGAATCCGTGTTCAAGAAAGCGCGTGACACCGGTGGCTTTCGCATCGGCCAGAACGTAGTGCATCCGAAGTTCGGCTCCGGCGTCATCGTCGACGCCGAAGGCCAGGGCAGCGATGCACGCGTGCAGGTGAACTTCGGCAACCTGGGCGTGAAGTGGCTCGCCGTGAGCGTCGCCAAGCTGCAGGCTGCCTAGCTCGAGCGCGCGGCGTTGATCGCGCCGCGCGGCGTGCGCCCGGCGAGCGCATCTAGGATGTTGTCCGCGGCTTCCAGCGCGATGGCGCGGCAGGGGTCGTCCACGGCCGAGCCGAGATGCGGCGTCAGGAAAGTGCGCTTGCGATCGGCCAGCAGCCCGGGATGAATCGACCCCGGGCAGGTGTCGAGCGCCGCCCAGTCCTCCATTTCGAACACATCCGCCGCATAGCCAGCGAGGTGGCCCGAGGCGAGGGACGCCGCCACCGCCGCCTCGTCGACGACCGAGCCGCGGCCGACGTTCACCACAAACGCGCCCCGCTTCATCTGAGCCAGTGCGCGGGCATCGATCATGTGTCGCGTTTGCGGCGTGAGGGGCACGAGCGGCATGACGAAGTCGCTGCGCGCCAGCAACTCGCCCAGCAGTACGCGCTGGTGCTGGCCGGGGCCGGGTTGCGGGTCGGCATAGATCACCGTCATGTCGAAAGCCGCGGCGCGTTGCGCCACGAGCCGCCCGATCGCTCCATAGCCGATCACGCCGAGCGTCTTTCCGGCGAGCCCGGTGCCGCAAACCTGCGGGCGCCAGCCGCGAAAAGCGCCCGAGCGCACCTGGTCGTCCGCCACGCGCAGATTGCGCGCTACGGCGAGAAGAAGCCCCATGGCGAGCTCAGCCGTCGGCACGGCAGCGAGGCCCGGTGCCTGGGCCAGCCACACGCCCCGCCTCGCGCAAGCCTCGAGGTCGAAATTGCCGGTGCCTTTCGTCGCTGCCGCGACCACCCTGAGCTTCGGGCAGCGCTCGAGAAATGCCTCGTCGATGCGATCGGGCATGAAAGCCATCAGCCCGTCGCATGCCGATGCAAGCTCGAGCACGCGCTCGCGGGGCCAGCTGCCGCGCGAGGCATTGGCGATGGTTTCGCAGGTCGAGTCCAGGCGGGCGACGACGTCCGCATGCACCCAGTGCGTGACGAGGACTTTGGGCTTGGCAGTCACGGGATCGTAACCAGAGGTTCCTAGACTGCCGCCATCTTTTCGCCTGACTGTTACCGCACGATGACTGCGAGGGAGAGCCCGTACAAGGGAGAAACCGGCGTCAGGCGGGTGATCAACGCCACCCGCAATTCGTTTGCCGGATTCGCGGAAGCCGTGCGCTGCGAAGACGCGTTCCGTCAGGAGCTCCTGCTCGCCGCCGTGCTGGTGCCCGTCGCGCTGTGGAGCGGCCGCAGCGGCTTCGAGCGGGCGCTGCTGGCGGGCAGCGTGGTGCTGGTGCTGATCGTGGAGCTGCTCAACTCCGCGGTCGAGGCAACGGTCGACCGCATCTCTTTCGACAACCACCGCCTGGCCAAGCGGGCGAAGGACATCGGTAGCGCCGCCGTAATGCTGTCGCTCGTCAATGCCGGACTGATCTGGCTGCTGATCCTTTTTTAGCGGTCATTGAGCGGTCACGGAAATGTCGCGCTGCCGTCATCTGGGAAGCCTAGGCTGCGCGCCGCATGGACGGGCTTCGCATTGCTATGGTGACGGAAACCTATCCGCCCGAGGTGAACGGCGTCGCGCGCACCGTTCGCGAGATGGTGGAGGGCCTGCACCTGCGCGGCCACTCGATTCAGCTGGTGCGCCCAAGGCAGAACGACGGGGATCGCGCCTTCCTTAACGGAAACCTGGAGGAAGTGCTCGGCCGCGGCATAGCGATCCCGCGCTATCCACAGCTAAAGCTCGGCTTGCCGGCCAGGCGCGCGCTGCGGCGCCAGTGGTCGCTGCGCCGGCCCGATGTCGTGCACATCGCGACCGAGGGTCCTCTGGGCTGGTCTGCGCTCGCGGCGGCGAGGGACATGGACCTACCGGCGTCGACCGACTTCCACACCAACTTCCATACCTACAGCCGCCATTATGGCGTCGGCTGGCTGGCGCGCCCCGTGGTGGCTTATCTGCGCCGTTTCCACAACCGCGCCGACTGCACGCTGGTTCCGACGGCCGAGCTGGCCGAGGATCTCGCCTGCGACGGATTTCAGCGTCTTCGCGTCGTGGGCCGCGGCGTCAACCCGGCGGTCTTTTCGCCGCAGCGCCGCTCGGCGGCGCTGCGGGCGCGCTGGGGCGCCGCCGAAGACACACCGGTCGCGCTGTGCGTCAGCCGTTTCGCCCCCGAGAAGAATTTCCCGCTCGTCATCAAGGCGTTCGAGGCCATGCGGCAGGCGCGCCCGGATGCGAAGCTGGTGCTGGTCGGCGATGGCCCGATGAGCGAGCCGCTGCGACGCCGCAACGTCGGCTGTGTCATCGCCGGCCGCCTGGTGAATGGCGAGCTCTCCGCGCATTACGCCTCGGCGGACCTGTTCCTGTTCCCGAGCACCAGCGAGACCTTCGGCAACGTCACGCTCGAAGCCATGGCGAGCGGCTTGGGCATCGTCGCCTACCGTTATGCGGCGGCGCGCGAGCATCTGCGGCATGAGGAGTCCGCGCTCCTTGCCACGCCAGACGACGAGGCGGCGTTCATCGCCGCGGCCGAGCGCCTGGTGCGCGAGCCTGCGCTCGCCGGCCGGCTCGGGCGAGCGGCCCGCGCGACCGCGGAGCGCCTGACCTGGCAGCGCATTGTCGAGGATTTCGAGGCGGTGCTGTTCCATGTCGCGGCTTGATGCCACGCTGCAACGCATGCGGCGCTGTGACGAGTGGCTCTGTCTGCGGATGAATGGGGCGCTGCGCTATGGCGCCGTGTTGCGCTTCTTCCGGGCGGTGAGCTGGCTGGGCAACGGCATCTTCTGGTACACGCTGATGCTGGCGCTGCTCGTCGAGCACGGCCGCGACGCCTTGCAGCCGGTGCTGCACATGATGGTCGCCGGCGTCGCTTGTACTCTGACCTATCGGATGGTGAAGCGCGGCACGCTGAGGCTGCGGCCCTACCAGGCGGTGCCGGCCATCGCCGCCGGCGCAGTGCCGCTCGACCATTTCAGCTTTCCGTCCGGCCATACGCTGCACGCGGTGGCGTTCACGATGGTCGCCACGGCTTACTACCCTGCGCTCGGCGCCTTACTGGTGTCCTTCACGCTGCTGACGGCCGCGTCGAGAGTCGTACTCGGCCTGCACTACCCGAGCGATGTGCTCGCCGGCGCCGCCATCGGTGGCGTCATCGCTGAAGTGTCCTTCTGGATCTGAGCTGACCCAGTCGACGAGGCGTCCGGCCAGGGCGGCCTCCAGCTCGCGCAGGCTGGCCGCCGCGTTTTTCAGGTGCATGTCGAAACGCGCGGTGCCGATTGCGCGACGGCATAGCCCGGGCACGCGTGATGAGCGCAACGCGCTGTCCGCGCGAGCGAGCAGTCGGGTGGCGCGCCGCGCTAGACCTTCGCTGCAGCGGAACCCGCGGGCGACGAAATCGGCGACGACGCCCGGTTCGGCGGTCAGCGCATCGGCCGGACTGACGAAAACCTGCGCGCGCACATGATCATCCATGGCCCATTCCGCGAGCGCGTGCGTGACGTAGCGGGCGTGCAGGATGCGTGCTTCGTGCTCCGGGACGAAAAAATTGTGTGCGACGACATCGGAAAGCAGATGGCTGGCATAGCCGGCTGCGAGCGCGCGGTCGCTGTCGTCGCGCGGCGCGGCGGCAAGCCGCCGCAGCATGGACCAGCGATGGGCGCGCCGGAATGCCGGCGTGCCGAGTGCCCGGCCGGCCAGCGCCAGATCGGGCAGGCAGGCTCCCGCCAGCACGAGACGGGGAAAACGCGATACGGCGGCGCGCAGCCCGCGGTCGGCGAAGGGCACGGGAAACACCGCGCACTGCGCGAAAAACAGGTGCGTCTGCAGTCCCCAGGCGTAGGCGTCCGGTGCGAACAGCGCCAGGGGCAGCGCATACAAGAGGCAGCGACTCTTCACGAACGAGCATCTTCATCGCCTTGCATGACGGCGACGTGACGCCGGCGGCAATGCGCCGGTAACGTTCCGCAGCTAGCTTCTCTGCAGAGATCAAGGAGGAAAAATGATCGAAGGCAAGCTTGCATTCACCGCGGTTTATCTCAAGGCCAGGCACGGCTATGTCGGTTTCATCGAGGAACTGCCGGGGGTGAACTCGCACGGGCATACGATCGAGAAGGCGCGCCAGATATTGCAGAAGCTGGCGGCGCTCGTGTTCGACGAGGAGCGGCGCAGCGCCGGCGAGATGCTCGCCGGCAAGGACGTGGTGCGCGAGTCGTTCGTCATTGCGCTGCCGTGTAGCTAACCTCGGTAGCACGACGCTCTTCAGGAGCATTCTTAGTCGTCCGGCTCTTTGTTCTCTCTCGTCTCAGCGCGAAGGATCTTGAAAAACACGTCCGTGTTGTCCATGACACCCGTGAACGAGCGCGCACCCTTGCCGTAGGCGGAAAGGGGGATGTCATGGCTGCTGGCTGTCCTGCAGCGGCTTGGCGTTGGTCAGCCAGTCCTCGTAGCGGTCCGCGTTCGCGGCGTAGCCGATGAGCATGCGATGATCGACGTCGGTCGTGACCGGATAGCCGTCCGCGGCGATCTCATAGCGCGGGAATCCGGCCGCGTCATAGATGCCCACTACTCCGTTCCTCGGACCGCCGGGATTCGCTCCCGCTCCCGACTTCGACCGCGCCACGAGATCGCTGTTGGTAACGAGCGAACCGCCGATGATATTGATGCCGGCGCATTCATGGTCCGCCGTCACGATCACCAGCGTGTCTCCATTCTCCTCGGCGAAGCGCTTGGCTACCGCGATGGCATGGTCGAACTCGATCGTGTCGAGGATCCAGCGCTCGCTGTCCATGTTGTGCGCCTGCTTGTCGATGGAGGCGCCCTCCACCATCAGCACGAACCCGTTCGGCTTCGACTTGAGAACCTCGAGCGCCTTCGCGGTCATTTCGTCGAGCATCGGCTGATCGGGGAAGAGGTAGTCGTTGACCAGAGTGGTCGTTCCGCGCCGGCCATCGATCTTGTCTTTGGCGACATTCATGTTGGACAGGGCGAACAGACCCAAGAGCTTGTCCGTGGACCCGGAGGCATGGTGCAGGTCGCTGCTCGTTGCCGCATAGGTAAAGCCGGCGCGCTCAAAGTCGGCGATCAGATCCCGGCCCGGATCCTTCGCGCCGGCGGCCGCGCCCCAACCCGTGACGAGCCAGCCGTTGTCTCGGGCAGGAACCATTTGCGTCCACCGCCCATCAGTACCTCCAGTCCGGTCACCCGCCGATCGTCCAGATACTGGTCGACGATGCCGGTGCCGGCACCGCGGTTCGCGGTATGAACCGCATTGGCGGCGGGCGTGGCATCGAAGACATCCGCCGTAGTTACGATGCCGAGCGATTTGCCCATCGTGCGATGCAGGAGCTCCGACAGATACTCCACGCGCGGGTTGTCGAATGGATCCCTCGTGTCGTCGGGAAACACCCCTTCCTGGTTGTTCGCGGCTTTATTGCCATTTACATAATTCGACATCCCGGGCGCCGAGTCGGTGACGATCGAGTTGAGCGAGTGCGTCATGACGAGACCCGTCACCGGAAACGTGTCCATCGCCATCAGCCCCTTCGCCTTGCCCTGCGCGACGCCGGCCATCATGATGCGGGCTGCCGTGCGGTGTGCGATGCCCATCCCGTCGCCCAGCATGATGATGACGTTCTTCGCCACGCTGCCCGGACGCCAGTGGACGATTTCGAAGTTTCCTTGCACGGTCACGCTCTGACCTGCGCTATCGGTAGCAGTCACACTGAGAATGTGTACGCCCGGATGTTGCATGGAAAAGGCTCGCCGGGTCGCCACGACCGTGTTGGCAGGCAGCCCGGAGACGTCGGCGTCGACCATCGAGACCGCACCGCCGACCGGCGCGCTGTCCACGGCGAACTGCACCCTGACGATCTTATTGCCTGGCTCCGGTCGCACCGTAGCCTGCAGATCGAAGCGCTGTCCGGCTACGAACCGCGAAATAAGCGGCGCCCGGTTCCCCGAAGCGAACAATTCGCTCGGCGGGGTCAGTCTAGATATGGTCGGTGCGGCAAGGATGGCGGCGGAACACGCTGTCAGCACTGCACCAAAGAGCAGCCTCGTCATGAAGCCTGCATGGGTCATCTGAATCTCCCTTGATAATCGACATCGATTGAATGGTCGAGGACGAGGCGTACCCACGACACGCGGCCGTCGGCCTCCGTCGCCCGCCCTACGCGTAGCGTACCGACAAGAGTCACCAGGCCCGGTCTATAGGGGGCGACCATGTTCGTCGACGGCGCGCGCACGAAGACGTGCGCCGCAGGCAGATCGTCCGCCGGGCCGTCGGCCATTTCAGCGATGTTCACGGGAAACGGCGCGAGGATGAACACTCCCGGCACCGGCTCCTCCTGTCTCGCCATATAGCCGGCGATACGCACGCTGCGCCCGTCGAGTTCCTTTAGCTTTGGGGTCATCGTCAACCCGCGCGGACCGGCGGGTGCGACATAGAACTCTTCGAATCTGAGACCGATCGCGCCAGGCGCGGAGGCTGAATCCGCGTACAGCGGAGTGGCGGTCATTGACAGGACAACAGCAACCCATCGACCGAGAAAATTCGGCCGCCTTAAATTTGAACGCATGGAATCCTCTCTCGCACGGAGAAGGCTATCCAGCGATGATTACAATTTCGTGAATGCGATGGCGGACCGCGCGGCGTGCGCGAGATGCTCGCCGGCAAGGACGTCGTGCTCGAGCCTTCTTTTTATTCCGATGCCGTGTAGCTAGCGCTCGGCGTCGGCTCGGCGGGCATCGTGCGCTGCAGCGGGAAGCGCACCGTGAAGCGGCTGCCTGCGCCCGGCTTGCTGTCGATGTCGAAGCTCGCCTGGTGGCGCGCGACGGCGTGCTTGACGATGGCCAGGCCCAGTCCCGTGCCGCCGGTTTCGCGCGAGCGGCTGCGATCGACGCGGTAGAAGCGCTCGGTCAGCCGCGGCAGGTGTTCCGGCGCGATGCCCGGGCCGGTGTCCTCGACCGCGAAGGAGGCGCCGTCGGGACCCTCGTGCCAGGCGAGGCACACCTTGCCGCCGGCCGGCGTGTAGCGGATGGCATTGCTGACCAGGTTGCCGAACGCGCTCGCGAGCTCGGTTTCCGAGCCCAGCAGGTCCAGCGTCGGCCGGCCTTCCATCAGGATGCTGTGGCGGCCGCCCGAGAGGGCCTCGGCTTCCAGGCGCAGCCGGGGGAGCAAGGACGCCATGCGCACGCGGTCTGTGGGCGGAGGCGGCGCGGACTCCAGAACCGAGAGCGTCAGCAGATCCTCGATGATCCGATGCATGCGCGATGCCTGTTCGCGCATCATGCCGAGGTAGTCGCGCACGCGCGACGGATCGAGCTTCAGCTCCCGCACCGTCTCGAGAAAGCCCACCAGCACCGTTAGCGGGGTGCGCAGCTCGTGCGACACATTCGCGACGAAATCGCGTCGCATCGTCTCGACTCGCTCTGCCTGGGTGACATCGCGGCACAGCAGGAGCTTCTGCGACTCGCCATACGGAATGAGCTGCAACGCCAGGACCACGCCTTGCGCGGCTGTAGCGCGCACCGCGGGCATGTTGTCGTGACTGGGCGCAGCGAGATAGTCGATGAACGCCGGCTCGCGCACCAGGTTTGCGATGGGCCGTCCGGTGTCGGCGCGCGGGTCGAGATTCAGCATGGCGGCGGCGTTGTCGTTGCACCACTCGATGCGGTTCTCCGCGTCGAGCATCACGACGCCATCGGGCAGCGCCTGCGCCGCGCGCCGAAAGCGCGCCAACGCGTCGGCGAGCATTTCCTCGCGCTTAGCCGCTTCGCGCTCGAAGCGGTGCAGGGCCGCTAGTACTTCGTCCCAGCTGCCGAGGGCTTCCGGAACCGATCCGGGTACGGGGTGCGCAAGCCAGCGGCCGAGCCGGGCAAGGTGCCGAAAATGGTAGGCGAGGACGCCCGCCAGCCCGGCGGCGCAGATCGCCCAACCCCAAGCGGGCCCGGCGGCCACGCCGGCGAGAAGCGCGAGCGCGCCGATCGCCGTGAGCGCCGCGAGCCTTCCGCGGTAGACCGAGTTCAATCCGCGCGCAGGCCGTACCCAGAGCCGCGCACCGTATCGATCAGGCGGTGGTGGCCGGAAGGCTCGAGCGCCTTGCGCAGGCGGCGGATATGCACGTCCACGGTCCGTTCCTCGATGAAGACGTGATCGCCCCACACTTGGTCGAGCAGCTGCGCGCGCGTGTAGATGCGGCCCGGGTGGGTCATGAGGAAATGCAGCAGCCGGAACTCGGAGGGCGACAGCGCGAGCCTGCGCTCGCCGGCCGTCACGCGACGCGTCGCCGGATCGAGGCGCAGTCCCTCCATCTCGACCGCGTCGTCCGACAGCTGCGGCGCGCGGCGCCTCAGCACCGCCTTGATGCGCGCGGCGAGCTCCTTCGGAGAAAACGGCTTGGTGAGGTAATCGTCGGCGCCGGCTTCGAGGCCGGAGATCTTATCCTGCTCCATGGCGCGCGCGGTGAGCATCAGGATCGGCAGATCGCGCGTGCGCGCGTCGGCGCGCAGGCGGCGCGCGAGCGACAGGCCCGACTCGCCCGGCAGCATCCAGTCGAGCACCAGCACGTCGGGCAGCGCGACGCGAATGGCGGCCTCCGCTTCCTCGGCGCTCGATGCGCGCAGCACCTCATGGCCGGAGTGCTCCAGGTTGACGGCGACGAGCTCCTGGATCTGCGGCTCGTCCTCGACGACGAGAACCGTGGCTCCCATCGAGCGCGGCTAGGCGCCGCCCCCCGACACCTGGCGCTCGACCTCCGCCGCGCGGGTATGCCGCACGTCGGTGCCCTTGACGATGTAGATGACGTACTCCGCCATGTTCTTGGCGTGGTCGCCGATGCGCTCGATCGCCTTGGCGACCCACACGATATCGAGCGCGGTGGAGATGGTGCGCGGGTCCTCCATCATGTAAGTGATGAGCTGGCGCAGGATCGAGCCGAATTCCGCGTCGATGCCGGCGTCGGCGCGGATCACCTCGGCGGCGGCGTTGCAGTCCAGGCGCGCGAACGCGTCGAGCGTCCGCCGCAGCATCGAGATCGCGCGCTCCGCGGCGTGGCGCACTTCCACCACGGGAGGCGCCTGCACTCCGCCGCGCTCGTGGATGTTTTTCGCCATGCGCGCGATCTTCTGCGCCTCGTCGCCGATGCGCTCGAGGTCGGTGACCGTCTTGATGATCGCGAGGATCAGCCGCAGATCGTTCGCCGCCGGCTGGCGCTTGACGATGACCTGGCTGCAATCGCCGTCGATCGCGACTTCCATCGCGTTCACGCGATGGTCGGTGGCGATGACGTCATCCAGCGTGGCGCGGTCGCCCGAGTTGAAGCCGTCGAGCGCGCGCCGGATCTGCGACTCGACCAGCCCGCCCATTTCCAGCACGCGCGAGCGGATCGACTCGAGCTCGGCGTCGAACTGCTTTGAAAGGTGTTCGTTCACGCCCATTGCGGCCGCAGCGTCATTATGACCAATCGGTGACTGTAACACCGGACGCCAAAGAGTAACGGCGCTGCATGACGGTCTCATGACCGGCCCGGCCCGATGCGGGCGCGCCGTCACGAAACGGCAACAATCCGGAAATACGCTGCCGCAATGCTAAGACGACTCATCGGCGCGGCGAGCGTCGCCGCGAGCCTCGTCGGCGCGCAGGCGCTCGCCGCGGACATTACAGGAGCCGGCGCGACATTCCCGTATCCCATTTACGCCAAATGGGCGGACGCGTACAAGAAATCGACCGGTATCGGGCTCAATTACCAGTCGATCGGCTCGGGCGGCGGGATCAAGCAGATCACCGCGAAGACGGTGGATTTCGGCGCCTCGGACATGCCGCTCAAGCCGGAGGAGCTCGACAAGAGTGGAATGATCCAGTTTCCCACGGTGATTGGCGGCGACGTGCCGGTGGTCAACCTGAAGGAGATCATGCCGGGGCAGCTGAGGCTGTCCGGTCCGCTGCTCGCCGAAATCTATCTGGGCAAGATCAGGAAGTGGAACGACCCGGCGATCGCGGCGCTGAACCCCCGGGTCGGCCTGCCGGCGACCGATATCAACGTGGTACATCGCTCCGATGGCTCTGGCACCACCTTCATCTGGACGAACTACCTGTCGAAGATGAGCCCAGAGTGGAAGTCCGCAGTGGGCGAGGGCACCTCGGTCAATTGGCCGGTGGGGGTCGGCGGCAAGGGCAACGAAGGCGTTGCCTCGTACGTGCAGCGCATTCAGGGGTCGATCGGCTACGTGGAGTACGCCTATGTGCTCCAGAACAAGATGACGTACGCGCTGGTCAAGAACCGCGAAGGCCAGTTCGTTTCGCCGAGCGCCAAGGCGTTCCAGGCTGCGGCGGCGGGCGCCGACTGGAAGGCAGCGCCCGGCATGTACCTGATTCTTACCGATGCCCCCGGAAAGGACGCTTGGCCGATCGCCGGCGCCACGTTCATCCTGATGCACAAGACTCAGGAAAAGCCCGAGAGCGCAAGGCAGGTGCTCAAGTTCTTCGACTGGGCCTATACCCAGGGCGACCGCCTCGCGGAGGAGCTCGACTACGTGCCGATGCCAGACCCGGTCGTCCGGCTGATCCAGACCAACTGGAAGTCCCAGCTCAAGGATTCGTCAGGTAACCCCGTCTACTGAGACCCGCAAGGCCGTTGCTTTAGCGCTGAGGGGCGGGCGAGAATGAGCGCCGTCGTTCTCCCCGCCCCCCGTACATTCAAGCGCCGAATTACTGATGACCGAGTCCCCGCGCGGCCCCGTCCGCATGCGGCCTGCGCGCTGGAAGGACGTGGCGTTCGAGCAGCTCACGCGGCTGTTCGCGCTGCTCGTGCTGGGCATCCTGGCGGCGATCCTCGTCACCCTGGTGCTGGAAAGCCGCCCGTCGCTGGACAGGTTCGGCCTCGCCTTTCTGTGGCACGCCGAATGGGACCCGGTGCAGGAGCGCTTCGGCGCGCTGGTGCCGATCTACGGCACCCTGGTCACCTCGCTGATCGCGATGCTGATCGGCATCCCGGTGAGCTTCGGCATCGCGCTCTTCCTGACCGAGCTGTCGCCCGCCTGGCTCAAGCGCCCGCTCGGCACCGCGATCGAGCTGCTCGCGGCAATCCCGTCGATCATCTACGGCATGTGGGGGCTGTTCGTGCTGGCGCCCCTGTTCCAGGAGCACGTGCAGCCGGCGCTGATCGAATCGCTCGGCTCCCTCCCTCTCGCGGGCGCGCTGTTCCAGGGCCCGCCGCTCGGCATCGGCATGCTCACCGCGGGGCTCATTCTTTCCATCATGGTGATTCCCTTCATCGCCGCCGTGATGCGCGATGTGTTCGACCTCGTGCCGGCCTTGCTGAAGGAATCGGCCTACGGACTGGGGGCGACGACCTGGGAGGTGGTGTGGAAGGTCGTCCTGCCCTACACCAAGGTCGGGGTCATCGGCGGCGTCATGCTGGGACTGGGGCGCGCTCTCGGGGAAACGATGGCGGTCACCTTCGTGATCGGCAATGCGCACCGGCTCTCGGCATCGCTGATGGCGCCGGGAAACAGCATCGCCTCGGCGCTGGCCAACGAGTTTACCGAGGCGGTCGGCGATCTGTATTTTTCCGCGCTCATCGAGCTCGGCCTGATCCTGTTTCTCATCACGACGGTGGTGCTCGCGCTCGCCAAGTTCCTCCTCTTGCGCCTGGCGCTGCGCGAAGGCGCGCGCACATGAGCGCGGTCGTGAGTCCGACGATGAGCGCCATCAGCCCGGCGAATCCGCTCTACCGCTCGCGCAAGCGCGTCAATGTCTTCATGCTGGGTGTTTCGGGCCTGGCGCTCGCCTTCGGCCTGTTCTGGCTGGCCTGGATCCTCGGCACGCTGTTCTACGAGGGCGGCCATGCGCTGGCACGCACCTCGCTGTACTTCGAGATGACGCCGCCGCCCGGGGCCGACGGCGGCCTTGCCAACGCCATCGCGGGCAGCGCCGTGCTCATCGCCGTGGCCACTTTGCTCGGCACGCCGGTCGGCGTTCTCACCGGCACCTATCTGGCGGAGTACGGCAAGCGCGGCTGGATCGCCCCGGCGACGCGATTCATCAACGACGTGCTGCTTTCGGCACCCTCGATCGTCATCGGCCTGTTCGTGTACTCGGTTTATGTCGCGCGCGTAAAGCACTTCTCCGGCTGGGCGGGCGCTCTCGCCCTCGCGCTCATCTTCATCCCGGTGGTGGTGCGCACCAGCGACGACATGCTGAAGCTGGTGCCCAACAGCTTGCGGGAGGCGGCGGCGGCGCTGGGCTGCCCGACCTGGAAGATGATCCTGTCGGTGACCTACCCGGCCGCGCGCACCGGGATCGTCACCGGCATCCTGCTCGCGGTCGCGCGCATCAGCGGGGAAACGGCCCCGCTGCTGTTCACCGCGCTCAACAACCAGTTCTGGTCGCTGCAACTGAACGAGCCCATGGCCAACCTGCCGACGGTGATCTTCCAGTTCGCCATGAGCCCCTACAACGATTGGCACCGGCTCGCGTGGGGAGGCGCCGCGCTGATCACGCTGACCGTGCTGGCGCTCAACATCCTGGCGCGCAGCCTGTTCCGAAGAAAGGATTGACCCAGTGGAAGCCTACGAACCCGTTGCCAGGCCCGTCGTGCAGGTGATGCGCCCTTCGGTGCGCGCGGAAACGCCCCCGGTGGAGGAGCTCAGGCCAAAGATCAGCGTGCGCAACCTCAATTTCTACTACGGCGCCTTCCGGGCGCTGCACGACATCTCCCTGGATGTCCCGGAAAAGAAGGTCACCGCCTTCATCGGACCATCGGGCTGCGGCAAATCCACATTGCTGCGGACATTGAACCGCTTGTATTCGCTCTACCCCGATCAGCGCGCCGAGGGTGAGGTGATCCTCGACGGCGAAAACATCCTCACCACGAAGCAGGACGTGTCGCTCATCCGCGCCAAGGTGGGCATGGTGTTCCAGAAGCCGACGCCGTTTCCCATGTCGATTTTCGACAATATTGCCTTCGGCGTGAGGCTGTTCGAGCACCTGTCGCGGCGCGGGATGGAGGAGCGCGTCGAGTGGGCGCTCACGCGCGCGGCGCTGTGGACCGAGGTCAGGAGAAAGCTCCACCAGAGCGGAAACAGCCTGTCCGGCGGCCAGCAGCAGCGGCTGTGCATCGCGCGCTGCATCGCGATCAGGCCGGAGGTGCTGCTGCTCGACGAGCCTTGCTCGGCGCTCGACCCGATCTCCACGGCTCGCATCGAGGAGCTGATCCACGAGCTGAAGAGCGAATACACCGTAGTGATCGTCACCCACAACATGCAGCAGGCCGCGCGGGTGTCGGATTACACCGCCTACATGTATCTCGGCGAGCTGATCGAGTACGGGCCGACCGACTCCGTGTTCATCAAGCCGAAGCGCAAGGAGACTGAAGACTACATTACCGGCCGCTTCGGCTAGGTCTTCTTGCCCTTCAGCCTGGACTGCAGGTCGGCAAAGGGCCGGTAGGTCGAAGGCGCCTTCTTCTCCGAAGCGGCCGGGCGGCCGTCGTTGTCCACCTCGCGGGCGTGCTC
>WNFI01144367.1_pt1 | contig 16212 bp, 18 predicted proteins | sample 5400471 | NCBI WGS metagenome assembly WNFI01 (sample SAMN13153348, study PRJNA577476) | soil metagenome | isolation source: 100 cm saprolite on Douglas fir-dominated hillslope | place: USA:California | collected 2013-09-17 | reverse complement strand
AGATCGAAGCCGTAATGGTCGGCAATCTCCTGGGGGCTGCGCAAGTCCTCGATGTAGGCCTTCAGAATTCGGTCTAGGACGTCATACGGTGGCAAGCTGTCTTCGTCCTTCTGGTCCGGACGCAACTCCGCCGAAGGAGCCTTGTCGATGGTCGACCGGGGAATCAGTTCCCTCTCGCGGTTAATCCAGTTTGCCAGCTCGTACACCATCAATTTTGGAACATCGGAAATGACCGCCAGGCCTCCAGCCATGTCTCCGTACAGAGTGCAGTATCCTACGGCGAGTTCAGATTTGTTACCGGTGCTCAAAACCATCGATCCAAACTTGTTGGAGAGCGCCATCAAGTAATTTCCGCGGATGCGCGCTTGAATATTTTCTTCCGTCACGTCAACAGGCCGGTCGCCGAACGCAGGGGCCAGCACCCGCTTGTAATCCTCAAAGACATCCGTGATTGGCAAGGTGATGACCGGGATGCCGAGATTCTTCGCCAAGGTTGACGCGTCACTTTTGCTGCCTGCCGAAGAAAACGGCCCCGGCATGGAAACGCCGAGGACATTCTCGGCTCCCAGTGCTTCCACGGCGATCGCAGCAACAACAGCGGAGTCAATACCGCCGCTCAAGCCGACAAGGACCTTCTTAAAGCCGCATTTGCGCACGTAGTCTGCCGTGCCGGTCAGCAGCGCCTCGTAGGCATAAGCGATTTCGGTGGATGGCAACTCGTGAATCTCGCCCTGCCCTGTCGCCGTATCAAACAGGACCAGATCCTCCCGGAACGCCAACGCTTGCGCAGCCACTCGCCCATCTGCGGTAATCGCCATGCTCGCGCCGTCAAAAATCAGATTGTCGTCGCCGCCAAATTGATTGACGTAAACCACCGGGAGTTGCTGCTTCATGGCGATGGCGCGCAGCATTTCAATGCGCAGGTTCCTTTTATCGATCGTATAGGGCGAAGCAGAAAGATTTAGCAGCACGCTAGTTCCCTGCTTGCTAAGCTCCACTACCGGGTCACGCTCGTACAAGCGCGTCGGCCAGAAGTTCGGATCGTTCCACACATCCTCGCAAATGGTGATGCCCAGGGCCTCGTCCTGGAAGCTGTAAACCATTTGCTTATCGGCAGGCTGAAAGTACCGTGACTCGTCGAAGACATCGTAGGTGGGCAACAACATCTTGCTCTGCTCAAAGACGACTCGCCCTCCGCACAGCAGCGCTGCTTTATTGGCCACGGATTTGCCTGAGGTATTCTTGACGCGGCCAGCGTAGCCTACCAGGCTCGGCAGCGGAATTTTGGACGCGAGTTCTTTCAGTTCATCCAGGTTCCGGTCGAGAAAGGTCGGACGTTCCAGGAGATCTTGAGGAGGATAACCGCACAGGCAGAGCTCGGTAAAAACGGCAAGGTCCGCGCCTCGCTGATTGGCTTGCCCCGCCAAAGTCAAGATACGAGCGGCATTCCCCAAGAAGTCGCCGACGGTGGGATTAAACTGCGCGAGCGCTATTTTCATGCCGGAACTTTAGGATACGGAGGGAAGCCGCAGATTGCAAATATTGGGCGCACCGCTCTTTGGTTTGCTGAATGACAATTTGTCTTCAATCCCGCTTGCCCGGTTTCTTTGCAACCAGACTGGCAATTCCCTGCCCGGCGCGCAACTCGCGGTAAAACAACACATACAGATTCGGAAACGCTTCCCGGAGTTCGCCGGTTTCGAGGAGGTGCACAGTATTTCGCGGGCCGTCTGGAAATTCCAGTTGCGCGCGCGTGAAAGTTTCCATCAGCAGAACGCCATCCGGCCGAAGAGCGCGCACCATCTGAGGAAAGAGCGATCGCTGCAAGTATTGAATGCAGATGATTAGATCGAAGCGGCGCCCCGGGAGTTGGATCTCCTCCAAATTCGCTTGGATCAAATCCAGACCGCCGTGCAAATCCCTCCCGGCCGCCTGAATAGCGGTGCTCCGTCTCACGGGCCTTTGCGCGCTGCGTGCCCGAGCTTCCAAAGTGTCCAGCGCAACGCTGGAAAAATCCACTGCCGTGACGTGCTGGCTGCGCTCCGCAAGAAACAGTGCATGCCTTCCCGCACCGCAAGCGATATCCAGTGCTGGGCCGGTTGGCAAGAGCGGCAGCAGTTCGCAGACAATGCTCGCAGGCTCGGAGGGTCGCGCCTCGGAGGCGAGCCGGTATTTGGCATCCCAGTTGGATTGGCTACGGGGCATAAAAAAGGCTCCTGAACGTATCGCTCAGGAGCCCAAAGAATGGTTTTGCGCAAGCGCGTGAAGCGCTTCCCTGCATCGAATTAGACGCTGAAGGAGCTGCCGCAGCCGCAGGTGCTCTTGACGTTGGGATTATTGAACTTAAATCCCTCGAAAACCTGGTCCGCATCGCTGGTCTGGTTTTCAAACGCCATGTGGTATTGGAAACCGGAGCAGCCGCCGCCAACTACAGCCACGCGCAGCGCGACCGGCACTGGGCTCTGCATGCTCATGATTTCCTTCACCTTGGTACTTGCTACGGGCGTCAAATTGATCATAAATCCTCTTGGCCTCCGCTCGCGGGCGCACCCGCGAAACTATCAACACTTACAGTATACCAGAACTCGCAAACAGCGCTGCAATCCCTTGTTCCTGCCATGAAACGCTTGATAACACTCCATTTCGACAAGCCTGGGGCCTTCGCATACAATAAGATGCAATGACCAAGCACAAAGTTACCCTTATCCCCGGCGAAGGTATCGGGCCAGAAGTAGCTGCTGCGACCCGCCGCATCCTGGAAGCTACTGGTGTAGAGATCGATTGGGAAGAGATCGCCGGCCGCTCGGATAGCTCCGCCGACCAGGGCAAGGGCGTCAACCAGGCAGCTGTCGAATCCGTGCGCAAGAACCGCGTAGCGCTAAAAGGCCCCATGGCCACGGCCATCGCCGGCGGCGCACCCAGTGTGAACGTGGCCTTGCGTAGAACCCTCGACCTCTATGCCAATTTGCGCCCGGTGAAAAATGTTCCAGGCGTCAAATCGCACTTTGAAAACGTGGACCTCATTCTTGTCCGGGAAAACACGGAAGATTTGTATTCCGGCCTCGAGCATGAAGTTGTCCCGGGCGTAGTCGAGAGCCTGAAAATCATTACCGAAAAAGCCTCCACGCGAATCGCGAAGTTTGCATTTGAATATGCGAAACGTCACGGCCGCAAAAAGATTCATGCCATCCACAAGGCCAATATCATGAAGCTTTCGGACGGTCTGTTCCTGAAATCGGTCCGCGCGGTGGCCGCGCAATTCCCTGCCATTGAGTACAAAGAGCTCATCGTCGATAACGCCTGCATGCAAATTGTGATGGATCCCCTGCAATTTGACATGCTTTTGCTGCCCAATCTTTATGGCGACGTGATGAGCGATTTGGCCGCGGGGCTGGTCGGAGGCCTCGGCGTTGTGCCTAGCGCCAACATCGGTGACGAATGCGCCATGTTCGAGGCCGTGCATGGGACCGCGCCCGATATCGCCGGTAAGGGTTTTGCCAATCCAACTGCCCTGCTAATGAGCAGCGCCCTGATGCTCGACCACCTCGGCGAAACGAAAGCTGCGGAGCGCATTCAGAGTGCTCTAGAAAAGATCTATCGTCAGGCAAAGCATACCACCCGGGACGTCGGCGGTAAGGCCGGCACGGCGGAATTCGCAGACGCGGTGATTGCCGCCCTCAAGCAAGGGTAATTCAAGCGCCGCAAGGAAGTACTAGGAGTCCCAAATCGTTAAAATGCTTGTCTTTTTGTGGGGATCGTGACACCATTTCTGGCCGTAGCCTCGAAAGTGTTCCCTTCCAGGTGGCTTTATGCAGAGAACTCGTTATCCAGAACGGCGTCGCACTACGCGTCTCTCGCTTCAAATTCCTTTGACTATACGTTGCCGTTTACCTGAAGGCGAAACCATCGATCTCAGGGCGTCCACTTACATCGTTTCGGCCCACGGCGCCTTGGTACTCATGGATACTCCGTTGATCCCCGGTCAGACCGTCAAAGTGTTTAACGAGCATACCGCCAAGTCCGTGGATTGCGTCGTCACTTCCTTGCGCGAAAAGCGCGAGAGACGATTCGTGGGCATGGCTTTCGTCAATCCCAATGTCGACTTCTGGCACATCGTATTCCCGAAGTCCGGCACTCGCCAGGCGATCCGTTCGTCCGTGACCGGAGCGCTGGTGCCTCCGGGATTCCGGCAAGAGAATTCTCCGCAATTCTAGTGGGATTCCCGTGGCTAATTTCGCACCGCTTCAACAGCTTTTCCTACATAGATCTGGTAAACCATAAAATAAACGATCACGCCTGTCACGCAGACATAAAACCATAGCGGCAGCGTCCATCGCGCGATCATCCGGTGCTTGTCGAACTTTTCCATCCACGCGCGGCGCAGCGTAATCAGAATCATGGGGACGATTACGATGGCCAGGATGGTATGCGAAGTCAGCAACGTGAAGTATACCGGCCTGATCCAGCCCTGCCCTTGAAAGAGGACAACGTGCCCCACGCGGATGTGATAAATCACGTAGGACACCAGGAAAGTAACAGAAACCCAGAACGCGGAAACCATGAATTTCTTGTGCACGTCCTGCTTTCCGGCCCGGATCGCGGCATAACCTCCCGCGAGAAGCAGGGCGCTGATTCCGTTGAGAGAAGCATTGAGAGCGGGTTGCGAAAACATAGGTGTGATTTTGTCCTTCCCGAAGTGGTCCTTATTTTGGCCGCCTGATTAGCGCGGGAGCTTGTCGAACGCCATTAAGCCCAACAACAACGGAATGTGCAGGACTGTCGCGTGCATGAGCCATTTGGCGCGCATGTTCGTTTTGTTGCTGGCGGCCCACAGGCATACCTGTACCAGTGCCGTGCAAGTGACCAGCGCACCGAAGAAATACACCACGCCAGCCAATCCCAGAATTGCCGGAAGCAAGCTCACGCCGACAAGCGCGGCCGCGTACAGAATGATTTGCCGGAATGTGCGCGTGCCTTCGCGGTCGACCACCGGCAGCATCAGGATTCCCGCACGGGCATAGTCTTCGCGGTACATCCAGGCAATGGCGTGGAAGTGCGGGAACTGCCACAAAAACAAGATTCCGAAAAGCAGCCACGCGCCGCGATCCAGCGAACCCGTTGCCGCCACCCAACCAATCATCGGCGGTATCGCCCCGGGAAAGGCGCCGACAAACGTCGCCCACACCGTGCGTTTTTTCAGGGGCGTGTAAGCCAACAAATAGCTTAGGCAGGTTGCGATGCCCAGTCCCGAAGCCAGCGCCCCGGCCGCCAGATACAGATCCGCAGCTCCGGCAATGGCCAGCACAACGCCGAACACCAGTGCCTCCCACGGCTGCAGTACGCCGCTTGGCAAAGGTCGCAGAGCCGTGCGCCTCATATAGCGGTCGGACTCGCGCTCGATGTAATGATTCAAGGCGGCCGTGCCCGCGGCGATTAGCATGGTGCCGAACACCGCGTGCATCATGTGCAGCCATCCGATTGGGCCGCGCGCTCCCATGTAATAGCCGGCAGCCGTGGTCATCAATACAAGGAACGAAACGTCCGGTTTGGTCAGCGAGACGTAGCCATTCGCGCGGGCAGAAAGCGTAAGTTCCGTTGTGCGGATGGTGCTCATCCGGTAGTCACCTGTCGTGGCTCGGTCGCGGCAACTTCCCTTCTGCGCGGAACCAACCGGTAACACGCCAGCACCACCAGCAACGAAAACGCGAACAGGATCGCGCCAACCACCGTATGGATCACCGTTAACGTCACCATGACCGGCATGGGCTGCGGAGCATCCGCGGTAGTGCGCCGCGACCAGAAGGCCGCAAGACCCAGCAGGAATTGTGTTCCGAAAATGGCGTGCAGCAGGATTCGTGCTTTGGAGAGTTCCCGAGATTTCTCAAAGCGTTTGCGCAGCGCGACCGCCGTCCAAATCACCATTCCCAGCACCAGTATCGCGCCAGCCATGTGCGGCCAAATCGGAATGTCCTTATGTCGGAAGCCCGCACCGAGAATCACCTGCAAGTAAATCACGGCGGCATTCAAGATGGTCAGCGAATGAATCGAAGGACTTCCGCTGTCTTCCAGTTGCGGCTGTTCGGCAACCCACCATTTGCTGGTGAACACCGCAATACCAAGGACGGCGCCAAAAACAATTTGCGCAAAGCAGGCATGAATGACAGGCAGCCAGTAATGCAGCAGCTGAATGACAACTTGCCCTCCTAGAATAGCCTGAACCACGACACCAAGTACGGCAACAATCCCGAGCCAGCGCAGCCAAACCCGGCTTTCCTTCGCCCACAACAACAAGGCTGAGACGAGCACAAGAATTCCCAATCCACCTGCGATAGCGCGATGCGAGAATTCAAATAAGGCGCCACCTTGAAGAGACGAGAGCGGGGGAACCAGCGTGCCGTGCGAAGTCGGCCAGTCCGTAACGGAAAGCGCTGCATCCTTGGATGTGACTAGCGCCCCGGCAACGAAAAGAAGTACGGTCCAGCAGACCGTAAATACAGCAAATCGATGCACACTCGTATTATACGTGGATGGCATTCGCCCTCATCAGCGGCGGATTATACCTTGAGTTGGAGTCATTTTGCGAAGTCGGTCTCTTTAGGAAGAGGCGCGCTCCCTCAGTGGACCGGCGCTAGACTCGGCAATCGCGTTCAGGAGTACAAGCTTCTCGAGTCGGCCAGCGGGGACACCAGGCTACGCGGTGAAGGTGTCGCCGTCGCGGAATTCCGTACCGAAGCTGAGGCGGAGTCCGCCATGGCCGCCCTAGGATCAGCTGGCATTTACTCAGCATTCCAAGCCAGCACAGCCGGTGGCATTAACTCCACGCTTGGCCTGGAGCGGTTCCGAGTGCTGGTCTCTGCAGATGATGCTCGGCGAGCCCGCGAGATCCTTGCCCCCACGAACACCGCGCCTCCTCATAGACCCTAGGGAGTAGACTCCTCACCTTTAGGTCATTACGCTGCCTAGTTCAGCGGATGCCAGCGGCTTTGCCACTGACCCTGCTTCGATTCCTGTGGCGCGCAGGACCAGATCCTCTAGCGCGGCGATGAATAGCGGCGAGTCTCCCACTGCCGGCATCATGCGAAATCGTTCGATTCCCAGCTTTTCCGCTTCCTCCCGGGCTTCAATATTGATCTCGTGAAGAGTCTCAATGTGCTCGGTAACGAACGAAATCGGCGCGACCAGCATCTCTTTCACGCCTCCACGGCCCAGCCGCTCGACGGTGCCGGTAAGCGGTGGCTGCAGCCATTTCGCGGGCCCTACGCGGCTCTGGTAGCACAACAAATGCGTCCGCGGCCATCCAGTGTACCGCTTTGTACCGAGTTCGCAGACCAGGTGAACCGTTTCCTCTATCTGTTTTGGATAGGGATCGCCCTTCTCGACCAAGCTCATCGGCAGTCCATGCGCGCTGAACACCAGATGAATCCGCGAACTATCCGGGAATTGCCGCAGCACGGATCCAATCCGTTGAACTAGCGCCTGAATATACAGGGGATGGTCGTGAAAATTATCGATGGTGTGTTCTGCCGGTTTCCCTACAGCTCGTTCCCATTTTGCTTGATCCACGACCCGGCGCCATTCTTTCAAGCTGCTCAGTGTAGTCGCGTAAGAATAATGCGGATACAGCGGCAGCAAAACGATTTCGTCCAGTGGCCCGGCATTCCGCAAGGTCTCAACGGCCTCCGCCGTAAATGGATGCCAGTAACGCATCGCCACAACCGCAACTGGATCAATGTAAGGCGAGACGGCTTCGACCAGCCGCAAGCGCTGCCGTTCCGTAAGCTTCCCAATCGGCGACCGCCGCCCGATCTGACCGTACTTGCCGGCAACGGGGACGCACCGTCGCGAAGAAATGAGCTTGGCAATTGGCCGACGTAGCAGTCCGAACGGTCCAAGCGGAATAATGTCGGGGTCCAGAAACAGGTTTAGCAGAAACGGCTCCACGGCCCCCAGCGAATCCGGCCCGCCGAGCTGAAACAGCACAATCCCGACTCTCTTCTTCCCCGCCAAGCTACTTGCCCCGGTTCAAGGAATTTTTCAATTGTTCGATCTGGTCGCGCAGCGTGTTCATCCGCTGTGCCACCGAAATATAGTAGACAAAGAAAATGGCCCATCCGGCCAAATACGCTGCAAGAACGCTGTCCAGGTTTTTCATCGTGCCTCCGCCTCCCTTCGTAATTCTTCGACGCTGGCGCGCATGGCCTCCAGCTTGTACCGCCCGTTCAAGAGTAAAATCAGGAGTCCTGTAAAGGCGCCCCATACCAGCAGATACGAAATGCGCATCCGCGGATCGAGGCCGGAGCCTGGGCCGCCAAGAATTACGGGCTGCGGATGCTGCGTGCGCCACCAGCGAATCGAAAAATAAACCAGCGGCACATCCAGAAATGCAAAAATCCCGAACAGGGAGCTAAAGAGCGCCCGTTTGTCCGGCTCTTCAAGCATCGAGCGCAACAGCAAGTACGCGGTATACAGCAGCCAGAGTACGAAGGTGAGAGTCAAACGCGCATCCCAGGTCCACCAGATTCCCCACACCGGGTGCGCCCAGATCGGCCCAGTGATCAGCACGACGGAAATGAACACCAAGCCCACTTCTGCGGCGGAAACTCCCAGCCAGTCCCACTTGGCCTCGCGCGAAAATACGTACCGCAAATTCGCGTAGAAGCAAATCCCCAGCGCGATGAAGGAACTGAACGCGCTAGGGAGGTGCAGGTAGAAGATCTTTTGGATTGGGCCCATGGTCTTCTCAATAGGTGCGTAATAGAAAGCCAAATACGCTGTGAAGGCAATCATCAAGAACAAAATCACTGCGCCAAGAACGGTTTTCAGCACCGGGAGCCTCCTTCGCACAGCACTCTCTCTTGCCATTGGGATTGCATGTCTCTCATTCCTCCAGGAGATACTCGCCGAAAAGCCATAGCGCCGTCAAAAAAACGACGTCGAATCCAGCCAGAAAGCCGAGCCAGTCTACCCGCAGCTCCGGCTTCTCTGCCAACAGTGCGGCTGTCGCCTCCGTGCTGGCAATTAAGACAGGCGTCAGCAGCGGCAGCAGCAGTACGGGCAGCAGGAGTTCCCGCATCCTTGCCTGCGCTGAGATTGCCGAAAAAGCCGTCCCAGGAATCGCCACTCCCACGCTGCCGAGAAAGAAAACAAGAACCAGTTGGGGAAAAACGGCCAGGATGTGGACATTGTAAAGGACTGCAAAAATGGGCAGCAGCAGCATCTCCGTCACCAGCAGAAAAATCGCATTCGCGACAAGCTTGGCAAGAAAAATCGCAAACGGGTCGCTGACCGACAACCGCAGCGCGCTCAGCGTATCGTTGTTCTGCTCTCGCAGAAAACCCGGCTGAAGCATCAGCGACGCGGCAAACAGAAACGCCAGCCATAGAAGCCCGGGCCCGAAGCGCCGCGATTCACTGACTGATGGATCGAAGGTAAAGCTGAAGAGCACCACGATCGTGAGGATAAAGACCACCGTGGTGGTGAGAAGTTCGCGCGAGCGAAACTCCGTGCGCAGTTCCTTGCCCAGCAGCATCGCCGTGTTGGAGAGCAGCGCCATTCACGCGTTCGCAAAAGAGAGGATCGAGCGAAAGTTCGCGCCGGTTCGGGTGTCGGCGACCACCGATCCGGCATCGAGTTGTATCGCCCGTGATGCCAGGTTGGAGACTTCCGACTCGCCGTGCAGGCTCATCAAGATGGTGCGACCCGAATCTCTGAAGCCGCGTATTGTCTGGGCAAACCAGTTTACTCCGTGGGGGTCAAGCCCCGTCGCCGGCTCGTCGAGCAGAATCACCGCGGGTTCACTCAAAAGCGCCCGGGCAATGGCCACACGCTGGCGCATCCCGCGAGAAAACGTGCGCACCAGGGTCTTCCGACGCTCTTCCAGTCCAACTTCCCGGAGTAGCGTTGCGGCTCGCGCGGCAGGTTCCGCAATTCCCTGCAATCTTGCAAATAGTAATAGATTCTCTTCCGCTGTCAGCTCGTCGTAAACCATCGTGGCGTGCGCTACAAAACCTGGCGTCAAAAGCGTTTCGCCTTTTTCTCCGCGGTTACTTACAAGGCTCACTGAGCCTGACGAAGGCCGCGCGAGACGCGCCGCAATTCGCAGCAGCGTGGTCTTGCCGGAACCGTTCCGTCCGGCGAACACCACGCACTCGCCAGCGGCTATTTCCAGCGAAACGCGGCGCAACGCGTAAAGCCCGCCGTAACGTTTGTCTATATCTTCGAAGCGGATTCCTGTAGGGGAAAAACTCGGTGACGTCACCGTAAAGCCTCGGAGATGGCCAGATGACTCCTGACGGCGTTCCAACTTGTTCGGACAAGTCCTCTCGGGGATGCTCTTTCCATACGCGCGTCCGATTCTTGGACTGTCATGAGTCCCGAATGGTTGGAACGGCACTGGTCTTCAATGCTCAGCCTCGCACGATATCGCGCAGCACTCTTTCGGCGCGCGCGCGTTCCTGTGCATATTCTGCTTCGGAGATTGTGCCCGCTTGATGGCGCAGCTCCAGCCGGAACAGACGCTCCTTCAGCGCGTCAAGACTTGTGCCGATGGCGGCATCAACTTCCGCAAGACTTGTCGCCCCGTTTGTAGGCCTTACAGACATGGCCGGCGCCGGTGTGGCAGGAGCAGAGGCTACACTAGGTTTAGATTTCTTCTCCTTCAGCGATGCAAGTTCTCCCATCACCTCTGCCCCGGCTAAGGCCACAACAGGCTTGCGCCCAAGTAGAATCGCGCCCATTGCAAATAGAACAGCAAATCCCGCGACCAGATACCATTTCAAGCCATCAAGCCGTCCGGGTACCGCTTGGATACTGACTCCGGCCGATTCACCTCCGCCTTGCTGCGCGTCGCGGCCCTGTTGACCCCCTTGCTGACCCTGATCCGCTCCCGCGTTCGCATCCGGCAGTGGCGCGGTGCCGGAGACGCTCACGGCCACGAGCGTGCCTGCGGGAACATCCTGGCGGGCGTACAAGTTCATGTTCTGCTCTTGTCCCGCAGGAGCCAAGCCTTCGCCGCTGACCTGGACGCTCGGCGGCGCAGCAACCAGCAACCGGCCGCCTGGGTAAATTGTGGAAACCTTCACCGTCGCCACATTCCCGGTATACGGAAGTTGATAGGAATACCGCACCGAACTTTCTCCCGGCCGGAATGCAAACGCAATCGAATAGCGGTTTTTCTTCTTGTCAATAGGAAGCTGCACCACCGCCATTCCCGCGGGTCCGGCGGCGGCTACTTGTTGCAGTTGGCCATTTTCCGGCAACGCAAAATCAAAACTGCCTTCGGTCTTGTAGAAAGCCACCGGCGGCTGCGACTTGTTCTCGATCTGATATTCTTCGCCGACAATCAGCGTCGTGCCGTTTGGCTGAAAGATCACCACGTGGGAAGGAACGCTGATCGTCTTCGCATCTTTGGACGATTCATAAATATCTACCTGCGCGGTGGTGCTCCCCGGTGGCAGCGCGCGGTTGAAATTGACGCCGTGATACATCGCGCGAATCAGCATCGGCTGCGCGCCAAGCGCTGGATTATCAAACGTAAACTCTCCCTGCGCACCGCTATTGGAGTGTGCGACTTCCTGCATTCCTCCCTGGAGCTGGACCAGCGTCAAGTCAATTCCCGCTGCCGGTTTGCCAGTTGTGCCGTTCACCACCGTGCCGTGAACTGTCCCGGCTTGCGCGATCGCCAGCGGAGCCAGGGCAAGCCCAACGACGAGCGCCAAACGCGCGGAGTAAGAACGCGTCATTGTGCGCCGCCGTCCGCTGGGCGCGTTCCGCGTGGCCGCCGCACCTGCGCATCCGTCACCTGATCGATTTCCGCGAGGACCAGCGCTGCTTCATTCTCAAGGGCCGTCTTCATCGCTTCGAAGTCACCTTCGGAGTATTTTCCAGAGCGATATTCAAAACGTAGGTCGCGCAAATTATCGTAGATGGTGTCGCGCCGCTCCAGGAGTTGGTCGAGCTTGGTGCGGTGTGGCGCAAGGTCCGAAGCATCCGGCTGAATGTAAAAAATGAAAAGACCGACGGCTACGGCCAGCGCCGCGCACGCGCCCAGTACTGCCCAGTCCCCAGAGGGGATATCGAATATCATAAACATGCGGATGACGGGTACCATCAATCCTGCGTCTCGCGTGAAGCCTGAGCTCTGGCACGTTCCAATAGCTCGGGAGAAATACCTGGAGCGCTGCTCGCGGGCTCTACAGTGTTCCCTGCCTGCTTCCGCCAGCGGTAAATTACGAAAATTACCACGGCGGTGCCCAGGAACAAATAAATGCTCGGCAATGCCCACGCCACCAGGCTGAATCCCGACTTCGGCGGCTCCGCGTACACTCTCGTTCCGAATCCCTGTACGAACATCTGCGTGATGGCATTCTCGGAATCGCCGCGTGCCAATGCCGCATTCAATTCCTTCAGCATGCCCGCTGACGTGGTGCAGCCAACGTGATTGCACTCCGTCAGCACCTGGCTGCAACCGCACATGCACATGAACTTGCCGCCAACCTGTTTCGCGCGATCGGAAAGCTGCTGCGCCCCCGCGGGCGTGATTAGCAGCGGCGCCATCGCGGACATCGCCAGCAACGCGATCGCAGCAATTGAGCGCGCTTTAGTCATGACCCTCTCTCAAGGTGACCGACGAAGGAAGGCCATGCGCCACCGGTTGGGCCGCTGGTTGTTGCGCGGCCGAGAGCACCAGCACTGCGCGGCGGTTCGGCAACATCGCCACAAGTGTCCCGAACACCACCACCACTCCCCCGAACCAGAGCCACTTCACCAGCGGATTCAAATAGGCATGGATCACCGGAAGCTGCGTCTCCAGACTATTTCCTGCGTACACCACATATAAGTCTTCCTGCAGCGTCGAACGAATCGCCACCATCGTGCCATTCTCCTCGGTGGTCGAGAAACGCCGCTTCTCGGGATAGAGCATCATCGTCGGCTTGTTGTCCTGGAGCACTTCGACAAGCAGTCGTTGCGCGGTGTAGTTCTTTTCTGGTTTGGTTTCGAAGCCTTGCAGAACCAGGGTGTAAGGCCCGATTTGCAGGGTATCGCCCTGCCGCATATCTTTTTGAGTGTCGCGATTGAATGCTGCGCCGGCCAGCCCGATGAAGACAAAAACCATTCCGATGTGCACGATGTAACCGCCATAACGCCGCGTATTCCGCATCGTCAGTTCCAGCGCAGATGCCGCAAGCGAAGCTCCCGACCGCGAGCGAATCACGTTCGCTCCGCGATAGAATTCCAACAGAACCGTGGCCGCGACAAACACGCACAAAACCAGGCAAACCCACGAATAGAACTGCCGGAAACCCAGCGCAAACGCAATCGCGCCAGCAGCCACTCCGATTCCCAGCGGCCAACCAAAATTCCGTTTCAAGCTTTCAGTCGAAGTTTTCCGCCACGCCAGCAGCGGCCCGACACCCGTCAAAAACAGCAGCAGCAGCCCGATCGGAATAGTCACCTTATTAAAGAACGGCGCGCCCACGCTGATGCGGTTACCAGTGATCCACTCGGAGAAAACGGGGAAAAGCGTTCCCGTAAGCACTGCGACGGTAAACACCAGCAGGAGAAGGTTGTTAAAAAGGAAGCTGGATTCGCGCGAAATAATCGAATCGAGTTGGTTCTCGCTCTTCAAGTAGTCCTTGTTCTTCAGGTAGGCCCCAAAGCACACCAGAATGACCAGCGAAATGAAGCTCACGAACCAGGTTCCGATGCTCGATTGCGCGAAGGCATGCACCGAGCTGACCACGCCGCTGCGCGTCAGGAAGGTTCCCAGGATGCACAGCAAGAACGTGCAGAACACCAGCCACACGTTCCAGACCTTCATCATGCCGCGCTTTTCTTGCATCATCACGGAATGCAGAAACGCCGTGCCCGTCAGCCAAGGCAAGAACGATGCGTTCTCCACCGGGTCCCAACCCCAGTAACCGCCCCAGCCCAGCACTGCGTAAGCCCAGTGAGCGCCGAGCAAAATTCCCATGGACTGAAACATCCACGCAATCATGGTCCATTTGCGGGTCAGATGAATCCACTTTTCACCCGGGTAGCGGGCCAGCAGCGCGCCCAGCGCAAAAGCAAACGGAATCGTGAAGCCGGTATAACCCGAATAGAGGTTCGGCGGATGGATCACCATTTCCGGGTATTGCAGCAGTGGCGTCAATCCGTTGCCATCAGTGCGCGCGACGTAATGCATCGCGCCATCCGCTCCCGGCGATGCCAGCACCTTGAAGGGGCTAGCCACGAAGTTGTTCAGAGTCAGGAAGAAAATTTGCACGCCGGCCATCACCACACCGACGTACGGCATCAACTCGCCGTTTTTGTTCCGGTAGGTGAGCAACACCGAAAAAACATAAATGGCCAGCAGGAAGCTCCAGAACAGCAGCGAACCTTCCTGACCCGACCACAGCGCCGCTATTTTATAGAATGTGGAAAGGTCGCGATTGCTGTGGGACACCACGTAGGCGATGGAAAAATTATCACTGAAGAAAAGATATTCGAGGCTGAGCGTCGCGAGGAAAATCAGGCAGCAGGTGGCCATCCCGGCCTGACGCGAGCTTTTGATGAGCAGCGGATGGCGCGTGACGATCGCCGCGATGCCCCCGCCGAACGCATAGACCGCACAAATGAACGCCAAGACGAGTGCAAAGGAACCGAATACATCCACGGCAACCCCGCATATCCCCCGGAGATCCCGGGTGCCCTACATCCCGCTCCTACATACCTCTGGGTTCGGTAGCGCCGGGCGCAGCGCCGCCTTTTCCTCCAGGTGCTGCTTCATACTTGGAAGCGCATTTCGCCTGGACAACCTCGGCGACAAATCGTCCCTCCGGTCCGGTGTGACCTTCCACGAGGGCTTGCGATTTGTCTATAAACGTGTCCGGCAGCGGGTCAGTGCCAACGTAAGTTACGGGGAGCGTTCTTCCCTCTCCCTCCAACACAAAATCAACGCGGCCCTGGAGGTGACGAATACTTCCCGGCGCGACGGTGCCGCCGATCCGCATTCGCTGATTCATCGCGGAGCCCTTCAACGTCTCTAGCTCAGCGATCGTGTGGTAGTAAGTCTTGCTCTCTCCATAGCCAAGCCACGCGAGAAACGCCATGGAAACAACGATTACGCTGGTTCCCACACCAAATTTTGCCTGTTTCTTCACGGTGGTACTCCTGCGGCGCGCCATCCGTCAACGAGTTGATTCTAGCACAGTTACAAAAGTCGTCTTACCTGCTTCGAGGGCCATTCACACTGCTCCCCTCGGCCAGTCGGTTCCTGTCCATGCGCTCAGTCCGCCGTGGTGCCTGCGAGTACCTCTCGAAACTGCGCCACGCCATTTTCTCCGGGGTGTGTCTCTAGTCGGAACGGTTTTCCGTTATCCAACAGCACTGGACAGCCCAAATCCATTACCAGAATATCTTCCACGACCGGCGCTAGCGCTTCTGTGACAGCCATCACACGCTTTGGTTTGAGTGACCGCCGGACCCGCGCCGCTACTGCCGGTAGCCTTTTCTTCAACGCCGTCTGCAGATTTTCCCCGTCCTCGAGCGGGCATTCCAGGATGTGCGTAAAAAAAAAGCCCGCCCGTTGAAACTCGGTGTGCACAGCCTCCAACGCTTTTCCTGCAGTGGAGATTCCCAGGGCCTCCAGCAGCAGCGCCGCCTCTCCATGGAAGTCTCCGCCCGGGGCATACAGGAAATCCTTCTCGTCGTGCGGCGAGAACGCGCCCAGAAAGAGCGTATTGATGTGCACCGGCCGGTACCGCGTCGTCCATTCCAGACGCTTCAACCGCCTGGCAACATGTTCCGCCGACGCCATCTGCCCGCACCCGTCACACACCAATACGCTTGCGCTTGTCATGTCCGATTGAGAATGTAGTGGAATGTCGCTCCGACTGCAAACCTCGGCGTGGTCTGTGGAGGCCGGGCTTCAGCTCGGCCTTACGTGGCGACTGCTAAAAACCGAGGACTCAAGAGGAAACCGGCGTATCCGCCGGGAGCTTCGCGCGCAGGCACCACTTCAATTCCTGGCTCATCTCCATGATTTCCATCCCTGGCATCACGATGAATTTGCAGCTCAACATCTCGTGCGGCTCGTCCTCATCCGGCAGTTGGCACGTCACCCGGCAATACTGACAATCCTGATTCCAGCAGAAGCGCCCATACGGAATCGTTTCCGGGCTGATGAACTGAAAGCACCTCAGAAGCGAATTCCGCTCCGGGACTTGAAAC
>WNFI01662184.1_pt1 | contig 16213 bp, 16 predicted proteins | sample 5400471 | NCBI WGS metagenome assembly WNFI01 (sample SAMN13153348, study PRJNA577476) | soil metagenome | isolation source: 100 cm saprolite on Douglas fir-dominated hillslope | place: USA:California | collected 2013-09-17 | reverse complement strand
CTCCAGTTTCGTCACGGGTATCGAACTGTTCGTTGACGGCGGCAGAGCCCAGATCTAACCGAAAGGCGGGAGACTTTTTTGGCGGGATCGCTTGTACGGCCCGAGCGACCTGAGAATCTCGGAACAACACAGCGAATGAAACTCTGATCCTTAGTCGTATGCAGTTGCTTTAGAAAAGGAGCAAAAATATGCGATCCGAAAAGGTCATAATGACTTCAAGACGGGAGTTCCTATCGAATTCCATCGGAATCGCTCTCGTAAGGGCCTCGACTTGGCCAGTGCGAGCCGACCAAGCCCGTTCGATGCACGGACGATCCGACAGCAGTACCTCCAACTCCGGACGTACAACTCAAAGGCATCCATCGGGACAGCTGCTTACCCTTCGCAATTCGAGAACTGGAGAGGAAGCGTCGTGTTGAGTGGTCTATCTGAGTCCTCATCAATCAGAGAAGAGAGAAGTAGGAGTCGATTTTATGAAGCCTTCCCCTCGACTCTGCCGCATGTCCTTTCCTCCACCTGATTGGACAACTCGAAGTGCTGAAGCGAAAGATAACGAGGGCAGGCCCGGCACCGCACCTCCAGATTCAAAAACCAAGAAATGAGATGCTTTCCGATTACGAGAGCGTTGGAAGGCACAATACGACTAACAGGCCTGGTGACGCCTCATTGGCTGCCGCTTTAAGATCGGTCACAGCCTCAAGCCAAACAGGCTTACCTGAGCAATCCTTCATAAAAACGTCGAAAGTAGGTACAGCCATCTGTCCCCCTTGGACTTAAGTGAACGCCCCTGTAACTCACGGCTTTACTTTATTTTACTGGAGCAAGTGGACGCCAAGAACGACGGCTCCAGTACGCAATTGCGGCTACTCTTTCGACTGACTCGTGTACATTTTACCGACCCGATATTTTCTGGCCTGAATTTGACTGTCGAAAAGCATAATTGCCGTTACATTTGCAGTTAACTGATTGGCAACTGAGTGGTGGCAGTAGGTTTTCCGTCCGAAAGTCATTGTAAAATGAAGGCTTAGTCGTTGTCGTTCTGGCTGCTCTGATTGGTGAGGTCAGCCTAGAGCACAAATCTTCGCCTTATGTCCTAGCCTCGGCAGAGCGCCCAGCCTTGTAACTCGGAGAACGGTCTATGGTCCGTTCGAGATTTCCAAGAGATCTGCCCCTTCTGGTGGCCCTGGCTACTGTCTACTTCGTCGCCGGAAAACTGGGTCTGAAGCTCGCGTTTTTGAATGCCAGCGCGACTGCCGTGTGGCCTTGCACAGGGATCGCACTCGCGGCGTTCTTGATTCTGGGCTACCGGGTCTGGCCCGCTATCCTAACAGGAGCATTCCTAGTCAACTTAACGACCGCAGGGTCGGTCGCGACCTCGATAGGAGTCGCCGTTGGAAACACCCTCGAAGGCGTAGTGGGCTGCTATCTGGTGACCCGATTTGCTTGTGGCCAGCGTGCGTTTGAAAGGGCGCAGGACATTTTCAAATTTGGGTTTCTGGCAGGGGTGGTTAGCACCGCCGTGAGTGCCACGATCGGTGTCACGAGCCTGGCATTGGGGGGATTCGCGGACTGGGCGATGTACGGGCCGATCTGGTGTACCTGGTGGCTTGGGGACGCGGTCGGCGCTGTCGTTGTGACCCCCCTTGTGCTCCTGTGGACAGAGAATCCGCGGCTGAATTGGACCGGGAAGCAGATGATTGAGCTTGCTTTCTTGTTTCCGGGGTTATTTTTGACGGGCTGGATTGTATTCGGAGGCCGTTTTCACTCCGCGCTTAAGAATTACCCACTCGAATACCTCTGCATTCCTTTTCTCATCTGGGCGGCGTTCCAGTTTGGACGTCGTAAGGCAGCCACTGCAATTTGCGTCTTGGCGGTTATTGCGGCGTGGGGCACTCTGCATGGGTTTGGCCCATTTTCACGAGAATCTCAAAACACGTCTCTACTGCTGTTGCAATCGTTCATGGGCATAGTAGCCATAACGACCCTGGCTCTCGCCGCCGAAGTCACCGAACACAAGCGCGCGGATGAACACGTTCGGCAGTTGGCGGTAACTGATCCGCTCACCGGACTCGCTAACTATCGGCGGCTTCTCGACGCGTTTGATACGGAAATCACAAGATATGGACGGACCGGACGATCCTTTGCGCTGTTGCTGCTCGATTTGGACGGCCTGAAGAAGATCAATGACGCACACGGTCATCTTGTGGGAAGTCGCGCGCTCTGCCGCGTGGCGAACATTCTCCGAATTCATTGCCGCGGAATTGATACTGCCGCGCGATACGGAGGGGACGAATTCGTGCTTGTTCTCCCTGAAACAGACTCCGAAGCGGCTCAGCGTGTTGCGGAACGAATCTCCGAGCGGCTAAGGAACGACAGCGAGGAGCCGTCCATTTCAGTGAGCTCAGGTACAGCGATCTACCCGCAACATGGCGCAACAATCGATGAACTGTTCGGCGCGGCGGATCGTACTTTGTATGCCGCGAAGGACTCTCCCAAAGGGAAATCACTGCTGCCGACCTAACGCTACCGACGTTCGTTGATCTCCTCCTTCTGCCTCCGGGACGGAGAAAATTCCAAACATTCTGGCGATTCCCGGTCTTCGCTCAGTCACCCGTACGGACAGCCAGTTACCTCTTTCAACGACTGTCCCACACAAACGCCAACACGCGCCGCGCTGCGGTTCTATACAATGGATTAGCCGAATTGCGTCGTTCGCGGACTGGAGAGTCACCATGGTTGATGGTCCCTATGCAGTGAGGCGCGCTAATCCGCGGTTCTCGTTTTTCGCGGATGCCGAAATTACCCTTCGCGATGGGACGGGGGTTCGCGCACAGCTTGCCGAATTGAGCTCGCGTGGTTGCTATATCGATACGCTCGAACCGATTCCCAGTCACACGAAATTGCGCCTCCGCATTTGCGATGGGATGAACACCTGCGAACTACACGGAAAAGTACTCTACTTACATTCTGGCGGCGGCTTTGGAATTTTCGGCATGGGCGTGGTGTTTGAAGAGATGGATGCCGAGCAGCAGTCCGCAATTGAGGCGTGGCTGCGCGGACTCGCTGGGCGTCCTGGCAAAGATTCAGCGAAGGACTCCTTTTCTCAAACCAGAATCTAATCGCACAGAACCAACCGGCCTTCCTTGTTTTCAGGTATTCAGGCGTGTTCCTGAACAAGCCAGATTGTGACTACACGCCCCCGGGGCTGGCAGTATCGCTTGGTTAAGCCCTTCACAATGTGTACGTTAACGGACTATATGTTCCTGCCTCGATCTGCCCCCTTTCTAACAGGGCTCCAAGAGAGCGACAGTCTGTATCCAACAGGGTAATAATCCGTCGGCCGCTTCCTGCAAAACAGTACGAATGTCCCATTTAGAAACACGCGGTGTTCCGGCACAAATGAGCAAGTACTAATAGTTCCAGAACTAGCCCGATGCGTCCTACGTGTGTCGCGGAGGCGACGGATATGTCGATAGGCAGGCTTGATCAGGAGACTGTGGACAGCCTTCCGCGTCTCGCTGACGTGTATGACGCATACGGCGTCGAGGTCAATGCGTTGTCAGTCGAGGAAATCTTTGCCCTCTACGAGCATACGGGCTTTCTGTATCCGGACAAAGCGGCGCGGCTTTTTCCGCACCTACCACAGGTGAGGGAAAACTGGCGGCGAATGCTGGGCGCAGGCGAGTCTCTCCTCTATGTGCTAACCGCCGGAGACAAGAAGCGAGGACGCGCGTCGCTTGCGGTTTGGCGCAGTACGCGAAATGGCTGGATGTCGCAGCATCTAGTCTCAGAGAACAATCCATACGCATCGCGAGCGGTCATGCTGGCGGCCGCGGCGGCGAGGATTCGCAAAGGGTGCGATCTTTCGGCGCAGAATTGGTTTCGGCCGGAGAACCGGTTTCCAGCACGAGTATTTGGCTCGATGGTACAGACCATTGGCGAACGTCTTTCGTCGGTTCAGAGACATGCGTATTTTGCGCTACCGAGGTCACTCTCGCTGCCGACGCAAAAGCGAATTCGCGTTGTGCGATACAACCCTTCCCATCAAGAGGCTCTATTGGAGATCGCAGCTGCGGCGCGAGGAAGCATTTACGCGCTGGCGGAAGAATTGGAACAAGATGCGGAATTTGCGGCAGTGGATGAGCTCTACCGTCGCGTAGGGCTGCGACGTACGCGGCAAATCTGGATTGCGTACCGAGCCAATAAAGAGGAGCCCATCGGCGCAGTGATTGCCTATCGCGGGCCTCTCGGTGTCAATTTCAGCTATCTGGAAAATCGTTGCGACTTGCTATTGCACCCCACGCTTCCTGAAGCGGAGGTGTCCGAGGCAGCTTCCGCGCTCCTGACCGCGTGCTCGGAAGCGTACAGCGATTTCGAACTCGAAGAGATTCCCGTAATCGCAGAGGAAATGGCGACGCATGTCCTATTCAAACTGGGCGTCGAGTTCCTTCGCCACTATTGCCAGGGAATCTGGCTTCAGGCCGGGCATCCTCGCTTCTACCGGCATGTGGATGGTTTCTATTCGAAATTACTAGCGCGTATGGAAAGGCAGGAGTTGCAAACGACGCTTATAGGTCAGGAGCAAGGATGAATAGGGGCATGGCAACGGCCGATTACATCATGGAGGATCCGCGCGAGGCGATGCGCCTCGAGCTGAAAGTGGATCCACGCGCGTGGGTACAAAAATATCTGGCGGGCCGAATACGCGCGGGCGCGGAGGTTCTCTCAGTTGGCTGCGGTCCGGGAGTGATTCTGCGAGACGTGTGCGCATTGGACGCTTCCATTCGAGCGACAGGCTTGGACATCAGTGATGAGCGGGTGCGGGAAGCCAAAGAGAGAAATCGCGAGAATGCACAAGCGATCTTCGTCCGTGGGGACGCTCAGGCAATGGATTTCGCCTCGAACAGCTTCGACTTAGTGTATTCGCGGATGTTGCTGGAATACCTGAAGGAAAAAGAAAGCGCCGTCAGGGAAATGGCCAGAGTTTGCAAGCGCGGCGGCACGGTGTTGCTCCAAGACCTGGACGGCCAGCTTCTGTGGCATTACCCGGAAGATCCAGTGGTGCAGGGAACCGCCGAAAAGGTGGTGCGAGCCTTGGCTGCGACCGGATTCGACCCCTTCGTCGGGCGAAAGCTTTTTTCCCTGGCGCATCGGGCGGGGCTGAAAAACGTCGATGTGCAGGTGGAATGCTACCACTTGATCGCGGGGGAAATTCAGCCGGCGATTCTGGAGCAGTGGGAGCTGAAGTTAGAGATTGCCGGGCCGCAACTGGCGCGGCTGTTGGGTAGCGAAAGTGATGCGCGAGAACAGAGCAGGAGATTCCTGGAGTACTTGCGTCGGCCGGACACACTGACCTACTCGACGGTATTTACGGTCACTGGGGAGAAGGTTTGAGAAATCTTGGAATTAGGCCGCTCCGGAAAAATCTAGGGGGCAAGACAGCAGATTTATCGGGCGCATCGCACGGGCAGAAGATGAAACAAGGTCGGGGGAAACGAGCTATTGGGACCCAGGGACAAATCTACGGTGGGGAATCGTACGCCAGCTTTGCTGACGAGATCTTCATAGAAGGGACGCTAGATATGCGGTCGATTCGCAAACATAGTCGCGGCGCGGCAAGGTCCGCCGGACGAACAATACTTGCCAGTCTTGCAGCAGTGCTTTTGGCTGCTAACTCAGGAGCTCAAAGTCGGCAGGGCGTGCCGGATGTCACGACGCTGAGCATGGAAGACCTGATGAACCTGCAGGTCACATCAGTGTCCAAGCGAACGCAGAAGGTGGCGGACGCCGCGGCCGCTGTATTTGTAATCACGCAGGAAGACATTCGACGTTCGGGCGCGACGAGCATTCCTGAAGCGTTGAGACTCGTACCCGGGCTGCAGGTGGCACGCATCGACGAGAACAAATGGGCCATCGCTTCTCGGGGATTCAATGGCCGGTTCGACAACAAGTTATTGGTCCTCATCGACGGCCGAAGCGTGTATACGCCTTTGTTTTCCGGCGTGTATTGGAATGTTCAAGACGTAATGCTCGAGGACATAGATCGCATTGAAGTGATCCGCGGTCCCGGCGCTACTTTGTGGGGAGCCAACGCCGTGAATGGTGTAATCAACATCATCAGCAAGAAGGCCAAGGACACGCAGTCTAGCGTTGTGACCGCAGGAGCGGGAACCGAAGAGCGTGGCTCCGGCGGCGTTCGCTACGGAGGCAAGATCCGCGATACCTCATACCGAGCTTACGGAAAGTATTTCAATTGGGGACCATCTCTGTATCCGTCTGGCATGACCGCGCATGACGGGTGGGACGCGCTACGCGGAGGGTTTCGTGCGGATTGGACACCGGCAGGCGCCAATTCTCTAACCTTGCAGGGCGATATTTATCAGAGCAAGTACGGGGAAACCCTAACAGTCCCGTCCTTAAACTCACCCTATTCGAGCACCTTCCCTAACAACGGAAAATATAGCGGAGGAAACATCCTCGGTCGGTGGAATCACAGCTCAGAAGGTTCTTCCATGTCGCTGCAGATGTACTACGACAACACAACCATAGCGGACAACTCCCTATTCGTTGACCATCAGAATATTTTTGACATGGATTTTCAGCATGGATTCCATGTTGGGGATTCACAGCAATTTGTATGGGGGCTGGGCTACCGGTCAATCCGCGACAGGAACGACTCAAGCTTCTCCGTTTCCCTTCAGCCAAATCAGCTTACTCTCAATCATTTCAGCGCATTCGTTCAGGATGAGATAAGCCTGGTCGATAATCGCCTGCGCCTGACCTTTGGCTCGAAATTCGAGCATAACGATTTCACTGGGTTCGAAGTGCAGCCGAATGCCAGATTGCTGTGGACGTTAACGCCAAATCAGTCGGTCTGGACAGCGGTGTCGCGCGCCGTGCGCACTCCGGCGCTGACCGAGGAGGGTTTGCGGCTGAATTCGGCCGTCATACCGCCGGCGACGCCGGTAAATCCAACTCCATTTCCGGCGGTCGTAGCGGTCTTCGGCAGCCATCAATTTCAATCCGAAGACTTGCTTGCCTATGAGTTGGGCTATCGAGTCCAGGTGACAACCTCGTTGTCGGCGGACATTGCTACGTTCTACAACAACTATTCCAATCTCCGAACGGCCGAGCCGGGAGCTCCCTTTATTGAAGGAAGTCCGGCGCCCACCAACATCGTAATTCCGTTCGTTGCCGCGAATAAGATGAGCGGAGGAACGTACGGCGTTGAGCTATTTGCAGATTGGAGAATCGTTCCTAAGTGGCGTTTAGTAGGTTCTTACAGCTATTTGCAAATGAACATACAAAAGAATTCCGACAGCCTCGATCCGACGAACGATAGTCCCAACGGGTCGAGTCCGCGCCATCAATGGTATCTGAGGTCATCGATCGACCTGCCTAAGCACTTCGAGCACGATACCACTCTACGTTTTGTGGACCATCTGTCCAGTTTGGACATACCCAGCTATTACTCACTGGATGCCCATCTCGGCTGGCGACCCGTTTCGCCGGTGGAGTTTTCGATCGGCGGTCAGAACCTGCTCGATAACCAGCATTTGGAATTTATTCCAGATTTCATCAATACCGCTCCTACAGTAGTCAAACGCACGGTCTACGGCAGTATGACGTTTAGGTTTTGATTCGATTGTTGACTGACATCTCAACGATGAGCACCCACGGGCGAGACATGTAATGTTGAGACGACTGGGAATCTTGATCGCAATACTCGGTATGACGCTGAATTCGACGTCAAAGGCAGACGCACAAGCCGGGGACGCCGATTCTTCGGAATACCTGATCAAGGCGGGCTTTATTTACAACTTCGCGAAATTCGTGGAGTGGCCGTCTGCTGCTTTTTCCCAGCCAGATTCTCCGATCGTGATCGGCGTTTTAGGAACTGATCCTTTCGGGAACGTTCTCGATCGCATTGTGGAAGACAAAAAAATTGGGCCACGGGGATTTGTCGTCAGGCGCTATAAGTGGGGAAAAGACCTGAAGGACTTGAAAGATTGCAAGATCCTGTTTGTTAGCGCGTCGGAAAGAACTCATATCGATGAAATCCTGCTGAGCGTCAAGGGCCTGCCGATCCTCACGGTCGGGGAGACGCCGGGTTTTGCCGAACGTGGCGGAGTGATCCGATTTACCCTGGAAGACAACCGTGTGCGCTTTGAGGTCAATGTCGACGCTGCGCACCAAGCAGACTTGAACATTAGCTCGCGGCTTCTGACGCTGGCGAAAATCATCCCGCAAACTGCCGCCAGCGGAAGGAATCCGGGATGATCCTTCAGAACCTTTCCATCAAGCGCAAGCTGACGCTGATAACGATGTTAACCAGCAGCGCCGCGCTGGTTCTTTCTGCTTTGAGTTTCCTCATCTACGATCTTGTGTCTTTCCGGCACTTACTTATTCAGAGCGCAGGCGCGATGGAATTCAAGGACGTGCCCGCCGCGACCGCAACCCTCTCGGCGTTAACGGCAAAGGAAGACGTAGTAGCCGCGGGCCTGTACGCCCGCGACAGCAAGATGTTTGCGCACTATTCTCGCAACAATAGCGTCATACCATCGCTGCTTCCCGCCCATTCGCAAGATAAGGGCTATCGATTTGAAGGCGGATATCTGCAGGTCTTCCACGACGTGACCCTGAATGGGGAACGCCTGGGAACATTGTTTTTGCAATCGGACATGCGGCAATGGAGCTTAAGGGCCAAGCGCTACGCAGGTATTCTTTGCATTTTTGTATTGATCTCGGGTTTGTTTGCATTGTTGGTGTCTTCGAGACTTCAGCGGTTGATTTCTCGCCCCATTCTGCACCTGGAAGACACCATGAGAATGGTTTCCGCCAATCGCAACTACGGTGTACGGGCTACAAAGTCTTATGGCGACGAAATTGGAAGGTTGATTGACGGCTTTAACACGATGTTGTCCGAAATCCAGCAAAGGGATACGGCACTGCGGGGTGCCAACGAGGAATTGAAATCCAGGACGGGCGAACTGGAGAAAGAAATCCTGTATAGAAAGCAAACGCAGGAAGAACTGCTGAAGGCCAAGCACACAGCGGAGGAAGCCAGCCGCGCAAAGAGCACATTTCTGGCGAACATGAGCCACGAATTGCGCACGCCGCTCAACGCCATCATCGGATACAGCGAAATGCTGGAAGAGGAGACCCGGGAATCTGGAATGTCGGACAGCGTCCAGGATCTCCGCAAGATCCAATCAGCGGGGAAACATTTGTTGTCCCTCATCAATGATGTTCTGGACCTGTCGAAAATCGAAGCTGGAAAGATGGGTTTGCACCTGGAGAATTTTGACGTGGCGCCGTTGATCGACGAAATGATCCACACATTGCAGCCCGCGGCGTCTAAAAACGGCAATACGATCCACGTGAATGTCGCCAGCAGGGTCGGTGCGATGCACGCGGATGTCACCAAAGTCAGACAGATCTTGTTCAATCTGTTAAGCAACGCTTGCAAGTTTACCGATCATGGCACGATCTCCGTGGAGGTCGATGAAAGCAAAGTCGAGGGCCGCGATTGGGTTCGATTCCGCGTCACCGACACGGGAATTGGAATTACGGCCAAGCAGAAAGAGAACCTCTTTCATGAGTTCTCCCAAGCGGATGCCTCGATCGCACGAAAGTACGGCGGAACTGGTTTGGGACTCGCGATTACCTATCGGTTCGTGCAATTGATGAAGGGGCGTATCTCAGTCGAGAGCGAGCCTGGCAAGGGTGCGACTTTCACGGTGCATTTGCCGGCCCAGCTTGTTGCGGAAACATCGGAATCCGCACGGCCAGCGCCCAGTAGCGATGTCGCGCCCACATCCGACGAATCCAAAAGCCGCAAGGACACGATCCTAGTCATAGACGATGACGCTTCGGTTCGCGACCTTATGTCGCGCTTTCTCAGTAAGTTGGGATTTCACGTGGTTGCCGCAGCGAACGGCGAAGAAGGTGTGCGGCTTGCGCGCCAAGTTCGTCCCCTGGTTATCACACTCGATGTGGTCATGCCGGAGTGTGACGGCTGGACCGTGCTGAAGAAGCTGAAGAGCGATTCCGCATTAGCGGAGATTCCGGTCATTATGGTCACCATCGTCGACAATGAAGCCATGGGCCTTGATTTCAGCAACGTCGGAGGGAGTCGGAACGGCGAACCTCAGGAAAGGTCGATCATGCCGAAGATCTTGTTAGTCGAAGATAACGAAATGAATCGGGACATGCTCTCCAGGCGCTTGCAGCGTAAGGGCTACTCCGTAATCAGCGCCCATGACGGAGAGCAAGGACATCTGTTGGCCTGTTCGGAGATGCCGGACCTGATTTTGATGGATATAAGTCTCCCGGTGATGAACGGCTGGGAAGTGACTCGTCTTCTGAAGAGCAACGAATCCACGCGGCACATCCCCATTATCGCGCTGACCGCGCACGCGTTGGTTACCGATCGCGATAGGGCGTTTGAAGCAGGTTGCGATGACTACGACACCAAGCCCGTTGAATTTGGACGCCTCAACGAAAAGATCGACAACTTGCTGACGGTGAAAAAATCATGACGAGTTCCCGGCCGAGCAGGTTGCTTATCGTAGATGACAACGAAATGAACCGGGACATGCTAGCTCGTCGACTGCTGCGCAAGGGCTATGTCGTCAGGCTGGCGGAGAATGCAAAGGAATTGCTGGAACGTGTCAAAGAAGACGCCGTGGATCTGGTGTTGTTGGACATTGAAATGCCGGAGGTCAGCGGTCTTGACGCATTGCAAAAGCTGCGTGACCACTACTCTGCGGCTGAGTTGCCGATCATCATGGTCACCGCAAAAGCACAGAGCGACGATATTGTCAAAGCCCTGGATTTGGGCGCGAACGATTATCTGACGAAGCCAATTGATTTTCCGGTCGCAGTGGCTCGCATAGGTACTCAGCTATCGCACAAACATGCGCAGGAAGCGTTGAAGGAAAGTGAAGAGCGCTATGCCCTAGCCGCTCGTGGCTCCAACGATGGCCTGTGGGATTGGAATTTGTCGGCCAATGTTGTGCATTTCTCCCCTCGTTGGAAAGCGATGTTGGGCTATCAAGAAGACGAAATCGGCGACAAACCTCAGGAATGGTTTGACCGGATACACGATGCGGACCGCGAACGAGTCAAAGAGGAGATTGCCGCCCATCAAAAAGGTCTGACCCCTCACTTCGAGAGTGAAAACCGCGTGCTGCACAAGGACGGCAGCTTTCGTTGGACCTAATCGGCTGCTGTTTATTGACCGAGTAGGCCGGCTCGTTAAGCATACGAAGCGCCGCAAAGACCAGTTGTTTGCGGTTCTATTCATGGACCTTGATGGGTTCAAGATGATCAACGACAGTATGGGCCACTTGGTTGGGGATCAACTTCTGCTTGGAGTAGCCAATCGGTTGGAGAAGTGTTTGCGGTCAACGGATACGGTTGCGCGTCTGGGGGAAACCTTCACGGTCGCGCGGCTAGGGGGAGACGAATTTACAGTCCTTCTCGACGAAATTAAAGATCCGAGTGATGCCAAGCGCGCTGCGGACCGCATGATGAAGTCTCTGGCCGCGCCGTTCATTTTGGGTGGCAAAGAGGTGTTCACCTCCGTGAGCATCGGAATTGCTTTAAGCAACTCAGCATACGAACAACCGGAAGAGATCCTGCGAGATGCCGACACGGCAATGTATCGGGCCAAGTCTCTTGGCAAGGCCCGTTATGAGGTGTTCGACGCAGATATGCGAGCCAGTGTGATGGCCCGATTGCAGCTCGAGACTGATCTGCGTCGCGCCCTCGAACGGGGAGAATTTCGCAATTTCTATCAACCGATCGTTACTCTCGTTTCGGGAGAAATAGCCGGACTCGAGGCTCTATTACGATGGCAGCATCCAACTCGCGGCCTGCTCGGACCAATTGAATTTATACCAGTTGCTGAAGAAACTGGCCTCATCCGCGAGCTAGGTTGGTGGAATTTGCGGGAGGCTTGCCGGCAAATCAGCGAATGGAGAGCAAGTTCAGTTGCCCATCGTCATCTAACTGTTAGCGTCAACCTGTCCGCCAAGCAATTTCTACAACCGAAGCTGGTGGAAGACATCAGAAAGTTGCTGCTTGAACTCGCCCTTCCTCCGGAAGCTTTGAAGCTGGAGATCACTGAAAGCACGGTGATGGGAGACCCTTCGGGAGCGGTGGAGATGTTGCAGCAAATTAAATCCTTGGGAATTCGCCTCGCTATCGATGATTTCGGTACGGGCTATTCTTCACTGAGCTATCTGCATCGCTTTCCTCTCGACACATTAAAAATTGACCGTTCCTTCATCAGTGGCATGGGGGACGACGGAGAAGGTATGGAGATTGCACGGACCATTTTGCCCATGGCCAACAATCTTCGGTTAGACGTTGTTGCGGAGGGCGTAGAGACAGTTCAACAAGTTACCTTGCTAAAGAAACTGCAATGCAAATACGGCCAGGGGTATTACTTTTCCAAACCACTGTCCGCCGAGGGGACCGCAGCATTATTGGCAGGAGACTTGACGTGGCAAGCGTGCGCGCAAACCAAGTAGCTAAACAGATCTCAGTACGAAGAGAACTTAAGCGGATAGCTCCGCTCGGGCGCAGCGCAACAGACGTGACGGCTAAGCTCCATAAGCTGGTTCCACTCTCTAAATTTGGATAGTTCAGCTCTTATGAAACTCGCTTGGCAGAACATCATTCACGATCGAACACGCTTCTCGGTGACCGTACTGGGGGTGTGTTTTGCCGTGTTCTTGATGATCTTTCAAGGCAGTCTCTTGGCCGGCTTCCTGCGAGCAGCATCCCGGCTTATCGATGCCAGCGATTCCGACATATGGATCACTGCTCGGGGTGTGCAGGCCTTTGAGTTCGGAACTATCTTGGAAAGCCGAGTTAGGGAAATGGCTGCCGGCGTACCGGGTGTGGTGGAAACCGGTCGAGTATGCATGGCTTTTGCAGTTTACCGCACGCCCAACGGCACGCAGCAAGTGGTCGCTTTGGTTGGTGCGGACCCCAATGTTGGCAAGCGTTTCCCAGTTCCCAACGTGCCTGAATCGGTTGCTGGAGAGACATCACCGGAGGCGGTTCTCTACGACGTAAGCGATCGCAAACAAATGGAAGTCAGCTCATTGCCGGCAGAAGTCGAGATAAATCGTCACCGCGCCAGCATCGAGCGCGAGATCGAAGGGTACGGGGCTTTCTTGGGCGTCCCTTTTCTGTTCACGTCCTACCGGAATGCCACTCGGTACATGGGTTTCGGCCCGGACGATGCCATGTACATCCTTCTGCGAGTCGGCAACGGATACCCCGTTTCCGATGTCCAGCAAGTTCTTAGGCAGCGGCTGCCGGAGGTCGACGTTCTTACTCAAAACGAGTTTGCACATAACTCCCGAATGTATTGGACGATGAAAACGGGGGCAGGAGGCGCGATCCTGACCGCTGCCGTCTTGGCGTTTCTTATAGGCCTTGTGGTTGTCTCCCAAACCATTTACGCGAACACCATGGAAAACATCGAAGAGTACGCCACGTTGAAAGCTCTGGGAGCATCGCAAGCCTTCGTGGCGCGCATCGTTCTTTCCCAAGCTTTGATTTGCGGAGTTCTTGGCAGCATTCTCGGGCTCTTGGCGGCCATCCCGACCATCGGTTATGCAAAATCTCTTATTCCTTGGATCTACGCACCATGGTGGTTGCCACCAGTGATGGTTGTGCCCAGCTTAGTCATGTGTTCATTGGCATCCATTGCCTCGGTCCGCAGCGCCCTGACCGTCGAGCCGGGGAGAGTGTTCCGTGCCTGATCATTTCCTGGGAGTTCAAGACGCAAGCATTTCCTTCGGCAAGGGAGAGGCGCGTGTGCCTGCGCTGCGAGGCGTTTCACTAACCTTCGAGCGCGGCACGCTCGCGCTGGTTATGGGCCCTTCCGGCAGTGGGAAAACCACACTGCTATCCATGCTGGGCTGTCTCTTATCACCGGATGAAGGAACCGTGTTCGTCGACGGTATCGCGGTAAATCAGCTGGCTGAGCCAGAAAAGACGGCGATTCGCCAAAAGAAAATTAGCTTTGTATTCCAGGCATTCCGCCTCTTTCACTCCCTTACTGCGCTCGACAACGTGGCTGTGGGCTTTGAAATTCGCGATCCTGGCAAGCCTCAACGTATGGAAATGGCTCGCGATCTACTCCTTCAGTTCGGCTTGGGCGACAAGCTTCATCAAGAGCCTAACGAACTCAGTCCTGGAGAGAAGCAGCGAGTCGCCATTGCGCGAGCTTTGGCAGGAAATCCTCCGATCCTTCTCGCCGACGAGCCAACTGCCTCTCTGGACGTCAAGGCGGGAAGAAACATTTGTGAAATCCTTCGGAATCAAGTTAGCGAGCATAAGAGAACCGTTGTTGTCGTGAGTCACGATCCGCGCTGGCGGGAGGTCGCCGACCGCACCATCACTCTCTGCGATGGCCAGGTTGAGCAAGAGGTGAATTCATGACCGCCCAGCGCAGATGGGTATTTGGTGGTTCGGCGGTCCTGCTGGTCACTATCGCTGCTGCGCTCTTCGGAACTTCAAGAAACCGCAATTCGGTGCAGGCTCACGGAACATCCGCCAATGACGCCAGCGGGGCTGTCGTATTCGCCTCGCCAGGTAGGGTTGAAGGCGCCTCGGAAACCACTCAGGTGGGAGCTGCGGCCGACGGCATTCTGAAGGCCGTGTACGTGAAAGAAGGTCAGTTAGTAAAACGAGGGACATTGCTTGGCGAGATTGCTTGTGACGACCTCCAGCCCGCGTTGCAAACTGCTATGGCCGAAGCGGATTCCGCCCGTCAGTCACGCGCCCGCCTTTTGCGAGGCGCACGCGACGAGGAGAAGAAAATAGCGAGTGAAAAGACATCTGCAGCCCGGGCCACCTTTGAAGAAGCCAAATCACGGATGGACATGCAGCGTGCTCTTTACCAGAAGCAGCAGGTCTCCCGAGCCACGTATGATCAGGCGGTGCGCGATCTCGGCGTGGCCGATGCTAATCTCCGAGCAGCACTTCGTACAGAAGAGTTAGTCGCCGCCCCTCCATTACAGGAAGATAGGGCGCGAGCTGATGCCGATGTGCTTGCGGCGGAGAGCCGTGTGCGAACCGTCCACGAACGCATCGCGAAGTGCTCAATTGTGGCACCGATAGACGGAACCGTCTTGCGCGTCTACGCGAGGCGCGGCGAGTCCTTCAGCACAGTCACTCCTAGGGCAGAACGTGATTATCCAAGCTGACGCCCTTGACGGGAAGAAGCTCCGCGGTTCAGTTTCCCGGATATCTGCGATGATGGGCAGGAAAAGCATCAGTACCGGCGACCCCTCTGACAAGAGCGACCGCGATATCCTGGAAGCTGTGATCGACTTGGACGACAACTCCAGGCCATTGCCTATCGGTCTGAGGGTAACCGTACAGTTCGTATCGAATGCTCGTCGAAAATAGAGATTCTCCAAAACAATTTCGGCGCCGTAAGCCCCCACCCTGTAAGAGCAAAGCGTATTGGACCTAGCGTCCTCCGGCCCCTTGTTCCGCCAGATTCCGTTGCAGGCTGTCGCGATCCAACTCGTTTTCCCAACGAGCTACAACCAAAGTTGCCACCGCGTTGCCGGTCATGTTGACAACAGCGCGACACATGCTGAGAAAGCGGTCGATGCCCAGAATCAGCGCCATTCCGGCGACCGGTATGGTCGGGATTACCATCATGGTCGCGACGAGCGCGATGAATGCCGCTCCTTGCACGCCGCTTGCGCCTTTAGAGGTAAGCAGAGCGACGCCCAGAATCGTGAACTGCTGTAAAAGCGTTAGATGTGTGTTGGTAGCCTGGGCCACAAACAATGCTGCGAGAGTCATATAGAGACTTGTGCCGTCAGCGTTGAATGTGTAACCCGTTGGAACAACGAGACCGACGAGGGCTTTGGAGCATCCGAGCTTTTCGAGTTTGACCATGAGTGCGGGGAGTGCGGGTTCTGAAGAGCTAGTGGCTAGTACAAGGAGAATTTCTTCGCGAAGATACCAGAGGAAACGCAGGATTCCGAAACCTGCCACACGGGCGATCCCGCAGAGCACGATGATGACGAAGAATAGCGACGTGATGTAGAGCGTAACCATCAATTTGACGAGAGGGCCCAGGGAGGCCAGACCGTACTTACCGATAGTGAACGCCATAGCGCCAAAGGCTCCGATTGGAGCGAAGCGCATTAAGATCGCCACCACGCCG
>WNFI01275513.1_pt1 | contig 16213 bp, 14 predicted proteins | sample 5400471 | NCBI WGS metagenome assembly WNFI01 (sample SAMN13153348, study PRJNA577476) | soil metagenome | isolation source: 100 cm saprolite on Douglas fir-dominated hillslope | place: USA:California | collected 2013-09-17 | reverse complement strand
CCGGAAAAGATTCAGAGCCTGAATGAACAACTGATGCAAGTCGAATCCAACTGGCTTGATCCTGCGGGGATTCCGGGCCGGCCGTGGTTCCAGCATCTGCTCTATTCTTCGCGATACACTTACGCGCACTTGGAATTTCCGGGGCTCACGGAAGCCGTGGAAAAGCAGGATTGGAAATTGGCGCGTGAGCAAACAGCGCTGCTCGAAAAGGCTGTGCAGAAAAACACGAGATTGCTCAAATCCGCGCAATCTTCCTGGGAGAAGAACCACCAATGATTCGTTCAAATCATATTCGCGTGCTGGCCGTACTATTTTGCCCACTCGCAATAATTTCTTTGACCTCAGCTCAAGGCAGCGCACCGGCCAAGCCCCGCGCACGCGATCTCGGCGTCCCTTTTGACGGCAGACCGGGTCCATTCAATGCTATCACTGACGTTTCTGGCGTCACCGTCGGGCACACGACGCTTATTTCCGGCGATGGAAAGTTGCAAGTGGGCAAGGGGCCGGTTCGCACGGGAGTGACCGCCGTACTTCCGCGCGGAAAGGATTCGATGAGCAATCCGGTTTTCGCAGGCTGGTGGTCGCTGAATGGCAATGGCGAAATGACCGGCACGACTTGGATGGAAGAGTCCGGCTTTCTGGAAGGCCCCGTGATGATCACAAACACTCACAGCGTCGGAGTGGTTCGCGATGCCGTCATTCAATGGCGAGTCGATCATGGTCAGCCGGATCCCACCGGTTACTGGTGGTCACTGCCGGTCGTCGCGGAAACGTGGGACGGCTGGCTCAATGACATCAACGGATTCCACGTGAAGCCGGAGCACGCTTTGCACGCCATAGATTCCGCAGCATCCGGCGCCGTTCAGGAAGGCAACGTCGGCGGTGGCACGGGAATGGTCTGCAATGGATTCAAGGGAGGAATCGGCACGGCTTCGCGCAAGCTCGACGCGAAAGATGGCGGATACACGGTCGGAATTCTTGTGCAATGCAACTACGGCACGAAAGACAATTTGCGCATTGCGGGGATTCCCGTTGGCAGAGAAATTGTCGCTGATGATCCTTACGCCAGCACTTCCTTCGTAAACGAGGACCACGGCTCGATCATCGTGGTTGTTGCGACGGACGCCCCACTCGTCGCGCATCAACTCAAGCGGCTCGCTCGCCGTGTTTCGCTGGGTCTCGGCCGCAACGGTAGCATCTCCGGCAACGGCTCCGGCGACATCTTCACCGCTTTCTCGACGGCCAACTCCGGCGCGGCCGCGGCCGACCACGTCGTCGATTTGAAAATGTTACCCAACGACAAGCTTGGGCCCGTCTTCGCCGCGACGGTGCAAGCCACCGAGGAGGCCATAATCAACGCGATGATTGCCGCTGAAACCATGACGGGCATCGAGAATCACAAAGTCATCGCTCTGCCTCGCGACAAACTCCGGGAAGTGCTGAAAACGTACAACCGGCTCGCCCCATAGCAGACTACTGTTCGATTGGTACTGCCTTCGCAAGCAGTCCTTGACCAGAACCATTAATGTACTCAATCTAGTAACTATAATTCCTGAAATAACAGAGGTGGACAGTGCCGAGATACTATTGGCGGGATTTCCTTGGCGTATCTGCGCTGCTCCTGAGTGGTTGCGGTTCCGGCGAAAATCTTCGCATCGCCAAAGAGGCAACGACTCACGTTCACGCGCAAATGGATAGCGAGCAATTTGGACAACTCTATTCGGAGGCCGACGACGCTCTTCGCGCGGCCACTAAGCACCAGGACTTTCTCGACTTCATGGGCGCCGTGCACCGAAAACTAGGAAGAGTTCAGAATGTTTCCCAGACTGGCTTTTTTGTGAATTTTACGACTTCGGGAACGCGAGTCCGTTTGAACTATCAAACAAAGTTTGATGGAGGCGAGGCTCAGGAAGAATTTATCTGGAAGATTAAGGGCAATCAAGCTGCCTTGGTCGGCTATCACATCAATTCAACGGCTCTGATAACGAAGTAAAGACAAGCATCACCCGAAGCTCATATCACTGGTACTGCGGTTTTCCTGGGCGGATTGAAGAATGGCAGGGGCACGACCTTTGCTGAAACCGTGGAGCGCACGGCTTCGACGGTCATCTCGATGCTCAGCTTGGTGCCGGCTGCGGAATCCTCGCGGTTTATACAGGCGAGCGCGATCATTTTTTTCAGCGTTGGCGACCAAGTCGTGGAGGTGGCTTTGCCGATTTGCCGGCCACTGTGATAGACGGGTACCGCGGTGCGCGAGGCCATGCTTGGAACCTGGGGTGCCATCTTTAGTTTGTCGTAGAGGGCCTCGACTTCGTTCCAGTTGATCTCTAGGCCGACGAGTGCGCGTCCTGCGCCTTTCTTTGTTTCCTGCGCCAGCGCTTCGCGCCCCACGAAATTCTCTTTCTTCAAGTCCACAAGCTTGCCCAAGCTGATTTCTGCGGGAGAATATTTTTGTGACTCGATGAGTGCTTTCTTACTTGAGACGTAATCCACTTCGATCAAGATCAAGCCGGCTTCGATTCGCGCGATGTCCAGCGCGATCATGCCTGCAGGATGAATATCAAACGCTTTGCCTTTGGCAATCAACGCGTCCCAGACTTTGACGGCGTCTCGCCACGGCATCCAAACTTCGAATCCCAAATCGCCGGTATAGCCCGTTCGCGAAATATCCACGGGAACACCTGCAATTTTTCCATGCGTGACGCGAAAGTATTTCAGGTTCGTGATATTCGCATCCGCCGCCTCGTGCAACAGTTTTCCGGACGTTGGCCCCTGCAGCGCCAGAGCCGCGGTCTGCTCGGAAATATCTTCAATGGCAACGTCAAGCCCAAGCGCGTTCTGCTGAAACCAGCGCAGGCTCGGATCCGCTGCCGTCCAGCGATACTCATTCTCGCCAAGCCGCGTGATTGTTCCGTCGTCGATCACTTTTCCTTCGGGATCGCACCAGCAGCAGTAGATGACCTGATCGACCGCAACTTTATTGATGTCGCGCGAAATCACACGGTTCACGAACTTGGTGGCGTCGGGACCAGTCACGCGGTATTTGAAGAGCGGAGAAATATCGATCAGCGCGGCGGAATTGCGGATGGCGTTGTACTCGTGCTCGTGATGCATTTCGTAAACGCTGACCGTGTAATAGCCCGACCATTCGCGATAGTTCAGGCTCTCGCACAGGGCGAGCGTTCTTTCGTGAAACGCGGTTCCTACCGGCAAGAGTCCTCCTGATGCACGTGCGGCCGGATGCCGCCGCAAAGACAATGGATTATAGGTGCGAACTCGCCGCACTCGCAAGGCTGGCCTCCATGCGAAAAATCTCTCTCATTCCAGCTGTGCTGCTTCCCTGCCTGCTCTTATTCAGCGCGAGTTTCTGCACGGCGGAAGACATCAAGAAGATTCATCCCACCGGTTACGTGAGTGACCTGGCCAGCGTAATTCACCCGGAAGCGAAAGAACGGCTCGAAGCATTGTGCAAGGAGGTTGAGCAGAAAACCGGCGCGCAGATGGCAATTGTGACCGTGCAGTCGCTCGAGGGCGCAAGTACCGAGAATTATGCCGTGGATCTCTATAAGCAGCTTGGAGTCGGTAGCAAGAAAGACAATCGCGGAGTCTTGTTGCTGATCGCTCCCAGCGAGCACAAATATCGCATCGAAGTCGGTTATGGGCTGGAGCCAGTGATCAATGATGCGCGGGCCGGAGATGCTGGGCGCGCGATGGTGCCCTTCTTCCGAGCGAACGACTACGGCACGGCGACCGTGGTTGCCACCCGGCAATTGGCCAAGTACATTGCCGATGATGCTGGCGTTACGTTGAGTGGACTGCCGCCCGCCGTCCGCAATCGAAATGGCGGAGGGAACACCGGATTCCCGGTATTCTGGATTTTTGTTGGTCTGATTATTCTCTTTCGCGTTATTGGAAGTCTCTCTGGCCGAGGTGGGCGTGGATCAGGCGGCAGCGGCTGTCTATGGTTTCTGTTAGGTTTCGGGAAGCTGGTAGCCCTGGAGGAAAGGGATGGTTGCGAAATGCTCTCAACGGAAGCAAAACTGAAAGAGCTAGTCAGCAGGCTGAAAGAATTTGCGGCGACAAACCTCGAATGTGTGATTTTGTTCGGATCGGCAGCGCGCGGGGACTTTCACGAAGGACGCTCGGATCTCAATGTAGTCTGCTTTCTTCAGTCGTTGAGTGTCGAGGAGCTGGGACGACTGGCACCTGTGGTGAAATGGTGGTGCGTCGAGCAGAAAGAGCCGGCGCCGCTTTTTTTCACCGAAGATGAGCTAAAGCACGCCGCGGATGTCTTCGCGATTGAGATCCTGGACATGAAGCATGGGCGTCGAGTGCTCTACGGAGCGGATGCTGTCGCGAAAATTGAAGTGCCGATGAACTTGCATCGCGTGCAGATTGAGCATGATTTGCGAACGACGCTGCTAAAATTGCGGCAACATTATCTACGCGCTCCGGGAGATTCGAAGGAACTAGCCCCCGTGCTGAGAAAATCGTTTTCCGGAGTGCTGACATTGCTGCGACATGCAGTGATTGCTTTTGGGGAAGAGCCGCCAACGACCGCCCATGATATCGTTGCGCGAGCAGTGGCGCTGACGGGAGCGAGCGGGACGGCTTTCGAGGCCCTGTTGAGACTTCGCGAGACGGGAGAATTTCACGGCGAAATTGTTCCGGTATATGGTGCCTATCTAAAAGCATTGGAGAAAACCGTGGATGCGCTGGAGCATCATTTTCCCAAACGGGAGTGGCGGCGCGTCAAGAATACACATTCGTAAATTCAGACGATTCGAGGCAGAAATGAAAATAGCTCTAGCAGTTCTGGCAGTATTGTTGATCATCGCGCTGATGCTGGGGAGTTCGTTCATCGGCCGCAGGAATCAGATGGCCGTAAAGCGCGAGGCGGTGAACGCCGCGTGGGCGCAAGTGGACGTGGTCCTGCAACGGCGGGCGGACTTGATTCCCAATCTTGTGGAGACCGTTAAAGGCTTTGCGGCACAGGAACAAACCGTGTTTGGAGATATCGCAAAGGCGCGTTCCGCCCTGCTTGGCGCGCATTCTCCAGCTGAGAAAATCGCAGCGAATGGACAATTGGATTCGGCTTTGGGCCGCTTGCTCGTAGTCGTTGAAAATTATCCGCAACTGAAATCCAACGAGAATTTCCTGCGTCTGCAGGATGAATTGGCGGGCACGGAAAATCGCATCGCCGTGGAGCGCCGCCGTTACAACGAAACCGTGCAAGACTACAACACATTCGTCGCGCTCTTTCCGAACAGCTTGGTGGCGAGTGTGAGTGGTTTTACGCGGAACGACGCGTATTTCAAGACGGAGGAAGGTGCGCGTGCGGTCCCCAAAGTGAGTTTCGGAACGCCCAACGCACCGGCTGCAACACCCCAGCCGGCTCCTGCGAAACCCTAGAGTTTTGCTCCTGCAAGCGGCGGGGCATCCTTAGCCAATGCGAGTTGCTTGCGGATTTCCGCCACGATTTGCTGCGGGGGCGGCGCTGCATCGATAGTGATGGCATCCTCGGGTTCTTCGAGATCGGCGAATTGGCCCGCCAGGATTTGTTCGCCGGCAAAATGGCCTTGGCGATGGCGGATTCTTTCGGCGAAGAGCGCGTAAGTTCCTTTTAGATAAATGATTTTTACTTCGGGGCTGGGGCGAAGCTCGTAGCGATAAGCGCGCTTGAGGGCGGAGCACGCAAGGACGACATTTTTGCCGACAGCGATCCATTCGCGGATGGCCTTACGCATGGCTTCGAGCCAAGGGGCGCGGTCGGTATCATTGAGCGGGATACCGTGGGACATTTTGTCGATGTTGGCAGGCGGATGGAAGGTGTAGCAGCATGTGGAAATGGTGGACGCCATTTTCACGCTTTACCGAGTAACGCCCGCGGTCGTAGGTCGAAGAGCACAAACCCCGCTGAACGTTTTCGCAGAGACCGATGTCTTCCTGCTGGACCTCGTCGCTAAAGGCCACCGAGCGCTTGATACGCTCTTGATTTTCCGCCGTGGCAATATCGTGGAAGAACCATTCGAAGATCGTAAGCGTTTTTTCGTGGGAGAGAGGGACGATCACATTCGTCGAGATGTTGTCGGGATAAATGTTGAGCATCAGATTCGGGAAGACCCAGAAGTAGAGGGCTTGTTGCAGCCCGGTGCCGGGAGCGTAAAGGCGCTCGCCCACGTCTTCGGCTTTCATCGCGCGGATTGGCGCGAATTGCTGGGAGTAGTAGCGGAAGGTGTCGGTGCGATATTGGGCGTAGTCGATTTCTTTCATCAGGCCGGGATGAGCGATCGGGATGTGGTAGCCCTCGAGATAGTTGTCCACGTAGACTTTCCAGTTGCAATTAATGACGTAATCGCGGCGCTCGGCAAATTGTAGACCCTCGAACTGGAAACCGCGTGCGTGCCGGGGAATCTCGCCCAGGTAAGTTGAGAGCGGCTCGGCTTTCAGATCGCAATTTACGAAGATAAATTGTTCCCAGGTTTCGCAGCGGAGCGGCACCATGCCCATGGTGCTGCGGTCGAAGAACTCGACGCCCTCGACGTCAGGCGTGCCGATGAGGCGGCCGTCGAGCGTGTAGGTCCAGCCATGATATTGGCAACGCAGGACGTTTTTGCAGCCACTGCCCAGAGCGATTGGACCGGCGCGATGACGGCAAACGTTGCTGAAGGCACGGAGGTCTCCCCGACTGTCGCGAACGACGATGACGGGTTCACCAACCACATCGGCGGTGAAAAAACTCTCGGGATCGGCGATGGTGCGCTTCACGCCGTTTACTTCTCCACAGGACTGGCTGAGAGTTCCAACGAGTTGCCAAGTGCGATGAAAAATGCGGGTCTTCTCGATTTGCAGAATTGCCGGATCAGTGTAAAAGCGCGAGGCGAGCGTTTGTGCGCACTCGATTTGTTCGTGAACGTCGAGGTGGAGAGGTTTGGTCAGCATGACTAAAACTTGCGGGTTTCCTGGCGCGACCAGCGCTCGACGACGATTTTCGATTCGGTGAAAAATTCGACGGCGTCGCGTCCCTGGCCGTGGAGGATGCCGAAGAAGCTTTCTTTCCAGCCGCTGAAGGGGAAATAGGCCATGGGGGCGGCGACGCCGATGTTGATGCCGATATTTCCAGCGGGAGCTTCGTAGCGGAACTTGCGGGCAGCGGAGCCGCTCGTTGTAAAAAGTGACGCCTGATTGCCATAAGGACTGCGGCGGAGAAATTCCATGGCTTCGTCAATAGAATTGGCGTGCACTAAACTGAGCACGGGGCCGAAGATTTCCGTGTTGGCAAGCTGGCTAGTCGACGGTAGACCGTCCAGGACTGTGGGAGCAACGAAATTTCCAGATTCGTATTTAGGGACTCTAGTGTTGCGGCCATCGAGGATGGGCTTCGCGCCTTCGCCGACACCCGCAGAAATCAGGGATTCGATGCGTTGTTTGCTTTCCTTGGTGATTACAGGGCCCATCTGGATGCCAGCGTCGAGGCCGTTGCCGACGCGAATCGAAGAAGCAGCGTGCGCGATGGAGTCGCGAAAAGTTTTTTGGGCTTCGCCAATCGTGACAGCGACGGAGACAGCGAGGCATCGCTGGCCGGCACAGCCAAACGCGCTGTCGCTGATGATCTGTGTGGCGAGTTCCATGTCGGCGTCGGGCAGCACGATGACGTGATTCTTGGCGCCACCCTGACACTGCATACGTTTGCCGCTGGCGGCGGAACGCGTGTAAACATGCCGGGCGACAGGAGTCGAGCCGACAAAACTGATGGCGCGAACTTGCGGATGGTCACAAAGAGCGTTCACTACATCCTTCCCGCCGTTGACGAGGTTCACGACTCCTTTGGGCAGGCCGGTCTTTTCCAAAAGCTCGAAGGCGCGGTGCATCGAAAGGGGAACGCGCTCGGAGGGCTTCAGGACGAAGGTATTTCCGCACGCGATGGCGTACGGCAGGAACCAGTACGAGACCATTGCCGGGAAGTTGAAGGGAACGATGGCGGCAACGACCCCGAGCGGCTGGCGGATTTGCATTTCGTCTACCCCGGGCGTTACGTCCTCGAGGTTGTAGCCCTGCATCATCATGGGGATCCCGCAGGCGACTTCGACGTTTTCGATGGCGCGGCGAAGTTCGGCGCGTGCTTCGGGAAAGGTTTTGCCGTTTTCGATGGTAATGACGCGTGCAAGGTCATCGAGATTCTCTTCGAGAAGATTTTTCAGTTTGAAGAGATATTGGACGCGCTCGCCCGGAGGAGTGCGGCGCCAAGCTGGGAAAGCATCGGCGGCGGCTTGAACGGCTGCGTCGACGTCGGTGGAGGTCGAGAGGGGGGTGCGCGCCAGCAGTTCGGTAGTGGCAGGGTTGGTGACGTCCACGTGTCCGGTGGCGGCGCTTCTACGCCAGGCGCCGTTCACGTAGTTCTGAAGGTCGGTGACTTGAGTGGTTACGGCACTGCTCATACTCAGCTCCTTGGCCTCGGTGTGGAATGCGGGAAGCGTCCAGCATGGCCAACTTGATGAAGAATCGGAACAATCTAGTCTAACAAACATTTGAAAGGTTGAGAGACGAATCGCATGCATCAGCGCGGGGCAGAACCTTCACGAGGATCGGGAGTGCGGGCCTGAGACGGCACTTGGGCGGAGGCGGTAGGCGAACCAGACCGTGATGGCGAGCATGCCGAGATGGCCGAGGGTACGGATGATGCCGCCGATTTTCTGGTCCTGCGCTAGGATGCCCCACTGAGTGAAGAGAATGGTCCAGTCGCTTTCATCGGAACCGACGAGAGGCAAGACGGAAGTGCGGGCATCGGCCATATAGGCGCCGATGTAAGGGAAATTCTCGAAGAACCAGAAGATGGAGAACGCAAAACCGGCGGCTTCGCGTTGGAAGAAAAAATAGATGGCGCAGAGCAGGGGGACGATGAGTTCACCGAGGGTTCCTCCGAGGATGTGGATGGTTTCGCCGAACCAACTGAAGAAGAAATGGCCCCCTTCGTGGATGATCAGATTAACGTAGTCGAGGATGAGGAAGCCAGAGCGGCTGATGAGGGCGTAGAGAAGGAAAAGGGCGTAGAAACTGAGCCAGGCAATTCCGGCGCGGCGGGAGACGGGCTTCCAGGAGCCGAATTCTTCTTCGAGGAGGGCCACGTGCTCCAGCGTAGCAAGGTCAACTCAAGCACGGAAGTATTCCCGAGCGGAGTGTTGCGCGTGAATGACGGTGATCAACCGCGGCGACGGTGGCGAGTCGGGCTGACAGAAAAGCGGGAGCAAGCTCGCGCACTCCAAAAGGGCTACCTATCGATGGCGGCGAGGGCTTCGTAGGCGGCGCCGAGGAGCGGGGCGGATTCGTTGAGGACGATGGACACGGGGATGTTGCTGAGGAGGCCTTCGAATTTCCACTTGTCTTTGAAGGCATGGAAGAAGGTGCCATCTTTCATTTTTTCGAGAATTTTTACGGCGATGCCACCCGCAACGTAAACGCCGCCGAGCGCCAGAACTTTCAGGGCGAGATTTCCAGCTTCGGCGCCATAGATGGCGGTCCAGAGATCCAAGGTGTCGGAGCAGACGCGGCACGACTTGTCCAAACCACGGCGAGTAATCTCCGGAGCGGGGTCGGCATCGGGATCTTCGAACGTTGCGTGCATGACTTTCGGCGCGAGGAATTCGTGAATGGTACGGAAACCGCGGCCAGAAAGACGCCCGCCATCCCACGCTAGAATCGACTCGCCCAGGCCGGTGCCCGCCGCGAGCAACGCGCGAGTTCCTCCAGGCTCGGGAGTGCCCGAATTCAAAATGCAAAAGTCTTCCGGCGGAAGATGCTCGAGGCTGTGACCCCAGGCGCCCAGATCGTTCAGCAGAACGACGTGGGGGACGCTGAGGACCTCAATGAGATTCGCAGTCTCGACAATCCAAGGAAGATTGGTGGCACGCACGCGGCCGTTGATGACCGGGCCGGCAATGCCGAATCCGGCGGCAACGACGTGCTCGCCGCCAAGATGCTCAGCGGCCTGGCGCGAGAATTCCTTGACGATGCGCTCGAATTGCGCGAATTCTTTGCTGGCGAAGCGCTGCCGGAAAACGAGCGTGAGGTTGCCGCCTTTTTCAGAAAAGAGCGCCAAATTGCACTTCGTCCCGCCAACGTCCCCTGCGAGGATCAAGCGTCCCCTCCTCCGAGTTTCCTGAATCGATTTAATGAACCAATTGTAGCATCTATGGGTTGTACCACTGTCTGCCCTCGCGTTCGAGCAGAAGATCGGATTCTCTGGGGCCCCAGCTTCCGGACGGATATTGTGGCACAGTGGCGCTCTTGGCGGCGCTCCAGACGTCGAGGATGGGATCCACGAGCGACCAGGCGGCCTCGACGCTGTCGCCGCGATCGAAGAGCGTGGCGTCACCGCGGACACAATCGTTTAAGAGTGTGGCGTAAGCGCTACGCGAGGCATCTCCAAAGGCTTCGCGATAGCTGAAATTCATGGTGACGTTTCCGATACGCATTTCCGTGCCCGGGCGCTTTGCGCCGAAAGAAACGGAGATGCCTTCATCGGGCTGGATATTCAAGATGAGGCGGTTGGGCTCAATCTCTTTTTCGCGGAAAACGATGTGCGGGGCGCGTCGGAACTGGATCATGATCTCCGTACTGCGCTTGGCGAGACGCTTGCCGGTGCGAATATAAAAAGGGACGCCGGCCCAGCGCCAGTTGTCGATCAAGAGCTTGCCGGCGACAAAAGTCTCGGTCTTGGAAGCGGGGGTGACGTTGGGCTCTTCCCGGTAGCCGGGCATCTGCTTGTCACCCAGTTTTCCAGGAGAGTACTGCCCGCGAACCACGGCTTGGGCCACCATTTCCAAATCGAAGGGGCGGATGGATTGCAAGACTTTCAGTTTTTCATTGCGCACGGCCGTGGCATCGAAGGAAGCGGGGGGCTCGACTGCCACTAGAGAGGTAAGCTGGAGGACGTGACTCTGAATCATGTCACGAAGCGCGCCAGCGGTTTCATAAAAACCGCCGCGGCGCTCGACGCCGAGCGTCTCCGACGCGGTGATTTGCACGTGGTCAACGTAATTGCGGTTCCAAAGAGGCTCGAAAATGCCGTTGCCAAAACGCAGTACGAGTAAGTTCTGCACGGTGTCTTTGCCGAGGTAGTGATCGATGCGGTAGACCTGCTTCTCATCGAAAACGTTAAGGACAATCTGATTCAATTTCCTGGCGGTAGCCAGGTCGCGTCCGAACGGTTTCTCAATGATGATGCGCACCCAAGAATTGGGCGAAGAGGGTCGCGCGAGACATGCGCGGCCGAGCTGTTCGACGATGTCCGGATAAACTTCAGGCGGCGTGGAAAGATAAAAGAGACGGTTGCCGCCGATATTCTTCGCAGATTCCAATTCGGTGAGGCGTTTGGCGAGCTGAGCATAAGCATCCGGATTCGAATAATCGCCGGGACGGTAATAAAGGTTGGAAGCGAAATCGTCCCATTGCTTGGGATCGATGGGCCCGACTTCGGAGATGCTCTTGGCCGCTTCGCCCAGGGAGGTTCGAAAGGCGTCCTCGGACATGGGGGTGCGCGCAAAGCCGACGATGGCATAACGCGTCCCGAGCCCATTGTGAATCGCGAGGTCGTACATCGCGGGAATGACTTTCCTCTTGGCGAGATCTCCCGAGGCACCGAAGAGAACCACCGTGCAGGGCTCCGCCACTCCACCGTAAACCGAACTGGAACGACTCGAATCGCCAGCCATCGTCTTTCCTCCGCGAAATTGCGCCCAGTTCAGGAACCTGATGCAGCGCTCAAAACTATACCGCAACCCCAAACTTTCCAAGCTCGGAACGCAATTGCTGTGCGTTCTGATGGTGAATGGTGTTCATCCCGAGGCGCCGTGGGCTCTCGAGGTTTAGAGGCCGGTCATCGATGAAAAGACACTTCTCTGGAGGGCGCTGAGTGACTTCCAGGGCGACGCGAAAGATCATTTCTTCGGGCTTGCGGGAGCGCACGTAACAGGAGCTGAAAAAAACCAGAAAATTCCTGCGAAGATCGAAGGCCTCAATGCGGTACTGGTTGAGTTCCAGCGGCTCATTATTGATGGCGCCGATAAAGTATTTCCCGGACCTTGATACTTTATCGAGAATGGCGCGAGTCTCCGTGTATTCCTTGGACTGCGCGAACATGAAGGCGGCGAACTCCTCGCGGGTGAAGGCGCGCTGACGATAAAACAAGGTGCGGTCGAGATATTCGTTCAAGGTGACTTGACCGGAGTCGAAGGCTGGGAATGACAGGTCGTGGCGGTCCTGAAATTCATCCCAGTCGACATGGAAAGCGACGGCGGCTTCTTTCCGCGAGCCACGGTCCCAGCCGTTTGTCAGGATGACGCCGCCGATGTCCCAGAAAAGTGTCGTGATTTCAGCCAAGGGAGCAGGTCCTCCGGACTTTGAGGTAAACTCGCGGTCGTACCATTTGATGAACGAGGACGCGAAGAGATACTAGATTTACAGCGCGAAAATTGAAATCTTTCCCAAGCAAGTTGTCAAGAATGGATTCCCGTTGTGCCAGGCGCGATTGGCCCCCCCAACCAGCAGATGCAATCGTATTACGGGTCATTGCCGGCGACCAAGAGATTCGAAAGTCTGGGCACAACTAGGAATTTCGGTGAGATTGAAGTAAGGTGAGAGAGAAGAACGCGCGTGAGGAGAAAAGCATGGCGGATGAAACTTGCGGTCCAACAGCAGCGCCCAGCGAAGCGGTGAAACCCGGCACGCGCATGGTGCATTGCGTGAAATTTGGAAAAGAACTGCCGGGGCTGGATCGTGTCCCCTGGCAAGGGGAACTGGGGAAGCGCGTCTACGAAAGCGTATCAAAAGACGCTTGGAAACTCTGGCTTGAGCATTCCAAGATGATCATGAACGAGTACCGGCTGAATCCTCTCGACCCCAATTCGCAGAAGATCATGGGAGAACAGATGGAGCAATTTTTCTTCGGCGAAGGCGCTAAGTTGCCGGAAGGATATGTCGCGCCCAAAGCAAAGGGTTAGTTGCCCTGGTTGGTCATTCGGCGGGTTGCGGGGTGTTCGACGGCTAGGCTCGGCGTAATCTTAAATGATAATTCTTCGTGGGCTTTGCGGAGCGCCTGCTCGACCCGTTCCGGCGTGTTTGCGCGCGCAAAAAGAAACCCCAGATAGCTCGAACCCTCGGGCCATGCGGCAATGGCATCGTGCAAGCGCGCGGTGATCGTCAATTCGGTGATGTCCGGAAGCGAGCGAGCGGCACCTTCTCCGGAGATTGCTTCCAGAATGCCGCTTTTTGGAACGGGGATCATCATGACGCCGGAGGCGGTTCGTTCGCGAGGCGAATTCCATCCGGGGAGTTCCAGCGCGTGGCGAACAAGCAACTCCTCGAGTCCGATTAGTTCCACATCGCCGTCAAAAGAAAATCGCAGGGACCGGGCACAGAGCCCGCCGATCGGACGGGGTGCAACTTCGAGTGGCGACACGCCGTCGTCGTTGATGCGAAACTCCGCGTGGATTGGTCCGTGTGAAAGACCCAACGCACGCACCGCGTCTTTTGCGCATTTCTCGATGGCCTGTTGCGCGGATTCGGGAAGCCGTGAGGGCGTGACATAGATCGTCTCTTCGAAGTACGGACCTTCGAGTGGATCGGGTTTGTCGAAGATCGCCAGTACGCGTAGCTCGCCATCGGTGAGAAGTCCTTCCACGGCGACTTCCCTTCCCGGTATGTATCCTTCGACGAGCAGGTGATCGAGATTCGCTTGGCGAGTGGCAAGAATCTCCGGGGATTGGAGCAAGCGCCGGATACGCGCCGCTGCGGCGAGGAACTCCTCCCGATTATTCGCGCGCACCACACCCTGACTGGCTGAAAGGGAAAGTGGCTTCAAAATGCAGGGATAGGAAAGCCCCAGGAGCGACGGCTCGGGAGTGGGAGTGATGGGAAAACTGCGAAACCACGGGACGTTCAGCCCGGCATCGCGAAAGATTTCGCGCATGCGCAGCTTGCTCCGGCAGGCTTCGACTGCCGCAGGATGGCGCTTCGTAGGCGGCCGCCTCCGGAGTTTCAAAATGGACGGGGACAGCTCGATCACCCCAGGGATCTTCGAGTTGGTGGCATCGATCAGTGACGTAAACGAGTTGCACGCCCAGTTTGTGCGCGGCTTCCTCGAAGCTGCGCGTCTGGTAACCCAGTTTCGCGGTGAAAAGGAGCAAGCGTTTGGATGGATTTGTCATTGCTCGCCAGAATTGTTCATTAATATCGGCCGCCTCCCCGACCGGGTCGGGCTAGACTATAGGCGGGCCCTACAAAATCAAAAAGAAAGCGTTTCGTCCTCCAGATTAGACAAAGCCTTCGGCGCTGGCGACGGCGTTTTTTACGGGAGGCTTCTGAGCACCGATGGAGACCAATTGATCCTGAGTCGGTTCGGCGCAGCAGTACCATGGCTCGCTGAGGAACGGGACGCTTGCCTGAGATCGCGCTGGCAAGTTGAGTTGCGAAGCGGGCAATCCGGCTGCAGTGTGAGCGGCCTTCCAAATACGTTCGAATGTAGATGGGCGCGATTCCAAGCTGAATGGGCGCGACGTTTTCGACCACGCCCTGTTCCGCGATCACGCGCAGCAAATCCAGGTAGCCATCAAACGTCGTCCATGGCGTGAATGGCACGAAAGTAGGATGGAGCGTCATGCCAAGTTCGCGGAAGGTTTTTATGACGCGAAGAAAATCTTTGCGCGTGTGTCCCTTATCCAGAAAACCAAGCACGGCATCAGCGACTGATTCAACCGCGCTGATGACAAAGAGGCAACCGGTATCGCGAAGGGTGGGCAAGCGCTGCTCATACTTGAGCAAGTGTTCGATCTTGATGGTCACGTCATAGGTTGCGGCGGGAAATTCGCGATGAAATGCTTCCACGAGTTCCATGGCGTGACGTATGCCATTAAAGAAATCCGGATCGCCGAAGGTGATGTGTTGCGCCCCGGCGGCCACCTGGCGGCGAATATCTTCGAGCACCACATCCCTACTGACGATTCGAAACTGTCCCTTGTAAACCGGCACGATTGGGCAATGACGGCAAAGATGCTTGCAGCCGCGGCTTGCTTCCGTTGAACCAACGATGCGGTAGCCATCCCCGGGAACAATGAGATGCGCATATTTTTCCATCGCAGGCATTCCCGAGCGATCGGGCACTTCAAACTGCAACCGGGCCATGGAGATCAGGGAGTCCGATGGCTGCGCGGGTGTCTGCGCCCCGTTTGCGGCGAGGCGCTCCGCGAGTTGCACGAGAGCTTCTTCGAATTCGCCGCCGCGAATGGTGGTTACGCCGAGAGCGCGAAGATACTCAACGTTCATGGGAGCGTACAGGCCGTAACAACAGAGATGCGCGTGGGGATTTTGTTTGCGCAGTTGGGGAATGAGCTGAGCGGCCAACCGGGTGGCTGTATGCATGGGCAAATAGATGGCGATTAGCTGGGCGTCGGCAATCGCAGTCTCATTCACTGACTGCCGGGCAAGGTCGAGCAAGACGACGGAGTGGCCACGCTTCCGCAGCCAGGCCGCAGGCGACGCCAGCCCGAAGGGCTGCCGCCCCAGCTCGTAGGTCGAAATGAGAACGATGTTCACGCCCATACCAAGTATAGCTGCGCGGCGCTCGGATTCAATTTCGGTTATCATAGAGGGCTAGCTATCAAGGCGAAAGGACTGTAGGAATGGCCATCAATGCTGGCAATTCTTTCCGCACACGCGACAAGCTGAGCGTCGGCGCTCAGAGCTTCGATATTCACCGTCTGGAATTTCTGGAAAAGCAGGGCGTCGCCGACCTGGCCAAGCTTCCTTTTTCCCTGCGCATTCTCCTAGAGAATCTGCTGCGCTGCGAGGATGGCCGTTTTGTGCATGCCGACGACATCCGCGCGCTAGCAAGCTGGAGGCCTGGCGCTCCGGAAAAGGAGATTGCCTTTATGCCAGCGCGCGTCCTTCTGCAGGACTTCACCGGCGTGCCTGCCATCGTGGACCTGGCCACCATGCGAGAAGCAGTGCAACGTATGGGCGGCAGTCCGAAGCGAATCAATCCGCTGTTCCCTGCCGAACTGGTCATCGACCATTCCGTGCAGGTGGATAATTTTGGCAGTGTCAATGCTTTCGGCTTGAACGCCGAATTGGAGTTTCAGCGCAACGTCGAACGCTACGCGTTCCTGCGCTGGGGACAGACAGCGTTTCAAAATTTCAAAGTCGTTCCGCCGGACACGGG
>WNFI01704929.1_pt1 | contig 16217 bp, 12 predicted proteins | sample 5400471 | NCBI WGS metagenome assembly WNFI01 (sample SAMN13153348, study PRJNA577476) | soil metagenome | isolation source: 100 cm saprolite on Douglas fir-dominated hillslope | place: USA:California | collected 2013-09-17 | reverse complement strand
GAGATCGAGGAATTTCTAAAATCAAAAGGCCTGCCGTACAAAAAATATTCGCGCGAGCAATTACCGGAAGTCATCGCGGGAATCCTGGCCGATGAAAAGATTGTAGGTTTGCACCAGGGCCGGATGGAGTTTGGACCGCGCGCGCTGGGAGCGCGCAGCATCATCGGCGATCCGCGCTCAGCGGCGATGCAGTCCGTCATGAATTTGAAGATCAAGTATCGCGAAAGCTTTCGGCCGTTTGCGCCCAGCGTGCTTCGTGAAGACGTCGCAGATTGGTTTGAGCTGAATTACGACAGTCCCTACATGATGCTCGTAGCTGACGTGATCGAGGGCCGTCGTCGTGAAATGAGCGAAGAGGAAAAAGGACTTTTCGGGATCAGCAAACTCAACATCAAGCGATCCGAGATTCCCGCGGTGACGCACGTCGATTATTCCGCGCGGATTCAAACCGTCCGCCGCGAAACGAATCCGCTCTACTGGGAAATCATCGAAGCGTTCCGGCAAAAGACCGGATGCCCGGTGATCGTCAATACGAGTTTCAATGTGCGCGGCGAACCGATCGTGTGCACACCCGAAGACAGTTACCGGTGCTTCATGCGCACTGAGATGGACTTTCTCGTTTTGGAAACCTGCGTGCTGGACAAGAGAGAGCAACCGGAGTTTGCCGAGAAGACGGATTGGCGCAGTGAGTTTAAGCTTGACTGATCTCCTGCACTCAGAATTCCGTGCCTCCGACGCAATTTAATTTTCGGTTTTGGGGCGCTCCGGGAAACTCATACGTTGAATGCGGAGACAGCGCGCTCCCGGCTAATACCGTACTCTTTCGCGCGTTCGTAGCCGCTCATATTTATTAGCTCAAACTTCTGTTAGCATCACGACCCGTGGAGCACTCTGTTAAGCCCGCAAACTCAAACGCGATTGAGATCAGCGTGGTAGTTCCCGTGCGGGACGAGGAAGCCTCGATCCGCACTCTGCTGGAAGCCCTCCTGAGCCAAACTTTGCCGCCCAACGAGATCGTGATCACCGACGGTGGATCGATTGACGCCACCAGAGAAATCATTGAAGAGTTTATGAGCCGCGGCGCTCCGGTAAGACTGATTCGAGAAAAGGCTGCTTTGCCGGGGCGCGGTCGCAACGTAGGAGTCAGGAATTCGCGATCCGAGTGGATTGCGTTTATCGATGGCGGCAACCGGCCCGGACCTGACTGGCTGGCGAATCTGGCGGCAATGATTGGCGAAGGATCTACCGTGGACGTGGTCTACGGGTCGTACGAGCCGGTGGTTGATAGTTTTTTTCGAGAATGCGCAGCCATCGCCTATGTCCCGCTTCCGGTCGAAGTAGAAGGGGCATTGGCCCGGTCTCGCTTCATTGCATCTACCCTGATGCGCCGCCACGTATGGGAATCCGTAGGCGGATTTCCGGAACATTTCCGCTCGGGCGAAGATCTTTTGTTCATGCAGGAGATCGATCGGAAAGGTTTTCAGACTATTCAGGCTCCGCGGGCGGTGGTGTTCTGGAGCATCCAGCCGACTCTCTGGCGAACCTTTCAGCGCTTTAAGAATTATGCTCGCAGCAACATTCGCGCCGGTTTGTGGCGTCAATGGCAAGCCGCGATCTTTCTGCGCTATGGGTTGCTTGCCTTGATCGCCTTACCGGCGATTTTTCTTGGAAGCCGTTGGTTATTGGCTCCGCCGTTGTTTTGGCTCTTGTTGGTGTTGGCGCGTGCGGCAAAGGCGATACGCGAAAATCGAAGGGCGTTCCCCGCGAGGATAGGGCGCAACGTTTTGCGTTTGCTTGTGCTCCTGCCAATCATTGCCACTCTGGATGCCGCCGTGTTTGCCGGCAGCCTTAGCTGGCTGGTATTCGATAAGCTGCGCGTTGGTGGAGCGCGACGTAACCATGACCCTGAGTAAACGGCGAGTGCTTTACATCTCGTACAACGGAATGCTCGACGCCCTGGGCCAGAGCCAGGTCATTCCTTACCTGAAGGAATTGAGCCGCGAGGGTGTTCAATTTACCCTGCTTAGTTACGAGCGGCCGCAGGCTTTCACTCCCGCGGGCGTTGAGATGTGTGCGGCGTTGCGGCGCGAGCTGGCCGGCAGTGAAATAGATTGGCAGTGGCTGCGTTACCATAAGACGCCGTCGCTGCCGGCGACGGGTTATGACGTGTGGGCCGGAATAAGATACGGCAGCCGGCTGGTGCGGCGTAAGCAGATTGAAATGGTTCATGCACGCAGCCACATTTCCGCCACGATCGCGCTGCGGCTAAAACAGCGCTTCGGGGTCAAGATGATTTTTGATGTGCGCGGACTGATGGCCGAAGAATATGCTGATGCGGGCCACTGGCGAAAGGACTCGATTCCTTATCGGATCACCAAGACCGCGGAAGGTCGCGCGCTCGCCGCCGCGGATGGTGTCGTTACCCTGACCGAAAGAATCTGGCCGGTGATGAGTCAGTGGGAGAGCTTGCGAGACCGTAACGTGGCGCATGAGGTGGTGCCCTGCTGTGCAGACCTGGAACTGTTTAAGTTCAGTCGTGAGGATCGCGATCGGCGGCGCGCAGAGCTTGGGTTACCGGACCGTTTCCTGATTGTTTACAGTGGATCGATCGATGGTTGGTACTTGACTGAGGACATGGCTGACTTTTTCGTGACGATGAGGAAGCAGAGGCCCAGGGCGCACTTCCTGTGGCTGACGCCGGCCCGCCATGAACGCGTGCATGAACTGATGAGGGCGCGCGGACTCGGCGAGTCAGAGTATACCGTGCTGGCCTCCGCGCCGCGGGATGTGCCCTCTTATCTTTCGGCCGGCGATGCCGGATTGGCGTTCATCAAACCCTGCTTTTCGAAACTGGCTTCATCGCCGACGAAATATGCGGAATATCTCGGTTGCGGGCTCCCCTTAATTATTAACGAAGGCGTTGGCGATTCGGATGTTTTGATTACTCGCGAAAAAGTTGGCGCTCTGGTTCATGAGTTCAGCGAACCTGAGTACGCCAGTGCATCCGCCTTAATTGACGACCTGGCCGGATATCCGGAGCAAACCCGCCGGCGAACTCGCGAAGTAGCCGAACGGCTGTTTGATGTGCGGACGGTCGGCGGGCAGCGCTATGGCCGCTTGTACGAAAAGGTTTTGGCGACTTAGAAGTGAAGTTTGACGCTGCCCTCCCGGCGAAGTGATCGGTGTAACGGCCCAATGAAAGTTCTCGCCTTAGCATCATACCCGGCGGAAGCAGCAGCCACGCGCTATCGTCTGGCGCAATTTGTCGCGCCGCTGGCTGCGCGGGACATCGAATTAACTATCCATCCGTTTATCGACGCGAAGCTCTTCGGGCGTTTGTACCAGCCCGGGGCGTGGCTGGGCAACGTTGCCGGACTCATCAAATCGGCCCTGCTGCGTTTCAAGGAACTGCCGGCTGCCAGAGGGGCTGACGTGGTTCTGATTCAGCGTGAGGCGATGAATTTCGGCCCGCCGCTAATCGAGTGGCTAACGACGCGCGCCGCGAAGCGGCCGATGGTGCTCGATTTGGGAGCGCGCGCCCGGATCATTCCTACCGTGGTTGACACGGCAGTGTTTCAGCCGGCGCCACGCCGCGACGACGATCCAGTAGTGCTCGGGTGGATCGGAACGCATTCAACTTTTCCCTATCTGGAATCGATATTTCCGGTGTTGAGCGAGTTGGCTAAAGAGTACAAGTTTCGTTTGAAAATTGTGGGCGCAGGAAAAGCCGAAGTCAGCATTCCCGGGATTGAAGTTGAGAATTTGCCGTGGCAGCTGGAGCGCGAAGTTTCGGACTTTCAATCGATCGACATCGGGCTCTATCCCATCGATGCCAGTTTGTATTCCGGCAAATGGGCTTCCGGAAAGTCCGGCTTTAAGGCGATACAATACATGGCTGTGGGCATTCCTTACGTAGCGACGCCGGTGGGCGGCTCGGCGGAAATTGGCGAACCGGGCACTACGCATTTCTTTGCCACGACCAGTGACGAGTGGCTGCAAGCGTTAAGGACGCTGCTTTCCGATGTTGACCGGCGCCGCCGCATGGGCGCCGCAGGTCGGCTCCACGCGGTTGAGCATTACGAACTCCAGGTGCAGGCCGACAAGCTGGCGGGAGTGTTGCGCGAGGCCGCGACATCAGGGTGAGTGAGCAAGAGACGAATGCATCGAACAGGTAAATTCAAGCTGCTCGTGCTCGCCTGTGTGGCGCTGTTGCCGTCCTTTCTGAAGCGCCCTTGTTACCGGTTTTTCTTCGGATACAAGGTCGGAAAGCGGGTGCGAATCGGATTCAGTATTCTTGAGGCCGGGGCTTGCGAAATTGGCGATGACTCGCAGATCGGACATCTGAACGTAGTCATCGGCGTGAAGAAGTTGACCCTGGGAGATCACGTGCGGATCGGACACTTGAACATCATCCGTGGCGGCGACGAAGTGAACCTGGCCCGCTACTCAGAGCTGCTGCGCTTAAATGAAATCAACTCTATTCGCGAACCCGAAGTGGTAAATCCGGTAGAACCGCGCTTCTCTCTGGGCGCCGGAAGCATCGTTACTACGGGGCACAAGATTGATTTTACGGATCGCGTGGAGATTGGCCGGCGCGCGATCATCGGCGGGCGCAACTCTTCGGTCTGGACACACAATCGGCAGCGAACGCTGCCCGTCACCATCGGCGACTTTGCCTATGTTGGGTCTGAAGTCCGAGTGGCCCCGGGAGGTTGTATCCCGTCGCGATGCATCATCGGGATTGGCGCCGTGATTACCGGGAAGATCGAAGCGGAAGGATGGCTCATCGCCGGGGTGCCCGCGAAGCCAATCAAAGAACTGAGCGCGGACGATAGATTCCTGATAGAGCGCAAGACACGTCCGGATTTACCCGACGATGTGTAGATCGGGAGAGAATAGAGCTTGAACGGTCTACTAACACTACTCGCCCTGGCCATGTTTGTGGCCATACTCGCCGTGGCGCCCGCGGATGGCGGGGCGGCAACCTTGATCACACTTCCGGCGGTCGCCGTGGCCGGCTTCATGGTCTTTAGGATTGGGGATGACCGCAAATTCCTGCTCCGCCTGTTCGTGGCCGCTCTCCTGGCTCGCGTGTTGATAGGCACCTTGATTTACACGTTTCACTTGCAGGACTTTTTCGGGGGCGACGCTTTTACCTACGACCTGTTCGGAAACGCGCTCTTGCGAACTTGGGAAGGCGAAAAGTACTACCAGACAATGGTCGATCTGTTTACGGGCGGCGGCAGGTCCAGCGGCTGGGGAATGATCTATATGGTCGCCGCGATTTACAAAGTGATTGGCCGAAACATGCTCGCGATTCAGTATCTTAATTCCGTCATGGGTGCGGCAACCGTGCCGATTGCGTACCTGATCGCACTGGAGATTTTTCCCAACAAGAGGATAGCGCGGGCCTCTGCGCTGCTGGCGGCGTTCTTCCCTTCAATGGTGTTGTGGTCGTCCCAGGGCTTGAAGGACGGCCCGATCGTGTTTCTCCTGACCGTGTCGATGCTGGCAACCCTAAAGCTCGGCAACCGGCTAACCGCGAAATACATGGTGGCGCTGGCGCTGGCCCTGTGCGCGCTCATTACGCTCCGTTTCTATGTTTTCTACATCGTGGTGATTGCCGTGACTGCGGCTTTCGTTTTGGGACGCCGTCCGCTTTCAGCAAAGTCTTTCGCCCGCCAGTTCATCATCATGATCACGATTGGCGTAGTGCTCGGATACTTTGGCGTGAGTCGCTATGCATCGACGCAATTCGAGACCTTTGGGAGCCTTCGGAGTTTGCAGGTGATGCGCCAGGATGCGGCCCGATCGGCCCAGTCCGGGTTCGGCGAAGACGTTGACGTGTCGACCCCCAGTGGCGCTCTGATTGCTATTCCGCTGGGGTTCAGCTATTTGCTTTTCGCTCCGTTCCCCTGGCAGTTTGGTTCACTGCGGGCGCTTATCACCTTGCCTGAAATGATCGTGTGGTGGTGCTGCATTCCATTACTCGTGCTCGGGTTGTGGTTCACGATAAAGCATCGAGCGCGACAGGTAGCGCCGATTCTCATCTTTACCTTGTTGCTCACGCTTACTTACTCGGTGCTTCAGGGAAACGTCGGCACCGCGTATCGTCAGCGCGCGCAACTCCTGATCTTCTATTTTGTCTTCGTGGCCGCGGGCTTCGTGCTCATGAAAGAAAAGGGAGAAGAAAGAGCGCGGAAGCGAAAGGCGGAACGAGAGAAACGATCCGGCCCACCCAGCCCGCGGCGGTGAGATCGGAGGCCGGTCAGATACCGGCTCTAGGATAAACGCCCCCAATCTTTGCCAGTTAAGAACCGGCCGCTTCTTCAAATATTCCCGCCAGCACGCCGGCGTTCTTAGCTACCGAATAGTTGTCTTTAACTAGTTGTCTCCCGGCACTGCCCAGACCATCCGCGCGCCTGCGATCACCAAACAAGATTCGCCATGCTTCGAACCAATCGTTGGTTGTGGCTGCCGCCAGTCCGACGTCGGCCTGTTTCAAAATGTCTTTGTTAGCGCCGATCGGACTGACCACAACGGGGATGCCCACGGCCATATAGATGATCATCTTGAAAGCGCACTTCCCCAGAGACCATTCAGTATCAGGCAAAGGCATCAGTCCAACGTCCATTTGCTGAACCAACTGAACCTCGCGCGCGCTCGACCATTGCTCAAAGGCCATTTGAGCCGGCGGGATTTTTCTGAGCGAAGGCCGGCGATCGCAAACGACCAGGAGTTTCGTCTCAGGATGCTGCGCCAGGAAATCGGCCAGAGGTTCTTCCAAACTTTCGAGGCTGGGGAGGTTTGACGACGTACCGGTCCAGCCGATTACCCAGCTACCGTCCTGGGGTCTCGGCCGTGGTTGCCACCGATCGGTGTCTATCGACGTCGGCACCACCCAGGTTCTTGCTCCCACAGATCGGTAATGCTCAGCCAGAAATTCGTTGCCGGCGATTACGCCGTAGCTGTTGGTCGCGATCTCTTCAGAGAAACCCGGATCACCGGTCAGCCAGATGGCATCGTCCACATCAAACAGCCGTCTGCTGCCGGCGCGGTGCTCGAGCGTGAATCTGCGCGGGACGAGCTCCCGTTCAAGCCAGGTGAGGTCACTCGTTTTCGCGGCGAGCAATCCAGGAAGCCGAGCCGCGGTCTTGCCGGCGTCCAGCAGGAATCGAATCAACGGAGAGATTTGCGGCGTGTATTTTCTGAGCTGGAGCGGATATTCGGAAACCAGGATTCCGAAATTGGCCAGCGGCTCGATAAACTGCCGGACCCGGAACCGGCTGGAGGGAACATTTCTTCCCGATGTGAGGGCCGTGACTTTGATCATTATCCTGGCAAAGCCATGATTGCGGTTGCTTCTTTCATCGACCGAAGAGGAAACTTTGGGTCGATGGATCTGGCCCCTTTTTAGCCCGATTCTGATTGACAGATTATCACTATACCACGTCGCAACTGGCAACGAATTCGACGACTTTCGATGGATAGTGTGGCCGGCGGATTACCCGTCCGGTCCACTCAAAACCAGTCGTCTGACGGATAGGGCTTGAATCTATTCCCGTGATCGGTTAAGTTCATCCACCTTCTGGGAAAGATCCCAATGACTCTTGTGCCAGGCCACAAATCGCGCTTGAGACGCGCGCCGTCACCACGCCCCTCGCTTACCGAGCCGATTGGCTCGAAGTCCAGCTCAAGCAAGATAAGACTTGTTCATATCATTAATGACGTCTCGATCGGCGGGGCTGAAATGATGCTCTATAAGCTGCTCTCTCAGGTCAACCGGGAGCGCTTTGACCCAATCGTCGTCGCGCTGAGAAACCGCGGGCAATTACATCGACGCATCGAAGCGCTCGATGTACCGGTCCACAACGTGGCGATGCGTTTGGGAATACCAACGCCTACGTCGTGTTGGCGTTTGATTCGGCTGATGCGTCGACTGAAGCCGGACTTGATCCAGGGCTGGATGTATCACGGCAGCCTGGCGGCCCAGGTCGGAGGCGCGTTTGCCGGTCGTTCGGTGCCGGTGGTTTGGAACATTCGCCAATCACTCAACGGGTTCAATTACGAAAAGCGCGCCACGGCGGCGATCATCAGGTTCCTGGCCCGCTTGTCAAAAAGGCCGGCCAAGATTATTTACAATTCCAGAATCGCCGCCGCGCAACATGGTGCTATCGGCTATGAACTACAGGATAGCCTGGTTATCCCCAATGGCTTCATGACCAGCTTGTTTACTCCTTCGCAGGACGCTCGAAACAGCGTGCGGGTGGAACTGGGCATCCCCGACGAAACGCTCCTGATCGGCCTCGTCAGCCGTTATCATCCCGTGAAAGATCACGCCAACTTTCTGCACGCCGCCGCGCTGTTACTCAAGACACACCCGGATGTGCAATTTGTTCTTTGTGGCGACGGAGTCAATTGGGTTAACCCATTTTTGTGCAAACTGATTGACGACCTGAAGCTCACTGAGCGCGTGCATCTGCTGGATCAACGACAGGACATGCCGCGAGTTACTGCGGCGCTTGATATTGCCACTTCCTCATCGTGCGCGGAAAGCTTTCCCAACGTAATCGGTGAGGCAATGTCCTGCGGCGTTCCCTGCGTCGTGACGGACGTGAGCGACCTCTTGTGGATTGTTGGTGAAACCGGACGCGTGGTGCCGCCGAGAAATTCCCAGGCACTCGCCAGCGCGATGCGGGAACTGGTCGAGCTTGGACCTGAGGGCCGTGAAAAATTAGGCGGGTCTGCGCGCGAGAGAGTGTTGAAGCACTTCCCGCTCAAAGATATCGACTCGCTTTACGAGGCCTTGTATGAAGACGTTTTAGGCCAGCACCCGACCCCGGCTTCTTCCAACGTGCGCTATCATGAGTTTGCTGAGCATGCCTCGAGCGCTGCCCGGGAGGAAGCGATCCAAAGTTCCTCAAAAGCCAGAAGAGCTTCCATGGGGTTCGAGTAGCCGGTTGCCACTCAACCTCGAAGCATTCGCGTCTATACTCACCTCGAGTTATGTCACACGAACCCATTCGTCCCGACGACGGACGCGGCTCGGCTGAACTTGATGAGCAGATGACTGCGCCCTCGCGGGATCTTCCCGGCTCGGCCTTTCCCTTCGTTTCCATCTGTATTCCTACTTTCAACGGGGCCCGTTGGATTCAGGATTGTCTTGAATCGGCGCTGGCTCAAACCTACCCGCGTTTCGAGGTGTTGATTATTGATGACGCATCGACCGACGACACGGTCGAGTTGGTTCGCGCGCTTGATGATGAACGGATCCGGCTGTTGGTTAACGACCGGAATATCGGCCTGGCGCGGAACTGGAATAAGTGCCTGGAGATGTCCCGCGGGGATTTCATCAAGTTTCTCTTCCATGATGACATCTTGTATCCGGATTGCGTCGAGAAGATGATGCAGCTGCTGATCTCAGACGAGAAGATCGGCCTGGTGTTTGCGCCGCGCGACGTCCTTGTGGAAGGTGATCGCGAAACCGAGTTGACAAAGATTTGGTTGCAGAACTGCAAGACTCTCCACACCAGGTTTCGCTCAATCGAACCTGTCAATCACGGCAGAGATTTGTTTGCGCAGTACCTGAATCGCGGATTGCGGGGCAATTGGATTGGCGAGCCGTCGTCGGTGCTCATCAGAAAAGAGTGCTTCACCCGATTAGGAGTGTTCAATCCTAACTTGTATCAGGTGTGTGACGTAGAGATGTGGCTGAGGATCATGTTCACTTATGACATTGGCTTTCTTCCCGAGAAACTCACCGCGTTTCGGTTTCACCCTGATTCAACTTCGTTCCGGAACATCGCGAGTCACCGGAACTTTTTGGATCAGTTATGGCTGTTGGAAAGCTTGTCGAACTGTAACTCAATCAGGGCGGCGCATCCTGAAATCGAAGGGATTCGCGGCCTTGAACTGCTGCGCCTCGTTAAGGCGTTCTTGCGGCACCCATGGGCCATCGGGGGTTTCCTGCGGACTGATCAATTGGCGCGAAAGGGAATTCGTTACTTGCCAAAGTGGACGAAGTCCGCGGTCGGCTATTGCGCGCGCAAACTATTCGGGTTGCGGGACCGTGCTCGATGATTGTCTTCCCCAGAGGTGCGTCAAACCGCCCGCGCCCAAGACTACGATCAAGATCCAGAACGAGTAGCGCAGACGGTATAGCGCGCCGACATTACTGACTACCAGACCCAACGCCATCGCTCCGATGACCACGAAGGCGAAGAGAAGCCAGGCCGCCAATTGCTTGCGCACTCGCCAGAGGCCGGCGAAAGCAAAACCTTCAATCGCGTAAGTGAGCAGAGTTTCCACGCCGGAAAGAATTCTGCCACTGGCGCCAACTTCGGTGCCCAAGTTAAACCACATGTTCGGAAACGGCGCGAAAAATCCGATGACCGCGGCGCGGGGCAGGTAACGGATGATATCCGCGCGTCCTTTGAGGCGCACCTCAGGGTCGATAACGGATCCAGGCCCGCCAGTGGTCTGCTCCTGGTTCGCGGCGTCCAGGCCAAACGCGGCGCGACGTATTCCGATTTGGTCCTCGACGGGCAGGGACTGGATCTTTTCGGGAAGGATTCGTCGGATGGCCTTCGTGTGCTGCTGATTTCGAATTACGGGCTGAAGGTGCGGGGTGATGACAAAGGCTGCGATCATGATCGCCGCCACGGCAACATTGCCGATCAGAACGCGCCGATCGCGCAGTATTCGAGCAAGCAGAAACACTGCGAAGAGTCCAACGATTGCGCCAGTCAGATCCCACATCGGCAGGCGGATAATTCTGATCATGACGATCGACAGCATGGTTGCGGCCATCAATCCCGCCCGGTAGTCAAAAACTTCTTTTCCTAACTTAAAGACGAGCGTCAGGATTGCCAGATAGTAAAGCAGGTTGAGAGGTTCGATCGCTAAAATATTAAAGCTCATCCAGTGCGAGACAGCGGCCAGTGGAAGCGAGTAAAGACGAACGTGCAATTGCGTGGGCCAGGTAGCCCAGGCTACCAGACCGCTGCTCTTGAGCACGTTAACCAGGTCCGCCGCTTCTTCCCGGTAAGGGAAACAATCGGACGCAAATTCGCCGAGTCCGTCGGTGCGAAACTGGGCCGGCATCAGTTGGTGCTTGCCGATGGTGAGAACCGCGGTAGCGACGGAAATGTGCAACAGAGCCGCCGCTAATAGCAGGTAGAGCGGCCGGCGGTTTAGCGCTTTCTTGAACTCGCGGATCTTTGTCCTCATCGATTGATTGGGCAGATTACCAAGACTAATTTCATCTCTGGTTCGCCTATGGCCGCGCATTACCAGATTATCTGGTCGATCCCGAAAGGCAAAGGATGGTTACGGAATTCGTCTGGACTATTTTCAATCAAGCCTCCAATTTCTCTCTTTCGCTGAAACTGCGCAGCCCGATGGCCGTGGCCCGAGTTGGCGACGTGGCTCTTTCCAGCACGATTAGCTGCAGCGTGAAATTCACGATCAGGTGCGCGCTGGTAGCAAAAGCGAGGCCCAGCAGCCCGTAGTGCAGAAAGGCCAACACCTTCAACGGAAGGTAGATGGTGTAGGTCAAAATAAAGAGTCTGGTCGGAGTCTTCGTATCACCCATCGCGTAAAAAGCCGTGGAAGTGATTTGGCCGGCGGCTCCCCCCGCCAGCATTCCCCCGAGCGCCATCATCACCAGCCATAGGGCGCGCACATTCTCTGCCGTGATTCCGCCATGACCAATCGTGAGATGAAGCAAAGGCTCACCCAAAAAGTACAGCACAAGCACTCCGGAACTGGTCAGGCCTGCCACGACCATAAGTCTGTGCCGGTAGAGACGTCTGAAACGAACCCAACTGTGGTTGGCGGTCAGAGTGAGAAGCGGCAGCATCGGCGCCGATACCGCCTTACTAATGACTAGATTGATCTGAGTGTATATCTGCTGTCCGATCAGAAGCAGCGACAAAGCCCCGGCCGAGGCCATCGAAGACAGAAAGCGATCAACCAGCAGATCAGACCTGCTATACGCCTGACCCAGCAGGAAGGGCTTGATGCGTTGCCAAACCTCTCTGAACGTCGGCGTTCTCCAGTTCGGGCGCTGCCAGCGTCCCAGCACCGGCAGGAGGAGAGCAAGTCGCAAGCCGTTATTGAAGACACCGGTCCAGGCGGCCGACACTATCCCATACCGCGGCAGGGCGAAGACCAGTAGCAGTAACGAAATTACGTTCGCGATCACCAGCGATAGTTCGATCCAGATGAATTTTTGCCGGGCCTGGTAAACAGACCAGAGCACCGTGATTCCAACTATGAGAACCATGCTGACAAGCTGAAGGCGCGTCATCATGACCATCAGCTCTTTGCCTCTTGGCGAGAAGCCTGGCACTAACAGGGGCGCCCAGTACGCAGCAGTCGCGACGAGCACCAGTCCGATCAAAACAAAAAGGCCCGTGACACCCACAAAGAATGTCCAGGCATCGCGACTGAGGTCTTGTTCGGCCTTTGTAACCAGCAACGGAACCAACACCTGAATTAGCGCCGCGCCGATCATGTAGAAAGCCAACTGCGGCAGGATTCCAGATGCGAAAAACGCGTCGGTCTCAACCCCCACTCCTAGTCGCGTGACAACGTACCAGGGCATCAGAATGGCCAGCACGGCATTGCAAACCGCCAGGCTACCCAGAATTAGACTCAACCTGATCAAGTGATTAAGTTCCCCATTTCTCGTCGGAATGTTGAGCAAGCAGATTGACGGATCAACTTTCCATTCGGCGAATTACGGGACCGAACTCAGGCATAGCCAATCGCCGATCATCTCTCCGGCGGCGAGATGGCCTGATCGGTTCCAATGTCCGCGACCCAATTGACTATCGAATCCGTGCAAATAGATTCGATGCTGTTCGGCGTATGCCTTGAGGAGCGGGGCCAGGTTCAAAACAGGAAAGGCTCTGCGCTGACCAAAAGCAGCGATGCGCCGCTCCGGATAAAAAAGATCTTTAAGGCCGGAGGCCCGCAGTGTCTGCTCGTACTCGTCTGCGTTTGGCGATACTTGAATGGAACTGCTAAGAGTCACGACGGCAAACCTGGCGCCATGATTTTTCACTTCGTCATGCATCTCAGAGATCAGTCCCTCCGTCACGCGCCACGCTTCTTTCCACACTTCGTCAGTCGGCTCGTAGTAAACGCGATCTTCGAGACCAGGCTCGGCTGATTCGAATGCACCGAGGCGGGAGCCGCCCGCCCGATTAGCGGGAACGGCGTTTTCACCGGACTGGTGATCGCCGCCTTTTAGTGAACGGTCGTTGTTTGACTCGCCGGAAGTGGTGATTGCTCTGAGACCCACATTCAGGAGTTGTACCACCCGCAAATGATCTCTAAACCACACAAAAACGTTACCTGCGCTTGACTCACGCAGTCGAAATCGCAGGGAAGCATTTCTCGGATTCAGCGTTGACATGTCAAGCATGAGCTTGTCATCCCGATAGACAAAATAGGGCCGCAACGTATCGTTACTGAGTTGTGCCAGGTTATCGTTCAGATCATTTCCAGTTGTGAAGGCGAGCAATACAATGTCCGGCGAGTAATCCCAGACGTGCTGGCGCAGGGTAATAAGCTCCTGCGCGGTTCCATAGCCTGAGACTCCAAAGTTCAGCACCTCGACTCTGCGCCCGTTGGTGTTTTGGCAAGTTTGAAGCCTGCGCTCGATCTCTGACCAGAACGTATCTTCCAAAGGCACCTGCAAAGCTTCTGCATATGAGTCTCCAAGCACGGCGATGCGCAGCGTTCCAGCCGGCTTGGCCCGCGCATGCTCGCGATCACGTAAGCCGTCGCCATTAATTCGGATATACGCCGCGCCCTCATTTCGCCACCAGCCTTCCGCCATCGGTCGCAGGGCAATGCCGCGATCGCGATCCGAGATGTACAGCAACGTAGGATCTGAGAATCCTGTAATGCGTAAGCACAATTCAACTATGACCAGAGTAACAAACACGCTCCCAGCTACGAGAAGCAACTTCCGTAAGAAAGATTTCTTCATTCTGCTCAACCGGCGGATTCCTGGTGGACGATTAACTCGACATTCCGCAGAGATGCACAACCTTCGAGAATCTTGCGCTAGAGTGTTTCGGTTCTAAGTTTCTGCTGTTCCTTACCGGTCAGCGTGGAAACGGCATGCACGGCTCCGCCGGCTGCCATGATGGCCAGCAATATCCAAAACGGATAACGCAAGCGATACAACGAGCCGATGTTGAGAACGGTCAAACCGAGACCGGTCATGCCGGCAGCCACAGTAAAAGCCAGCAGCCAGGCAACCAGTTGCCTGCGTTTTGACCAGATTCCGGCGATGGCGAAAAGTTCCATAACGTAGGTCAAGATCATTTCTATTCCTGAAAGCCTTCGGCCGATGTTGCCGACCTGACCTCCTCCGGCAAACCACATGTTCGGAAATGGGGCGAAGAAGCCAATCGCTATCGCGCGTGGAAAATATCGGACGATGTCGCCCCAGCTTTTGAACTGTACGCTTTCATCCACGTTTGAAACCTTGGAGGTCACAATCTCGTCGCCTTCTGGTTTGGCGAAACCTTCGCGACGTCTGGCAATGCGCTCCCACAGCGGAACATCCAGGACTCGCTGAGCAATCGGCAGCTCGGTTCCCGTCATGGTTGTTTGTTGAGGTTCCAGCATGGACTTGAAGCGGGGAATCGTCAGGGCTGTTGCTATCAAAAGAACGGCCGCAATGAGGTTGCCAATCAAGACGCGCTTGGTGCGAATTTGGCGAATAACCAGGAGCACCAACCCAACTGCCGTGACCGCCCGCACGACGTCCCACATAGCCAGCCTGACGATCCAAATCAGGAGCATGGATAACCCCCCGGCCAGACCTGCCACAAACCCCAAACGCCATCCATAAGTCTTCGTGAGCCAGGTAGCGACAATGAAAACAAGTGCGAGGAGGGTCGTAATCAAGAGCGGATCACGGAGCAGTTGGGTCGTATGCATTAGGAACGATGGACACAGCGCGACAATTGCCATGGCGAGCACGGCTGCCCGTCGGTCAAAGATAGTCTCGGTCAATCGGTAAACCAACAACAGAGTAAACAAGTAGTAAACCAGATTCAGAGGCTCAATCGACAAAACACTGAAACTAGTCCAGTGGCCGAACAGCGCGTGTGAAAGCGAATACAACTTGACGTGAAATGGAGCGGGAGTGCTAAGCCAACTGGCGACCCCTTCGACTCTGAATTTGTTTGCCAGTAGAACGACGCCCAACTGGTATTTATAGCTATCGTACGCAAACTCGGCCAGCCCGTTGCTATCGAATTGATTTGGCATGAGCGAGAATCTGCCAATGACAAAAACGGCCGTGGCGGTCAACAGATGCAGAACCGCGGCGGCGATCAATAGGCCGCGAAGCCGGATCCGCCCCACCGCTCTATTCCCGGCCTGCATTAGGTAAATGACTTGTTTCATGGTTCGCTTTCAGCGTTCCAATGACAACGCTGATCCCCCGTGAAGACGAGGCCTGTCATTCCTCTTTCTTGAAGGCGCGAAAAGTCAGTGGGTGGCGCGTCCGAATTCCGCTTTGGACATGTCTGCAAGCGTCCGCTAATATTAAGGCCTGTTCAGCGGAAAGTCATGCTGAGGTAGCGTAGCAGCACAAAACTTATCCTTCGGGGCGTGCCTTCATTAACAAGAAAACAAAGTGTGTGGCATAGCAGGCATTGTTCGCGCTGACGGCGCTCCGGTCGACCGCGAATTGGTCGCGCGCATGAACGCCGCGATTCGGCACCGCGGGCCGGACGACGACGGTTTTTATTTCGGCGCCGGCGTCGGTCTCGGGATGCGCCGGCTCTCAATCATCGACCTCGCGCACGGACAACAACCGATTCACAATCAGGACCAGACCGCCTGGATCGTTTTCAACGGCGAGATTTACAACTATCGCGAGCTGCGCGCGCAACTCGAGAGTCTCGGCCACAAGTTTTACACCGACAGCGACACCGAAGCGATCATTCACGCCTACGATCAATACGGACCGGACTGTCCAAAGTATCTGCGCGGCATGTTCGCGTTTGCAATTTGGGACGAGCGCGCCAAATCGCTTTTCCTCGCGCGCGATCGCGTCGGGAAGAAACCGCTGCTTTACGCGCAAGTGAACGGCCAATTGGTTTTTGGTTCTGAGTTCAGCGCTCTACTCGCGCATCCGGACCTCAGCCGCGACGTCGACTTTGAAGCGCTGCACTACTATCTCG
>WNFI01505362.1_pt1 | contig 16220 bp, 25 predicted proteins | sample 5400471 | NCBI WGS metagenome assembly WNFI01 (sample SAMN13153348, study PRJNA577476) | soil metagenome | isolation source: 100 cm saprolite on Douglas fir-dominated hillslope | place: USA:California | collected 2013-09-17 | reverse complement strand
CAGAAGAGATGTCAATATCGGAGTCTGCAGCAACGATCTCGAAATCATCCCCATCACTTCCATCAGAGGGGTCAGAGTCCTGAGAGACGTTCTGTGAAGTTGAGCTTGGTCTTCGACGCTTTTGCCCAACCATTTTTTAATTCAGTAGGAGTTTGCCCTCGGCACAAACAACGAACCAAACAATGCGTCCCTTTTAAGATGAACTCACCAGCAATCCCAGCTAACTATTCTCAGTCCTTGCTGAATTTGTCACCACCCGACGTCTCAGAGCTTTCTTCTCATTTTTCAAGCGTGACCACAGAGCCTGATGTGACTGGTGTATCTCTGACTGAACTGCGATCAGCCAACGTTCCGCCACCAAGATTCAGTTTATTCAAGAAAAAGAGAAAGGGGGATGACTCTGAAGCTGCGGATGACGAAGCAGAAGATGACCCAGAGGCTACTTTTTCTGGTGTTCAAGACGATATCAGAACCACCCCATATCATGGAAGTGAGAAGCAAGTGGATCGGAGTGCTATTGTTACGCCAAGGTCAAATTTTCGACCCCCGGATGCGGTTTCAAATGTCCCACCACCAGAGTTAGCCTTGCAACCCCATCAGCTTTCAGAAGAAGAGCGTCTCAGAAGACAACTCTTCGATATGCAGCGCATTAATGCTTCATTTCGCGAATACTCCGCGGCTCTAAGCGCCGTTCGTGACCGCCAACAGGTGATTTGGGAGCTATTGAGATGCGGCTTAAACCTCAACTCCCTTTCCAGAGCTTGATTGACAAAGTCGATAGTACGAAACATCTGTTAGACCGTTACGTTGCCATACTCGGCCAGGCAGAGCATAGCGCCCGGTTATTGCTCGACCCTACATGGGAAGGGGCTGAAGCAGTAAGTCTTTCCGTCATATCAAAAAACCCATTTAGCCATCATCTCCTCTATTTAGGAGGCGGAACGCATCAATGAAGCTAGAGCACGGGAAGAAGAGGAGATCAGGAGGGCACGGGAGGAAGAGCTAAAAAGAGAAGAAGAATTCCGGCGTCAGGAGGAAGAAGAACAGAGGAAAGTTGTTGCCGCGGCAGCCAAGCGAGGTGCTGCACGAGGGAGAGGATCGACCACAGCCAGAGCCACCAGTGTCCGTGGAGGCATGTCTTTATTCATTGGGATCTTCTTGGCATACCAATTAATCATTATTCCTTGCATTTCAGGGCCCACGGCAGCACGTGGGCCATCGGTTGGGAGAGGTACTCCGCCTGCTACAGGGGTTGGTAGAACCGGGGGGCGCGGTGTCGCATCCGGCATCTCGCAGCGCATGGCTCGTCCCCCCAGCGTGATCCGAGGAAGTGTACCCGGTGGCGTCGGCAGAGGCACCCGAGGAGGATGAGCTAGCTAACTCAGTGCAGACCCAAATCCCTCTCGCGCAGATCTGTCTAGAATGGGGTGCCTCAGGACCTAATGGATGAACATCGATTGGCGAGCGGGCTATTCTACAACGCGATCCGAGTACTCCCATTTCGCACCATCACCTTCGACCACCCGTCGCTTCACGCCTTCCCCGCCCTCAAGCAAATTTATGCCTACACTTTTCAGTGCATCAACACACCATTTTGGATAGGCGTCATCTGGGCCTCCGAAATATCGGGAAAAGAAGTCACAAACATAGGTCGGAAACGTGTCGGAATAGATTGCCTTGCGTGCGCCCGCCATCAACTGAGCTTGGAACACAACATTATGCTGCGTTAATGCTGGAGGGTGGTTAGACACGGAAGAGGGTCCAAACAGGATGCAGTGTGTGTGCACTGTGCGCTGAACCGCCACTTACCATGAGCTCCGACAGTGTCATGGGATGCAAGGTGATGTAACTGCGCCCTGGGGACTTTGTTTCTGCATGTAGGGCACGGGCAGTGTGTGTCAATCGGAATAAAGCTTTTGGCATGATGTGCAAGTTCTACGGAGGTTCAGCTGGAAATCTTAGCAATCACCAGAGCCAGCACGTACTTAGGTTGAGCGGCCCGTCGAATGTAAGAGCGACGCCAAACCGTGCCGTACGTGTCGGGAAGACGCAGTCTGCCTGTATCAAGCCTCTTCCACTTCAGCTGCCATTGATGGCAAGAAGGTGGACCTACCATATCGATCCCAAGAGCAACGCATACCAGAAGATCTAGAAAGACTCCGTTCGACAATCGGTGGTTTGATGTAGCAACTGCCAGCTAACCTTCCGCGAAACCTATACCCATCGAGTACCGGGGGCCTAGAAAGGGAAAGGGCGAACATGGTCCTCAATTAGGTTTACTTATATTGTCTACTCACGGTTCTCCGGTAATTTGGCAGTGCATTGAGAAATTCTGATGATGGTGATTGATCAATAATTACGCATCGGCAGCAACATACTACTGACTAACATTCTCCAGAAAATCTCTTTTTCTTCGCCACCGCTTAGGCCACCGACGGCATATCCAGGAATGTTATCTTTCCGCTTGATCATTTCGTCCAGGCACTGTTCGCGTAGATCGTGATCGAGACCGCCCTGAACAATGGCGAAGAGGTTCTGGGTGTTGTGGCGTGTTGTTGAGGTGTGATACGCAATGCAACGATCCAGCCAGCGAATTGAGCGAAGCCTAGTCAAATCAGATCAGGCCAGCTCTTGGTTCAAATTCAGGTACCCTCACATGGCTTCCTCCACTCGAGGACCAGTTGTCAGACTTGAAACAACATCATCAAGTTGCATGATGATGTCCGCCCCAACAGAATGCTAACGAACCGCGTGGGATCGCATAAAAGGTATGCTGTAAGCCAAATCGTACCTGTATTCTTATTGACTCTTCGGGGCTAAGCATCGTAGGCTCCCCAGTGAAGGGACTAGCGAATAGAACACCTTCTTCGGTAACTTTCGAGAACGATGAAAGGCTAACCATTTGAAAGCCTAAGAAATAACGTTAGAAGAGAGGAATCTGACGACGCTGAAGCTGCAGCAGACCTCCACTATCCTGCTCCGTGAATTCCATCAATGGGGGATAAAACCAAGAAGGATCGAGCGCGGGCACTCTCACTGTAAGTAAGTTCTTGCGCCAGTTTTGAAACTTGTGCGCTCCTCCAGCAGCATCTAGTGTAGTCGTTCCTGGACGTAAGCTTAGATGGTAACTAGAAATGGACGGCTTGAGCTGCAGCAGCCGAGCTCGACAAGGCTTCGACCTACGTATTATTTAGCATGAGAGTAACACCAAGCTCTTCAACTTGTTGGGAAGTGAGGCCTTTAAGAGCCGCCTGAGTTGCTACTGGCATGAACGTGGGCAGCATAGTAGGGCCATCTACGAGGATAGAAGTATTGAGCTTGTTGGGCATCAGAGCCATCGAGACGTACTGACGCGCCAAAGTCATCCGAGAGACCCGAGCCCTGAATGATATTGGATCAATCCTTTTCATTACCAGTTTCCTACACCTTACCTCGATGTCGAGCATTTAGCCAAAATCTCGAACTGCATGACCTCAAGATTAGATGCGTGGGAATTTTTGGGACACGATGCTTTGGAGGCGATTCGCGTCAGGTAGGTCCCGGCGTGTAGGTACGGTCCCAAGAAGCTTTGCGCCCGTCCGACGAGACCACACTGAGTGCCCGCTGACGAGTCCCTCTTTGGTGCGGTCCCCCTTCGGAGAGCTCGCCTCCAGAGGACTTGTGGCGAAGCTGTCAGAGTGCGTTTCATGTTGCTGCCTTGCATTTGTGGCTGAAGGTTTCTGTGCCTCTAGTGGTCAAGTGGATCATTCATTCAGCCGCCGAAACACTGTGTATCTTGGCGTGGATCCCACTGCTGCTTCAGTTCATGCTGGGAATCTTATCGCGCTCATGGCTTTGTTCCACTTTCATATCGCTGGACACCAGGTTATCTCGCTAGTAAGAGTTTCTCCCTCGTCATTCCCTTACTTTTTCAAATGAGGCGGAAAGACGGGTGGTGCTACCGGCATTATTGGGGATCCAGGCGGCAGAAGTACCGAACGTCCTTTGCTATCTATTGAAATGGTAAAAGGAAATGCTTCGAAAATAGGATCCCAGATACGTCGTCTCTTCTCTAATGGCGTAAAGTACGCAGAAAAGCGGAACATGGTGAATGTGATTCTCCATCCACCAAAGTTCTTGGACAATTTGGAATGGCTAGGAGGAATGGGACTCCTACAGTTTCTGCGGCTTGTAGGCAAACGCGCGACGTTAAACGTCATGATGGCAAAAGAAAGGTGAATGGACCCGGCTTGTCAAATCTCCGAGTGGAGCGTGAAGCTGACATTGGTGTTCTCAACCCAAGTGTAAAGTCACGTTTCAATAGCGAACACGGGATATCCTTCACAGAATTTTCGTATCAGCTTCTTCAGGCCTATGATTATTATATTCTGTACCGTGATCATGGTTGCAGGCTACAAATCGGGGGGTCAGATCAGTGGGGAAACATAACCGCAGGTTTGGAACTGATTCGCCGAGCCAAGAGGGAGCCATTGGATGACGGATGTTCCGACGAGTCGAAGGAAAAAGGGCCAGTGTATGGTATGACAATACCCCTGCTCTTGACCTCCTCAGGAGAGAAGTTTGGAAAGAGCGCGGGGAACGCGGTATGGTTGGATCCGGAGCTTACAAGTGTTTTTGATTTCTACCAGGTGTGACCCTTCCTCATGTTCGACGCGTCACCCGAAGCGGCTCTAATCATCATTTCCGTAGTTTTTCCTTCGGGTTACGGATGTTGACGTCGCGAAGTATTTAAAGATGTTCACCCTGTTATCACTGGACGAGATAGAGAAAATCGTGGTTGAACATGAAGTATGCATACACCAGGTGTTTCTGCATGATCCTAATGGCTTCTTCCCGCCCTCAGAGCCGTCCCGAAAGACGTACTGCCCAGCGCATGCTTGCTTCTGAAGTCACAGAGTTCGTCCACGGCGAGATCGCCGCTACTCAGGCGAAAGCAGCATCCTCTATACTCTTTCCTGGCCCTTCTGAGTCCTTTGTTGCGGAATCAGGTCGTACTCGTGCTGACGGCCTGATAGCTGCTCTCGGGTCAGATCGACGTCTTATCCTTCGTAGTCGGGAGGAGTTTTTGCGAGACCCTATCACGAAATTAGCGGCTACTTTTGCATTGACGAACTCCCGAGGCAAGTCCACTTCCTGATCTACGTTCGATTCAGAGAATTACTTATCCTCTATGCTAGGCGAAGCAAGGAAATTACTTGCATCTGGTGGCTTGTACCTCAATGACCGAAGATTAACCGAGGATTCCATGATGTCACCTGAGGACTTTGCAATTGATCGACGAATCGCTATCCTGAGGGCAGGGAAAGACCACAAGCTCGTACTCGTGATCAAAGATTATGATGAAGCCGTTTTGCATTCATGACCCCTCTTGCACAATCCCTAGTCGTAGTCTTGCTAGTTCACTTTCAACAGGTCCAAAATCCAATGCCTACCCGCGCATGCTTGAACTTGCTGGACCACTCCACCCTCACTACCTTGGAAAGCAGTGAGGGGATGGGAGAAGACATGAGCTGAGTGCACAGGGAGTATTCACTGGAACTGCAGTTCCGGGAGAGGTGTTGATCTATTTGATATATGGACAGACAAACAAGCATCTGTTCTGTCTAATGCTCCCTGTATCTGCTCATTCCTCACCCATTTTTGAAGTTGGATACGCAGAAGAGGGATAAGGACATATTTATTATTAGTACTCCTTCCACGAAATTCAATGGACAGCCAGGCCTGGTGGCGCAGATTCCAAGTCTTCGAATCTCTAGGGAATCTACGATTTTTGGAGGAATTTGTATGGAGAAGGGCGGTGGCTGGAGCAGTACCTGCCAACGCTGGTCTTAGTGCCGACCCTATCAGTGGTAACTTGGACCGTACGTTACCATGTCTAGGGATTGTGCTTGCCAGGATCGAGGATCTATACGCAGTCCAGCATCAACTAATACCTAAGATTCGAGAAAACGCCGCATGTTGATAACTTGAAAGGTTATGCATATACTAGTTAGGTCCTTCGCCATACGTGAATACTTTGCGATGAACTTCGCTTTGAAATGTATACTAAAATTAAACTCAGCACCTCCACTTATCAGCGATGACCACAGAGCTGGGCGTAGCTAGGCTCCAACGCTCAGTAGCGAAGGACTGAGTGTCATATCCCATTGAGCCACAGGTCTCTATCACTTGTCCCCGCGCATCTGCCAGACCAAATGAAAGCGCACTCATAGGTTCCTCACGGAGGCATGTCCGACACAACAACCTCCATTTCGATGGTCAGGGGTATCTCAAAGCATTCGAGTTCGGCGTTCGGCGATGGAAGGCAAAAGAACCCATTCTAGCTCTCATATGTCCGAGAGGGAATAATTACACAACGAGGATGGATTGATCTACTAGCGTCCCGATATTTATTCCAATCACCAACCTCAATCAATACGAATGGCACTATACAATTTTCGGGTCGCCCAATACCTGCGAAATACAAATGATGTGAGCGTATGATCACGGGGTTCCATACAAACAGGATTACTCACGAAGCTACGAATCCAATCGTCCCAGTCACTAGGAAGTCTAGAAGAGCGAGGAGCGAAAGATATCCGAAGTACACGATGGTGCTAACAAAGGAGAGTTGCAGTTGGGTCATGTAATAGTAAATACCATAGAGGTAGAGCCACGCTGCACTTCCTCCGCCAACTAGGAAAGCGCGCCACTGCCATCTAGTAACAAGAAGCAAAGTTATGAGAGATAAGTTTGGATAGCTCGTTGGGCAGACTAGACCCACCTGTACTCCTCAGCGCAAAGTATAAAGTAGGTGAAGAGGATAGTGACAGTGGCAGTCGTAAGACCCATCACACCAGCAGTTAAAGCCACGAACCCGAATGCGTAGTACGCCCTAGAAGCAAACAAGCTCGAGAGCATAAAAAACATCTCGACGAAGGCCGCGCCTACAGAGCCAGTCGTGAGGATAATGTTAATGATTGAAGAAAGGACTAACCGAAAGGTAGGATGCCACCAAGTAAGCTGGCCCAGTACGGCTTAAGGTACTTCGGCCCCGGAGGGATTTGTCTTGGGATCTGGTTGACGCGGACCGGGTGGCGAATGGACTAAAAGTAAACAAAAATGGCTGACGTCGGACGATGGGCCACTAATGGAAGTACGTTATCATACATACACCATGTCTATGGCCCATAATAGATCCAACGATGCACAGTGGAATAGAGATGAGGACCCATAAAAGGAGGACAACCAGCATGGTGCCTTGATTGAGAGTAAAATGAGCACATTATACAATAAAGTGAAGCAGAGAAAGACAGACACACCAAAAGGAATAGCGCCTGCAGACTCGGTACCAATGAGGAACAGGTTGATTAAGAACATGAAAACGAAGACGAAACTAAACGCCAAGTCTCAGAGAAATGCGTCGGATGTAATTGGACAGTTAAGTAGAAGCGGCTCACGTTGGTAACAGAGTAGCAGTAAAGAACGCATTCCGCCTCCATTCTCCACTGGAACTCAATGATGCATAAACACGAGCCGAGACGTACCCTCCGATCCTGCACAAGAACAAGCACAATTGAATCCAAAGATTCCGGACCCTAACGAAGAATCCAGCACGTACCCCCCAGAGAGCGTCCAAAAGATGAGCATGACAGTCGCTAATGAACCACGATTTGAGGGCGAGAGGAAGCCAAAGAGCGCAAAAACTGAAGGAATAATCAGTATAACAACGACTGATACGATACGATCACGTACCGAGCGTGACGCCCGTCATAGCGATGAGCTGGGCACCATTTCCGACGAGAACCGAGAGCGCCATAGGCCATCTGGGAGGGCGGAAAACTTCTCCGTGAACGAGCTTCCAGCCAAAATCTTCTTGGACATCTTCCTAACCAAGCCAATTTGCACTTCAGTCTCAGTGCATGCAAGGAAATCGCGTGAAGATTGATTCCTTACACTTAGGTCCATCGCATTGTATCTATCAATCTGTTCACGAATATGAGGTCTCGATCGCCGCCCAAAGAACGGATAACATCGACTCACGTCACGAGCAACCGTGCGCCACAAAATCATCGACACCATCGCGCAAAGGAAAACAACTATCACTATGGAGTTAATCAAGCTGAACCAATGAATACGCTCGTCGAAGAGATGGAGATAGTTGTCCCAGCGCGTTGCCCAGGGTGTGGGTGATTCCTATGCGAACAGGAATCGGGATCAAGATTGGTTAGCCAGTTGTGGACATATTGACGAAGCACGACAAAGCGACAGAGGGCGATTACCAACCTGCCAAGAAACGCTGTAGGTATAGGTGAACTCATTTGTGTTCTTCTCATCCAGAATCAACGGCTTATTTTCCGGGCACAATGGGGTGGCCTGGCCAGAGTTGTCCATACTTGTAATTGGGAGAGTAGGCACATGTCAGTCAGAGATTTAGACAAGTTTAGACAACAGAAGCGAGGAATAGACATACGATCTTGGCCAAATGAGGACCGCGACAACCCGGTAGTGTTCATCAGTTTGAGCGTGATAACTAAGAACAATACCCAATGAGCTCTCAGTATAAAAAAAGAAAGAAGCAACCCAACACTCACTTAATCAACACATCGTAATGATTGTGCAGCGATGGTGTGTCTGTAAACTGACCTTCGTCATTCCCTAAATTAAACCCAATATCATAAAAGATTGTATTGCTCTTCTCGTCTTTCTTCATCTCTGCAGCTGGCAAGCCATCCACAAGCCAGTTTATTGCTTGATCCTCTTTGATACGGTCATTGATGAACTTGGCGTCCTCGGGTGGGACGGTCGATTTGCACAAGGTTTGGCAGGTCGAATTTTGAAGCATTTTTATCTGCAAGTACAAGTTATCGAAATCAGTCAGCAGGGCAGTGACCAATGTGTTGAGCGAAATTGTGAGTGCAACGAGCACGGGGAGAGCAAAAGTACGTACGTCATAAGGAGAGTTGAAGATGCGGTCACCAAAGAGGATGGACCCAAGGGATTCCGATTGCCGCTTAGGGCCACCTTCGGGTTGGCAAAAGTGGAATGCTGGGTTGTAGTAGTCATCTACATGTGTATTAGTACAAAATGAGCTCGCATCTCTTGAAAGAAAATATTGGAGATACAATTTATCATAGATTTCTTTCATGAAGTAGCATGCGAGTCAAGTCCACAGCACAGGAACCACCGAATGTGCGAAGAGATTCCAGAAATGGCACAGTTCTCAATGAAAACCATTTGCATTCAAGTGCATGCCAACTTACAAGTTTAGCATCCTGAGCACCAACAAGCGGGTTCAGTCGATTGACATGTACAAGCACCTTCTCATCGAGAACATAGTCCCGTGGTGCAGCGCCAGGAAGGTAAAACGCATTCGCACTTGGTGCCCATGATAACGAAGCAAGCAGAGAGAGCAGGAGAATAGTGCTGCCACTTGATCGACGCCCTCTTTCGTGCATCGCCGCGATGAGTCACGCCGCAGGGGGTCACCAACAGCACGATTATCGCGGCTATAACCAATCAAGCGCCTCTGCTAAGCGCCCCCCTCCTGCCGATGGAGAAGAGCGTGAGCTCAACACTAGTCTCCAATTCGAGATCGCCTCTGACAAGCCTTCGGTGTAGAATGGTATCTTGACGGTGGAGCATGCAACAGAATGGCTTTAGCATTGATATCGGGTATTCCTAAGGAAATCGATTGGGCGCTTAGTCGTCTTGTGAATCTCTCGGATGAGCATACCAACCGATTCGTTCTTAGTGTAGTTCCTCGTCTAAGTGAAGCCATCCTCTATTGGCCAGAAGTCTACACCGAAGAATTTAAAAAGGATTGCCCTGAAGCCTATACCTACTTTGCGCCTGGCCCTCGTGTTGAGGGTTTAAGAAAACATGCGATCGAGTCTCTGCTCACGCTTCGCAATGCTTCCCACAATGACCTTAACGCTAATCACTTGGCACAGGAATCAAGAACTATGCGGGTTGTAGTTGGAATACTTCATTTGCCGGCTGATGAGATCAACACGGAACTTTTAATCTACACACTCGAACTCCTCACTGTCATTGGACCATATCTTCCTAGCGTCTCAAAAACGAGAGGAAGAGGCACTTCTCCCTACGTTGACGTCCCTTTCTCTCGCATTGATGAGATAGTCAGCACCTCCATCGACCGAGCCTTAATCATTCCTGCTATGGGGTTTCTTACACCTTTAATGGTCTCAAATCCTGCAATCCCTCCGGAGTCGGCAGACTACTACCCACCTCCTTACTCTCCATCTCTTTCCTCTCCAACATTGTCCCGAGCACTTAGATTTCTCGCTGTGCTCCAAGATGCGGCTTTGGTGACTCCGGCCCTGGAATTTGTCTCTACATACCTATCCACTCCGAGTACGTCTAAGGCATTCCTTGCCCATCCTGGTTTCCCCAACACTCTTCGTCTGCTTATCTCCATCTTGAGAAACGAGCAAAAGGTAGAGACCAAAGTAGTTTCTCTGGGCACATCGACAACAAAAGTGGACTTGGAAGACACGTATGAACCTTATGAGTTGACAGAAGATGATCTTGCTCGTGTTGTGCCCATGCCCGAACCGGAAAGATCATTCGCTTGGTGCGTAACTCATGCATTACTCTGAATGTAACTTATGCACGCACCAGGATGCGAGTAATGTTCGAGTATGCACCTGGTTCGGAGCAAACCCAGGTTACATTTTGGAATCTCTATAAGGATACCTTCTCCAAGTATCCGGAATATCCTATGCTATCGGCTGCCGACATCATTCGAAACGTTACTGTGCATTTTCCAGAGGCGAATGCCAGTGTAGTACATGGCGCCAGTCAGCGGTTCGTGATTCAGAATTTACGGAGAAAGAGAAAACTGCAACCTGTTGGGAAACTCCAATGCCAGTGGAGTCGAAAAAATGACGTGGAAGCGTGTCAAGCCGAGCCATTTCGTTCCCCAGAAGAACTCACAGCACATATCACATCCACTCATGTGGAGGCCTCAAATCATCCGTACAAATGCCACTGGCTGACCTGTACTTACTCCCCTTCTCCTCCATCGACTTTCGCACTTAGCCGACACATCCTCACCCATATACCCTCCTCCAACCCCCCTTCTAAACATCGTTCCCAACCTGCTGGAATCACCGTCTCGTCTGAGACTGTGGCACCAACCGTCGCAGCAGACCTCTTCGAGCCAGCTACCAACCTGCGTCCTATTCCCCCTCCCCCCTCCCCTGTAGTCACCTATACTAGGGCTATACCTTCTAACTCTGTCCCACACATTTCCTTGTTGGCAATCTATACGTTGAGAATCCTTTTCTGGTCCGCTTTCCCTACAGGTGATGCAGCCGCTGCACCTGTAGCAGATGAAGATCGTTTTGGCTTTCCTTCCCTTCCTTCAATGCGCGAACACAGTGACAGGGGAATCTCGAGCGACGAGAAACTCAAGAAAGCTGAAATGGGTATGGACGCCAAGGAAGCCGAGCGGAGAGGCAGGAAGACTTTCAGGAGTGCTCGGCACCTCTTGGAGGAAGTTTACATCTCCGACGAGGTCATCATGGGCTGGGTAGTGGATATGATAGTGCGGACTTATAACGTGAATGACGAAGGAGATGAAGAGGATAGAGTTGCGGGAGGGTTAGAGTCAAATACTGGAATGGAAGCATAATTCCCGCTACAGAGTAGGGGGTCTTGGAGCATGTTAACTCTCTTGCAACACTGAAATTTAAAGGTGGTGTTCACCTCCAGCCAATGTCCTCCATACTTGCTTCCGTGCTTACCTGACAATTATAACAATGGGTTTCTCCCCTGTTCACTAATTCTGAAACACCTCTTCTACCCTATGCACACCGTCGACCTCAGCTATGTGCCGTCATCTACCACTATGCCACGATCCTCCTCCAAAATATGACACTTCGACATTGTGTGCTCAACATCTTCTGATCGCACAGAGTCCTAATCGATTCTTGTCTGCATGCCGCGTCCGCCGTACGCACTTCATATAATTCCGCATCCGCCGTACGTACTACACTTGCGTGCTGGTTAGCCGCTTCCGCCAGCCACGCTTACTTGTCGCCTTTTCCTGCCTTCCGCGTCCGCCGAACGCAACTTCACGTCACGCTGTAATGCAAGTTTCGTCTTGCCGTTGGTGAAGGCGTTCCTGACCTTCGGTTACCCTCGGCGAGTAGGATCCCGCTTATTCCTTTATTTGACTTCTGTGGTTCTGTTCTGCGACTTTGATTATCTTCTTGGTTTTGATTTTCGTACTTTGCTTCTTTCCCTTGTCCATTGTACCTACCCGGTCGCGCTCAATTCTGAAGTCTCGGCGTCTTGCCGGGGTTGTCTATCGGTTACCACGTCGCCGCGTATGCGTACAAGAGCTTGAATCTGCTTCGTCTGAAAACATGATCCGTTTTGTAGTATGTACTCTGCTTTCGCTCCCTGCAAAAAGCATATTAGTTCCGTCCAAAAAACAATATCCTCTTCTTCTGATCTTCATCATCATGGTATCCAAAATTGTGTACACTATCATATGTATGTTGCTGCACTTTTCCGTTTGCCGCTGCGAACAACTACACACCTGCACGGATTTGATTCGAAATTCATCGTTGAAGCGATTCGTTGCTTGTACACATACACTTCGAAAGGCTGCTGCTTTTCTTCAAAGCCGTGTGTAGCCGGTGCTGCCGCGTAGTCGCGTCGGCCTTATAAGTAGGTGGCGTCTGAGAACCCGCCGTTCCAATATAATTTGTTTCTACGACTAACTCGCAAACGATCGCAGACCTTGCGCCACTCACCTTACATCGCGATTCAGCATGTACTGTGTTGATCATCCTATATCCTTAGTGCGGCTTACTGGCTAGACATGGGCTAGTCTTCTACTTGTCAACGGATCGGGTCAAGATGTCTCATCGCCTTACAAGATGTATTCCTGAATGATGAACTAGATGTACATTGCTTGCCTAAATTCAGTTCTACCATTTAAGTTGTAAAAACTTTCCTTGCATTCCCATGGAATATTGCCTCCACACCTTCCTGTTCGACACCCAACTCTGTTATAACCTCACGAGCGAGCTTGTACCAATCTTGGGCATTGATCTTGATCGAAGGTTTGGCTGGGTCGAAAACGGAAACGGGTGATGATCCATATAGGATACGATACTCTCCAAATGCCTCTATGGCTGGGCCCACTACACGAACACATGAATATGAGCAACCTGATGGAAGTACTGAGAAAAGCGCCTACGATAAAGCTTGATCCTTCGCTTCCAGTCGCTTCGCTCCTTTGTGCCAGTAAATCCATTTTCAGACAAGCCTTCTAGTGACCTAGGTCAATAGGGTCAGCCTGGTACCCCCTGATGCAATAAGGACATGGAAACTTGCCATACGGGAGGCAATAGGGCCAGATAAGTATTCTTATGCAATGACAAGCTTGCGATGTGCGACTGATACGCTAGATAACCGGCATCTGTGACCAGCTTCTGAGTAGGAACCTCACATCCGACAGGCGGAGGAAGCACATTGCTGATTATGATGGCAGGCGTCTTGGGGTTTATGGCTTCATTTGGTTCATCAGCCATGCCTGGAAGACCTTCTTGAGCCTTTTCAATTAACTCCTCGAGGTAATCGTATCCACCCCTGGGATTGCTTTCTCCTGACGGCTGAGCCGCGTTCTGAGGGGGCACTCGAACGTCCAAATCGACGCTATGGTTCTCCTCGAGTGCCCACTTCATGCCTTCTATGAAGGCCGGAGTGACAGTAGGCCTGGTCACCTGCTCTGAGAGGGTAGTCCGGCTCGTTGACGAAAGTTTCGGGATAGTAGTGTCATTCGCAGGACGCCCAGATGAGAGAGGAAATGGGAGGGATATCGAAAGAACGGACAAAGCGGCGATCCCTTTCAACCTGTGCTTCGGCGCATCAGAAGGTTATTATGAAAGAAAAGCACTGCTGACTTGTCAACAGCTTCCACCCCGTCATCCAGATTGGGGAAATCTAAGGATAAAATTGAGGACTCCAGTTTGTTGTCCTCAGTGGCTTTCCATTTCTCCGCATCCTCGAGCGAGGAAATAGACACCCGAGAATCAATAACTACTGATGGGTGGATCTTACTGGGACTTGGCGGTAACGGGGTTTTACCCGGAGCCGGAATTGGGTTCGAAGTGTCAAAAGCGGAGGATGGCAGCGTCGGAATATTCTTCCGTCGATTACCAGTGCGAGGGATATTCAACAGAGGTCCGGACATGGCATGGGAGGTCAGAAGTTCGCCAGACCGATCGGACTTTAGAAGTAGCTCCTGTTCCTCAGCCAAGCGGGATTGCCTCGAACGTGATAGATTACTTCGGTGTATAGCCACGCGCACGTACATGTACTTGACAAGTTATACTAGAAGTGGAACACTATTTCTTAGTCATTCCCTCCACTAGAAATGAGTATACCGATTGAAGCACAAGCTGCCATTCTCCTGCAATCGGTTCCGGTTCCAGAAGATGCCATCCCAGTTGAAGGGCCTGATTTTGACAACCCCATCGGCCTTCATGACCTCCTACGCAGCTATGAACGGATTGGATTTCAAGCTACCAGTTTTGGAAGGGCTGTGGAAATTATAGACAAGATGGTCAGTGTCTCGGTCCACCCCAAGTCTATGCCACTCAGCTCAATCACCACCATGCGCACACATTGCTTGATGCTTATTCATGTCTCGATTGTTTTTTTTTTGGTCCCTCTGAACAGCGAAAATGGCGTCTATCCCATGAAGAGCCTACAGAAGTAGAGCCTGATATCTATAGAGACCACGAACTCCGCGCAAATACAAAATGCAGAGTGTTCCTTGGATATACGTCCAATCTCATTTCTTCCGGCCTTCGGGAGATAATCCTCTACTTAGTCAAACACAACCATGTCTCCGCCATCGTAACCACAGCAGGAGGCATAGAGGAGGACTTCATAAAATGCCTTGGTAACACATATCTTGGTGACTTCAACTTGGACGGTGCTGAACTGCGCAAGAAGGGAATGAATCGCATAGGTAACCTTGTGATCCCTAATGATAACTACTGCAAGTTCGAGGATTGGGTGACTCCTATCTTAAATGCAATGCTTGCCGAGCAGAAGGAGACCGGGATTGTTTGGTCACCAAGTTTAATGATACAACGTTTAGGCAAAGAAATCAACGATGAACGGTCGGTGTACTACTGGGCGTATAAGGTATGTTTGCACGAATTTAGACACCTTCCATGATTGATGCAAGGTCGATTCAGAATGACATTCCGGTTTTCTGCCCAGCACTTACTGATGGGTCGCTAGGCGATATGATCTATTTCCACTCATTCCGATCGCCTGGGTTGGTTATAGATATCGTCCAGGATATACGGCAACTGAACAACCTTGCTCTGGGAGCACGCAAGGCTGGAATGATTATCCTCGGTGGTGGTGTCTGCAAGCATCAAATCGCAAACGCCATGCTTATGGTCGGTGGGATTCTTCTGCGTTTCCGGTCGTTTCTTATCTTTTGGGCAGCGCAATGGAGCGGATTATGCGGTTTATATTGTGAGTCATGCACGGTAATCGATTAGAATAAAAGTTTGACATCGATTGCCAGAATACTGGACAAGAGTTCGATGGGTCTGACTCGGGAGCTCGTCCTGATGAAGCGGTATCTTGGGGAAAGATACGAGCTGACGCAGAATCAGTCAAGGTCAGTCGCGAGACTTGAACCGGTCCTCGTCATCTCTCAACCATTCTATTTGTAGATCTTTGCAGATGCTACTTTAGTATTTCCGTTGCTGGTGGCGGCTACGTACGGAAAAGACCAGCTGGGTAATGACGGACCCTCTTCGAAATAGAGGATCGTATTATGTATATTGTGTATTTGTACATGGGAGAATTGTGTGTATGCCCCGTATCTGTCATGATTGCCGTGACCTAGAAGCAACCATGTCATAAGGAGGGCAGTGTGTCATTTATATGCGGTCTGGTCTGTGTGCTCACTTGCGTACAGTACGCATGTTGCTCGTGTATTGGCGAGGCTCCAATAGCGCAATACGCGATACAACGTGGGACCGGGGTCATACGATGGGAAGTAGATAATAATGTAGCACTTGACTGACGATTTGCCCTCGATCGTTCATTCAAATTATGATTTATACCTCATTTTTGTGGTGACAAACTTCCGATCGCTCGTCCGACATCGTCTATCTTCTTCGCGAGTATCTGCCAGAATGGTGTTGTAGGGGAAAGTAAGGGTGAGGGGT
>WNFI01660246.1_pt1 | contig 16222 bp, 16 predicted proteins | sample 5400471 | NCBI WGS metagenome assembly WNFI01 (sample SAMN13153348, study PRJNA577476) | soil metagenome | isolation source: 100 cm saprolite on Douglas fir-dominated hillslope | place: USA:California | collected 2013-09-17 | reverse complement strand
GGGCCGCTCTAGCCTGATGCTGCTCGGTGACGTCCGTTTGCTCAGTCATATCGATGCAGTGCGAACGACGGGGCTGGGCATGTCGAGCGGCCTCAGCCCACGATCGTCGGGCGGTACTTCTTCAGCCGCTCGATGAGCGACCCGCGGCTCAGGCCCAGGCGTCGCGCGGCCTCCGATTGGTTGCCGCGCACCGCCGCCATCGTCCGGCGGATCAAGCTTCGCTCCACCGCCTCGACCTGCTCGCGCAGGCTGAGGGTCCCGTCGGGCAGCGCCTCCTCACCCGCTTCGGCGGCGGGAGCGGCCGAGGTTGCCGCAAAGGCCTCGAGGCCGATCTCGCCGCCGGCGCTGAGCGCCACCAGGCGCGCCACGGTGTTCTCCAACTCGCGGACGTTCCCCGGCCAATCCAATTGCTGGAGCGCATCGATCAGCTCGGGCAAGAGCCGGACGTCTTGCATCCCGAATCGTTCCGAGTGGCGAAGGGCGAATTCGCCGGCGAGCGCCGGGATGTCTTCGCGGTGCTCGCGCAGTGGCGGCATGACCAGCTCGAGGACGGCGAGGCGGTAATAGAGGTCCTCGCGGAAACGGCCGGCGCGCACTTCTTCGGCGAGATCGCGGTTGGTGCACGCGATCACGCGCACGTCGACCCGATCCACGCGGGCCGCGCCGACCGGCTGGATCTCGCCCTCCTGCAGGGCGCGCAACAGCTTTGCCTGCACGGGCAAGGGAAGCTCGCCGACCTCGTCGAGCACGAGCGAGCCTCCGTCCGCTTCAGCAAAGAATCCCCGCCGCGCCTGCACGGCGCCGGTGAACGCGCCGCGCGCGTGCCCGAACAGCTCCGCCTCGGCCAGCTCTCCGGGGATGGCGGCGCAGTTGAAGCGCACCAGGGGACGCGCCGCGCGGCGGCTCTGGGCGTGAACGAGCGAGGCGACCAGCTCCTTTCCCGTCCCCGTCTCGCCGCTGATGAGGAGCGTGATGTCCTTGGGCGCGACCCGCGAGACCACCTCCAGCAGCCGGCGCATCGCGGGCCCGTCGCCGACGATGGAATGGCCCAGCGCCTTCTCCGCTACCAGCCTGCGCTTGTGGTGGCGGGAGATCCCTCGCCGGATCGCGTCCAGCAGGACCTCGTCGTCGAAAGGCTTGGTGAGGAACTCCAGGGCGCCGGCTTTCATCGCTCGCACCGACATGGGAACGTCGCTGCTACCCGAGAGAAAGATGATGGGGATCTGGACGTCGGTCTTGGCAAGCTCCTGTTGCAGATCGAGTCCGCTCAGCCCCGGCAGCTTCACATCCAACACCAGGCAGCTGGGCAACTCGGTCCGCGGCCTGGCCAGGAACTCCTGCGCCGAGGCCAGGGTCTCCACCCTCAGGCCCGCCGACCGGATCAGACTACCTACCGACTCGCGCAACGACTCATCGTCATCGACCACGTAGACCGGAGAGCATGTCTCGCTCATGTGGCACCTTCCGTCATCTTCGCTTCACATCATTCCGGACTCAGAGCTGTCTGGACTGCAGTCAGCAACGCCTCCTCGCTAAAGGGCTTGAGCAAGTAATCGACCGCGCCGCCGCTCATGGCTCGCGACCGCAGTTCCTCATCTCCATGTGCGGTGATGAAGATGACCGGCATCTGCGGATGGCTGGCCACCAGACGGCGCTGCAGCTCGAGCCCGCTCATTCCGGGCATGCGCATGTCGAGGATCAGGCAGTCCGTCTCGCGCACGCGATCCGAGCTCAAGAACTCCTCGGCCGAAGCAAATACGTTCACTACGAATCTGACGGACCTGAGCAAGCCCCGAAGGGACTCACGCACGGAGTCATCGTCGTCGACGACAGAGATGTGAGGAGTCTTCGCCACCGGGACTGATGATCAGAGGGTTCGGCGAGAAGATCCATTACACCTTGGTATAGGTGGGCGCGCCGCTGGTCCTGGAACGCGGCGGCCGCGACTAGACCTTGTCGCGCCGTATCCCCAGCTTCTCGGACATCCTGACCAGGTCCGCCAGCGAGGCTGCGCGCATCTTGTGCATCACCTGGCCCCGATGGACCTTCACGGTGATTTCGCTGGTGCCCAGTTCGGCGGCGATCTGCTTGTTGAGCAGCCCGGAGACCACCCACTTCATCACTTCCCGCTCACGCCGCGTCAGCGTTTGATAGCGGCCGTCCAACTCGTCCATCTCCGCCTGCCGCCGCCGCGCGGCCCGATCGACGGCTTGGTCAGGAACTCCAGGGCCCCTGCTTTCATCGCCCGCACCGACGTCGGAACGTCGCCATGCCCCGTGATGAACACGATGGGAATCTCGAGGTGGATCTCGGCCATCCGCGATTGGAGATCCAGCCCGCTCAGACCAGGCAGCCCGACGTCGAGCACCAGGCAGCCGGGAGCGTCCGCTGGCGGGCGAGCCAGGAATTCTTGAGCGGAAGCAAAGGTCTCGACCTTCAGCCCCGCCGACCGGATCAGACCTCCCAGGGCCTCTCGAACCGAGGCATCGTCATCCACCACGAACACGATCGCGTCCGGCTCGGACATTGCCGCCCCTTTGGAACTTTGCCATCCTGCTACTGTACGGCGACCGTGAGGGCCGCGGAAGGTCCACGGTACCCGAGCTCTCGACCTCACGCACCTGGCGGGGGCGGCACGATCGGCCGGCAGATGCACTCCCAGACCTCGTCGGTCGCGTTGACCGTGATCGAGGCCTGGACGGCTTCGGCCGGGGCGCAGGCCGACGCGCACCTCCGCAGCATCAGCACGCTTCGCGCAGGAGGAGCCGGCGGCGGCGCGTGGGCGCACGCGCCGGCGAGCAGCAATAGCAGCAACGCGCACAGCGAGAGCTTCCAGGTGGAGTTCTTCACCACCACGTCCGGCAACGTGTTTCGCAAAGCGTTCGGCATGGCGAATCTCCCGCTCTACTCCCCTCGGATCGGACTCCGTTTCACGGATCGTGCCGACCCACGCGCACTCTGAGCGGCGGCCGCCGTTGTCGGATCGCGATACACCGACGGCGGCGTTCCGACAGGGTGGCGGCCCGATGGCCGAGTCCACTGAGCAGCGGAGGCACGCGGGCTGGCACCGGGTTTGCTGGGGACATATGCCGAGGCAGGTGGACCATGATCCAGGGACTGATCACCAGCAAGGACGTTCTCTTGCACACCTCTGCCATCGTGCGGGGCTACGGCATCCGCTGTTACCTGGAATGCCTCCGCGCGCTCATCTCCAGGCGCCGGACCACGTTCCTCGAGGTCGTCTGGCATCAGTGAGACTCGCTTGTAGCCGATACAACGGGTTACGAACTGCGTTCCAGAGGAGCCGATGCAAGCTGCAGGTCGCGGAATGACTTTCTTTCAATGGGCAGCCCTCGCCGGCATCGTCCTTTGCCTCGACTGCGCGCTGGCGGCGCTGGCTCTCCAGTGAACGACCCGCGCGTCTAGCTGGTGCCGGTTTCGCGACGGTATCTGCGACATCAGGCGCGACCGAGCGCCCAGAGCAGTTGGGCGCGCGCCGTGGCGAGTTGGAAGTCCGTCTGGACCACCTGAGCGGCGGTGTTCGCCTCGGCGATCTGCGCGTCTCCCAGCTCGATCACGCTGCCGGAGCCGTTCTTGTAGCGCCCCTCCGCGAGCGACAAACGCTGGCGCGCCGCGACCAGCGCATTGCGCGACGCGGACTGGGCCGCCTTCGCCGCGCGGATGGCGAGGAGCGCCTGGTCCACGTCCACGCGGATCTGTTGGCGCTGCACGTCGAGCTGCGCGACGGCGTAGGCGAGGTTCCCCTCCGCTTCGTGGACCATGCCGTTGGTGAGCCCGCCCTGGAACAGGTTCCAGCTGAGGGTCACTCCCGCGCTCGCGTTCCAGCCCTCGTAGTTGGAGCCCGTCTGGACGCCCTGAACGAGCCCGGCGCCGGCGGAGACCGCGGGAAGGTAAGAACCGCGGGCGGATTGAATGAGGAGCTGCTGCGCCGTGACCTGGTCTGTCGCGTAGGCGATCTCGGGGCGCGCCTTGAGCGCGCTCTCCAGCAGCGGCTCGAGCGGAGCGTCCTCGTCGCCCTGGGGCGGCAGACCGTCGTTGGCTATCTCGTAATCGATGGGTCCCTCCACGCCCATGGTTTGATTCAGCAGCAACTTCGATCGCTGGTATGCGTTGTCCGCGTTGATGACCTGCACCTCCGCGTTGGCGAAGTCGGCCTGCGCTTGCGACAGGTCGATGGGCGGCCGCGTGCCCGCGTGCACGAATCCCTCGATCTGGACGAGATGATCGTGCTGGTTGGCCAGGGTCTCGCGCGCCACGGTGAGCAGCTCCTTGTAGGCGACCGCATTGAAGAACGCGGTGCGCACTTGCAACAGCACCCCCTGCCCGGTGGCGCGCTCCAGCTGGGCGCTGGCGCGGGCGCTGGCCTGCGTCGAGCGCCAGCGGTCGCTGGTCTGCCCGAAATCCCAGAGGAGCTGCGAGAGGCTCACGCTGCTGTCGAAGAAGTTGAAGCTGTTCCACGAAGTGGAAAGGCCGGTGCGGACGATCCCTCCCGGACGCAAGATGTAATTGTTGGTCGACCGTAGGTATCCTGCCGACGCCGAGAGCTGCGGCAACAGTCCCGAGCGCGACTGCTCGACGCGCCCCTCCGCTGCCTGCGTGCTTCCTCGCGCGGCGCGGAGCTGCGGCTGGCGCTCCTGGGCGAGGCGCTGCGCCTCCTCGAGCGTCAGCACGCGCGCCGGCGCCATCTGGGCGAGGAGCAAGGCGAAAAGCGCGATCATCCCGGGCTGACCGCCTGGACCTGCATGCCGTCCTTCACGTCGCTCGGCGGAGCCGAGAGCACCTGCTCCCCACCCGAAAGTCCGGCGACCAGCTCGATGGTGCTGCCGTTGTCCAGCCCCGGCGTCACCGCGACGAGGCGCACTTTCCCGTTGCCGTCCACGACCCCGACGTGTACGCCCCTGGCGTCCGAGATGACGGCGCTCGACGGCACCCGGATGACTTGATGTGAGACGGCGACGTCGAGCGAGATCTCGACGTACATCCCGGCGAGGAGCTCGCCCGAAGGATTGGGAATGTCCACCTCGGTCCGGAGCGTCCGCGACGCCGGGTCGAGCGCGCCCGCGGTCCGGGTCACGCGCCCCGCGAAGACGCGGCCGCGGAAATTCCTCACGGCGATCTTTGCGTCCGTCCCGACGCGGATGCTGGGCGCGAACACCTGGGGCACGTCCACGTACGCTTGCATGGGATCGGTGGATGCGATCTCGAAGAGCGCGGAGGCGGTCGTTCCAGCTCCCGCGTTCACCAGGGTCCCGACGTCCACCAAACGCCGCGTGATCGTTCCGTCGTATGGCGCGTACACCTTTCCGAAAGAGACGAGCTGCTCGAGCTGCCCGACGTTGGCGCGCTGGGCCGCGACGGTGGCCTTGGCGGCGGTCACGTTGGCGTCCCAGACGCGCGATTGCGTCAGGGCCTGATCGTTTTCCTGTGCGGAGATGAGCGACTTGGCAAAGAGCTCGGCCTCGCGCCGTGCAGTGATGTAAGCGTAGTCGCGATTCGCCTGCGCCTGGGCGAGCGCCGCGATGGTTTGCGCCAAAGAGGCCTGCGCCTGCGCGAGTTGCTTGTCGAGCTCGGGGGTGTCGAGCTGGACGAGCAGCTGCCCCTTCTTGACGCGATCGCCGATGTCCACCAGCCAGCGGCTCACGTACCCACTGGCCCTCGCATAGACTTGGGTTTGCTGATTCGCGCTCAGGCCGCAGGGCAGCGTCAAGAGACGGCCCGCGTCCACCGCGACCGCCTTGACGACCGCCACGCGCGGCGCGACCGGTGCACTCGGCGTGGCGGCGGCGAGCTTGGCGCGCGCCAGCCGCCTCGGCAGATACCCGGCGAGGAAGGCGGCGGCGAGCAGCAGCACCGCGGCGGCGATGATGAGTCGCCGGTTGATCCAGCGACGTCGCGGCATCAAAGTCTCGGAGGCCGCGCTCATGTCGCCACCGGTTTTGCGGAATGTTCCTTCGGGCCAGCGTCTCCCGTCGGTCCTTCGTCCAACTGCGCGGGCGGATGGTAGCCCAGCGCGCTCAAGACCACCGGAACGAAAAAGAGCGTCGACATCGTGGCGAACAGCAGCCCTCCGATCACCGCCCGGCCGAGCGGCGCGTTCTGTTCGCCGCCGTCGCCCAGGCCGAGCGACATCGGCAGCATGCCGAGGATCATGGCGGTGGCGGTCATGATCACCGGCCGCAAGCGGGTGCGCCCGGCGTTCAGCGCTGCGCTGACGGGATCCGCTCCCTCGCGCAGGCGCTCGATCGCGAAGGTGACGACGAGGATGCTGTTCGCGGTGGCCACGCCGATGCTCATCAGCGTTCCCATCAGGGCTGGCACGCTCAGCGTCGTACCCGTCACGAACAGCCCCCAGACGATCCCGGCGAGCGTGCCCGGAAGAGCCATGAGGATGACCAGCGGCTCGGTCCACGACTGGAAGTTGACCACCATGAGCAGGTAGACGAGGACGATGGCAAAGACGATGCCCAGGCCGAGTCCGTTGAAGGACGCGTTCATCGCCTGCGGTTGCCCGGTCAACAGAATCGTGGAGCCGCGCGGCAAATGCGGACGCACCTCGTCGATCAGCTTCTGGACTGCGGATGCGATCGACCCGAGGTCCGCTCCGTCCGCTCCGGCTTGCACGTCGATGGTACGGGCAATGTTGTAGTGGGTGATGTTGGTCGGGCCGAGGATGTGCGAGACGCTCGCCACGTTGGAGAGCATCTCGGGCCGAAGGTCGCTCGCCGCGGTCGGAATGCCTAAGGAGCCCGACGAGCTCAAGCGGCTCGTGCCGCTGGTCAAGGCGGTCTGCTCGAGCGCCTGGATCGAATCGATCCGGTTCTGCGGCGTCTGGACCGCGACCGGATACTGCACGCCGGTCTTGGGATCCATCCAGAAGTTCGGCGCAGTCTGCGCGCTCGACGAGAGCGAGACGAGCAGGTCGCTGCCGACGTCGCGCATAGTGAGCCCCATCTCCTCCGCGGCGCTGCGGTCGACGTCCACGAGCAGCTCCGGTGTGTCCGTCACCTGCGCCAGGTGCACGTCGACGGCGCCGGGAATGGTGGCCATCTTCGACGCCAGATCGCGGGCGATGGCGAGGTTGGCGGTTTGGTTTGCCGCCGGTCCGGTCAGTCTCACGTCGACGGGCGCGGAAAGGCCGAAGTTCAGGATCTGCGTGGAGATGTCGGCCGCCAGGAAGAAGAACGTCGCCTGCGGGAAGGTCGCGGCGAGGTCCTTTCGCAGCGCGTGCACGTAGTCAGCCGTCGGACCATGCTTGGTCTTGAGCGAGATCAACATCTCGCCGTCCGCGCTGGAGATCATCGACGGGTCCCCGAGCGCGAGGTTGATGCCGCTGACCGGGACGCCGATGTCGTCGATGATCACGTCAAGCTCGTCTGCAGGGACGATCTTGCGCACGCGTTCCTCGACCGCTCCGAAGAGGCGCTGCGTTTCCTCGAGCCGGGTCCCCGGCGGAGCGCGCACGTGGAGCCGCATCTGGCCGGCATCGACGCTGGGGAAGAAGTCCCTCCCCAGCAAGGGAACGAACGAGAGCGAGACCGCGACGAAGGCGAGGAAGGCGACGATGAAGACCGGGCGGTGGTGGAGCGCGATCTGCAGCGCGCCGGCGTACGCCTCGCGCAGCCGGTCGAAGCCTCGTTCGACCCGGGCGCTCAGCCACGCGATGGGACCGCGCCCGGCTCCATGCTCTTCCTTGCCAAGCAGGTATCTGATGAGCGTGGGGACCAGCGTGCGGGAGAGAAAGTACGAGGTGAGCATGGCGAAGACGACCGCCATCGCCAGAGGGACGAAGAGCGAGCGCGCCGCGCCTGCGATGAGGGTCACGGGCACGAAGACGATGCAGATGCAGAGCGTCGAGACGAGTGTCGGGACGGCGATCTCGGCAGCGCCGTCGAGGATCGCCTGGCCGACGGGTTTCTTCATGTCGCGCTGGAGATGGTAGTTCTCCAGGGTCACCGTGGCGTCGTCGACCAGGATGCCGACGGCGAGGGCCATTCCGCCGAGCGTCATCGAATTGAGGGTCTCGCCGAAGCGATCGAGGACGACGATGGAGACGAGGAGCGAGAGCGGGATCGAGACCAGCACGATGAGCGTCGAACGCCAGCTCCCGAGGAAGAGCAGCATCATGAGGCCGGTGAGCGCGGCCGCGATGGCGGCCTCGCGCACCACTCCGGTGATGGCCCCCTTCACGAAGACCGACTGATCGAAGAGGGGCTTGACCTCGAGTTGAGGCGGCAAGGTCGCCTGCACTTGTGGCAGCGCCGCGCGCACGCCCGAGACGACGCTGAGCGTGCTGGCACCTTGGGCGCTGAGGACCGGCACCAGCGCGCCCCGGGTCCCGTTGGTCAGGACCAGGCTGGTCTGCGGTGAATAGCCGTCGCGCACGTGCGCGACGTCGCGCAGATAGACGACCGATCCGTTGGTCTTCTTGAGGGGAAGGTTGTTGAGCCCGTCGACGGCCGATGGGCTCCCGTTGAGGAGGATGGGATATTCCAGCGCTCCGATCTTCGCCGTCCCGCTGGGCAGGATCACGTTCTGCAAGTTGACCGCGGTGGAGATATCCGCCGGAGAAAGCCCCCACGCGAAGAGCTTCTGCATGTCGAGATCGACCTGGATCTGGCGCACCTTGCCTCCGACGGGCAAGGGGATTTGCGCCCCCTGCACGGTGGCGAGGCCGGTGCGCAGGAAGTTCGTCCCGAGGTCGTAGATCTCCTGCTCGCTGAGGGTGGGGCTCGACAAGCCGAGCTGCAGGATGGGGACGTTGGAAGCGCTGTACGCCATGACCAGCGGTGGAATCGAGCCCGGCGGCAATTGCCTCAGGATCGGCTGCGAGACGGCCGCGACCTGTGCGACCGCGCCAGCGATCGAGCTGCCCGGCTGCATGTAAAGCTTCACGACGGACACGCCGGCGAGCGACACGCTTTCGATGTGCTCGATGCCGCTGACCGTCGTCGTCGCCGCGCGTTCGAATTGCGAGGTGATGCGGCCTTCCATCTCGAGGGGAGAAAGGCCGGTGTACGACCAGATGGCGGCGACGACGGGGATGTTGATCTGGGGGAACATGTCCGCCGGCATGCCCAGGATGGTCGTCACGCCCATCAAGACGATGAGCATCGCCAGGACGATGAAGGTGTAAGGCCGGCGAAGAGCGAGTCGAACGATCCACATTGTCAATGCCCCCAGGACACCTCGGCATTGCCGAGGGCCTCAGCTTTCAGCGTTTCGTTCGGTCGCCAGTCACTTCGCGGTACCAGGCGGGATGGTGGAGCCGCGCCCAGCTCTTCGTCACCGTGCCGCGGATCATCGAGCGGAAGGTGCCCGGCTCGGCGGCGGTCCCCAGATAGATGTGTCCGATGATCATCGCGAAGAACAAGCTGAACGCGACGTCGTGCAAGAGGTAGCTCGCTTCGCGCAGCCACTGCGGGAACTCGAGCGGAAACCACATCACCAGGCCAGAGAGCAAAAGACCCACCGCGCCCAGCGCCGCGGCCCAGAAGAGCATCTTCTGGCCGCCGTTGTACTTGCCGACGTCGGCGTCCTCGTTGCGGTACGAGAAGTATCGGAGCATGCCGCCCGGCGTGATGAACTTGCGATCCGCCGGCGTGAGCTTCATCTGCGAAACCCACTGCACGAACATGAGCGCCGAGGCGGCGACGAAGGCGACACCCGACAGCGGGTGGAGCAAGCGGCAGACGTGCAGGCCGCCGAACAGGTAACCCAGGAATCCGAGATATGGAGTCCAGATGGGCAGCCCGGTGCCCAGGCAGACGAAGAACGTCAGGGCGACGGTCCAATGCACCACGCGGGCCGAGAGCCGTTCGCGGACGAGCTCGTCGCCCACCACCACGTCCTCGGTGCGGCGGGCGCGCGCGATCGCGGCGTCGCCCATGCTTTCCTGTGGCCTCTGATCCGCAAGCGCGATCCGTCTCATCCCGGCCCGCCTCCTTCCGGCTTCTCGTCCTTGGGTTTCCCGGCCTCGTCCTTTGCCCTCCCTGCATCGTCCTTCGGCTTCTTCGGCCCGAAGGAGAGGTAATGGCCGAGCATGGCGAAGAAGGAACCGGCGATGGCGAGAGCGCCCAGCGGCCGCAGCACGCTCTTCCAGAACCGGACGGTGGTGGGCACCTTGGGGTCCTTCGGGAGCCCGTACCACTCCGGGTGATCGCCGTGGGCGAGCACCGTGATCACGGTGGTCCCGCCCACGCCCGGCGGGTCGTAGAGCGCCGCCTGGACGAAGCCGTTTTCCTTGAGCTGCCCGACGCGCACGTTCGCGCGCGCCACCATCTCCGTCTTGTCGCCGAACTGGAGGCAGCCGGTGGGGCAGGACTTGACGCAGGCGGGCTCCAGGCCGACCTGCACGCGGTCGACGCACAGCGTGCACTTCGCCATCTTGTCGGTGGACGCGGAGTAGCGCGGGACGTCGAAGGGGCAACCGGTCTCGCACATCTTGCAGCCGATGCACGCCTCGGGATTCACGTCGACGATGCCGTTCTGGTACTGCACGATCGGTGCCCACCTGCTTCGTCGGCACGATGTGCAGATCGTTCCATTCCTGGCAGGCCACCTCGCACGCTTTGCAGCCGATGCAGGTGGAGGTGTCGATGTACTTCGACACCGTCTTGAGGTTGCGAAGCTCCGTCTTTCCGCCCCACACGCTGGCGGACGACTGCCGGACCTCCAGGGCGTCGGCGATCATGACACGCCCTCCTCGGCCTTCTCGAGCCTGACGAGGAAGGTCTTGAACTCGGGCGTCCAGGTGTTCGGATCCATCGCCGAGGACGTGAGGAAGTTGGCGAGCGGCCCGACGTGCTTCGGATCGCCTTCGTAGCCCCAGCTGAACGGAAATCCAATGTGCCAGACGCGCTTGCCGTCGATGGTCAGCGCTCGCAGGCGCCGCGTCACCATGGCGGTCCCCTCGATGGAACCGCGCGCCGAGGTGACCCTCGCCCGCGAGCCGTTGGCGATCCCCCGCTCCTTGGCGAGCTCTTCCGGGATCTCAATGAAGAAGCCGGGTTGCAGCATGTTCAGCTCGTTGGTGTGGTGGGTCCAGTAGTGGTACGTCTCGGTCAACCGGTACGTCGTGCAGACGACGGGGAACTGATCCCGCGTGCCATACACGTCCTTGTCGGATTTGAACCTGATCGTCACCGGGCTCGAGGTCACTTTCGGGTGCAGCGGATTCTCGATCGCCGCCTCGGTCGCCTCGTAATGCTCGGGGAACGGGCCGTCGTTCAAGGACGGCGTGTAGAGGCGCCCGACGCCTTCCGGAAGCATGATGAACGCGCCGAACTGACCCGGCGGCGAGTTGGGCGCGATGTCGGGGACGTCGCCGACCCACGCCTTGCCGTTCCAGGCGATGCCCGGGCGGGTCGGGTCCCACGGCCTGCCCTGCGCGTCCGCCGAAGCGCGGTTGTACAAGATGCGCCGATTCGCCGCCGGCCTGGGTGTAGACGCCGGAATGCACCCAGCACCCGCAACTCGTCGAGCCATCATCCTGAAGTTGACCGAAGCCGTCGAGCTGCTGGCCGGCCGCCCTGATCACCTTGCCGTCCTTGTCCTTCAGGTCCGTCACCGCCTGGCCGTTGATCTCCTTGAGCACCTCGCCCAGGTCCGGACTGGCCGGGTTGCTGTAGTTCCACGAGACGTTGAGCACCTGCTCGGGAAGCGCGCCGCCTTCCTTGCGGTACAGCTCGCGGACCGCCAGGAAGATGCGGGCGAGGATCTCCTGGTCCGTCTTCGCATCGCCCGGAGGGTCGAGCGCCTTCCACTTCCACGTCATCCAGCGGGCCGAGTTGGTGAAGCTGCCGTCCGTCTCGGCGAAGCCGGAGCAGGGAAGCTGGAACACCTCGGTCTCGATCTTCGACGAGTCGGGCCCGCCGTATTCCTTGGGCGCCTTCCAGAAGGTGGCGGTCTCGATCTGGTAGTTGTCGCCGACCACCAGGAACTTGAGCTTCGAGAGCGCGTTGATGATCTTGGAGGTGTTGGGCCCGACGGCCACCGGGTTGAACCCAAATGCAAGCAGGCCCTCCGGGCCGGGCTCGGTGGCGCCCGCCCGTTGCGAGTTGCCCCGGTACATGTCGTCGTAGATGTAGAGCCAGGAGTAATTGCCGTCGACCTTGGGCAGCCACTGATAGCCCCAGTCGTTCGCCTTGGTCGCCGCTTCGCCGTAGAGGGACTTGAGCAGGCTGACCATGAACTTCGGATAGTTCGACCAGTAGTTCATGCTCGCCCACGGCTGGTCATTCAGGGTCGTCGGCGTCACGGCCTTGAGATACGTCTCCAGATCCGTGAGCTCGCCGCGAGGCGTTGCGAGATAACCGGGCAGCGTATCGAAGGTGCCGGCGATGTCGGTCGCTCCCTGGATGTTGGAGTGGCCGCGCATGGCGTTCACGCCGCCGCCCGGCCGGCCGACGTTGCCCAGGAGCAGCTGCAGCGTGGCCGCGGCGCGGATCATCTGCACGCCGACCGCATGCTGCGTCCAGCCCACCGCGTACGTGATGGTGCCCACCCGCTGCGCGTTCCCGGTCGAGGTGATCAGCTCGGCGACCTTGAGGAAGTCGGCTTTGGGAGTGCCGCAGATCCTCTCGACCATCTCCGGCGTGTACCGGTCGACGTGCTTCTTGAGCAGCTGCAGCGTGCAGCGCGGGTGCTTCATGGTCGGATCGACCCGGTACGCGTTCGTCTTCGGATCCGGCTGATAGGCCCAGGCCGATTTGTCGTACTGCGCGCGCGCCTCGTCGAATCCGGAGAAGAGGCCGTCGTCGAAAGCGAACTTGTCGCCGACGAGGTACGGGCCGGCGGTGTGGATCCTGACGTACTCCTCATGGTAGCGGCCGGTGTCGAGCGCGTAGCGGATGAGGCCGTTCAAGAATGCGATGTCGGTTCCCGGCCGGATGGGCGCGTAGACGTCGGCGACGGCCGCGGTGCGGGTGAACCGGGGATCCACCACCACCAGCTTCGCGTTGCGCGTCCTCTTCGCCTCGATCGTCCACTTGAATCCGCAGGGATGGTTCTCGGCGGGGTTGCCGCCCATCACCAGGACGACGTCGGCGTTCTTGATGTCGACCCAGCCGTTGGTCATCGCACCCCGTCCAAACGTGGCGGCCAGACTGGCCACCGTGGGACCGTGTCAAACCCTGGCTTGGCTGTCCCGATAGGGGATGCCGAGCGCGCTGATGAACTTCCACTGCAGGAAGTTGAACTCGTTGGTGTCCGTGCAACCGCCGACCATGGCGAGGCCCGGCGTGCGGTTCACTGTCTGGCCTCTCGCGTTCTTGGCGACGAAGGTCGTGTCGCGCGTGGTCTTGATGTGCCGCGCGATCCGCTGGATGGCGTCGTCCCAGGAGATCTCCTCCCAGTGATCGGAACCAGGCCGCCGGACCTTGGGCGTGAGGATCCGGTTCGGATTGTCGACGTCGTACTTGAGCGTCGCGCCTTTCGGGCAGAGCGTGCCGCGGTTGGTGGGGCAGTCCGGGTCGCCTTCGACATGCACCACGGTGGGCGCGACGTTCTTCGCCTTGTCGCCCAGCGTATGGAGGATGACGCCGCACGCCACCGCGCAGTACGGGCAGGTGCTCCGCGTCTCGGTGGTGCGCGCGATCTTGAGCTGCCGCATCTCCGCGCGGGCGCGGGACATGTCGAACCCGATTCCGACGGCCGCGCCTGCGACCGCCGCGCCCTTCAAAAACGTCCGCCGTCTCATCGTGCCTCCACGCCGTTTGGGCCGACCCGACGCCCTGCCCCTCTTCACGATCCGTGCCGGCTCGGGATCGGCCTGAACCGGAGCGTTCGGTGGCCGAATCCGGCGCGAACGCTGCGCAGTTCTCCGACACGCCTGTCGATGAACGATCAGAGGATCCGCTACTGCGAGGAGGGCTGGGGCCGCGGCGGCTTCGGGCCGAAGGCGCGCGCAGTGTCGCGGAAGGGCCGATTCGTCCTGGCCAGCGCGCGCTGGCGCGCGAGCTCCTTCTCTCCCTGCGCCTGGTAGGCATCGCTGGTGAGCGACGCCATGAACGCGACCAGATCGTCGAGCTCGCTCTCCTTTAGTCCGAGCGGCTGGATGTCCGGATCGAGCCAGGGATCTCGCAGGCCGGCTCCCTTGTTGTAGTGGTCGAGGACGTCCCAGAGCGTCTCGTGGGATCCGTCGTGGAAGTACGGCGCGGTGACCAGGACGTTGCGCAGGCCCGGCGTCTTGAACGACGCGATGTCGGGCTCCTTCCTGGTGACGAGAAAGCGGCCCAGCGCGCTCATGTCGGACTGAATCGCGGCCCGATCGACCTCGGCCGCGTTGCCGGAATCGACCTGTTTCTCCGCCTGGCGCGCGAGCGTGGCCACGTGATGCCGGACGATGAGGACGCCGATGTTGTGGAAGTCGTCGTCCTTGAAGTTGGTCAGATCGGGCGTCTCGTCCGCGAGCGCGTGGCACTTGTTGCAGCGCGCCCGGTCGTTGAAGAGCACCCACCCGCGCTTGGCGGATCGGTCGATCGCCTTCTCGTCGCCGGCGAGAAAGCGGTCGAAGGGCGAATCGAACGAGGTCAATGCGCGTTCGTACGACGCGATCGCGCGCAACAGATCCTGGCCGTTCGGCGGCCGGCCGAAAACTTTCTGGAAGGCCCGCTGGTACTCGGGATAGGCGGCGAGCGACCTGACGGCGGCCTCGAGGTCCGGCTGCCCCATCTCCACGGGATTCACGATCGGGAACGCCGCCTGGTCCTCGAGGGTCTGCGCCCGGCCGTCCCAGAACTGCGTCTTGTTGTAGAGCGCGTTCAGCACCGTCGGCGCGTTGCGCTGGCCGCTGCGGCCCTGCACCCCGATGGACGTCGGCCGCCCGTCGGTGAAGGCGCGCTGGGGATCGTGGCAGGTGGCGCAGCCGACGGTTCCGTCGACCGACAGCCTGCCGTCGAAGAAAAGCTTCTGGCCGAGCGCGATCTTTTCCGGCGTCTGCGGATTGTCGGGCGGAATCGCTGCCAGCGTCTGGTCGACGGGCAGTCCCACTTGCGCGCTGGATCGCGGCTCGGCGAGCGGGCCGGGCCTGGGAAGGGGCGGCGGACGGGCCTGTTGCGCCGGCGGCGACGTGTCGGCCGAGGTGTCGTCTGCCACCGCGATCAAGCCGACCATCACGACGCAGGCGCGAAGGGCGGAGAGCATGTGCCCGCCTTCCTTCACGGATCGTGCCGGCGCTTCTGCCCTTGGCGCTTTCGGGAGCGCACGGAGCTGTCGAACAGTCGCACAGCAGTGCGCAGCCGTTCGACACACCGTGCCGTCGGTCGGGCGCGGAGAGACGCGTGGGGCAGAAGAGCAGGTTGGCGCGCCGGCTGCATTGGCAGCGCAAACACAAAGGAGAAACACAATGTTCACGAAACACAGCATCTCGATCGTCGCCGCACTCGCGCTCTCGGCCGCCGCAGGCGGCGTCGCGCGCGCGGACCAAAGCCAGAACAGCTCCGTCGAAGCCAGCGCGCCGTCAAAATCGCCGACGAACGAGCAGATCGACGCTGCGGAGACGGGGAGCCCGGCGAGCACGGATTACCCGAAACGGGAGATCAGCAAACACGGGGCGACGAACGACGAGGTCGATGCCGCCGAGCAGGGAGTCCCGGCGAGCACGGATTACGAGAACCGGAAGGTCCCCAGCGGCGGCAACTCGAACGCGGAGTGGCGGGCGCTGGATAAGGGGGTACCGGCCAGCACCGAGGGAGACGTGATCGAGGACCAGGCCGAGCAAGGATCTGGGAAGTAGCAAGGGCGGCAGCCGAGGCCAGCCTTAGGACGCCGCGTGAGCAAACCTTCGGAGACCCCGGCTGAAGCAGGCTGAAGCCGGGGTCTAATAAAACAAAGCCTCCTGCGGAGGCTGGAGCATCGAAGCCTCCGAAGGGAGGCTTTTCTTTTCTAGCCCCGGGCTTCGCAGTCGTGGTCGTGGTCGGCGGTCGCGGTCGGCGGTCGCGGTCGCGGCCGCCCAATCGCCCGCCCCTATCGCCTATAGGTAAACCGTCCACTGCACGAGCAGCGACGTGAACGCAGGGTTCGCCAACGAGTTGGTGAACACCCGCCGCGGTCCCCCCGAGGCGAACGGATCGAGCGAGGTCGGCGTGTAACCCGCCGCCGAGGTGGTGATGCTCGACGGCCCATACGCCGACTGCCCGTGGTTGTTTCCGAGCTCGATGTTGAGATGGTTCAGGTTCTTGTTGAAGAACAGGTTCAGGCCGAC
>WNFI01684245.1_pt1 | contig 16226 bp, 17 predicted proteins | sample 5400471 | NCBI WGS metagenome assembly WNFI01 (sample SAMN13153348, study PRJNA577476) | soil metagenome | isolation source: 100 cm saprolite on Douglas fir-dominated hillslope | place: USA:California | collected 2013-09-17 | reverse complement strand
CTTGCCGGGCAGCGGCTTGAAGTCGGCGAGCTGCTTGCGCAGGTACTCGGGGAACTGGCCGGCGATCTTGGGGTTGGCAGGAGCGGTGCTGTTGCCGTCACCCGCATGACAGGCGGCGCAGACCTGCGTCGCGATGCTTTGCGCCTTGGCAAGATCCGGCTTCTGCGCCAGGGCCTGTCCGGCGCACAACAGAAGCACGCCGGCGGCGAGCGCCCGGGCGCGAATCATTTGTGATTTCCCCTAAAGAAAGGCGGGATTTTATTAGAATTCGCCCTTCCACGGGCAGACATGCACGCTTTCTCCCAAGCCCAGTTCCTGCGTGCCGTCGGCCGGCCGGCCGACCTGCTGCCTCCGGGTCCTCCCGAAATTGCGTTCGCGGGGCGCTCGAACGTGGGCAAGTCGAGCGCCATCAATGCGCTCGCCGGGCGCCGCGGCCTGGCGAGGACCAGCAAGACCCCGGGACGCACCCAGACCATCAATTTCTACGAGCTCGGCGACGGAGCGCGGCTGGCGGATCTTCCCGGCTACGGCTACGCGCGGGTTTCGCAGGCGCTGCGCGCGCATTGGGCGCAGCTGGTCGGGCTCTACCTGAAGGATCGGCCGTCGCTTGCGGCGGTGGTCGTGGTGATGGACGCCAGGCATCCGCTCACGCCGCTCGACCGGCAGCTGCTCGCCTGGCTGGATGGCTTCCGGATCCTCGCGCTTCTCTCCAAGGCCGACAAGCTGACGCGCGCGGAGCAGGCCGCAACCGCGAGGAAAGTAGGATCGGCGGTGAAAGCCGAGGTCCGGCTTTTCTCGAGCATCACGCGACAGGGCGTCGACGAATGCCGCGAGTTGCTCGAGGGATGGCTGCGGGCTGCCGCGACCTAGCTACGAAAGAGCCGGCCGCCGGGTTTTCACCCGGCGGCCAGCGCAAATAAAAAACCCCCGGTAAAGGGGATGTAAACCGGGGGCAAAACGCCTTAATTTGGATTAAGGCACCCGCTCAGGGAGGAGAAGCGGGAGACGATAAACATCGTCTAAAGGTAAGATTGCGCTCCCGGGGGAAAAGTTCCATGCCGGGAATCCACCAAAAAAATCAGCGCGATGAAGATCTACGGCAGCTTCCCGGCGGTGCGCATGCGGCGTATGCGGCGCGCGGATTTCTCGCGCCGGCTGATGCGCGAGAATGTCCTTACACCGAATGATCTTATTTACCCGGTGTTCGTACTCGATGGCAAAGCCCGCACGGAGATTGTGGTTTCCATGCCGGGCGTAGAGCGGATGACGCTGGACAAGCTGCTGCCTGTGGCCGAGCAGTGCCTGAAGCTGCGAATTCCCGCGCTCGCTCTCTTTCCCGTCATCGAGCCACGGCTCAAAACCGCCGATGGACGCGAGGCCTTCAATCCGAAAGGGCTGGTGCCGCGCGCCGTCGGCGCGCTGAAAAAGCGCTTCCCGGAGCTCGGCATCATGACCGACGTCGCGCTCGATCCATACACTTCGCACGGCCAGGACGGAGTGATCGACAAAACGGGCTACATCGTCAACGACGTCACGCTCGAAGCGCTCGTCAGGCAGGCGCTGGCGCAGGCTGAGGCCGGCGTCGATATCGTGGCGCCTTCCGACATGATGGACGGCCGCATCGGGCGGATCCGCGCCGCCCTCGAAAAGGCGGGGCACATCCATACCAGGATCATGGCCTACTCCGCGAAGTATGCTTCCGGCTTCTACGGCCCGTTCCGCGACGCGGTCGGCTCGGCGAAGAATCTCGGCAAGGGCGACAAGAAAACCTACCAGATGGATCCAGCGAATTCCGACGAGGCGTTATGGGAAGTCGGGCTCGATCTCGCAGAAGGCGCCGACATGGTGATGGTGAAACCGGGCCTGCCTTATCTCGACGTGCTGCGGCGAGTGAAGGACGAATTCAAGGCGCCGACCTACGTCTACCAGGTGTCGGGCGAATACTCGATGCTGCGTGCCGCGATCGCGAACGGCTGGCTGCCGGAATCCTGTGTCATGGAATCGCTCGTCGCCTTCAAGCGCGCCGGCGCGGACGGCATCCTGACCTACTTCGCGATGGACGCCGCTAAGGCGCTGTCGCGAGGGAAAGGGTCTTGAGGAAACGCTCGGCGTTCTGGTAACCGATCACCCGCAGGCCCTTTATCTCGCGGCCCTGCGCGTCGAAGAAGATGATCCCGGGAGGACCGAACAGCGAGTAACGCTTGAGCAGCGCTCGATGCTCCTCGTTATTTGCCGTGACGTCGACCTGCAGGAGCAGCATGCCATCGAGCCGCTTGCGCACCGCGGCATCGGAGAAGGTGAATTTCTCCATCTCCTTGCACGAGACGCACCAATCGGCGTAGAAGTCGAGCAATGCCGGCTTGCCGGGCGCGCGCAGCTTTTCATCCAGCTCGGCGACCGAATTGACGCGCACGAAGCCCGCCGGCGCGCCGCCCGGCGCGAGCACCGGCCAGGCAATCCACACGGCCAGCGCGAGCATCAGAACGCCGAAGAACTGCTTCACACGATTCATCCATGGGCCGGCTTTGGGAAGCAGGGCGCCTTCTGAAACTCCAATCGCAAGCAGGGGTATTCCCATGCCGATTGCCATAGTGAACAGAGCAGCGCCGCCGAGCACGACGTCGCCGCTGCGCGAAATCTCCAGCAAGGCAGCCGCCAGCGGCGCAGACACGCATGGACTGACAATTACAGCCGACATCACGCCCATCGCCGCTACCGATGCAAGCTGGCCGCCCGTAAGCCTGCGCTGTACCGCATCAAGCCGCTGATGGACGAATCCCGGGAGGCGCAGGTCGTACAGGCCGAACATCGACAAGGCAAGCACGACAAACAGCAGAGCGAAACCGAACCCTCACCGGCAATGATCCCGGAAAGAATCGGAATCATCGGCAGCATGCAGGGCGTGAACGCGAGCAGCAGCCCGAATCCCAGAAAGCTCGCAAGCACGAGCGTCAGGCTTCCCTGGAACAGACGCGAGATGTCGACGTCGCTTGCAAACAGGGAGAAGCCCGGCCCGCCGTCCGCCCCGGGAGTCGCCGCGAGCCCGACGGGACCAGCGCCAGCCGAAGCGAGCACGATGCGCGCCTTGGATTCCATCGGGATGTAGCACACGCCGACATCGGCGCAGCCCTGCGAGGTAACCTTGAGCTCGAAGGCGGCGTCCGCTTGCACGGGAATCCGCACCCGCACTTCCTTGCGGTAGGTTTCGACCTCGCCGAAGAATTCGTCCTTGTGCTTCTCGCCGCGCGGGAATTGCGCTGTGCCGAGGCGCGTGCCGGGCCCTTCCGCCGCAAAACGAAAGCGTTCGCGGTACATGTAGTAGCCGTCGGCGATCGTGAAGCGCACCTCGATGGAGCCCGCGTCCAGCGCGCGTGCCGAGAAGGCGAACGCCTTCTCGGGCTCGAGCAGGTTGTCGGTCGAACCGCCGAGCTTCAGCTGCCCGAACGCGGGGGCGCTGAGAAGAGACGCCAGGATCAGCAGCAGAAGCTTTTTCACGTCTTGGTTTCCGCGGACACCCATTCGAGATACTCAGGCAGGCCGTGCTCGATTGGGACCGCGATGATCTCCGGAAGTTCGTACGGGTGCCCGGCGCGGATCGCCCGCTGGAGCGCCGCGTAGCGCTCCGCCGTGGTCTTGATCAGCAGCGGGTGCTCCTCGTCGTGCTGCAGCGCGCCTTTCCAGCGGTACACCGAGCGACAGGGGGCGAGGATATTGACGCATGCCGCGAGTTTTTCTTCGATCAGGACGTCGGCAAGACGCTCAGCCGCCGCGCGGTTCGGGAGATTGGTCAGGACCAGTACCGCGCTCATGAAGAATATTGCAGCGGCCTAGTAAAATCCGGCGCTTCTCGGGTCATCCGGGTATTTTAGCGACATGCACAGAGTCACCCTGCAGCCGAGCGGCTTGCAGTTCGATGTCGAGGAAGGCGAATCGGTTCTGACCGCGGCGCTGCGCCAGGGATATGTGCTGCCCTACGGCTGCAAGAACGGCGCGTGCGGCAGCTGCAAAGGCAAGCTGCTGGAGGGCGCGCTGGACTACGGCGTCTACCAGAAGAAGGCGCTGCCGGACGAGGAAAAGGCGCAAGGCAAGGCGCTCTTCTGCCAGGCCAAGCCCCTCACCGACGTGGTAATCCAGGCGCGCGCCATCGGCGCTGCGAAAGACATTCAGATCAAGACGCTGCCTTGCCGGGTGCAGAAGCTCGAGCGGCTGGCCGACGACGTAATGGCGATCTTCCTGAAGCTGCCGGCAAACGAGCGGCTGCATTTCCTTGCCGGGCAATTCATCGAGTTCCTGCTGAAAGGCGGTGCGCGGCGCAGCTTCTCCATGGCCAATTCGCCGCAAGAGGACGAGTTGCTCCAGCTGCACGTGCGGCACGTGGCGGGCGGCCAGTTCACCGACCACGTATTCGGCAAGATGAAGGAGCGCGACATCCTGCGCTTCGAAGGGCCGCTCGGCACGTTCTTCCTGCGCGAGGAATCTGACAAGCCGATGGTGCTGGTCGCCTCCGGAACCGGCTTTGCACCGATCAAGTCTCTCGTCGAGAACGCGTTTCACAAGGGCGTAACCCGCCCGATGGTGCTCTACTGGGGCGGTCGCCGGCCGAAGGACCTCTACATGAACGATCTGCCGCTGAACTGGGCTGCCGAGCACGCGCAGCAGTTCAGGTATGTCCCGGTAATTTCGGACGGGCTGCCCGAGGACGCCTGGACGGGCCGTACCGGATTCGTGCACCGCGCGGTCATGCAGGATTTTCCGGATCTCTCGGCGCACCAGGTGTACGCCTGCGGCGTTCCGATCATGGTGGACAGCGCGAGGCGCGACTTCACGCAGCAGTGCGGGCTGCCCGAGGATGAGTTCTACGCCGACAGCTTTACCACCCAGGCCGATATGGCGCAGCCGGCTCAGCCTGCGGTCGTGGCTCCCAGGTAAGTCGTTACAGGTTTCCTACATCCACACCGCAGCTAATCCGCTCTTCCCCGTCACGGACGTTCCCTGCGATGCCGTCGCCATTCCCACGGCGCCACGGGATGCGCATCGGACCAAAGCCCGCGGTGATCGATCCGAGCCTGCGCCTCGAGGGTCCGCGACGTGGGGTTTTTCTTCGCCAGCGCACCCATGTCTGGTCTCCTACGTTCATGAATATTGTGCGTCCCCTTGTCGCCAAGCAGCTCTCGGCGCCACCCGCGGTGTACCCGCCTGGTGGTGGGCTCATAGGCCTTCAGGCTTATGCAAAGCCCTGATCCACGTCAGAAAGTTGGCTGGAACATTGCAAGAATATTTCGACATGCTTGTGCCTTCATTGACAGCTGCGGCCACCCCGGACAACAATCGGCGTACTGAGCCGCCGACTTTTATGTGCGGCACCGCCGAGCTCGCTGTTACGGGGAAGTCCCGAGCTTGCGGAGTAGATCCTTACCAGCGCTTTTCTTCTTCGACGACCATACGCCGGCGTGGCCTCTAAGCCTTCTCCTATTGCATCGAGTGCACGCACTGATAGCGGCCTCCCTGACTTCGTACAGCCACCCGTCGATGAAGTAGCGCTGTCGCTCCAGTTTCCTCCGATCCCGGGTTTCAACGTGGCGCACTTCGGCCTCTTGTGGGATCGCATCCGGCGCGACTACCCGCGCTTTGAGATTCAGCAGCCGATCACAAATGTTACTGAGCAGTTCGGCCCGGGGACACCGCCGGTTCGGCAGCTCGCTTTTGCATTTCTCGAGCTGCCCGACATTCGATCCTGGTATCTCGATGAGAGCAGGAACCGGCTCATCCAGGTGCAGCGCGATCGCTTCGTCCACAACTGGCGCAAGATCACGGGTACTGAAGAGTACCCGCGGTACCCTGAACTGCGGGAGCGCCTTGCTCGAGAGTGGGGCCGCTTCTGCGACTTCCTTCGAGCGGAGAAGCTCGACGTCCCTCAGATCAACCAGTGCGAAGTGGTGTACGTCAACCACATCGAGTACGGCAAAGGATGGAATGGCTACGGCGAACTTGATCGCGTCGTCGCCGCGTTGGCCACTCCAAAGGCGAAGAATAGATTCTTGCCGGTGCCAGAGCGCACCATCATGAATGTGACGTATCCCATCGAGGGAAACCTTGGTCGCTTGTACGTCAGCTTCAATCCTGTCGTTCGGACCCGAGATGGTAAAGAAGTGTTACAGATGACCCTCACCGCGCGAGGGGCTCCGAAGTCTTCCAGTGATGACGACGTGCTCGCCTGGCTCGACATCGGTAGAAAGTGGGTGGTTCGCGGTTTCGCGGACTTCACAACGGATACAATGCACAAGGTCTGGGGGAAGCGATGAGCACACCTGCCACGAACAAGGTTAGTCCGACGCCCCACTCGCATGTCAGGACGTATGGCGGCGTTACGGTCAACGGTGATATCCCGCTCGGCACTATCGAGCCGTGGCGCACCGCCGCCATTCAAAGGGTCATCGTATTCGGCGGCCTCGCAGCGAACTGGGACGGACGCGGCAGCAATGCGCCGACTTGGGGTGTGCGGCAAACGGCGATCGACTTCCTCATGCATGTGCCGAGCATCGGGGCGCCGCGTATGGTGCCCACGTCCGGAGGCGGCTACCACTTCGAGTGGTCGATCGGCGACCGCGAACTCGAGGTGTCAATTGATGGAGACGGCACGTTTGAGGCGTTGCGGGTGCAAAACGGCGTACCTATCGAGGACGAGCCGGCATCAGCGCTCCCAGCATTATTCGGCTGGCTCCTTTCTAGGTAGCCCTTCTCGTCGTCGCGCGGCATGGCGGATCTTCGGCCTGCCGACGATGTATCGATTCTCGACGGCGATCGCGTCTTCATACGGTTCTTCGCTTCACCAGACTCGGCCAAGCCCGTCGCTCCTCCCCAAGCGGGCGTCTACCGGCCGAACTCAGGCGCTCTGCTTCCACGGCGAAAGGACGAGGCCATCTCAGCCGACTTGGCGTCATTGTGCTCAGCGCACGAGACCCGCGACCGCGGAGGCCTCGCAAGCCTGTTCAATGTCGCCGTGATAGAAGTTGCAACTATTCGCCAGCTCGGGTTACGTGTGAGGCGCGACCCGATTGCGGATGGTGAGCAGGATGGCCCAAATCCCGCGCATGTGCAGATTCTCGGTTCGCGACCTAATGCGGTCGGCGATCTAACAGGCGGGCTCAAGCGGCCCGAGGCCGAAAAGCTTGCTATCGCCGCCCGGCTCGCCCTTCCCCCGCATCACCCAGTTCCAGACGGCACCTGATGCCAGGCCCTTCGTTACTCCGTCACGTCGCAGCCTCGCCTAGGTAGGCCTTCTTCACCTTTGGGTCACGCAGGAGTGTCTTCGCGTCGCCCGACAGCGTGATCGCGCCCGATTCCATGACGTAGCCGCGGCCCGCCAGCTCGAGAGCGAGGCGCGCGTTCTGCTCGATCAGCAGGATGGTCACGCCGCGGCGCGCGATGTCGCGCACGATGTCGAATATCTTGGCGACCATGAGCGGCGCAAGACCCATCGAGGGCTCGTCGAGCAGCAGGAGCCGCGGCTCGCTCATCAGCGCGCGAGCGATGGCGAGCATTTGCTGCTCGCCGCCCGAGAGGGTGCCTGCGACCTGCTGGCGGCGCTCCTTCAGCCGCGGAAAGCTCGCGTACTGCGCTTCGATGTCCGTTTGGATACCGCGGCCGCCGCGAGCATAGGCGCCCATCGTCAGATTCTCCTCGACGGTCAGCTGCAGGAAAATGCCGCGGCCCTCGGGCACCATGACCAGGCCCCGGCGCGGCAACTCGTGAATCGGCAAAGCAGCGATGTCCTCGCCAGAGTATCGGATCGCTTGCGGGTGAGAGGGAATCAGGCGGCAGATCGCCTTCAGCGTCGAGGTCTTCCCGGCGCCGTTGGCGCCGATCAGGCAGACCAGCTCGCCTTCTGCCACCTCGAGATCGATGCCTTTCACGGCCCGGATCCCGCCGTAGCGCACCTCGAGGCCCTTCACCTCAAGCAGCATGGGGCGCTCCCAAATAGGCCTCGATGACTTTCGGGTCGCGCTGCACCTCCGCGGGCCGGCCTTCGGCGATTTTCTGTCCGTAATCGAGCACCAGCACCCGGTCGCACACGTTCATCACCAGCCGGACATCGTGCTCGATCAGCAGCACGGTGATGCCGCTCGCGCGGATCGCCTCGATCAGCTTCCGCAGCCCAAGCGACTCAGGGGCGTTCATGCCGGCAGCGGGCTCGTCGAGCGCCAGCAGCTTCGGCTCCGTGGCGAGCGCGCGCGCGACCTCCAGGCGCCGCTGGTCGCCGTACGGCAGGCTGCCGGCCGGATCGTTGGCGCGGGGTCGGATGCCGACGTAGTCGAGAAGCTCCAGTGCGCGTTTTTCTATCTCGTTTTCTTCTTTGAGAGTCTTTTTGTTCTTGAGAATTGCCCCGATCACTCCTGCACGCGTGCGCGCGTGGCGCCCGATCATCACGTTCTCGAGCGCCGAGAGATTGGCGAACAGGCGGATGTTCTGGAAGGTGCGCGCGATGCCCGCGATCGCGACCCGATCGGGCGCGAACCCGGTGATGCTTCGTCCATCGAGAAGAAACAGCCCTTGATCCGGCGGATAAATGCCGGTGAGCAGGTTGAACAGCGTGGTCTTGCCCGCGCCGTTCGGGCCGATCAGCCCGAAGATCTCGCTGCGCGCGATCGAGAACGAAACGTCCTGCAGCGCATGGACGCCGCCGAAACGCTTCGAAACGTCCTTGATCTCCAGCAGGGCGTTCATGCGGCAGGCACCGAGAGCTCGCGCTTTCTTACCGCCGAGGGCAGCAGCCCGGCGGGACGGAACAGCATGATCAGCACCAGCGCGAGGCCGAAGATCAGCATCCGGATCACCTCGGGATCTATGAGCTGGCGGCCAAAGAGGGCATCCTGCAGCGGCGCGACCGTCCAGCGCAGGATCTCCGGCACGAACGACAGCAGCAGCGCCCCCAGGATCACGCCCCAGATGTTCCCCATGCCGCCGAGCACCACCATCGAGACCACCATGATCGATTCGACCAGCACGAAGCTCTCCGGCGAGATGAAGCCCTGGATCGCGGAGAACATGCCGCCCGCCAGGCCGCCGAAGCTTGCGCCCATGGCGAAGGCGAGGAGCTTGAGGTTGCGCGTATTGATGCCCATGGCGCGCGCCGCGATCTCGTCCTCGCGGATCGCTTCCCAGGCGCGGCCGACGCGGGAGTTCTGCAACCGGATATTGACGACGATCACTACCACGACGACAGCGAGCAGAAAGTAGTAATACTTGATCGGGCCGCTGAAATCGAGGCCAAGGAAGCTCTGGCGGCTCGAGAAGTCGAGCTCGCCGAGCGAGAACGGATCGATGCGCGCGACTCCCTGCGGCCCGTTGGTGATGTTCACCGGCCGCGACAGATTGTTGAGGATGATGCGAACGATCTCGCCGAAACCTAGCGTGACGATGGCAAGATAGTCGCCGCGCAGCTTGAGCGTCGGCGCGCCGAGCAGGACGCCGAAGAACGCGGCGAACGCGGCCCCTATCGGCAGGATTATCCAGAACGGCAGGTGCAGATTGAAATGCGGGCTCGCGAGCAGCGCATAGACATAGGCGCCCACCGCGTAGAACGCGATGTAACCCAGATCGAGCAAGCCAGCGAAGCCCACAACGATGTTCAGGCCCAGCGCGAGCAGCACATAGAGAATCGCGAAATTGGCGATCCGAACCCAAGCCGTGCCGGCATAGGCGAGAGCGAACGGCAGGCCGAGCAGCGCTATTGCGACCAGAACAATTCCGACCCAGACGCGATTGGGGGTCTTCACGCCCGATCCCCCACCCGCTCGCCGAGGAGGCCAGAAGGGCGAAGCACCAGCACCAGGATCAGCACCAGGAAGGAGAAGACGTCCTGGTAATTCGAGCCCGCCAGGATGAAGTGGCCGCCGTCGGCGCAGCGCTCGCCGAGCGCGCCGGCGAGCAAGTCGTAGGCGCACAGGTCGGTGACGTCGCCTATGTAGCCGGCGCCGAGCGCCTCGACGATGCCGAGCAGCACGCCACCCAGCATTGCGCCGGGAATGTTGCCGATGCCGCCGAGCACGGCAGCCGAGAACGCCTTCAGTCCAAGGATGGAGCCCATGGTGTATTGCGCCACGCCGTAGTACGTGCCGTGGAGCACGCCCGCCACCGCGCCCAGCGCGGCGCCAATCAGGAAGGTGGAGGCGATGACCTTGTTGATGTCTACGCCCATCAGGCCTGCGACCTGTGGGTTCTGCGCGGTGGCGCGCATCGCGGTGCCGAGGCGCGTGCGGTAAACGAGCAGCGCCAATCCAGCCATCATTGCGACGCAAGTCGCAATGATGGCGACTTGCACGTCGGAGATCGACGCGCCGCCGAAGGAATAGGTCGTGGTGCGGATGATCTGCGGAAAAGCGAGCACGTTGCGGCTCCACACCAGCATGGCGAGGTGCTGCAGGAGGATCGAGACGCCGATCGCGGTGATGAGCGGCGCCAGGCGCGGCGCCCGCCTAAGCGGCCGGTAGGCGAGCCGCTCCATCGTGTAGCCAACCAGCATGCACACCGGTATCGCTTCCTGCGGTGACCCCGTTCACCAGCTGCTGCAGGAAGGTGTCCATGCGGGGCTAGAGCCTAGCAGAAACAAAAACGGCACCCGCAGGTGCCGTTTTATCTCCTGAAGAGACCGGATCTACTTCTTGGGTTCGGCCGCAGGTGCCGCTGCGCCTTTCACGAAATCGTCGTAGGCGATCGTCTTGCCGCCCTTGATGACCGCGATCGGGGTGATTTTGCCGCCCTTCATGGTGAAGATCGTCATCTCGGCATCCTGCCGGTCGCCCTTGGCGTCGAAGGCGATCTTGCCGGTGGCGCCGTCATAGCTGATCTTCGCGAGCTCCGGGAGATACTTCGCCGGATCCGGCGAGTTTGCTTTTTGCATCGCTGCGATCAGCAGATTCGCTGCGTCGTACGTGAACGGCGCATAGAGGATCGGATCGACATTGAACTTTTTCTTGTAGGCGTCGAGAAACTTCTTGTCGGCGGCCTGCGCCGGAATGCCGGCCTGCGAGCACAGCAGCCCTTCGGCTGCGGGCCCCGCGAGCTTGCTCATTTCGTCGGTGCAGGCGCCGTCGCCGAATGAGAACACCGCCTTGATGCCGAGCTCGCGACCCTGCTTGACGAGCGGCCCGCCGGTGGCGTCCATGCCGCCGTAGAACACGGCGTCCGGTTTGCGCCCGCGCAGCTTCGTAAGCACGGCTTTCCAGTCGGTCGTCTTGTCGGTGCCCTTCTCGCGCGGCAAAACTTTGATATTGGCCGCCTTCAGCGTCTTCTCCACCTCGTTGGCGATGCCCTCGCCGTACGCCGTGGCATCGTCGATGATGGCGACCAGTTTCGGTTTGTTGTTGCTGGCGAGATAGCTTGCGATCGCGGGGCCTTGCTGGTCATCGCGGCCGACGACGCGGAACTGGGTCTTGAATCCCTGCTCGGTGAGCTTGGGATTGGTCGCAGACCCTGAAATTACGGGAATCCCTGCCTGGCTGTAGATCGTCGAGGCGGGAATCGAGGTTCCGGAATTGAGGTGACCGACCACGCCCGCGACCTTGGCATCCACCAGCTTCTGCGCCACGGTCGTGCCGACTTTCGGGTCTGCCTGGTCGTCCTCGGGGACGAGCGTGAACTTTGCGTCCTTGCCGTCGATCTTGATCTTGCCTTCGTTCGCCTGCTCCACGGCGAGGCGGGCGCCGTTCTCGTTATCCTTGCCCAGATGCGCGATCTGTCCGGTGAGCGGGCCGACGTGGCCGATCTTGATCTCGACCGCCGGCGGCGGCGCCTCGGTCTTCGCTTCGGGTTTCGGAGCAGGCTTCTGCTCGCCGCAGCCAATCAGGGCGATCGCCGCTGCAAGCGCCAATACAGTCTTGGAGTTCTTCATGGGGGTCTCTCTGGGGGAAAGGGGTGTTGACCGGGGCGCTATGATACCGCGGTGCCCGTAAAGCGATCACCCCGGCCTCGAGGGCCAGGGCGATTTCGAATTCCGCTCGGTTTAAGGACGCCGGCCGGCGGCTACTTCTGCGACAGGACCCACTTCACCAGCGCCTTGATGTCCGCGTCGGGCACCGTGGCGTTCGGCGGCATCGGTATCTGCCCCCATGTCCCTACGCCGCCTTTCTTGACCTTCTCGAAGAGCTTGGCTTCCGCGGTCTTGTCGCCGCGGTATTTCACCGCCACTTCCTTGTAGGACGGGCCGACGACCTTCTTGTCTAGGCTGTGGCAGGCGAGGCAGTTGTGCTTTTTGGCGAGCTCCTCGCTTGCCGCCGCGGGAAATGAAGTCGACACGGCCACGGCGGCGGCCGCCAGAATCGGTGCAAATTGCTTCATACGTTCTCCTTTAGGGCTTTCTTCAAGTTTACAAGATCACTGATGGGTGGCAGACAGGTAACGCCCCGGCATAGCCAGCCGTTGACCGGCTCGGGGCACAGCGGCTTGTCGAGCGGCGCCGGCAATCCGCGAGTGCCGTCAGGAATCGCGAGGGTAGATGTGTCTGGCAGGTATTCGCGCGCCAGCGCCGAACGCCACTCGGCGAGCGGCCCCGCCTTGCCGCGCAGCACCAGCACCTTCGCCGGCTCGAGAAACTCCTCCAGCGCGATCGCCATCGAGCCGAAGCCTGCGGGGTAATCGCGCATCGCCGGATAAAAAAGCTCCAGCGCGCGCCCTGCCGCCTGCGCGTAGCGCTGCTCGCCGGTCAGCGCCGCAAGCCGTCCCAGCGCCCAGGCTGCCACTGCGTTGCCCGAAGGCGTCGCATTGTCGTGGCCCGGTTTCGGACGGTGGATCAGCTGCTCGTGGTCGCGCGCCGTAAAGAAGAAACCGCCCGCCTGGGCGTCCTCGAACTGATCGAGCAGTACGCCGGCCAGCTCCTTGGAGAGATCGAGGTCGCCGGACTCGAACTCGGCTTGCATGAGCTCCAGCAGCGCCGCGATCAGGAAAGCATAGTCGTCCAGATAGGCATTGAGATGGGCGCGGCCATCCTTGTAGGTGGCGAAGAGGCGCCCCCCGCGCCACATCTTCACACGGATGAAGTCGAGCGCGCGGCGCGCCGATGCGATCCACTCGGGGCGGCCGAACACACGCCCGGCGCGCGCCATGCCGCGGATCGCGAGCGCGTTCCACGACACCAGCGCCTTCTCATCGCGCCCGGGCCGAATCCGTTTTTCCCGGGCATCGAAGAGCTTTCGTTTTGCTTCTTCAAGCAGGTTTTCACGACCTGATTCGAGAGGACGGGAAACATGTAGATGCCAATGCTTGTTCTCGAAATTCGGCGGGCGATCCAGGCCGTAATGAGAAGAGAGCGCCAGGTACTCCTCATGCGACAGAACCGACTGTGCTTCTTCGCGGCTCCAGACGTAGAACTTGCCCTCTTCGTGCTCGCTGTCCGCGTCGAGCGAGGAGTAGTAGCCGCCCTCGGGGGACTGCATCTCGCGGATGATCCAGCCGGCGGTCTCCCCCGCGCAGCGCGCGTACAGCGCATCGCCGGTGACTAGCCACGCGTCGGCCAGCAGAGCGAGCAGCGGACCGTTGTCGTAGAGCATCTTCTCGAAGTGCGGAATCATCCATTCCGCGTCGACGCTGTAGCGGCAAAAACCGCCGCCGAGCTGGTCGTAGATGCCGCCCTCGCACATGCGCTTCAAGGTGGTGTGCGCCATCCCGGTTGCGCCTCTGCGCAGGCACAGCTCGAGGTCGGTGGGATGAGGAAACTTCGGCGCCCCTCCGAAGCCGCCGAGGCGCGCATCGAAGCTGGCCCGCAGCGTCTCGAGCATTGCGTCCACCGGCTGCGCCGAGAGTTCCGAGCGGTGCGCGCCGCTGCGCGGCACGGTGCGCAAGAACGCCTTCAGCACTTCCTCGTTCTGGGTGGCGATGTCGATGCGCTTTTCGCCCCAGATGGCGGCGATGCGCTCGCACAGCTGCGGAAATCCCGGCAAGCCGTAGCGTGTGTCCTTGGGGAAGTAGGTGCCGCCGAAGAACGGCGTGCCGTCCGGCGACAGGAACATGGTGAGCGGCCAGCCGCCGGTGCGCTGCGAGAGCATCTGGTGGGCGGTCTGGTAGATCTGGTCGAGGTCGGGCCTCTCCTCGCGGTCCACCTTGACGTTGACGAACAGGCGGTTCATCACTGCCGCGACTTGCGGATCCTCGAAGCTCTCGTGCGCCATCACATGGCACCAGTGGCAGGCCGAGTAGCCCACCGACAGCAGGATCGGCTTGTCCTCGCGGNNNGCAGGCCGAGTAGCCCACCGACAGCAGGATCGGCTTGTCCTCGCGGCGCGCGCGCTCGAGCGCCTCGGGCCCCCACGGATACCAGTCGACCGGGTTGCCGGCATGCTGCTGCAGGTACGGCGAGGTTTCCTTCGCCAAACGGTTCGTCACGCGGGCATTATTGCAGCTTATGGATGCGAAAAACCCCGAGGCGGCGGAGGTCATCCGGTTCTGGTTCGCTAGTGCAGACCGCGACACGCGCTGGTTCGAAAGGAACACTGCTTTCGACGATGAAGTGCGCGCGCGTTTTCTCGCGCTCCACGGCGAGGCCGCGGCGGGAAAACACGTGCGCTGGAGAGACGCGCCGCGCGACTGCCTCGCGCTGATCGTGCTGCTTGATCAGTTCCCGCGCAACATGTTCCGCGGCATGGTGCGCGCTTTCGCCACCGATGCGCCCGCCCTGGAAGCAGCGAAGCACGCGGTCGCGCAAGGCTACGACCGCGCCATGCGGCCGGTCGAGCGCATGTTCGTATATCTGCCTTTCGAGCACGCCGAGTCGCTGGCGGAACAGGATCGGGGCTGCGAACTCAGCCTGCCGCTCGACGCCTTTCCGGAAACCGCCGACGTATACCGTTACGCGACGCTACACCGTGACATCATCCGGCGCTTCGGCCGCTTCCCCCATCGCAACGCCGCGCTCGGGCGCGCCAGCACGCCCGAGGAAATCGAGTTCCTGAAGGGGCCGGGATCGAGCTTCTGAAGAGCTGCTATTCGGCGCCGGCGTCCGTAACAGCGCCGAGCGACGCGGTCGAAACGAGCCTGCGGTATTTCGCCAGCAGGCCGGTGGTGTAGCGCGGCTTAGGGGCCTTCCACTTCCTGCGCCGCGCCGCCAGCTCCTTCGCCGGCACGTTGAGCTGGATCAGCCGCTTACCCGCGTCGATCGTGATCGAATCCTTCTCCTTCACGAGGGCGATCGTGCCACCGACGTAGGCTTCCGGAGCGACGTGGCCCACCACCATTCCCCAGGTGCCGCCCGAGAAGCGACCGTCGGTGAGCAGGCCGACCGAATCGCCCAGCCCCTGACCGATGAGGGCCGAGGTCGGCGCCAGCATCTCCTGCATTCCAGGACCGCCTTTCGGCCCCTCGTAGCGGATGACGATCACATCACCGGGCTTGATGCGCTTGGCGAGTATCGCCTTCATCGCCGCCGGCTCCGAGTCGAATACCCGCGCGGGGCCGGTGATCGACGTGCTCTTCAAACCGGTGATCTTCGCCACGCAGCCCTCAACGGCAAGATTCCCCCTGAGGATGGCGAGGTGGCCCTTCGGGTACAGCGGCCTGTCGAGCGGCCGGATTACGTCCTGCCCGGACCGCGGCAGCGCTGGCACGTCCCTCAGCTCCTCGGCGAGCGTCCTGCCGGTAATGGTGACGCATTCCCCGTGCACGAGGCCGGCATTGAGCAGAATCTTCAGCACCTGCGGCACGCCACCGGCGGCATGGAAATCGGTCGCGACGTACGGGCCCGAGGGCTTGAGATTGCAAAGCACGGGTACTTTCTGCCGTACGCGCTCGAAATCGTCGATCGTCCACTTCACGCCGGCCGCGCGAGCGATCGCGAGATAGTGCAGCACGGCGTTGGTAGAGCCTCCCGTCGCCATGACGAGCGCAATCGCGTTCCAGATCGACTTGCGGGTAATGATGTCCCGGGGCTTGAGATTGTTCTTGACGGCTTCCAGCAGAACGCGGGCGGACGCTGCCGCGGAATCGGCCTTCTCCGGGTCGGGCGAGGCCATCTGGGAAGAGCCGAGCAGGCTCATGCCGAGACCCTCGAACGACGAAGACATGGTGTTGGCGGTGTACTGTCCGCCGCAGGCGCCTACGCTGGGACAGGCATTTCTTTCGATGCCTTCGAAGTCTTCCCGCGACATCTTGCCGGCGCTGAAGGCGCCGACCGCCTCGAATGGGCTCACGATGGTGAGCTTCTGGCCTTTCCAGGTTCCGGGCTTGATGGTGCCGGCGTA
>WNFI01095691.1_pt1 | contig 16226 bp, 15 predicted proteins | sample 5400471 | NCBI WGS metagenome assembly WNFI01 (sample SAMN13153348, study PRJNA577476) | soil metagenome | isolation source: 100 cm saprolite on Douglas fir-dominated hillslope | place: USA:California | collected 2013-09-17 | reverse complement strand
CTATCTGTAATCGCGTCGATGGACACGGTTGCCGATAAAGAGGCTTTCGGCCAGGTCGGCTTGTCTTCAGGAAATCCGCGGACGCACGAGCCCCGCCAGCGCCTTCTCCGCCTCCTCCGGATGGAAGCCGAACGGACCCACCTTGCCCTTGTAGAGAATCTTCCCGCCCTCGCCCAGGATGTAGATGCGCTCAGGCCAGGCCGCGAAGGCCTTCTCCGTCCGGTTGTCCATCAGGTCGATGGCGACCGGCAGGCGGTACTTGAGGCGGTCGACCAGGATCTTCGCGAGCTCCTTGCGCTCCTCGAACCGCTTGGGCTGCTTGAACACGAACTTCTGCTCGCGGTTCGAGTCCGTCTGCCACTCGTCATCGGGATGCGCTTCCGAGATGTAGACGGTGAGGAACCGCGCCTGGTCCTTGTACCGGTCGTAGGTGCGATGAAGATCGACGATCTTCTTGCGGAACGGCGGTCAGGTGCAGCTCCCGAACACCACGAACACGGGCTGCGCGCCGCCCCAGAGCTGCGAGAGCCGGACGGACGAGCCGTCGTACATCGTGAGGTCGAGATCCGGAGCCTGGCCGCCCACCTGGAGCGACCCACGCTCGCGATGGTCGTACTTGCCGTAGTGGACGAACCCGGCCTTTTGGAGCTGGTCGTACGTCAGCCCGCCGGCGGCCACGACGGCCGCGCCAATGGCGACGCCGATCAGGATCTTCCGCGCGCGGCGGCTGAGGGCGATCACGTGCCGTCGAGTCTACACTTGGGGAGCCATGGAACACATCCGCTACTCGGCCGCCTGCTGCCAGACCGACCTTTCGAACCCGATCGACCGCGGACAGATGCGCGCCAACACCGACCGCATGCTGTCCATGATCGACTCCGCGGTGGCGGGCGCGGCGCCGTTCCTCCCCGTCCGGCTGCTCGTGTTCCCGGAGTTCGCGCACGCCGCTCCCGTGTTCGTCACCGTGGCCGAGCTGATCGAGAAGCTGGCCGTGCCCATACCCAACGAGCACACCGATCGCATCGCGGCCCGCGCGCGCAAGGACTCGCTCTACGTCCAGACCGGCTCGATGATCGAGCAGGACCCGAAGTGGCCCGGGGTTGTCTTCAACACGACCTGCCTCGTGGGGCCGGAGGGGATCCTCTACAAGTACCGCAAGGTCAACCCCTGGATCCCCTACGAGGTCCACGCCAGCCCCCACGACCTGCCGGGCTATGACGAGCCGCTGTTCCCGGTGGCGGACACGCCGATCGGCCGTCTCGGCGCCGCGATCTGCTACGACTGGCTGTTCCCGGAGGCGATCCGCCAGCTCGCCGCCAACGGCGCCGAGGTCCTCATCCGCGTCTCCGCCTACATGGACCCGTGGGGCGCCACCGACCCGATGGACTGGTGGACGATCGTGAACCGTTGCCGCGCGCTGGAGAACATGGCCTACGTCGTGGCCGCGAACCAAGGGGCCAGCCTCAAGCGGTATCCGCCTTACTCCTGGCCGGGGGGCAGCCAGGTCGTGGACTTCGACGGCCGCCTGCTCGCCCAGGCCTCTCCTGGCCCCGGTGAGCGCATCGTGGTCGCTCCCATCGACGTCTCCGCGCTCCGCCACGAGCGTGCCACGCGCCAGGGCCACCAGATGCTCGCGCACCTGCGCACGGAGGCCTATCCCGTCTATCGCGAGCCGCGCTACCCGCCCGCGCTCGAGGACGGCGGCGCGCCGGGGACGCTCTCGTACGAGCGCAACGTCACCCTGATCGAAGAGGCGAAGCGGCGCGCCCGGCGGCGCTGAAGCCCCCGCCCGCGGTTGACGTGGGGCCGCGCGGCATGTCATCGTGCGAGACGGTCTGCTGATCATGGACGACGTCCACCTCGACCCCGCGCATCCGTTCGGACGCGAAGAGACCGGGTCCGCCGCCGCACGATGATCGGCCTCGCCGCCTTCCTCCTCCTGCTTGCGCCGCAGGCGACCGCGCCCGCCCCCGGGCCGGGCCCGCAGAGCCCGCTCTTCGGCGGCATCCCGACGGGAACGGCCACGCCGGGCCCGCTCCCCCTCTCGCTGGCGGACGCGATCGACCGCGGGCTGCGGGGCAATCTCGCCCTTATCCTCGCCGAGCAGGGCGTGCGCTCGGCGCGCGGCTCCCGCCTGGAGGCCTTCGGCGACGTGCTGCCGCACCTGAGCGGCCGGCTCTCCGCCGTCCGCCAGAAGCTCAGCCTGGAGGCTTTCGGCTTCTCCGGCTTCCCCGGCATCGACAGCCCCGTGGTGGGGCCGTTCAACGTGTTCGACTCCCGCGTCCTGCTCACCGAGGAGCTCGACCTCAAGGGGCTGTACAAAGCGCGCGCCGAGGGCCAGCGCGTGGAGGCCGCGCGCTGGACCTATCAGGACACGCGCGAGCTCGTGGTGCTCGTCTCCGGAAACCTGTACCTCCGGACCCTGGCCGAGCAGAGCCGGGTCGAGGCGGCGCGGGCGGAGACGGAGACGGCGCGCGCGCTCCACCAGCTCGCCCTCGACCGCAAGTCCGCGGGGGTGGTGCCCGGAGTCGACGTGCTGCGCGCCGAGGTCGAGCTGCGCTCACGCGAGCAGCGGGTCATCGAAGCGGACACGCGGCTGGCCCGGGCCAAGCTCGACCTCGCGCGCGCGATCGGCCTGCCCCTCGGCCAGGAGATCCTGCTCACCGACGCCATGCCGTCACCCGTGGTCCCGCCGCTCACCCTGGAGCAGACGATGGAAATGGCGTTTGCCCGGAGGTCCGATTGGAAGGCGGCCCAGGCGCGCGTGCGCGCGGCGGAGGCGTCACGGCGCTCCGCGCTGGGTGAAGCGCTGCCCGGCCTGACCCTCGACGCCGACTACGGTGCGATCGGTCAGACCTACGGCGGAGCGCGCAACACCTTCACCCTCGCGGGCGCCCTGCGCGTGCCCCTCTTCCAGGGCGGCCTCGTCGCGGGCAAGGTGCTGGCCGCGGATGCCGCCCTCCAGTCCGCGCGGGCCGGGGTGGAGGATCTCCGCGGCCGCATCGATTACGACGTGCGCGTGGCGGGCCTCGAGCTCAAGGCGGCCGCCGATCGCCAGGCAGTGGCGGAGAGCGCACGCGCGCTGGCGCGCGAGCAGCTCCGCCAGGCCCAGGACCGGTTCGCGGCCGGCGTCGCCAACAACGTGGACGTCGTCCTCGCCCAGGAGGCGGTGGCCCGGGCGGAGGAGGACTGGATCTCGACCGTATACGACTTCAACCTGGCGCGCGCCACCCTCGGACGCGCCGTGGGCCTGGTGGAGGACGCCTTCCGGCAGCTCGTGCGAGGACAATGATGGCCGACGGAGAACAGGCAACGGAGACGGCCGCGGCCTCTGCCCCCAGCCGGAGGCGGCGCGCCGGGGGTTGGCTCATCGTGGTGGCGGCGGTGGTCCTCATCGGCGGCGGCATCGCGTTCTGGCTCTTCCACGCCGGGCGGGTGGCCACCGACGACGCGCAGATCGACGGCCACATCATGCCGCTGGCCGCGCGCGTGTCGGGCACGGTGCAGGAGGTCCACGCCCAGGACAATCAGCTCGTGTCGGCGGGGACGGTGCTCGTGCAGATCGACCCCACCGACTACAAGGTCGCCCTCGCGCGCGCGGAGGCCGAGCTGGCCGCGGCCACCGCGGGGGCGCAGGGCGCGCGTACGAGCGTCCCCATGACGTCCACCACCGCCACGGGCGAGGTGGAGACGGCCGACAGCGACGTCGCCACCGCCGCCGCGAGGGTCAGGATGGCCCAGGCCCGGGTCCGGGAGACGGAGGCCAAGGCCACCAAGGCGGCGCAGGACCTCGAGCGCTTGAAAACGCTGGTGGCCAAGGACGAGGTGTCGCGGCAGGGGACGGCATCCGAGCAGGTCGCGATATCGCGCTCGCGCGCGGCGGGGGCGGAGGCCCAGGTCGCGCAGGCGCGCGCCGCGGTGGAGCGGGCCCGGCTCGACCTCGAACACACCTCGATCAAGGCGCCGGACGGCGGCGTGGTCAGCAAGAAGACGGTGGAAGTGGGCCAGGTCGTGCAGCCCGGCCAGCCCCTCCTGGCCATCGTTCCCCTCGACGACATCTGGGTGACGGCCAACTTCAAGGAGGGCGAGCTGCGCGACATCCGACCCGGCCAGCCCGTGACCATCAAGGTCGACGCCTACGGCCGCGACTACAAAGGCCGCGTGGACAGCATCGCCGCCGCCACCGGCGCCCGCTTCAGCCTGCTGCCGCCGGAGAACGCCACCGGCAACTTCGTGAAGGTCGTGCAACGCGTCCCGGTGAAGATCACGATCGACCGCGGCCAGGATCCCGATCACCTCCTGCGCCCGGGCATGTCCGTCGTGCCCACCGTCCACACGAAGTGAGCGCCGAGGCCGCGGAGCGGCCGGCGCCGCCCCTCGTCAACCCGTGGATCGTCGCCGTCGCGGTCATGTTCGCGACGTTCATGGAGATCCTCGACACGACGGTCGTCAACGTGTCGCTGCCCCACATCGCGGGCAGCCTCTCCGCGTCCATCGACGAGTCCACCTGGGCCCTCACCTCGTATCTCGTGGCCAACGCGATCGTGCTGCCCCTCACCGGCTGGCTCGCGAACTACTTCGGACGCAAGCGGCTGCTCCTGATCTCCATCAGCGGCTTCACCGTCGCCTCCTTTCTCTGCGGCCTGGCCCCCACCCTGAGCGTGCTCGTGGCCTTCCGCGTCGTGCAGGGCCTCACCGGGGGCGCCCTGCAGCCGCTCTCGCAGGCCGTGCTGCTCGAAGCCTTCCCGCCCCGCGACCGCGGCAAGGCGATGGGGTTCTGGGGCCTCGGCATCGTGGTCGCCCCCATCCTCGGTCCGGTGGTGGGGGGATGGCTCACCGACAGCTACAGCTGGCGGTGGGTGTTCTACATCAACCTGCCCGTCGGCCTGGCCTCGATCGTCATGACGAAGCTGTTCGTCTTCGATCCGCCCTACGTGAGCCGGAAGTCGGAGACGATCGACTACTGGGGCATCGGTCTGCTCGCTCTCGGCATCGGGTCCCTGCAGATCCTGCTCGACCTCGGGCAGCAGCGGGACTGGTTCGCGGCTTCTTCCATCCGGGTGCTGGCCGGGCTGGCCGTGGTCGGCCTCGCCGTCTTCATCTGGCGCGAGCTCCACACCGAGCATCCGGTGGTGGACCTGCGCGTGTTCAAGGAGCGGACCTACAGCACGGGCGTGTTCCTGATGACCGTGCTCGGCTTCGTCCTCTACGGAAGCCTCGTCCTGCTCCCGATCATGCTGCAGACCCTGCTCGGCTATCCGTCCCTGCAAGCGGGCATCGCCATGGCCCCGCGGGGAATGGGGTCCTTCCTGGCCATGCCCGTCGTCGGGATGATCGTCGCGCGCATGGACCCCCGCAAGCTCCTCGCCTTGGGCATCTGCGGCGGCGCGCTCACCCTCTACTGGCTCGGGAACCTCGACCTCTCCGCCGGCTATTGGGACGTCTTCTGGCCGCAGTTCATCCAGGGCATGTCGCTCGGCCTCATCTTCGTCCCCCTCACCACCATCACCATGGACCCGATCCCCAAGGAGACGATGGGCAACGCCACGAGCCTGTTCAACCTGATGCGGAACATCGGGGGGAGCGTCGGCATCGCCCTGTCCACGACGATGCTCTCGCGGCGCGCCCAGGGGAACCTCGCCCTCCTCAGCGCCCACGTCACCGTCTACGATCCGCGGGCCCGGTCGTTCCTCGAGGGCCTCCGCGGGGCCCTGGTGGCGCGCGGCGCGGACGTCGTGACCGCGACCCGCCAGGCCCAGGCCATGGCCTTCGGCATGGTGGCCCGCCAGGCGACGATGCTGGCGTTCGTGGGCGTCTTCCGCCTGCTGGCCATCATCTTCGTGCTCATGCTGCCGCTGCTGTTCATCATGCGCTCCCCACGCCACCGCCGGGCGGGGGCGCCCATGCACTGAAGCGAAAAAGATCTCGCCCCCCTCCGTTGCTCGACGGCCGGCGGTACGCTGGAGGGGGGTTCACGGGCGACCAGGAGGGAACTGATGAACGCCGAAGCGATCCGGGTGATCGAAGCCGTGGCGTGGTCGGAACGGCTCGGCGCGCGATCCGTGCTTCCGCTCAAGAGGATCGCCGCCGACGCGCTGGGCGGCGACGGCGCTCTCGCCGCGCGCGTGCTGGCCGACCTCGACGAGCAGGGCTGGGTCCAAACGGATACGATGGGTGGGGAGACCGGCTGGCTGACGCCCCGGGGCCGTACCGCCGCCGCTCTGCTCACGACACTCCCGTAACGCGGGCCGTCGACGGGACACCTTGTCGGGCTCGTCCACGCAGGGACGGTGCCTTCGATTGACGTAACGTTCGTCCCTGCTGAGACCGCCGCCGACTCTCAGGCGCGGTACCAAACGATATGACGACGACCATCGACACCCCCACCCTGCCGTCGTCCGTGCGCCCGCGCCGCCGGCTGCGCGTCCTGCTCGTGGACGACGCGAGGGCGGAGCGCGAGCTCTACTGCACACACCTGCGCGGCGCCGGTTACGACGTCCAGGTGGCGACGGACGGGCTGGAGGCCATCGCCTGCGCGGTCGTCCGCCGGCCCGACGCGATCGTGATCGACGTGGGCGCCGCGCGGCCGGAGGACCGACAGCTCGGACAGTACCGCCCCCGTCCCCGCCGGCGCGGGCGCGCGGGCCGGATCTGACCGTGCCTCCGTGGCCTGGATCTTGCTGAGTCTGAAAGGTCATGGAAGAGCGACCGCGCCTTAGGATTCGACGCCATCATCAAGCCGCGATCCTCCTGCTAGTTGCGGTGATCGGGGGATATGCCCTCTGGATGCGGGGTGACCGTTCTGCCCCATCGGGGCAAAATCCACCCGCGGCCGCGCTTGCACCCGCGGGCGCGCTTGCACCCGCGGGCACGCTTGCACCCGCGGCCACGAGCCCGGCCGTGCCGCCTTCCACTGCGGCCCCTGCGACGACCGAGCCGGCGGAGCCGAGCCCGGCCGCCTCGCAGCCGACCGAGCCCTACGACGTGGCCCACGCCCGCGTCCAGGAGGATCGTGGCGAGGCCATGGGTCTGGCCGCCCGGGTCACCGTGCCCGCGGAGCTGAAGCACTACAGCGATCGACGCCGCTTCCTCGCCATCCAGATGGCCGACACGCGGCAGGAGCAGCTCGAGCTGCCGCAGGACGACGGCGACCTGGCGGCGATGCTGCGGGCGGGAAAGCTGGTCGAGCCCCCGCCGCTCGGCGAGGACTACATCCTCTACGACATCGGGCTCGATGCCTCGGACAACCCGATGGCGGCCTACGATCCCGACGCGCACAAGGACGTGCCGCTCTTCGTTTCCGCGGCCGACCTCGACGCGGAGAGAGCGTCCCTGGCCGACCTCGCGAAGGAGTCGCCCAGCCGGCGCATGCGCGCCAGCGCCGAGACGCGGCTCAAGACCCTCGCGTCCTATTACGACGACCCGAGCAAGCGCGAGGCCCTCCTGAAGAAAGGCGCGGACCTCACCGCCCTGGCCGCGAACTTCGGCGGTCGTAGCTACGACCTCAAGGACCCAGCCCAGAGCGCGCAATTCGATACAGCCCTCCTCAGCCTCATCAGGCCGGGCGCCCGCGACCTCATCCTCGAGATCGCGCGGGAGTACCACCAGCGCTTCGACCGTCTGCTGCCCATCTCGTCCCTCGTGCGCACGGAGCGATACCAGCGGCGCCTGGGCCGCGTCAACGCCAACGCCACGAAAGTGGAGTTCCCGCCGCACACCACGGGTTGCGCCTTCGACATCTCCTACCGATATATGGCGGCGGACGAGCAGCAGTTCCTCATGGACCGGATCGCGCAGCTCGAGAGGGACGGCAAAGTCGAGTCCCTCAAGGAGCGGCGCAACCACATCCACGTCTTCGTCTTCCCGGACGGGCAGCGCCCCCCGGACTCGCTGGTGGCGCAGTTCCTGGACGAGGTCGACGCGTCGCATGGGATCGTGAGGGACGCGAGCGGGGCGATCGTGAAGCCGGCGCGCCGCGGAGCAAGAGGGGCCCGGGCCCGCTGAACCCCTGAAGACAGACCGACCTGGCCACAACCTCTAATCTGTTAACCGCGTCGATCGATCTTTTGCTGGTGTGCTAGTGTGCCTCCTTCGCGGAGGCACTCATGTTCATCGCTCTGGCTTCTTTCCTCCTCGCCGCGCCCACCCCGCCCGTCCCGCCGCCGGACCTGCCCCCCGCGGTCTATCGCGACCGCCGCGAGCGCGTGATGCACGAGCTGGACGGCTGCGTGGCCGTCCTCGCCGCGCGCGGGGAGATGAGCGGCGTGACCGAGGACTATCGCCAGGACGGCAACTTCCTGTGGCTGACCGGTATCAACGAGGGCGAGGCCTGGGTCCTGCTGGCGCCCAAAGCGAAGTTCGACCGCACCGTGCTCTTCCTCCGGCCACGCGATCCCGAGCGCGAGCGGTGGACGGGACCGCGCGAGCCCCTCTCCCCCGCCCTCCTCGAACGCTACGGGGTCGACCGCGTCCTGCGCGGCCGCCCCGATCGCGCCGCGGTGGCGGCGGCGATGGGAACGGACTGCGTGGCCGTCATCGCGCCCGTGGACGACGTCAAGGACGAGCGGCCCGATGCCGTCCTCAGCAAGCAGGTCGCGGGAGCCCTGGGCCTCAAGGTCGTCTACAAGCGCGACCTCCTCGCCCGGCTGCGCGCGGCCCACGAGCCGCCGGAGCTGGCCCTGCTGGAGCGCGCCATCGACATCACGCGCGCGGGCCACGAGGCGGCGGCGCGCGCCACCGTGGCCGGCGTGACCGAACGCGACGTCCAGACGAAGATCGAGTACGCCTTCTTCTCGAACGGAGCCACTGGCCTCAGCTACTCCTCCATCGTCGGCAGCGGGCCCAACGGGGCCGTCCTGCACTGGGACCACAACGACCGCCCGCTGAGGGCGGGCGACCTCGTCGTGATCGACGCCGCCGCCGAGTACGGCCGCTACGCCTCCGACATCACGCGCACGTACCCGGTCAGCGGCAAGTTCACGGACGAGCAGGCCCGCGTGTACCGCGCGGTGTACCAGGCCCAGGAGGACATCTTCGCCGCCATCAAGCCCGGCGTGAGCATGGCCGACCTGCAGAAGGTCGCGGAGGCGTCCCTCAAGCGGGCCGGGTATCTCGAGGCCTTCATCCACGGGTTCGGGCACTTCGTCGGCCTCGACGTGCACGACGCGGGGCGTTACGACCTCCCGTTGCCCGTGGGCGCGATCTTCACCGTCGAGCCCGGCGTGTACCTGCCCGACCGCGGCTTCGGCGTGCGCATCGAGGACGAGGTCATGGTGACCGAGACCGGGTACCGCCATCTGTCTTCCCGGATCCCGCGCAAGCTCGAGGACGTCGAGGCCTGGGTGGCGGCGGCGCGGCGCTGAGCGGTCGCATACACTGAGCGCATGAGCCCATCGTCCCGGCGCGGACCTTCCGCCCTGCCCCGCAAAGGCGTGCCGCGGACCGCCGGCGGCAAGAAGATGGGCCCCGAGGTCCTGGCCCACGCGGGGCGACAGGCCGTGGAAGGCGTGCGCGAGCGGACCGAGATCGGGCACCGCGAGGCGGGACGCGTGCGCGGCGCGCGCCGCGCCGCCGCCGAGCGCCCCATCGACGACGCCATCCGCGACCCGTACCTCACGCCGGTCACCGAGGACGAGAAGCTGCTGACCCTCTCCCAGGGCGTCGCGCGGCCGGACGACTTCACGCGCACGGACACCTGGCGGCTCATGCGCATCACGGGCGAGTTCATCGAAGGCTTCGACCGCCTGGCCGGCGTCACCAAGGCGGTGACCGTCTTCGGCTCCGCGCGCATCGGGCCGAGCGATCCCTGGTACGGCGTCGCCCAGGAGGTGTCCCGCCTCCTGGCCAAGGAAGGATTCGCCATCATCACGGGCGCGGGCCCCGGGATCATGGAAGCGGCCAACCGCGGCGCGCGCGAAGGGGGCGGCCGCTCCATCGGGTGCAACATCGAGCTGCCCTTCGAGCAGCACGCGAATCCCTACGTCGACACCCTCATCAACTTCCGCTACTTCCTCGTGCGGAAGATGATGTTCATCAAGTACTCGACCGCCTTCCTGATCTTCCCCGGCGGCTTCGGCACCCTCGACGAGCTGTTCGAGGCCCTCACCCTCATCCAGACGGGCAAGATCTATCAGTTCCCCGTCGTCCTCTTCGGACGGTATTACTGGGCGGGGCTGGTCCGCTGGCTGCAGGCGCGCGCCCTGCGCGAGGGGAAGATCGCGGCCACCGACATCGACCTCATGATGATGACGGACGATCCGGCGCAGGCGGTCAAGGTGGTCCTGGAGGCCTACGCCGCCCAGACCCGGCTGGCCCGCGAGCGCGCGGAGCGAGAGCGCGAGGCGGATACGCCCCGGCCGTTCGCCGCCCCCGAGAAGGCGCCCCGTCCCGCCCGCTCCGCGCGGAGACGCTCCTGAATCACGACGGCGCCCGGTCCGGCGTCGACCTGGCCGCTCTGGCCGTGGAGGTGGCGGGGGCCGGGGTGCGGGACCTGACCGCGGCCGCCTGGTGCTCGATCGACAACGACGACACGCGCGACTTCGATCAGCTCACGCTGAGCGAGGACCTGGGCGCGGCGGGGACGCGCGTCCTGGTGGCGGTGGCCGACGTCGATGCCGCGGTCGCGCGCGACACGCCCATGGACGCGCACGCCCGGCTCAACACGACCTCCGTGTACACCGCCGCCCGTACCTTCCCCATGCTCCCGGAGCGGCTCTGCGCCGACCTCACTTCCCTCGTCGAGGGCGAGGACCGCCTGAGCGTGGTGGTGGCCTTCGAGGTGGATACCGAGGGAAGGATCGGCGGCACCGATCTCTTCGAGTCACGCGTGCGCAACCAAGCGCGCCTGGTCTACGAGACGGTCGCGGCCTGGCTGGAGGGCACCGGGCCCGCCCCGCCGGAGGTGTCGGCCTCGCCGGAGCTGGCCGATCAGCTCCGCCGGCAGGACGAGGTGGCGCGCCGGCTGCGCGCGCGCCGGCACGAGCGCGGCGCCCTGCCCCTGGAGACGATCGAGGCGCGGCCGGTCCTGCGCGACGGGCGCGTGGTCGAGCTGCGCCCGCAGGAGAAGGACCGCGCGCGGCAGCTCATCGAGGACTTCATGATCGCGGCCAACGAGGCGACCGCGCGCTTCCTGCAGGACCACGGGGTGCCGAGCCTGCGGCGTGTCGTGCGCTCGCCCGAGCGCTGGGACCGCCTGGAGGCGCTCGCTGCGAGCAAGGGTGTCACCCTTCCCGCGGAGCCGGACGCGACAGCACTGGCCGAGTTCCTGCGCCGCATGCGCGCGGCCGACCCCCTGCGCTTCCCGGACCTCTCCCTGGCCGTGGTCAAGCTGCTGGGGGCCGGCGAGTACGTCGTGCACGAGCCGGGCACGGAAGGCGCGGGACACTTCGGCCTCGCCGTCCGCGACTACACGCATTCCACCGCGCCCAACCGGCGCTACCCGGACCTCGTCACCCAGCGGCTGGTGAAGGCACTGCTGGCCGGCGCGCCGCCGCCCTACGCGCGCGCGGAGCTGGAGGAGCTGGCCCGCCACTGCACGCGGCAGGAGGACGCCGCCAACCGCGTGGAGCGGCAGGTCAAGAAGGCGGCCAGCGCGCTCCTGCTCTCGGACCGCATCGGCGAGAGCTTCGACGCGCTGGTGACGGGCGCTTCCGCCAAGGCGACCTGGGTCCGCACGCTGCGGCCGCCGGTGGACGGCCGCGTCGTGGCCGGCGAGCCCGGCCTCGACGTCGGCGACGCGGTACGCGTGCGCCTGGTCCGCGCCGACCCCGAGCGCGGCGAGATCGACTTCGCGCGGGACGACGGGCCCCCACAAGAGGAGACCACGTGAGCCAGACCGGATCGCAATCGTTCACCAACCACGCCCGCACCGTGCCCGGCTTCCACTACGGGGTGCTGGGCGCGTTCGCGCTGAACCTGGCCTGGTCGCTCCTACGCCTCTATCGCGCCCCGGGGATGGACGGGCTCATGGGCGTGATCGTCGCCCTCGCCCTGCTCGGTCTGTGCTTCTATGTCCGCCTGTTCCCGCTGCGCGTCCAGGATCGGGTCATCCGCCTCGAGATGAGCCTGCGCCTGGCCTCCGTCCTGCCCCCAGACCTGCGCGCGCGCACCTCCGCCCTCCGCCCCGGCCAGCTCGTCGCCCTCCGCTTCGCGAGCGATGCGGAGCTGCCCGAACTAGTGCGGCAGGTCCTCGACGAGAACCTCACCGACCGCCGGGAGATCAAAAGGCGCATCCGCGAGTGGCAGGCCGACCACCTTCGCGCCTGAGTCACCCCACGAGATCGAGCCGCACGCCCGCGCCGGCCGCGGTCGCCTTCTCGTAGGCGAGGACGGCGGCGGCCACGTCCTCCAGGGCCGTGCCCGTGCTGTCGAAGATGAAGACTTCGTCGGGCGACCGGCGCCCCGGACGCCGGCCGGCCACGACGTCGGCCAGCTCCGCGTGCACGTCACCCTCCTTCATGGCCCCCGCGGCGATCGCATGATGAAGGTCGCCCATCACCGCGCACTGGGCGAGCACGTCCACCACCACGCGCGCGCTTGCCATCAGGGCCGGATCGACCTCCTGCTTGCCCGGGCTGTCCGCCCCTACCGCGGCCAGGAATGCACCAGGGGCGAGGTCGCCGGGCCCGAGCAGGGCCCGTGGCGACGGCGTGCCGGTGACCACGGCGTCCGCACGCCTCGCCGCCAGGCCGGCCTCGGGAACGATTTCGACGGCGAGTCCGCTCCGCTGCACATCCGCCGTGAAGGCGTCGAGCCGCCCGCGGTCGCAGTCGACGGCCAGCACGCGGCGCAGCGAAGGACGCACGTGCGCGAGCGCGCGCACGTGCCGCAGACCCTGGCGGCCGCAGCCGATGACGGCCAGCACCTCCGCGTCCGGACGGCACAGGTGCCGCGCGGCCACCGCGCTGGCGGCGGCGGTGCGCAAGGCCGTGATCTCCGTGGAGTCCATCACCGCCAGCGGATACCCGGTCTCCGTCTCGCACAGCACGACCAGGCCCTGGATGGTGGGCCGGCGGCGGCGATCGGGATTGGAAGGGAAGTTCGCGTTGACCTTCGCCGCGAACCACCCCGGCCGGCCCTTCAGCCCCGCAGCCTTCACGTGGAAGCCGCCGTCGGCCGCGGGGACGGACAGGACGGCGGCGGGCAGCGTGGTCCCCTCGGCTTCCCGCCGGAAGGCCTCCTCGACGACGCGGATGCACTCCTCGATCGTCACCAGACGCGCGACGTCCTCGCGCGACAGCAGCAGCGTGATCTGTCCCGCGGTCAGCCCAGCCTCCCGGGGCCGAGCAGGAGCCCGAGGAGGCCGGCGGCGGCGATCACGAGCGGCTCGGGGACGCGCCAGCGCATCAGCACGAGCAGCGCCGCCAGGGCCAGCCCCGCCGTCGGCAGGTCGACGATCGCCCGGCGCGCCAGCACGAAGGCCGCTCCCCCGATGGCGCCCGTGGCCGCGGCCGTCACCCCGTCCACGAAGGCCCGCAGCGTGGGACGGTCGACGTGCCGCCGGAACATCGGCGCCGGAAGCACGACGAAGAGGAACACGGGGAGGAACACGCCGGCCGCCGCCGCCACCATGCCTCCGAAGCCGCGCACGAGATAGCCGATGAACGCCACCGTGATCACCACCGGACCCGGGGTGATCATGGCCACCGCCACCGCGTCCAGGAACTGCTGATCCGTGAGCCACTGGTGCTCGCGGACCACGCCGCCGTACAGGAAGGGCACGATGGCGAGGCCGCTGCCGAACACGAACGCGCCCGCCTTGGCGAAGAAAAGGAAGAGCTGGAGCAGGGAGGTGGAAGAGGCGGCGGCGGTGGCCGCCGCGGGCAGCGCGGAGGCCAGCGGAATCGCAAGGGCGGCGCGCTTGCCGGCGCGGGCGGCCATCGGCGAGACCACCATTGCCACCAGGCCGGCGGTCAGGAACAGCCACACGATCTCGCGCTCCGTATAGGCGGTCGCCACCGCCAACGTGACCGCGATCGACCAGCGGACGCCGTCGCGGCCGAGGGTGAGCCGGGCCAGGCGCCAGGCCGAGCGCGCGATGACGGCGATGACGGCGGCGCCGATGCCGTAGAAGGCCGCGCGCATCCAGGGCAGGCCCCCGAAGCGGACGTACGCGGCGGAGAGGGCCCAGACGATCAGGAACGACGGGAGGATGAACGCGACCGCCACCACGCTCGCACCGGTGAGACCCGAGTGCGTGAAGCCGAGGTACATGGCGAGCTGCGCGGCCAGGGGACCGGGGGCGAGCTGGGCGAGGGCCAGGCCGTCCAGGTAGTCCTTGGGCGACGTCCAGCCCCGCTCCTCGACGAGCGTGCGCTGCATGTCTCCGGCCAGGGCGATGGGACCGCCGAACCCCGTCGCGCCCAGCCGGAGGAAATACAGCGCGAACGCGCGCAGCGGGGGCCGCGCGCTCACGAGGCGGGGTTCATCCCCGCCGGCGCTTCCGCGGGCCGGCGCTTCTTCCACCGGTCGCCCCCTTCCCGGACACGAACGAGGCATGGAGGTCGTCGAAGAGGACGCCGCCGCGCGCGAGGCGCTTGCCGTCGTCCGCCTCCACGGCATAGAGCCCGGCCAGGAGCTGGCCCACGCCGGCCGCCTCCGGCCGCCCGTACTTCCCGTCCTTGAGATCGAGGTCGTGGACGATCTCCGCCACCTGTCCGAGCGCCCGATCGCGTCGGCCGAGCCGGCCGAGCACGGTCTCGAAGGTGCAACGGTCGCCCTCGTGGGTGAACGTCCCTCCCACCATGTCGAAGCCGATCTCGGTCGGACGTGGCTGCTCGCGGGCGGGGTCGATGAAGCGGAAGCGGGCGCGCGCGTCGATGAAGCGGCGCACCAGCCAGGCCGTCGCGATGCGGTCGACGTGGACGTCCCGGCGCGTCACCCACACCTTTCCCACGAGGTCGCGCACGCCCCTCCCCGGTCCGGTGCCGGAATCGCGTCCGGCCCTCTTCTCCAGCGCGGTCAGCATGGCTTGGGCCTCCTTGCGGGCGGGCGCGTCGAAGAAGTCGATCGCGCGGATCTCCGCCCAGCGTTTCTTCAGGCGCTCCAGGCTCTCGTCCGTGCCGCCCTCGAGCGCACGTCGCGCCTCCGCCACCCAGGCGCGATAGTCCGCCGCGCGTTCCTCCTGGAATCGCCGCTCCAGCGCGCCCTCCTCGACCCCCGACACGAACGCGGCCCCGCACACGAAGGCCTCTCCCCCGCCCGCTTCCGCCTCCTGCGCGATCCATTGGAGGTCTTCCAGGCACTCCGGCCGGGAGGGGAGGACGTACACGGAGTTCTTCAGGGCGAGGGCCCCGACGCGGGCCAGGCGCTGGCGCACCTTCGCGCGGAGGTAGAGGGGCTTGGGCGGCAATTGATGGACGAGCAGGTACCAGCGGCCGGGGGACGGGCTCACCCAGGTGTGTATATCACAACTGCGAGGCCATCTGTCAACTGCTCTATAGAATGAAACTCAGGGCATCTCCCCGGACAGGATCCGGGCCAGAACGCCCGCGTCGATGTTCCCACCCGAGATCACGCAGACCGTCTTCCCCCGGCCCGCCCGCCCGGAGAGCGCCGCCGCCACCGGAGCCGCGCCCGCGCCTTCGCTCACGACGTGCGCGCGCTCGGCCAGGAGGCGCACGGCCGCGGCCACGTCGGCGAGGGAGCTGGAAAGCGTGCCGTCGAGCAGGCGGCTGGCCAGGGGCCACATCTCCGCGAGGACGCTCTTGGCCCCGATGCCGTCCACGAAGCTGGCGGTATAGGAGGTGGGAACGGGCCGGCCCGCGGCCAGGGCCGCGGAGAGCGGCGCCGCCGTGTCCACTTCGCAGGCGATCACGCGCGCGCGCGCGCCGCTGCCCCGGAGGGCGGCGGCGATGCCGCAGGAGAGCCCGCCGCCGCCGTAGGGCACGAGCACGGTCTCCACGTCCGGAAGGTCCTCAAGGATCTCGAGCCCGATGGTGCCGTTGCCGGCCATGACCGCGCGGTCGGAGACGGGATGGATGAACAGTCCTTCGCGGCCCGGCTGCCCGTGTTCGACGAGGACCTGCCACCACCGATCGAAGGGCACCTTCTCCACGCGCGCCCCCAGGCGCGCCAGCGCGGACAGCTTCGCCTCGGGTGCGTGGTCGGGGACGATGGCGGTGGCGGCCACGCCGAGGCGGCGCGCGGACCAGGCCACTCCCTGGGCCATGTTGCCGGCGCTGGCCGTGTAGACGCCGTCGCGCAGGCCCTCGGGTCCGGCCAGGGCC
>WNFI01628944.1_pt1 | contig 16228 bp, 15 predicted proteins | sample 5400471 | NCBI WGS metagenome assembly WNFI01 (sample SAMN13153348, study PRJNA577476) | soil metagenome | isolation source: 100 cm saprolite on Douglas fir-dominated hillslope | place: USA:California | collected 2013-09-17 | reverse complement strand
GTCGCCCTCGACGTGCACCACCTGCGCGGTCACATTCTTCGCGCGGTCGCCAATCGTGTAGATGATGGTGCCGCAGCCCACCGCGCAGTACGGGCAGGTGGACCGTGTCTCGCTGGCTTGCGCGATCTTCAGCGTACGCAACTGTGCATACGCCGGCTTCAAATCGAAGCCAAACACCGCGGCTGCGGCTCCCCCAATTGTCGTCAACTTTAGGAAATCTCGGCGGGTAGGGTTCATGCTGGGCCCCCATCTGCGAGAAGTAAGGTAGGGCGTGTCTCGCAGAATCCCTTAATAAGACTTACTGGCCGCTATGTCAAGCAGTGATTTTGCCAACGAGGCGCTCCGTCTCCGGCGCAAAATACTTTGTTCCCAAAGACTTGGCTGGCGCATCCAACGCAAATCACGAATAGGGTTCTCAAGCGAAAGCACCCCTAAATTTGGCTTTGCACGCTACAATAGTCCTCCTAAGAGTTTTGGATTGGCCGGCTATGTAACTTTTGGCTTCGTCCGTCCGTAAGAGCTTAAGCTATGCATTTTCCATCGTTAGGAACAGGGCGCTAATGGCGACTCCACCAGTTTCGGCAAGACCTGACCTTGGCTCGCTGCGCATCCACGATGGCCAGCGGAGCCAGTCGAAGATGGGCAAGCGCATCATCTATGCCTCGATCCCCGTCCTCATCTTCGCGGGCATCGTCGCGGCCTCCTATGCTTTCCGCAGCCAGAAGCCCGTGGTGGACGTCGCGACCGCCGCGAAGCCCGAAGCGGGCGGCCGCCAGGCACTGCTGAATGCCAGCGGCTACATCACGCCCCGCCGCCGCGCCACCATCGCCGCCAAGATTACCGGCCGCGTCACCGGAGTCTTCTTCGACGAAGGTACCCGCGTTGCGGAGGGCCAGCTCCTCGCCACCCTGGATGATTCCGATGTCAAGCGATCCCTCGATTCGGCAAGAGCCGACCGAGACGCCGCCCAAGCCGCCATTGCCGACTACGAGGTCCAGCTCAAGAATGCGCAAATTGCGCTGCACCGCGCGGAGCAGCTGCAGAAAGCCGGCGTCCAGACGCAGGAGGCGCTCGACAATGCCGCGACGGCTGCGGACAGCCTGAAGGCCAAAATTGCGCTTGCCAAACAGCAAGTGGCTGCCTCGGAAGCACGCATCAGCGTCGCCCAGCAGGCCGTGGACAATTGCACCATTCGCGCGCCCTTTGCGGGCATCGTCGTCTCCAAGGACGCTCAGGTAGGCGGACGCTCAGGTAGGCGAGATGGTTTCCCCCATCTCCGCTGGCGGAGGCTTCACCCGCACCGGCATTGCCACGATCGTGGACATGAAATCCAACGAAATCGAAGTCGACGTGAACGAGTCGTACATCGCGCGCGTCGAAAACGGCCAGCAGGTCACTGCAACTCTGGACGCCTATCCGGACAAGCCGATTCCCTCTAAAGTGCGGACGGTAATTCCCACCGCCGACCGGCAGAAGGCTACCGTCAAAGTCCGCATCACCATCATCGACTTGGAGAAATACAAGTTCATTTTGCCGGACATGGGCGTGAAGGTCGCTTTCCTGGAAAACGAGCCGCCCGCCGCAAAAGACAAGACCAAAGACAAGGAAAAAGGGCCCCAGGCGGTCGCTTTCATCCCGAAGGGCGCCGTGCGCTCCGATTCCAATACTTCTTTTGTTTTCCTGGTCCGCGATGGAAAAGTCGAGCGCCGCGCCGTCAGCCTAGGCATGGATCGCGGCACGGACGTCGCCGTGCTTGCAGGCGTGACCCCCGGCGACTCACTGGTCGTCAAGGGCCCCGAGAGTTTGCGTGATGGTGAGAAAGTCGAAATCCGTCAGTAGGAGCTGAACATGATTCGAGTAGATGGGAACGGCGATTCTTCAAGCTTGATCAAGGTTCGCGGTTTGAACAAGACTTACACCCGCGGCGGAGAAAAAATTCAGGTGCTGCAGGGCCTGAATCTCGACGTTGACAAGGGGGACTTTGTCGCTTTCATGGGCCCCAGCGGCTCCGGCAAGACCACGCTGCTCAATCTACTGGGTGGTCTGGACGTGCCCTCCGCGGGGGGCATTACCGTTGACGGAGACGAAATCACGCACATGTCCGCCAGCAAACTCACACACTGGCGCGCGCGCCATGTTGGGTTTATCTTTCAGATGTACAACCTCATCCCCGTCCTCACCGCGTTCCAGAATGTCGAGCTCCCGCTCCTCCTGACCAAGCTTTCCAAGTCGGAGCGCCGCAAGCACGTGGAAACCGCGCTCGCCGTTGTCGGCCTCGCCGACCGCATGAATCACTACCCGCGCCAGCTCTCCGGCGGACAGGAGCAGCGCGTCACCATCGCGCGCGCTATCGTGTCCGACCCCACTTTCCTTCTCTGCGACGAGCCTACCGGCGACCTCGACCGCAAGAGCGCCGACGAAATCATGGCCCTTATTGACGAGCTCGTCAGCAAGTACAACAAGACCATCCTGATGGTTACGCACGACCCTGTTGTTGCCGCTCGGGCACACACGACACTCCATCTTGAGAAGGGTGTCCTCATCGAAGGCGGCAAGTCCGCACAGCCGGTCTTGGCGGGAGGTGTCGCATGAAATTCAGCCGCTTGGTCTTCGCCAATCTCTTTCGCAAGAAAATTCGCCTTATTCTTACCATCGGCTCCTTTGCCGTGGCGCTGTTCCTATTCACGTTTCTGGCTGTGGTCAAGGGCGCCTTTAGCCGCGGCACGGAACTGGCCGGCGCGGACCGCCTGGTGATCATCAACCGCACGGGCCTCATTCAACCCATCCCACTTGCCTATCGAGACAAGATTCTGCACATCCCGGGTGTGAAGGCGGTCGCTCACAACAATTGGTTCGGGGGCGTTTATCAGGATGAAAAAAACTTTTTTCCCCAGTTCGCCATCGACGTGGAAAATCAACGCCAGGTCATGACCGAGATGCGCGTTCCCGATGATGAATGGAACAATTTCGTCAAGGATCGCCAAGGCGCCGTCGTCGGCGCCACACTCGCCAAACGATTTGGATGGAAGGTGGGGGACCGCATTCCGCTGAAAAATGCTCTTTATGGCCCCACGAAAACATGGGAGTTCAACATCGACGGCATTTACAAGAACGATCACCAGGGCGGTGACGAGAGCCAGTTCTGGCTTCAATGGAAATACTTCGACGAAAACATTCCAGCGGTCATGAAGAGCATGATCGGCTGGTACGTACTGAAACTCGACAGCCCGGACGATGCCGTGCGGGTCGCCAAAGCGATCGACACCGAGTTTGCGAACTCCTCCACGGAAACCAAGACCGAAACCGAATCCGCCTTCCAAGCGGGCTTTGCCAAGCAATTGGGCAACATCGAATTCCTGATCCTCACCATCGGCGGCGTTGTCTTCTTTACTTTGCTGCTGGTCACCGGGAACACCATGGCGATTTCCGTTCGCGAACGCACCGGCGAACTCGCGGTGCTGAAGGCGATCGGATTCACGGACCGCTTCGTTCTCTTCTTTGTGCTGGCGGAGTCGCTGGTGATCGCGCTGATCGGAGGATTGATTGGCTTGGGCTTCGCTATTCTCGCGATTCCCGTTGTCGGCGCCGCGCTCAATGGCCTCCTGCCCACATTGCTCTTGTCCGCCGGCACGTTGTCGATTGGCCTCGGCTTCGCGCTGGTGGTCGGCGCCGCAAGCGGATTGCTGCCTGGTCTCGGGGCCATGCGTATGCGTGTCGTCGACGCTCTGAGGAGAGTCTGAAATGGCCATTCCGGTCGTCTACAATTTGCGCAGCGTGAAAGCCCGCTGGACTTCGGCCATCGTTGCGGTTCTCGGCATTGCCGGCACGGTCGGCGTTTTTGTAGCCATGCTGTCGCTGGCTCGGGGTTTCCGCGCAACCCTCGTTTCTTCCGGGTCGGAAGACAACGCCATCATCATGCGCGCGGGAGCCACGTCGGAAATGACCGGGGGCGTGGCCATCGACACCGTCAAAATCCTTCAAGACGCGCCGGGAATCGCGCGAGCCGCGGACGGACCACTGGTGACCGCGGAGGTAGTGCTCGTCGCGCCGATTCCACTGCGCTCCACCGGCACGGACGCTAACGTTCAGGTGCGTGGCGTCGCCAAAAATGTTCTGGAAATTCGCAACAAAATCAAAATCGTCGAAGGCCGCATGTTCCAACCCGGCCTCGCCGAACTCATCGTCGGAAAAAACGCGAACGTTTCTTATTCCGGCCTCACCGTCGGGAACACCATCAGCCTCGGGAGCGTCCGCTTTACCATTGTTGGAGTTTTCGACGCGGGCGGCAGCGCTTTTGATTCGGAAATCTGGGGTGATGGACACCTGATCGGCCCCGCTTACAACCGGCCGGACACCTTTTTTCAATCGGTCACGGTTCATCTCATCTCTCCCGGAGCGATTCAGCAGCTCAAGGACGCCGTCTCGTCTGACCCTCGGCTCAGTGTCGATGTTTCCCGGGAGATTGACTACTACTCCAAGCAGTCCACTCGGCTGACCTCCCTCATTACCATACTGGGAGGACTCGTCGCAGGGATCATGGCCATTGGCGCCGTTTTCGGCGCGCTCAACACCATGTACTCGGCCGTCTCCGAACGCGGCCGTGAGATCGCCACTATGCGCGCGCTTGGTTTCGGCGGCCCGGCTGTCGTTTTCTCCTTTGTGATTGAAGCCCTGCTGATTTCGTTCGTCGGTGGCCTGCTCGGCTGCATCGCGGTGCTTCCGCTCAACGGCCTCACCACCGGCGCGATGAACCTGCAAACATTTTCGCATATGGCTTTCGCCTTCAAGATCACTACCGAACTCCTCGTCAAAGGCATCATCTTCGCTCTGTTCATGGGCGTCATCGGAGGCCTATTCCCAGCCATCCGCGCTGCGAGCCTTCCGATCTCGCATGCCCTCCGCGAGCTGTAGCCGCACCTGCTCCTCGATCCGCTGGAGGCTCTCCGGCGGGACTGAAGTGGTTTCCTATGAGCATCGCGCCGCACTCCCCGCGCGGCGCGACCAGGGATTTGGCGTCAGAAACTCAACGAGCAGTAAAGCTTTGTACTCACCTTCACGCGGGACTCAGGCTCTCTCCGATCAATCGGCAAGTCTTAGCTTCTCCAGATACAGGTTGTAGGCGGCCTTGACCTTGGCAGGATCGGGTGGTTTGCCTTTCGCATCGGTGATCGGAGTGATGAACTGATCCATGGCTTTGTCGATTTCATCGAACAGTTGGCGGTTCGTCTTCGCCAGCGCGGTATCTCCTCCATACTCTTCCGCTTTGTCCCAGATTCTTTCCAGCACCGTTCCGAGTTCCGCGGCCGCTGCGATGTCGCCCCTTTGGAATTCCGTGTAGATGTGCTGAGCCAGGGCGCGGTAGGCTCCCATTTTTGAGACATCCACGCCATTCTTTTGTGCGACCTTCTTTTCTTGCGCCAATGCCGGCGCAGCGGCTGCGCAGGCTGTAAGCAATGCAAAAACCAAAGCAAGGAGGGGCCGGATCGTTCTGTAGGAAGGGAATGTCATCGCTTCTCCTTGGCTCGCGAATAGGTCTGCATCGCGAGCATCTGAATTCAGGTGAACGTTCATCTGCCACATTTTTGTAACACGAATCAGATGAATATGAACCCCTCAGGCCAACTCTCTTGTTAGCAAAAAGGTACGTAAACGCCGGAGCTCACGGGATCGGTCTCATCCGTTCCTCGGAGTTCTTCGCGCCAGCGTGGAGCGGCCGCAAACTCTCCGTGGAGTGGAACCCATGTCCAACACCCTAACGCCATTTGCGATTCCGTGTTTTACTCTTCGGCATGATGTCCCTTGACGATTCCATGACGGCGAATCTAGCCTAGGTGGGAGGGAGATTGGGAGTTGCATGAGCACTTTTGGAAAAACGACCGCGGAGAAGCGCCGCTGCGTATATTGCGGCAAGCAGATGGCGGCGCATCTGACGCAGTGCCCCTTCTGCCGCGAGGCGGTTCCGCAGGTGCAACTGTCACGCCGCACCGGACCGGACGGGCGGCGCCAGATTCGCCGCGGCCTACTTTATATGCTTCTCGCGGCCGTGATTCACTATTTCGCTGCCGGCTACGGCGATCCCATTCGGATTCCACTGCCGGCCCCCGTGCTTCCACTCGTGACGCAATATCTCACGCCGCTGCTTTTCCTCGGCGGCCTTGGTTTGACTCTCTACGGCCTCTTTCTCCGAAGTAGATCGTGACCCACGTCCGCCGGGTTGGCGTTGGCGTTCGAACCAGCCAGGCTTTCCAAATACCGGAAAAGAAATACTGCGCGAACAGGGGAACCTGTCCGAATGGCCAGTGTGACTGATTGGAGTAGTACCACCCATTCGAAAGCACGCCCTCTCTCACCCGTTGTGGCCTACTGAGGGTGAGGCCGCATCCCCCAGCCTTGGCCGGAGATTTTCCACTGAGGAGTCACTATGAAAAGATCATTCCTGGTTGTGGCAGTCCTGATTCTAAGTGTTTCTCTTTTCTTGACCGTGGGCGCGGAGCGTGCGGGGGCGCAAGGTCCCGCGGGCGCAGGCGCATCCACGGCAGCGCAGGGAAGCTCGAGCTCCTCGGGCTCGCATAGCTCCCATTCCCTCAATCCCATCAAGTGGGTGAAGAAAGACAAAAATTCCCCCGAATCGAACGGCAGCCGGAGCGACATCGAAAAGAAGCTGACACCGAAGCTGCAGGCCCAGGGTGTTTTGCCGGCCAATTCGAACGCCACCGACGCGTGCGCGGCTTTCGTGGCACTGAACGAGTGCCTTGCCGCGCTCCACGCCAGTCGCAATCTTGGGTTGGAGTTCAACTGCCTGCGCGCGAAAGTGACGGGCGTGCAGACCAATGCTGATCTGTCCGGGTGCAAAGGCTCGATCGGCGACAAGGCTCAGAGCCTGAACAAGGCGATCCGCGAGCTGAATCCCAATGCGGATGCAAAGGGGGCAACCAAAAACGCCGAGCAGCAGGCCAAGGACGATCTCAAGAATCTCGGCGCGTAAGGCCGAAAAATCTGCGAAATCGAAACAGGGCGAAGGCCGGTGAGTACGGCTTTCGCCCTTATTTTTTGAATTCCAGAGCTGTCAGGAAACAATCTGGCGACGGGCGCACCCCAATTGCATTCAGCCGGATGCGGCGGAGGCAGAGGATGAGGAGGAAGCGGAAGCGGACAACGGGACATCGGTGTCCGTCGTGGCAGCGGTGGCTCGGTAGCGGACGATGAGAAGTGTGAGATCGTCGGCCTGGTGGGCGCCGCGGGCGAAGTTTTCAACGGCTTCGAGGACGCATTTCTGGAGCTGCTCGAGAGGGCACTCCAGCTGGCCGGTGAGGAGTTCCTTGAGGCGCTCGATGCCGAACATTTGTTCTTCGGGATCCATGGCCTCGGTGACGCCGTCGCTGAAGAGCACCAGGGTGTCCCCAGGCTGGAGCTTCAGGCAAACGGCGGTGTACTCGGCTTCCGGAACGAGGCCGACGGGATAAGAGCCTTGGGTGAAGGCTTCTTCGGCGGCGCCGCGGCGGATGAGGATGGGCGAAGGATGGCCGGCGTTGATGAATTCCAGATGGCCTTCCTGATCGAGAATGCCGAAGAACATGGTGGCGTAACGACCGACCTGCGAGTGATCGCAGAGGAAGCGATTGACATGATTGAAGACGCGCGCTGGATCGGTGCCGAGCGTCATTCCGGAGAGCGCGCCCTGAAGCATGGTGGTGAGAAGGGCGGCGCCGAGTCCTTTGCCGGAAACATCCGCGATGAGAAAAGCGGTGCGGCCATCGCTGAGCGGAAACACATCGAAGTAATCTCCCCCGACCGATAAGCAGGGAAGATTGAAGCCGGTAACGGCCAGGTGCGGGTACTCGCGGAAATCGCGGGGGAGAAGCGCCTGCTGAATGTCGCGGGCGATGTTGATCTCCTGCTCGAGGCGCTGGCGTTCGCGCTCGCGTTCGACGAGGCGGGCATTATCGAGGATGCTGGCGGCGTCGGCGGCGAGCGCGTCCAGGATCTGGCGGTCGAGTTTGGAGAAGGCGGCCGGGCGGCGCGAATCCAGGTAGAGAACGCCGAGGAATTCTCCGCGCTTGATGTTGATCATGGATTCCTGGGTGTTTGCGCGGGACATGGCGAAAAGAGGAATCACGACGACGGCGCGGAGGCGCTGCGCGACGATGCTCTGCGCGGCCTGCAAATCCACGTCGGCTTGCGTGAGGTCTTCCGTGATTACCGGAGACTGCTGCTTCAGCGCGAGTTGGATGGCGGTCTGGCTGGGTGTGAGGCTTTCGGGAGGAAGACGAAGTCCGCCGCTGCGCCGGGCGAGTTTTACTTTGAGCGCGCCGCCGGCATCGGCTTCGAGGAGCAAGCCACGATCGGCGTCGGTGACGGAGACGGTGTGATCCAACATGTGGCCCAGCACGACGTCGAGGGGAAGCTGGGAGTGCAGCAGAGAGGTCGCTTCCAGTAGGCGCTTGAGTTTGATCAGGCCGCCGCCTGTCGGCTCTGAGCTGGTGATGTGCTCCATGCGCGTGAGGAGATGCGGAAGGGAATCGGCGTCCGAACTCTTGGCCGAGCGGAAGATGATCTCGTAAGAGTCCTCGAGGCCGAAGGTGATGGCGTCGCCATCCTGCAGCTCGCGGCTATCGATTTTTTCCCCGTTGACGAAGAGGCCGCGGCGCTGGCCGCGATCCTCGACGTAGAAGCGATTGGCCTCGATGACCACGGCGGCGCAGTTGCGAGAGATGCGGCGGTCGGAGAGCTGCAGGTGGTTGCCGGTTTCGGCGCCTCGGCCGATCATAAAAGGCGTTTGCGTGATGCGGGCGTAGCGGCGCGCGCCGTCCGGGGAGACGACTTCGAGAACGGCTTCACCGGCAAGAGGAACGGTGTCAGGCATGAGCTACTCGATGCGGAATTGTAGCACGCGCGAGGAGGCACGGAGTTAGGGAGGTAAGGAAGTAGGGGGGCAAGGAGACAGGGCCGCAACGAAGCATTGAAGGAATGAGGGAACGGGAAGCAAGAGACGTGACTCGTGAATGTTGAGCCGTGAGAGAGGGATTGCCACTGAGGCGCCACCGGGGGAAAGCTCATTATTTGTTTGGCAAGAAAGGATTCAGGAGCGTAACGCTAAGGGCCGCGAAATCGCGTTCGTTGCGGGTGGCCACGGTGAGGCCGTGGACTGAGGGCGGCGACGAACCGCTGCTGCTTCTGCATGGCAGGTGGGGTTGCGCAGGCTAGGCGACGTCGGACGGCTTGAGTTTACCCCTTGCGGCGTGGCGGATGTGAAGTATTTCCACCTGCTTTTGTTTCGGCAGTACACGGAAAATCACACGATAGATATGAGGCTTGTGGCCGTAGAGCAGGTGTCTGAGATGGTCCCTCTTGCGCGTTATAGGGCAGCGGTTTGGCCGTTCTTGCAGGCTGAGAATGGCGTCCTTGAAGCCCCGGTACCATTTCAGGGCGGCGCCGGAATGCCTGGCGTTGATTTCCCAGTACAGTTGGGCGAGGTCGCGCTCTGCGCGGGATGTGATGTTAACGAGGTAGGCCATGCGTGGCTTCAAACTCGCCGAAAAACTCCTTCGCGGGCCGGGTCTTTCCTTTTTTCGCGTCCGCCAAGCCCTGACGGATACCTTCCTCAACATCGGCGCGGGCAGCAATGTCGAGCAGGCGCTGATAGGCCTCAGCATCCTGCACGATCGCCGCGGCCTTTCCCTTCACAGTAAGCACGACAGGGCGCTTGCTCTTCTTGAGTTGTTTCATGAAGTCGCCGGAGCGGCGGCGGAAGGTGGTCAGCGATTGGATGTCACGCGTAATGTCCAGCATTGGCTTGCTCCCACTAAAGCACCTTTTTAGGTGCCACCAGAATACTGCGGGGAGGAACGAGCAGAGGTGGTAGACAAAATTGAGGCTGGTGAGATCGACGAGTTTGCCGAGGAGCGCCGCGCCGATGCCGCCCATGCCAAAGGCGAAGCCGAAGAACAGGCCGGAGACGGCGCCAACTCGTCCGGGCAGGAGTTCCTGGGCGTAGACGAGGATGGCGGAAAAGGCGGAGGCCAGGATCAGGCCGATGATGACGCTGAGAACGCTGGTCCAGAAAAGATTGGAGTAGGGCAGCAGCAAAGTGAAAGGCAGAACGCCGAGAATGGAAACCCAGATGACGTATTTGCGGCCGATCTTGTCGCCCACGGGGCCGCCGATGATGGTGCCGGCGGCGACGGCGCCGAGAAAAATGAAAAGGTGGAGCTGAGCGCTTTGCAGGGACACGTGGAATTTGCCCATCAGATAAAACGTGTAATAGCTGATCAGGCTGGCCAGGTAGAAAAACTTCGAAAACATCAGAGCCACGAGGATGGCAAGGGAGCGCGCGATCTTGCCGGCGGGCAAGGCGGCGTGGGCATGTGCCGGGGGCATCGCGGCAAGACGGTCGGGATCGACTGTGTTGGATTTCAATGAATACGTTTTGTGATGTTTCGTCCAGGTGCCGATGTTCGCGAGCAGGACAATCCCGAAAAAAGCCAGAAACGAAAACCACGCGAGACTCGATTGTCCCTTGGTAAGAACGAAAGCGGCGAGGAGCGGACCGAGCGCGGAGCCGGCGTTACCACCGACCTGGAAAAGCGATTGCGCCATACCGTGCTGCCCGCCGGAAGCCATGCGCGCGACGCGGGAAGATTCCGGGTGGAACACGGCAGAGCCAATGCCCATGAGGGCGGCGGCGGCGAGGACGGTAGCGTAGCTGGGGGCCAGCGCCAAAGCCAGCAGGCCGGCCAGGCTGATGCCCATGCCCACCGCGAGGGAATAGGGTTGAGGGCGGCGGTCGGTATAGAGACCGACGAGCGGCTGGAGAATAGAGGCGGTCACTTGTAAAGTGAGGGCGATCAGGCCCACCTGTCCGAAATCGAGATGGAAGGAGTTCTTGAGCAGCGGATAGATCGCGGGAATCAGCGATTGCAGCGTGTCGTTCAAGAGGTGGCAGAAACTGATGGTGAGAAGAATTTTGAAGACGGTCTTCTCGCCCATGTCTGCAGGAGCGGTCGTCCGAATTGCAGTCAAGTTTGTGTCGCTAGCCATTTAGAGCAGGAGTCTCCCAGAGATCCGTGAAGGGCCACATGGTTTTTACCTTGCTGCCGAGGCCAGGCGGCGCGAGACGTAGTCGGCGACGTAGGCGTCGAAAAGATCGTTGAGGCGATTGCAGACGAGACCGGGGGTGGGGACTTTGTTACCGGCAATTTCGCCAACGCTGATTAGATTGCGGTTTGTGGAAGAAATAAAGACTTCATCGGCGGAGTAGAGATCTTCGGGACGAAGCGCCTGCTCCAGGACGGAAACGCCGGCTTCCGGCGCGATTTCCATCAGGATCCCGCGGGTGACGCCTTCGAGGCAGCCGGAGTTGAGCGGCGGCGTGAGAATTTTTCCGTTCTTCACGGCGAAGATATTCGCGGAAGTGCATTCGGCCACTTCGCCTCGCTCGTTGAGCATGACGACTTCGTCGAAACCCTCTTTGGCTGCTTCGGCAACGGCCCAAACATTATTGAGCCAGGAGATGCTCTTTACGCCGGACATAGGAGAGGCGGCGTGGCGGCCGTGTTCGCGGAGGGCGAGGCGCACGATTTCGCGATGTTCGGGGAGACCGGCGGTGTAAATGATGAGGTCCACCTGCGGACGCTGTTCGTCGCTCTGCCAGAAACCCACGGTGTTGTAGACCAGATAAATACGCGCGCAACCTTCGGTTACTCTGTTGGCGCGAATGACTTCGTGGAGATGGACGCGCACTTTGGCCGCAGTGTAGGGCATGGGGAGGCGGGTGATGGCGGCGTCCTTTTCGAGGCGGCGCCAGTGGCGTTCGTAAGCGAAAGCCTCGCCGCGAGAGATGCGCACCGTAGTGAAGATGCCCCAGCCGCAGATGAGTCCGGCCTGCCCGGGAGAAAGGCGAACTTTCTCGATAGGCAGCAGGCTTTCGTTGTGAAAGACATTTGGGTGAATCACCTAGGCCTCACGAAAAGAACTCGAAACTGTCTTCTATTGTATCCGAAAACCGTGCTTTGAGCCGGGCAGGAGAGATGCCGCGGGCGCTCAACCAGAAGCAAAACAAAGAGGGCGGGCCGAAGCCCGCCCTCTCGCGAAGTAAGGTTTAGCTCGCGCTCAGAAGAGCAGCTTAAACGCAAACTGAATCTGCCGCGCGGAACCGAAGTCGCCGGTCGGGAAACGCGTGCCCTGGATCACTCCAAAAGAACGGCTAGTTGCTGTGAGAACAGGATTGCCGAAGTTCGGATGGTTGAATACATCGAACATTTCCCCTCGGAACTGGAGAGTGAATTTCTCGGTCAATTTCGTATTTTTTGTGACCGAGAAGTCAGTATTGAGGAAACCTGGCCCGGTGATTGCGTCTCGCCCCAGAGTCCCAGGGTGACAGGTTCCGAAAATCACCGGATAGACTTTGTTATTCGGGGAAGTCGGAACGCGTTACTGACTGGGACATCGCTGAAAGTACAGGGGATCGCGAAGGTGGCGTTTGGCGTCGCTGCGCAATCCGGAATTGCCGGCGCCCCGCCCTGAAGCGCTCCATTAAAGTGTTGGCACAGGGTGGGGTTGGAGAAGTATTGGCTGGGGCTTCCCGTTCCTGACACATTCTGGAGCAGGTCGGGGCGCACGGTCAGCGAGATACCAGGTCCCGGCCCGATCGCCAGAGCCGGAGTGAGCGGGCTGCCGCTTTGTACCTGGTTGACAACCCCGAGTTGCCATCCCGCGACAAGCCGATTGGCCTTGAACGGCAGCTCATAAAAGCCACTCAGGACGAAGCGATGACGCACATCAAATTCCGAGAGGCCGTAGTCCCCGCGTGGGTTATACGCATTTTGAATGATGAGGCTCTCTGCCGTTGAAAGTGAGTTGTAGTCCAAGGACTTCGAGAAGGTATAGGAGCCCAGAAACTGCAGGCCGTGAGAGAAGTGCTTATTCACGGTAGCCCAGAGCGCATTGTAGTTCGAGTTGCCGCCGCTGTTCACCTGGTTGATGTTATTTAGACCGCAAGCTGGATTGGGGGATTGGCATTGGGTTGGGATCACCGAACTGGTCAGAGGGAGCGTCGGGAACGGTTTGGTTGTTCCGTAGAATCCATTCGGCACGAATGGTTGATTGATGTTTTGAGTAAGCTGTAGGTGCGTGCCCTTCACACCCACATACGCTACTTCCAAGCCGAGTGTGGGAGTAATCTGCCGCTGAATCGTCAGGTTCCAGTCCTGGGCATACGCATCGTTGAAATTGGCGTTGATGGCAGAAGGACCCAGGCTCGTCCCAACCACCGCGGCCGAAGGATTCTCCAGCGTAATGCTGTTCGACGAGGAGGAAGCCGAGATCGGCAATGCGAACAGGGGGTTGGAGCTCAGCCCGGTGACAATGTTGATTGTGGGATCCTGCGTCAGAATCGCATACGCGGCGCGGACGGAAGTCTTCCCGTTCTTGAAGGGATCCCAGGCAAAGCCGATACGCGGCTGAAAATTTTTGTTGTTCGTGTGATAGGGCTGAGGAGACGAAATAAGGGTGCCGGTGGCCGGATCAAAATTCGTGAAATGGCCGGCGGCTTCCGATGGCGATGAATTCCATGCATAGCGCAGTCCGACGTTAATCGTGAAGTTCGGCTTCCACCGGAAGCTGTCCTGCACGAAGGCGTCATAGGACGGCTGAAGGATTTTGTCGTTTCCAGCGCCCAGCTGATCCGTGAATACATTGGCTTTGTCGGCCAGGAAGTTCCCCAGCGTGGTAAATGTGAAGCTTCCCACGTTTTCGGCGATGTTGTTGTTGTACGCGCGCCGGATTTCTCCGCCGAAAGCAAAGGAATGGCGACCCTTCAGCCAGCTCAGGGTGTCATTCAAGACGGCGGTCGTGTCGCCTCGGCCCTGCGGTTCGTTTGTGGGGCCGCCAAAACCGAGCGCGCCGCCCACGTTGAAAAATGGCAATCCCGAGGCCACTGGAGAGCCCGGCGGCAAATGATATTGAATTTCGCAGGGTCCAGCAAGCCGTTGGGTGTGAAAGTCAGGTGGATGCGGTTGAATCCGAGGCGGACCGTGTTGGCCAGCGAAGCGCCAAACGTGTGGTCCTCGCTGACGGTCATGAGTTGGCGAAAGCCGCTGCGGGTGTCGCCGAATGCGGGAATGTTTGCCCCGATTGCGCCTCCGGCAGTCGGTTCTTGCCGAAGGTCTTTTTGGACGACGTAGTAGCCGTGGAGCCGATCCTTCTGGTTGAGCTCGACGTCAACGTCGGCGGATCCCTGGTTGAGCGCCACATTGGCTAACGCACCGCCGGTGAAGCCCGTGAAGTCGGCCTGCGCCGACGAGGCGTCCGACGCTTGATGAAAGTTGGCTGCCGGTATAAGGGCCAACAGGCTGGTAACGGCAGGGGAAGTAACCCCCGCTCTCTGATTCTGGCTCGGGACCGTGCTGGTGACCGTCAGGCTCTGGTGCTGGCGGAGTCCTTCATAAGCGAGGAAAAAGAAGACTTTGTTCTTGAGGATCGGGCCGCCAAAATCGGCGCCGAAATCATTGCGCTTGAACGGGGCTTGCGGACCTCGGGCGACGGTGTTGAAAAAATTCCGCGCGTCCAGATCGTTGTTGCGGAAAAACTCGAACAGTTCGCCGTGATATTCGTTCGTGCCGGAACGTGTGGCGAGGTTTACGATGGCGCCGGAGTTTCTTCCGTATTCCGCGGGAAACGCCGAATTGTCGATCTTGTATTCCGCCAGCGTATCAATCGGCGGCTGGAAGGTGATTTGGTTTTGCACCGGGTCGTTCAGATTGATGCCGTTGACCAGCCAGTTGGTCGTGTCTTCGCGCTGGCCGGCGGTATTGATTCCGAACGATCCCTGGCCGCGCAGCGGCGCGGAAAGGAATCCATTCGCGGGCGGCGTAATTGTTCCTGGTGTCAGCAGGCTGAGGTCCGTGAAGTGCCTGCCGTTCAGCGGAATTTCCTGCACCGTCTTGTCGTTGATCACCTGGCTCATGCTCGTCGTGGTTGTGTCCACGAGCGCGGCATCGGCCAGAATCTCGATTTTTTCCGCGGCTTGGCCGACGCTCAGTTGAATATTTTGCGTAACGGCAGTCGCCACATCGAGCTTGAGGGTGGAGACGATCGCGGATTGAAAACCGGGAGCCGTCACCTGGACGCGATAAATGCCGATCGGCAACGAGGGGAGAAGATATGCCCCGGCGTTGTCCGTCTGCGTGACGGATTCGACCCCGGTGGCTTGGTTTGTCGCCACGACCTTCGCGTTCACGACCACGGCTCCGGTCGCGTCGCTCACCGTGCCGTTGAGAGACGCGGTGGATTGAGCGAGCGCGCCGCTTCCCAAGACCGCCGAAAGAACGAACAAAAGCAAGGCACGCAAGAAAAAATTGCGATTGCCAATCAAATTTTTTGATGCAACGTCCATAATTCCACTCCTCCTGGTTTAGATCCCACTTGGACTGTTCAATTTCTGCCCAGAATCATTCCGCAATCGCTGGGCCAGTATCGGACCACCTCAATCCGCCACGAAAACAGGCTATATCAATGGCTTATGGGTTTACCTCGGCGCATAAGCGGCGAAACTGGGGGAGCTGGCTCCCAAAAACAGAAGTCACATCCCAAATACCGAAGGGTTTTGTACGGAATTTAGTGCATGGCAGACGTGCGCAAGTCGAGGAAATCTATGGCTTGCAGCTGGCGGGGAGGAGCAGCGACTGGCCCTCGAAGATCAGGTTCGCGTCGCGGATGGCCGGATTCGCCTGTGCGACGCAGGACCAGTAGGAGGCATGGCCAAAGTGGGCTCGAGCGATTGCCGTCAGGGTGTCGCCCTTCTTCACGGTGAACTTCGTCGCGGTGCGCGCCGAAGAAACCGCCGCAGGAAGGAATATCTGCGAGCCCGCCCTGATGCGGTTCGCGTCGCGAATCGCAGGATTGACCGCGAGCAGGTCGTGCCAGCGGAGCCCCTCGCCCAAATTTTGCTCCGCGATCTTCCAGAGCGAGTCGCCGTTCTTCACGATCACGGCGCTGAGTTTTGGCGCGCCGTTCGGTGTCACCGGAACGACAGGTGCCACGGGCGCGACCGGAGCCGGAGCGGGCGGCAGCAGCGGAGCTACGCGAGCCGCTGGCGGACGCGAGGGCAGGACATTCGGCGGCGCAAGAAAAATGCCAGGACGCTCGAACGGCGAATGCTTCACTGGAGGCCGGTAGGGTGCGAATCGCGGGGGCAACGGTTGCGAAATCGAAGGACCAAGCAGCGGGTGCA
>WNFI01200539.1_pt1 | contig 16231 bp, 11 predicted proteins | sample 5400471 | NCBI WGS metagenome assembly WNFI01 (sample SAMN13153348, study PRJNA577476) | soil metagenome | isolation source: 100 cm saprolite on Douglas fir-dominated hillslope | place: USA:California | collected 2013-09-17 | reverse complement strand
CGGGAGCGGGTGCCTTCTCCTTCGCCTTCCCCATCTCCCTGGCCATCGTGGGCCTGCTCATCATTGTCACCCTCTCCTACGAGCAGACGATCCACGCCTACCCCGGGGGGGGCGGGGCCTACATCGTGGCCCGGGACAACCTGGGGGAGCTTCCCGCGCAAACGGCGGGAGCGGCGCTCCTCACCGACTACATCCTCACCGTTTCGGTATCGGTCTCTTCGGGGGTGGCTCAGCTCACCTCCGCGTTCCCCGGGCTCTTCGATCACCGCGTCGCGATCTCGGTCTTCCTGGTCCTCGTGGTGATGCTCGTGAACCTGCGGGGGGTGAAGGAGTCCGGGACCATCTTCGCCGCCCCAACCTACTTCTTCGTGGCCATGATGTTCCTCACCGTAGGGGTGGCGTTCTTCCGCTACCTCATGGGTAGCCTGGGCACCGTGACGGACCCCCCGCCCATGCCCGTGCTCGCGCAGCTCAAGCCGGTCACGCTCTTCCTGCTCCTCCACGCCTTCTCGAGCGGGACCACCGCCCTCACCGGGGTGGAGGCGGTGTCGAATGGCATCACCGCCTTCAAGGAGCCCCGCAGCCGCAACGCCGGCATCACCCTGATCTGGATGTCGATCATCCTGGGCACCCTCTTCCTGGGCATCACTTACCTCTCCGGTCGCATCGGGGCCGTCCCCTCCGAGGAGGAGACGGTCATCTCCCAGCTCGCCCGCACCGCCTTCGAGGGGCGGGGCCTCTTGTACCTCAGCACCATCGCGGCCACGACCCTGATCCTGATCATGGCCGCCAACACCGCCTACGCCGACTTCCCGCGGCTCTCCGCCCTGCACGCCGCGGACGGCTTCCTGCCCCGCCAGCTGACCTATCGCGGGAGCCGGCTCGTTCTCTCCCGCGGGATCGTGGCCCTGGCCGTGATCGCCAGCCTCCTCATCATCGTCTTCCAGGCCAGCGTGACCGCCCTCATCCCCCTCTACGCGATCGGGGTCTTCCTCTCCTTCACGCTCTCCCAGCTCGGCATGACGCGCCGCTGGTGGAAGGTGGGCCATCTGGCCCCCGGCCAGGAGATCAAGGAGCGCGGGTCGGTGCTGTGTTACGAGAAGGGGTGGGCGCTCAAGATGGCGATCAACGGCTTGGGCGCGATCTGCTCGGCGGTGGTGATGCTGGTCTTCGCGGTCACGAAGTTTCGGGACGGGGCGTGGTTCGTGATACTGGTCATCCCCACTCTGGTGACCTTTTTCTGTGCCATCCACCGGCACTACCGTGACCTGGCGGTACGCCTGTCCCTGGAGCACTACGGCTCCCCCCCGCGCGTCTCGCGGCATCGCGTGATCCTGCCCATCAGCGGCGTCCACCGCGGCACCGTGGCCGCCCTGCGCTACGCGCGCTCGCTCTCCGACGACGTTACCGCCGTTCACGTCAGCATGTCGACGGAGGAGGCGGAGGCGGTGCGGCGCAAGTGGGGGCTCTGGGGGAGCGGGGTGCGGCTCGTGATCCTGGAATCGCCCTACCGGCTGCTTCTGGAGCCGGTTCTGGACTACATCCGCCGCATCGCCGACCAACGGCAGCCGAACGAGATCATCACGATCGTGGTGCCGCAGTTCGTGCCCTGGAGGTCCTGGCACAACCTCCTGCACGCCCAGACCGCGGTGCTGCTGCGCCTGGCCCTGCTCTTCCGGCCCGGCATCGTCATCACCAACGTGCCTTACCAGTGCAGCCTGGAGTCGCTCGCGGGGGAAAAGGCTTAGCCATGTTCATCATCATCGTGGGCTGCGGACGGGTGGGCTCGGAGCTCGCCTACCGCCTCTACGACCGCGGCCACCAGGTGGCGGTGATCGACCAGGTCGGCACCTCCTTCACCCATCTCGACCCCCGCTACCGCGGGCGCACCCTGGCGGGGGAGGTGCTCTCCGAGGATGTGCTGCACCGCGCGGGCATCGAGCAGGCGGACGGGCTGGCCGCGGTCACCAACTCCGACTCCGTGAACGCCGTGGTCGGGCACGTGGCGCGGGCGATCTACCACGTCCCCCAGGTGGTGGTGCGCAACTATGATCCCCGCTGGCGCCCCCTGCACGAGGCTTTCGGCCTCCAGCTCGTGAGCTCCACCGCCTGGGGAGCGCAGCGCATCGAGGAGCTCCTTTACCAGCACTACGGCCGCAGCGTCTTCTCGGCCGGCAACGGGGAGGTGGAGGTCTATGAATTGGCGGTGCCGGAGGCCTGGTGGGGGCGCGCACTCGGGGAGATGCTGCCCCCCGGGGCCTGCCTGCCCGTGGCGCTGACCCGGGCGGGCAAGGCCGTCCTCCCTTCGGCCGGCACGCCTCTCGAGGCCGGCGACGTCGTCCACGTGAGCGCGACCCTGGAGGGGATCGAGGCCTTGCGACGCCATCTGCCCTCCCCCCGGGAACGGGAGGCGTGAGATGTTTGTGATCATTGCCGGCGGGGGCAGGACAGGCGCGCAGCTGGCCACGTTCCTGGTGGCCCAGGAGCACCAGGTGCATCTGATCGAGCACCGGCGCGACGTCCTCGCCCACCTCCACCGCGAGCTCCCCACGGAGGTGATCTACGAAGGCAACGCCACCGAAGCCCAGACCCTGGAGCTGGCGGGGGTGGAGCGCGCCCAGGTCCTGACCGCTTGCCTGGCCGGGGACGCCGACAACCTCGCCCTCTGCTTCCTGGCCCGCACGCGCTTCAAGGTGCCCCGCACCATCGCCTGCATCAACAACCCCCGCAACGCCTGGCTCTTCGACAAGAACTTCCACGTCGATGTCGCCTTGAACCAGGCCGACATCCTGGCCAGCCTCATCGAGCAGGAGATGTCGCTCGGGGACATGATGACCCTGCTCAAGCTGCGGCGCGGCCGGTACTCCCTGGTGGGCGAGAAGATCCCCGCCGGGGCGCGCGCGGTGGGGGTGGCCATCAAGGCCCTCCCCCTGCCCCCGAACTCGGTGATCGCCGCCATCATCCGCCACGGCGAGATCGTCATCCCCCGCGGCCCGCTGCAGTTCGAGACCGAGGATGAGGTGCTGGCCATCACCGACGCTGATGGAGCCGACGGCCCTGGGGGTCCTCGGCCTGGCCTCCTCCGCGGTCGGGGAGGCACCCCCCACCGCCCCCGCGACCTATCCCCTTCAGGAGGGGTTCGTGGACGCCCACGGCGCGCTCGTGTACTACAAGACCCTGGGCCGGGGCCAACCGTTGCTCATCCTCCACGGCGGGCCGGGGGCTTCCCACGACTACTTCCTCCCCCACCTTCTGCCCCTGGCCCGGCGCCACCGGCTCGTCTTCATCGACGAGCGCGGCTCGGGACGGTCGGAGCGCCTCGAGAACCCCCGGACCTACACCGTGGAGAACATGGTCGAGGACACGGAGGCCGTGCGCCAGGCCCTGGGTCTGGACCGGGTGGCCCTCCTCGGCCATTCCTACGGCGGCATCCTGGCCCAGGCCTACGCCTTCAAGTACCAGGCCAACCTCACCCACCTCCTGCTCTGCAGCACGTTCCACAGCACGCAGGCGATGAACCAGGTCTTCGTCCGGATGAAGCAGCAAATGGCCCCCGAGCTGCGGGAGAGGATCGAGGGCCTGGAGAAGCGGGGCCTCTTCGGGCAGGGCAAGCCGTTCGAGCAGAGCCGCTATCCCAACGACTACATGGTGGCGGCTTGGGGCGAGGGCTACTTCCCGTACCTCTATCGGGGCCGCCCCGACCCCAACTACGACCCCATCGACAGCGGCCGCATGTCCTGGGACCTCTACCGAGAGATGTGGGGCACGAACGGCGAGTTCGTGATCGACGGAAACCTGAGATCCGTGGAGTACGCGGACCGCTTGGGCGCGATCAAGGTCCCCACCCTGATCACGGTGGGCGACCACGACGAGTGCGATCCCGCCCTCGCGCGGGCCATGCACGAGCGGATCGCCGGCTCGAAGCTCGTCGTCCTCCCCGCCAGCGGCCACATGACTTTTGTCGACCAGCCGGCGCTCTTCGTCCAGGCGGTGGAGGAGTTCCTGAAGTAAACCGCTCCTCCTCAACTTCCCGGGGGCCCTCCCCCTTCTTCCGGGCCCCCCTCTCGCGAACCCGGGGGGCGGCCTAGGTGGCTTGGTAGACGGAGCGGCCCTCTCGGAAGGTCGCCCGCACCCGCAGGGCGTCGTCGAGGAGTACGAGGTCGGCGTCGCATCCGACCGCGAGACGCCCCTTGGAAGGGAGCCCGAGGAGTCGGGCCGGAACCTCGCTGGCCATGCGGCAGGCCTCCCCCACGCCGGTCTCCGCCCAGGCGACGACGTTGCGGACGGCCTGATCGAGCAAGAGCACCGAACCGGCGAGGGTTCCATCGGTGAGCCGGGCCTGGCCATCCTCCACCAGGATGTCCTGACCGCCGAGCTGGTACCTCCCGGGCTCCATCCCCGCCCCCGCGATGGCGTCGCTGACCAGGGCGACCTTGTCCGGCCCTTTTGCGCGCACGGCCAGGCGAAGACTGGCGGGATGAGAGTGGACGCCGTCCGCGATCAAGCCCACCGTGACCCGCTCGTCGAGCAGCGCCGCCCCCACCGCCCCCGGAGCCCGGGGCCGGAAACCCGACATCGCGTTGTAGAGGTGGGTGACCATGGTCGCGCCGGCATCGATCCCCCGCCGGAGCTCCTCGTAGGAAGCGTCGGTGTGCCCCAGGCTGACCACCACCCGCCGGTCGCGGAGCCGCTGGATGTGTTCGAGGGCCCCCCCCACCTCGGGGGCCAGGGTCACCAGGCGCAGGGCGTCGTGCTCCAGGAACGGGTCCCAGACGCCCGGAGAGGCGTTCTCGATCGCGCTCGTCCGGTGGGCGCCCGCGCGGCGCAGGGAGAGGAACGGCCCCTCCAGGTGGAGGCCCAGAGGGAGGGCCCCCACCGCGCCCCGGCTGGCCAGGAAGGCCTGGCACGCGCGCGGGTAGACCTCGGCCGCAGAGCTCACGAGGGTGGGAAGGAAGGCGGTCACCCCCGTGGCCGGGAGCCGGGCCGCGAGGCGGTGGATGGCGTCGGCGCGCTCCCCCACCTCCACGCCGAAGCCCCCGTTCACCTGCAGGTCGATGAAACCGGGGGACACGATGGCCGCGTCGTGGATGGTCGGGGGCAGGGCGGCGGGGGCGGGCTCCAGGACCACCTCCGCGATGCGGCCCGCCCGCACGATCACCGCCCCCGCGACGAGACCCTTGTCCAGAACCAGCCGACCCCGCACCGCGAAGGCAGCGGCGTCCGGGTCCGGAGGGGGCGTGCTGCCGGTTGTCATGGTCCAACCGGAAGCTATCACCTCGCCTGGAGGGGCTCAAGCAAACCGCCGACGGCTCTCCCGTCTTCACAGGCGCGTCCTTGACTTGGGGGGAGAGACGGGGGAGCTTATGCCCCGAACCGGATCGTGACCCAGGGGGAGGTCCTATGCCATTTCGACGGACGCTGCTCAACGCCGTCCTTGTTCTGGCGGCGATCGCCGTCCCCTCCCCGGGCCCCGCCCAGCCCCTCGCCGGGACGCATGACCTGATGCCGGCTCCGGAGAGGCTCGAGTGGCAGACCGGGCATCTGGTCCTGGACGCCCGCTTCAGCATCGCCTCCGTGGGCGCCTCCGAACCGCGCCTGGAGGCGGCGCGGAAGCGCCTGCGGGCCCGGCTGGAGGCCGCGACCGGCTTGCGCCTGGCGGGGAGCGACAAAGGGGGGAAGAACTCGACCCTGCTTATGGATGCCGCCGCCCCCGGTCTGCCCGTGCAGGACCTGACGGAGGACGAGTCCTACGAGCTCGCGGTGACCCCGCGCCAGGCCCGACTCACCGCCCCCAACCCCCTCGGCATCCTGCGCGGCCTGGAGACGTTCCTGCAGCTCATCCGCCCGGAGGGAACGCGGTACGTCGTTCCCGCGGTCCTTATCCGGGACCGCCCGCGCTTCCCCTGGCGCGGCCTGCTCATCGATCCTTGCCGACGCTGGCAGCCCTTGGACGTGATCAAGCGCAACCTGGACGCGATGGCGGCGGTGAAGCTCAACGTCTTCCACTGGCACCTGAGCGAGGACCAGGGCTTCCGCGTCGAGAGCCTGGTCTTCCCGAGACTGCACGAGAAGGGCTCCGACGGCCTCTACTACACCCAGCCGCAGGTTCGGGACGTCCTCGCTTACGCCCGCGACCGGGGCATCCGGGTCGTGGTCGAGTTCGACATGCCCGGCCACTCGACGAGCTGGCTCGTGGGCTATCCGGAGCTGGGCAGCGCCCCCGGACCCTTCTCCCTCGCGCGCAGTTGGGGCGTCTTCGACAACGTCCTGGACCCGACCCGGGACGAGGTCTACGCCTTCCTGGACCGCTTCCTGGCCGAGATGGCGGCGCTCTTCCCGGACGCCTATCTCCACATCGGGGGTGACGAGGTCACCCCGCGTCAGTGGAACGAGAGCCCGGGCGTCCTCGATTTCCTGTACCGCCGGGAGCTCGACGACGCCCCCCAGCTCCAAGCCCATTTCAACCGGCGCATCAACGAGATCCTGACCCGGCACGGGAAGCGGATGGTGGGATGGGACGAGATCCTGCGCCCGGAGCTGCCGAAGAGCATCGTGGTCCAGTCCTGGCGCGGCGCCCAGGCCCTGGCCGAGGCGGCCCGGCTCGGATACGACGGGATCCTGTCCAACGGCTACTACCTCGATCACCTGCTGCCCGCCTCCGTCCACTATCTGAACGATCCCCTGCCCCCGCCCTCCGGGGAGGCGCGCCCCCACGTGCTGGGGGGCGAGGCCTGCATGTGGGGAGAGTTCGTGAGTCCGGAGACCATCGACTCTCGGCTGTGGCCGCGGACGGCGGCGATCGCGGAGCGGCTGTGGTCGCCCGCCGAGGTGCGCGATGTCGAGGACATGTACCGCCGGCTGGAGATCGAGAGCGTCCGCCTCGAGGCGACCGGGGTGAAGCACCGCTCGAACTACGAGCCGATGCTGAGAGGGCTGGTGGCCGACCACCCGATCGAGCCCGTGCGCCTCCTGGCCGATCTCGTGGAGCCGGTGAAGCGCTATGTGCGTGGTCAGCTGCGGACGTACACGAGCGCGACCCCCCTCGACCGCCTGGTGGACGCCGCGCGTCCGGAGAGCATGGCCGCCCGCCGCTTGCGGAAGGAGGTGGACGCCTTTCTTCGTACGCCCCCGGCCGCCCGCGACGACCGGCGGTTGCGCGAGACCTTTTCGACTTGGCGCAAGAACCACCCCATCCTGGAGCCCCTGCTCTCCGCCCGGGGGGCGGAGGCCCGGCCCTTGTCCCGAGACCTGGCCGCTCTGGGCGAGGTGGGAGAGCAGGCCCTGGAGGCCCTCCGCTCCGGTCGGCAGGCCCCGGAGAGCTGGCTGGCGCTGAAGGCCGCCGCCGGGCCCGCGTCCGACCACTGACCGCCCCGGCTCCCGCGGCCCGGAAGTCGGGTGCGCCTCATCCCCGGGGCGGGGACGGCGCTTTCAAGAGGCGGCGTGCGACGGCGACCGCCCCCAGGCAGGGATCCCCGACGTAGGTCACGGCCCCGATCGGGCTCCGGATCGCGGCCAGCACCGCCTGCCGCATGTCCCCCCGCAGGAGGTTGCCGGCAAGCGCCACCGGGGGCTGTTCCAGCCGGAGCCGGCGGATCACGGTGTCCAGCTGCAGGGCGAGCTCGCGCGCGGCCTCATCGACGATGGCGCGGGCGGCGGGGTCTCCGTTTGCGCCCAGCTCCACCACCACGGGGGCGAGATCGGCCAGCTCGGCGGATGTCCTCCCGGGCGCGTAGATGTGGCGGATCAGGTGCGCGGCGTCGGTCAGCGAGAAATGGCGGAGCACCGCCCGCAGCAGCGCCTGCGCGTCCGCGCGTTCGTCCGCGGTCTGGGTGGCCAGGCGCAAGGCGCGGAGCGCTATCTGATAGCCGCTTCCCTCGTCGCCAAGGAGCGGCCCCCACCCCCCCACCCGCGCGGTTCGTCCGTCCGCCGAGCGACCCAGGCAGACGGAGCCGGTGCCGCTGATGAGCGCCGCCCCCCAGCCCTCGGGGGTGCCGCCGGCCACGATCAGCTCGGAATCGTTGACGACCACGAAGCGGGCCGTGATGCCTTGATCCTTCACCCAGCGGGAAACCTGCGCCTCGTCCTCGGGGCCGTCGACGCCCGCCAGCCCGAAGCAGGCGGCGGCGATGCGGGCCGTCCGCCAGGGCGCCCCCTGGCCGCCGGTTCCCACCCCCAGGGCGTTCAGGAGCGCTCCTTCGATGGCGGCGGTGAGCGCCTTGCCCAGCGACTCGACACCCACCTGGTGGAGGTTGCTGGGGGGCCCGAACCCGCGGGCCAGCACCCGACCCTCCAGGTCGGTGACCACGGCCTGCGTCCTCGGCCCCGCCCCGTTGACGGCGAGGAGGAGCTCCCCTCCCTTCATCGCGTCCGCGTTACCTTGGACAAGCCCCTCGGCGCGTCGGGGTGCATCCCGCGGGCCAGGCTCAAGCCGAGGGCCCAGATCTGCCCCGGCACGATCGCCACCAGGGGGGAGAGCCACTCCGGGATCCCGGGGGGCAGCGGCATTCCGATCTCCGCCGCCTCCAGGAGCGACCGCCGATCCGAGATCGCGAGAAGGCGCGCCCCCCTCTCCTTCGCCAGGCCCACCACACCTTCCAGCTCCTCGAAAGTGCGCGTTCCCGGCGCCACCACCAGGACGGGAAGGCTCTCGTCCAGGATCGCCATCGGCCCGTGGAGAAAATCGGCGGACGAATAGCCGTCGGCCATGATGGCGCTCGTCTCCTTGATCTTCAGGGCGATCTCGAGGGCGGTGGAAAGGTTGTAGCCGCGCCCCACGACCACGAGGCGGGTCTGCTCGCGGAAGCGGGCCGCGAGGGGGACGAAGGGGAGGCCCAGGTCAATCGCCTGCGCCACGAGCTCGGGAAGCTTGCCGAGCTCGTCCCAAGCGGTCTCCTCCGCGCGCAAGGCCGCGCTCACCATGGCCAGGGCCATCAGCTGCGCGGTGTAGGTCTTGGTCGCCGCCACCGCCTCCTCCTTCCCGGCCAGGAGCGGGAGGACGAGCTCCGCCGCGGAGGCGAGGGGAGAGCCGACGTCGTTGGTGATGGCCAGGGTGACCGCTCCCTGGCCGCGGGCGGCGCGGACGACCTCCACGATGTCGGGAGACTGCCCCGACTGGCTGATGCCGATGACGAACGCGCCCGTGAGGGAGGGGGCGGCGTCGTAGTGGGTGAAGAGCGAAGGGGTGGCGAGGGCCGCCAACAGCCGGTTCTGGATGCCGAGAAGGTATTGCCCGTAGTGAGCCGCATTGTCGGAGGTGCCCCGCGCGGCCAGGACCGCGAAGCGGGGAGCGTAGGCGCGGACTTTGGCCGCGATGGCCTCCGCGCTCTCCCGCCCCTCGCTGAGCAGCCGCCCGAGCACGACGGGCTGCTCGCGGACCTCAGCCTCGAAGCGAGTGGTCATGACCGGGCGTGGTCATCCTCCCGCGCGGACCGGCCGAGGCCGCCGGAGGAGACGCATCCCCGCCCCGCCGGGACCAGCCACACGGGAATCACCGAACAACGGTAGCGGCGCCCGGAGAAAAGTCAAGGCAGCGAGGGCGCGGTGGTCGCGGGGAGCGACTCCATTCCCGAGATCCTCCGCGGCCCCGCCCGCTCGGGAGGGCGTGTGTTAGCATCCAGCGTTCCGTCCGGGCTCCACGGCCGGGGAGGCTTGGCAATGAAGCTGACGTCGTGGGATTGGCTCGCCATCGTCGTCTACTTCCTGGCCAACATTCTGATCGGCCTTTACTACCGAAAGCGGGCCACCCGCGCCACGGAAGACTTCTTCGTGGGCGGCCGGAAGGTGAGCTGGTGGCTGGCCGGTACATCGATGGTGGCCACCACCTTCGCCGCGGACACTCCCCTCGCCGTGACCGGCTTCGTGGCCAAGAACGGCATCGCCGGCAACTGGATCTGGTGGAGCATGCTCATGAGCGGCATGCTCACGGTCTTCTTCTTCGCCCGTCTCTGGCGACGGGCCGGCGTTCTCACCGACGTGGAGTTCGCGGAGATCCGATACAGCGGCAAGCCGGCCGCGTTTCTGCGCGGCTTCCGCTCGCTCTACCTCGGCCTCCCCATCAACTGCATCATCTTGGGCTGGGTGAACCTGGCCATGGTGAAGATCCTGATGATGATCTTCGGGATCGCCAAGATCGAGGCCTTGATGATGGTGTTCGGCATCATGCTCGTCACGTCCATGATCTCGACCCTCTCCGGGCTCTGGGGCGTCCTGGTGATGGATCTCTTCCAGTTCGTGCTGAAGATGGGCATGGTCATCATCCTCGCCGTCTACGCGGTGGCGGCGGTGGGCGGCATGGGCGCGCTCAAGGAGAAGCTGCACGCCCTGGACGTGGCGAGGGCGGCCGGTGGCGGGGGCCAGGGCTCGATCCTTTCCTTCACCCCCGACCTGGGCTCGGCCTGGATGCCCATGATCACCTTCTTCGTCTACATCGCCGTCAATTGGTGGGCCGCCTGGTACCCCGGGGCGGAGCCGGGAGGCGGGGGCTACATCGCCCAGCGCATCTTCTGCGCCAAGGACGAGAAGCACTCGCTCCTGGCTACCCTCTGGTTCAACGTGGCCCACTACGCGATCCGCCCCTGGCCGTGGGTCCTGACCGCGCTCTGCTCGCTGGTCCTCTACCCCGACCTGGTCGACAAGGAGTCCGGCTTCATCAAGACCATCATCGACCCCCAGGTCTTCCCGGTCGCCCTGCGCGGGGTCATGATCGCGGCCTTCGCCGCCGCCTACATGTCCACGGTGGGGACCCAGCTCAACTGGGGCGCCTCCTACCTGGTCAACGACTTCTACCGGCGGTTCCTCGTGAAGGACGGCAACGAGAAGCACTACGTCCGGGTGTCCCAGATCGCGACCATCCTCATCATGCTGGCTTCCTGCGTGGTCACGTACTACCAGGACTCGATCGCCGGGGCCTGGCGGCTCCTCATCGCCCTGGGGGCAGGAACGGGGAGCGTCTTCATCCTGCGCTGGTTCTGGTGGCGCATCAACGCCTGGAGCGAGGTCTCCGCCATGGCCGCATCCTTCGTGGTCTCGCTGCTGCTGACCTTCGGCTACAACCTGAGGGACGACGAGCCCGCGGAGTTCGCCTGGAAGCTGATCATTACCGTCACCTGCTCCTCCATCACTTGGCTGGCGGTGACCTTCCTGACCGCGCCCGAGAGCAAGGAGACCCTGCTCGCGTTCTATCGCCGCGTCCGGCCCAGCGCCTCGCTCTGGACCCCCATCGCCCGCGAGGCTACGGACGTGGTGCCCGTCCACGACGGCCTCCACAACCTCGTGGACTGGCTGGCCGGGTGCGTCTTCGTCTACATGACGCTGTTCGGGGTGGGCAAGGTCATCTTCGGCGCCACCCTCGAGGGGGTCGTCTTCCTGGTCGTGGCCGCCGCCGCGGCCGCCACCATCTACTGGGACCTGAACCGGCGCGGTTGGAAGACGGTGCTGGAGTAGCCCCCACCGCGGGGGCCGCCTCTCAGTAGGTGGTGCGGGAGGCGTTCCAGGCGTCCGCCTCGACCAGGGGGCGGACCCCGCCCGGAGGGAGTGGATAAGAGACGCGGATCTCCCTCTTTTCCCCCGGCAGCAGCGCGAGGTAGTTGTCCTCCCACCATACGGGCAGGATCTCCCGTCCCCCCGCGGGCGCGGCGAGCTTCAAGTGCACCTGGAAGGCCAGCGACGGGCCCGTGTTCTCGACCCGGACGCGGGCCTTCCCTTCCGCGCCGGCCGGCTCGAACCGCCGGTCTTCCTGGGTCGAGAGCCAGTAGAAGTTGGAGCTGACCGATCGCCCCTCGGAGTCCAAGAGACCGAGCTGGAGAAAGTACGTCGTGGTCAGGTCCGGGAGAGGGGGCAGCACCAAGGCGCGGGCCACGCCGTCGGGCGGGACGTCGAGAGCGGCCTCGTGCGAGAGCTTCGGAGCGAGGCCGAAGTCGAAAACCTTGGCCGTCACCTTCAGACCGGCCCGGCGCTCGTTGCCGTCGTTGACCACGACCACGGAGCGATCGTCGTAGGAGTACTGGACGTGCAGCGGTTCGCACGCCTTCTTGGTTCCGTAGTAGCCGCCCCCCGGACGAAGGTAGTAGTCATAGAGGTGCCAGATCAGAGAGGGCCAGGCATTGTTCAGCATCCACTGGACGACCCCCGTGGAGCTGTACTTGTTGCGGCCGAAGGCCTCGAACATCGCCCGCTCCCCTTCGTAGGCGAGGGCCTGGGCCTTGCGCGCGTAGTCCTCGACCCCGGCCGCCTTGCCGTAGCGGGCCTCCAGGGCTTCCGTGAAGCGCGCCAGGTCCTTGAACTGGCCCCCGCCGGCGTGGAAGTTCCACTCGGCGTCGATGGGCCAGAGGTGATCAGGGGGGAGCATCTCCTTGAGGCTCTCCAGGGGCGGCACCGCCGCCCCCGGGCTCGTCTCGGTGTTGAAACCCGAGAATCCGCCCGGGCTCTCCGCCGCCAACCAGTAGGCCGGCGGCACGTAGTCGTAGGGACCGCTCATCTTGACCCCGGTGGGACCGCTCAAAGGCGTCGGCTTCTTGGTGGCCGAGGACAAGATAGGCTTGGGCCAGGCCAGCGTGCCCAGGATATCGAGGTATGTCTTTTCGATCTCGGCCGGGGGCGGGTTGTCGCTGCCGTTCAGCCAGACGAGGAGGCTCGGGTGGTTCCGCAAGCGGCGGATCTGGTCGGTGAGGGACGCCGCCGCTACGCGTCGGTTCTCCGGGCTCCACTTGTCCCATTGCTCCCAGTGGTCGCAGCCCCAGCGGGAGGGCGATGGGCGCAGCAGCATGTCCGGGGCCCATCCCCCGCCGCGGACGAGGAGGGGCTTTCCGTTGACCTTGAAGAGGCGGTGGCCGCCCTCCGTCAGCTCGGAGGTGATCTGCTGCATGCCGAAGTGGACCTCCTGCTGGTCGGATAGGGCCCCTCCCGCCTCGACCTCCAGGGCGAGGGTGTAAAGGTTCGGAGTTCCCAGACGGTACGGCCACCACACCCGTGGGTGGGCGACGCTCAGGGAGGACGCTAGCTCGGGCGGGAAGCGGACGCTCGTGCTCTCCCGCGGGCCTAGGGCCACCGGCTGCGAGAAGTGGAGGGCCTCGATCGCACCCCGCACCATCCCCTTCACCGGCTGGTCGGTGGTGTTTCGCACCTCGGCGGTAACCGTGAGGTGGGCCGTCTCCAGGGACGGAAGATCGAAGCGGGTGACGACCTGGGGGTGGCGCAGGGCGAGGGGACCGCTGTCGGTCAGATAGACGTCCCCCCAGATCCCCATGTCCTTGTCGGGAGGGGCGGGATTCCAATCCACCCAGGTGATGGCCAGGTCTTGGGGCTCGGGGGCGAAGACCTCGACGGCCAGGGCGCTCAGTGGCTTGGCCAAGCGGGTCACGTTGAACTCGTAGCGGCGGAACGCTCCCGCAACCTCATCGCCTCCCGCCACGAGCTGGCCGTTCATCCACACGTTCGCGCGGTAGTTGATCCCGTCGAAGTGCAGCCAGAGGGTCCGGCCCGCGGCGGGGACCTCAAACTCCGTGCGGTACCACCAGGAGGGTCGAAACGGGCTATCCGCCGGCATGGGGAGGTTCGAGAAGTTCTGCCCCACCGGATACCCCGTGCCGGGGATGGATCTCAGGTTGGATCCGAAGTAGGGGTCGGGGTACACCTTGTTCTCGACGAGGGCCGCGAGAACCGTGCCCGGCACGGGGGCCGGGTGCCAACCCTCTGGCCGGTAACCCGGCATCGACAGGGCGGCTCCGGTCTCGAGAACCTTCGCTGACGACTGGAGCCTCCAGCCCGTCTTCAGGGGCCGCCGAATGCCCGGGGGCGTAGCGGACCAAGATGGCGAGGCCAGGGTGAGGCCGCCGGCGGCCAGGAGCCCGGCAAGGTACGCGGACCGCATCATGGGGAAATCCTCCTGTTTGGTCAGACGAGGTTCTTCACTTATAGCATCTGGGGTCGTTGCGTCATCTTCCCGGCTGATTTCCCTCCGCGTCAGGATTGCAAACAAACGACACATAGGGGCCGACCGGGATCGGTGGCTCGAGTAAATCCCCCACCCGCCGAGGTTCCGGCAACAATGTGTATCATTTGTACTTCCGCCCGACCGCCCAGGGCCGACTCCCCGACACCAGAGCTGGCGGGTTCGGTCGATCGCTGAACGCTCCTTGAGGGCCGGGGAGGTTTCGGGTGTAAAACTGCCGTTGCCAAAGCGGTCGCGACTTTCGTAAACTCCTTTCCGAAGATGCCACGCAGAGCTGCCCGTCCGATCGCGCTCCCCACCCGGGCGGGCACCGGAGCGGGCTGGTCCGGGACCTCGGCACCGCCGCCTCCCGCGGAGGCCGGCGACCGACCTCCATGGAGTTCAACACCAGCCACGGCTTCGTGGCCGGTATCGACCTCGGCCCGACCCGAACGCGGCTGGCCGTGGCCGACCTGCGGGGCGCGCGGCTCGGCCATCGGGTGGTGCCGACTCCCTTGGGTCTCGACCCCGCCGCCCTTCTCACGCGTCTCGCGGAGGACGTGAAGGAGCTGTTGGCGGAGGCGCAGGTTCCCCGGGGGCGCCTCGTCGCGGTGGGGGCGGGGGCGCCCGGAGCCGTGGATCGGGAACGGGGCGTCGTGACCCTGGCCTCCAACCTGCCCGGCTGGTCCCAAGTACCCATGCGGGAGATCCTGAGGCGGGCTCTCGGCGCTCCCGTCGTGGTCGAGAACGACGTGAACCTGGCCATCCTGGGGGAGCACTGGCGGGGGGCCGCCGTCGGCCACAGCACGTGCGCCTTCATCTCCGTGGGCACGGGTATCGGCGCCGGCATCCTCATGGACGGCGAATTGCACCGGGGACATCACTCTCTGGCCGGCGAGATCGGCCTCATGTGCATGGGACCCCAGTACGTGGGTGGCGAGCAGAGGACACAGGGATCCCTGGAGAGCCTGGCTGGCCTCAAGGCCCTCGCCTCCCGCTGGCCACCTGGAACCGGGAGCGACCCGGAGCGCTGGGTCGCCGAACTGTTCGATGCCGCCGAGTCGGGCGACCGCAAAGCGCGCGGGGCGGTAGACGAGGTGGCCACCCTGATCGGCATCGCGACCGCGAACCTGAGCGTCGTCCTCGACCCCTCCCTGATCGTCCTGGGAGGAGCGGTGGTCGCCAAGGGAGAACCCTTCCTCCACGAGGTGCGCCGGATCGTGGGGCGCATCATGCTCGAGCCGACCGAAATCGTGGTCTCCGCCCTCGGGAAGGAAGCGCCGCTCTGGGGGAGCCTCCTGGTGGCGACCAACGAGGCCCAGGAGCTGTTGCGGCGGCGGCTCCGGCAAGCCTGGGCAGCGTCCTGAGGGATCCGGGTGACGCTAGTCCATGTTCAAGGCCGCCGCTCCGATCACGCCGGCGGCGGGACCCAGCGCCGCCTCTGCGATGCGGGTCGGATACCCTTCCAAGCGTGAGGCCAGGACCGCCGCGTAGAGGTCGCGCGCCCGGGACAAAGACCCGCCGATGACGATGACGGCGGGATCCAGGAGCGCGATCACGGACGCGCAGAGGAAAGCGAGGTCCTCCCCGAAGGACCGCCAAGCCGCCCCCGCCGCCGCGTCGCCGGTACGGGCCAACGCCGCGATGCCCTGGGCATCGAGGGTGGCGCCGGGCCTTCCCCCCGCCGCTTCGTAGCCGCGGACGACCCCGGCCCCGGAGAGGAAATCCTCGAGGACGTGCCCCCGAAGAGGGATGCGGTAGACCTCACCCGCCTGGGACCCCGCGCCGCGATGGAGCCGCCCTCCGACCATCACGCCGCAGCCGACGCCGGTCCCCAGGGTGATGCCGCAGACGTCCTCCGCGCCGCGCCCGGCGCCGTACCTCGCCTCCGCCAGCGTGAAGCAGCGCGCGTCGTTCTCGAGGGCGACGGGACCGTCGGCGGCCTCCCGCAACAGCTTGCCGAGGTCGGTGCCGTTGAGGAGGGGGAGGTTGTTGCACTGCGTGAGGGGGCCGCGATCGACGATGCCCGCGGTTCCAAAGCCCAGCGCGAGGCCGGTGCGGCTGTCCAGCGAGGGCTGCAGACGATGGCGGAGATCCCGGAGGCCTTTTCTGAGGTGATCGGGCCCGAAGCCCTTCCCGGTGGGCACCGAGACCAGCTCCGTCGCCAGGCGCCCCTCGCCCGTGACGACGGCCATCCGCATTTGGGTGCCACCCAAGTCCACACCCAAGAAGCACGGAGCACTGTTCATCGGCGGCGTACCGTACGCTCCTTCGAGGGTTCAAGTCAACGTCCGTGAGCGGCCG
>WNFI01550984.1_pt1 | contig 16235 bp, 13 predicted proteins | sample 5400471 | NCBI WGS metagenome assembly WNFI01 (sample SAMN13153348, study PRJNA577476) | soil metagenome | isolation source: 100 cm saprolite on Douglas fir-dominated hillslope | place: USA:California | collected 2013-09-17 | reverse complement strand
TAATCTAGTAGCCATTCTAATCATATGCGTATCAATTATTATTCCTTCGGGTTTGTGAAAAGCACAGCTGAGTACAACATTTGCAGTTTTTCTTGCCACTCCCGGCAGAGAATCTAAATCCACCATTGTTTCAGGAACTTTACCTTTAAATGTATCCACTATCATTTGAGAGGTCTCCTTGATAAGTCTCGTTTTGTTCCAGTGGAAGTTGACTTTGGTAATGTATGAATCAAGCTCCTCTCGTGTGGCTTTTGCCATTTTTTCTGGAGTAGGGTAGTGTTTGAAAAGTTCGGGCGTTGCTTGATTTACTCCAACATCGGTTGATTGAGCAGCCAGGATGGTAGCGATCAAAAGTTGAAATGGGTTTTCAAAATTCAACGCAATCTTTGCGTCGGGATAGACCTTTTTAAGTCTTTCAATGATTTTTAAAACTTTTTCTTGTTTTGTCATATCAATACTATATCACTAAAATTTCTCTATTGCACTTATTTACTCATGTTACGCGGTTAGCTTCATCTCAGTGTGATAAATCACACCACTACGGTATGTAGTGACGCAATTTATTGCGTATTGATTGCGTAAAGTGAGTTATTTATATAGATGATTAAACTTGATAAGCCTGCATTAAGTTGGTAAAATGAGATAGAGCTTCCAATATGGCTACTGACAATTTTATTAAACATACACATAAAAATCCTCTACAGCAATTGCTTATCAATAATTTTTTTAAAACGCTCATTAAAACTATCCAACCATTACACCTGGAATCTATTCTGGATGTCGGGTGCGGAGAAGGATTTACTTTGAATAAATTGAAAGCTGCGGGAATAGGGAAAAAATTGGAAGGGATTGAGTATTTGGATGAAGCGATAAAATTAGGAAAAAAATATCATCCGGATATTGTGATAAAAAAGGGGACAATTTATGATTTGCCGTATAAAGATAATAGCTTTGATTTACTTCTTTGCACCGAAGTTTTAGAACACTTGGAATATCCGAAAAAAGCATTGAAAGAATTAGTGAGAGTAACAAAGAGGTATTGTTTGTTATCTGTTCCAAATGAACCGATATTTATGGCATCAAATTTTTTGCGCGGAAAGAACTTGTCACGATGGGGAAATGATATCGAACATATTAACCACTGGTCTCAATACGGGTTTGAAATACTTGTCGGCAAAGAACTGCAAATACTTAAAATAAAAACACCTTTCCCCTGGACCATGATTCTAGCGGAGAAAATATAACTACTTATTATTCTATTGCTAAATTGTTGAAACTAAAACATGACAAATACCACTAATTTTGCTACAATTACTCTTGTTTTTGATAATTTTACGTTTCGTATGCGCCCGTAGCTCAGTGGATAGAGCACATCGGTTCTAACGATTAGGTCGGGGGTCCGAATCCCTCCGGGCGCACAAGGATTTCTCAATAATACTCTACTTATGATAATATCTCCATATGCTTATTTTTATTGATGATTCAGGAGATCCGGGATTCAGAGTTGAAAAGGGATCCAGTTCAGTTTTTATTATTTCTATGGTAATTTTCACTGATCCCCTTGAGGCAGAAAAAACTTCAGTAGCTATAAAAGAGTTGCGAAGAAAACTCAAAGTAGCAGATTTATATGAATTTAAATTTAACAAAACAGATAGAAGTTTTCGAAATACCTTCATTGAAATTGTAAAGGGTTTTGATTTTAAGATAAGAGCTATTGTAGTAGATAAAAAAATGATTTACAGTCCACGGCTTAGGAACTACAAAGAGAACTTCTATAATCACATTATTATGCAAGTACTAAGGCAAAGCGATCATATTAAACATGCAAAATTGAGGTTTGATAAAAGAGGAGAAAGGGCTTTACGGGATGAGTTACGTGTCTATTTAAGCAGGGAGTTAGATAATAAAAATAAACAAATATTTTCAGATTTAAAATTTGTCGATTCAAGACAAAATACCCTTATTCAGCTTGCCGACATGGTTGCTGGGAGCATATTTGCTGCTTATACGAAAAAGGATAAATCATATTTAGATAAACTCAAGAAAGCAAATAGAGTTGAGGATATTTGGGAGTTCAAATAAAAAAGCGACTCTGCTTTCTATCCAAACGTAGGTCTGGAACGCGCACCGTACGGTGACAATTCGAAAACAGAGTCTTTGTATTTGTACTATACCACAAAACTACATAAAAATCCAGTTTAGCTTACTAATTCAATCCATTTACCTCTTGACAGGGTACAACTCTAATGTGTTTTTTATGGGCAGAATTCTCATATTTACTTTTCACGTAATAGTTCACTATACTTACTAATGATATGGGGGTTCATTGTAAAAAATGATATGGGGGTTCATTGTAAAAAGAGTAGGTTCACCTGGGTACTGATTGCTTTATTACTGATTGGAATAGGAAACGCAACTATAGCGGGTATATCTTACGCGGCAGATGATACTATCCAGATGGGGTCTTTTGTTCCATCGCAAGCAAAAATACCAACGCTAAAAAGATTGCTAACCCCAACTCCAACCCCAAGAGGATCGGGAAATCCTGTCCAATGCTCAATATCAGCCGGATCAAATGTAAGTCTTATTTCCAGTACAATAGCAAAACAATTTGGCATACACGTTACCGGGAATGATCAAACGCAGAGTAGAATGACAACATTGTATTCTACATTATGTTTGTTATTTAAATCCACAAAATATGCACAACTTATTAAATCTCAGACAAGTCCAATAGCCATTTCTTTGCAACCCGGAAATTGTTTTGGACATGCAAGCGCAAGTACCGGTATCAACTTATATGGGAGTTGTGGGAGTGTTATAGATCGTTTTATTATCACTCATGAATTAGGACATATGCTTATGTTCCGTAATCCCTCAGTGTATAATGATTGGTATAGTCATGTTTGGCCTGCAACGCTTCCTACCTGGGATTGTCAGTTAGACTACGGCCCCGGACCTTGGCCTGCGGAATGTTTTGCAGACATGATAGGAGAGTATCTCGTTTATCCACAATGGAGAGAAGCAGTTGGCGGGAGACCGTCCGGTTCCGCGACCTTGAGTAATTTCCCAACAACCTATGCATCCTATTATAACTTTGCCCGTGATAAGATATTTGGAGGAGTTAAATACTTTTAACTATGAAAAAAATATTCATACTACTAGTTTTTTTTGTATTATGTATACTAGCTTTCTTGCTTTTTTTTACCACACACACAAATTCTCCAGTTATTTCTGTGCAAAATGTAGTACCGGGAAAAAATGTAATTCCCGGAAAGACTACAGAACAAGAAATAATTTCTCTTTTGGGAAAACCTGATACTATACAAGTACAAAATGATAACAAAATAATTTCCTATAAAGTTCCTACTACAACCCGGATGGATACCATGTATATAAAAGACAATAAAGTCACCTCTTTTGTGAAAGAAATATCCTATGACAATACATTACTCAATGATTTTACTGCTACGCATCAAAAAGAAGATGGGGTGTTATATGATTCCCTGCAAAGAGGAACGGGATTTACCTGGCATATATTCGCAAAGGAAGGCACTGCTTTCCTAGCAAGTGATGTGAATGGCTATACTCTGAAAGTGATATATTTCTCTCCCATGACATATCAGAATTTTCTCCAAACAACAGCCAAAACTTTCTCTCTCTCCCCAGTTCCTTTAGAAGATCAAGAAAAGTTTTAGCAGTACTCTTAACAATATGTATCTGTTATAATAATTTTTATGAAATTAAAACGTTATAAAGGTAATCCAATCCTCGCCAAGAATCCAAAAAATGAATGGGAAGCTGGCTCAGTTCTCAATCCAAGTGTCTTATATGACAATGGTATCTTTCGGATGGTCTACAGGGCAACTAACGATATTCATCTTTATGAAAAAGGAAGATACATATCCTCCGTCGGATATGCAGAAAGTACTGATGGGATCCACTTCAAACAATTTCCAGAACCACTCATTGCTCCTGACCAAGAATATGAAAAACGTCTAGGATGTGAAGACCCACGAGTAACTAAAATTGGAGACACATATTTTCTCTATTATACCGCCGTTGGCGGAACGATACGAGGAGAGGATGTTCGGATTGCTTTAGCTACGAGTAAAGATTTTAAGACATGGAAAAAGCATGGAATTGTTGGCCCACAACATACAACCTCAAAAGCGGCGTGTCTATTCCCAGAAAAAATTAATGGACAATATATCATGCTCTATACATGGATGTGTGATAGCCCAATTTCTTCAATTATGCAAGTTCGATTCGACACGTTACAAGATGTTATCATACCACCAAAAGGATTTATAGCAGATACCATTGAGCATTATGAGGAGAATGTCGTCTTCCAGCCCCCTGAGCGGGTTTATCGAGGAGCTGAAGTAGGAGCTGTGCCAATCAAAACAAAAGACGGATGGTTATTTATTTACTGTAATGCCAATACTTCTGACCATGCAGAATGGACAATTAGTGCGGCACTTCTCGATTTACATGACCCACGAAAGATATTGGCAGAAACGGAATCTCCAATCTTAACCCCCGAAACGTATGAAGAAAAAACAGGTGTGGTAAATCATGTTGTTTTTCCAGAAGGAGCAGTTGTGGTTGATGATGAGTTATATATTTATTATGGCAGTGGCGACCAAGGTATTTGTCTTGCCACTTGTAAACTTAATGACTTAATGAAGTATCTTACCTCTCGGATACCTCAAAAATAATACTTATGTGGCTACCACTATCTCTCATTTGTGCAGTTTGTACCTCAACATATTTTCTTCTTAATAAACAGTTAACAAAATCGCTCTCAATCACCACATTTCTTTTTATTTCAAATCTTTGTACATTAGTCTTTATGTTCATCATGATTATGCTCATGGGAGGATTCCCTCATGTTACTTCCAAATTTTATCTCCTCATGTTCATATCCAGTCTACTTGACCTTGTTTCTTTTGCCGCATATACGTATGCTCTTAAACATTATCCAATATCACTACTCGCTCCTATGGGAGCATTTATTCCTGTAATTGCAACACTCCTTGCAATATTCACCCTTCATGAGATACCAACGCCGCTCAAATTATTTGGTATTCTTGTTATTGTTACCGGCGCGTATCTTTTGCATCTTTCTGATGCGAAATTAGGGCTACTTACCCCGTTTAAAAAACTTTTCACCAATAGAGGAGTACAGTTATATTCTGTGATGATTGTCTTATATGGTATTGCACCAAGTATCCAGAAACCAGCAATTTTTGAAACACATCCGACAACACCATTGTTTGCTTCTTTTTTTGGAGTTCTCTTGGTAACTATTTATTTTGGCATCTACTCAATCCCACGCATTGGCAAAGAAACAAAAAGTATCAGCAAAAAAACAGGCATCTTTTTACTCTATGGATTTCTCTATGCAATTGGTCAATTAACTTCCTATTTAGCATTTGCAATGGCACATGTTGGGTATGTGACTGCGCTTTTTGAGTTATCGGTACTGTTTAATATTTTTCTTGGTGGTTTTCTTCTTAAAGAACAACGGATTAAAGAACGATTGCTTGGAGCAATTGTAATGATTGCCGGAGTAATTTTGCTGGCAATATAATCTATAATCTACGCTTTCAGCGTTTGAATTATGTTTTTTAAATTTTGCATGAGATAGGAATAGGGGATTCTGGCTACGCAGAGGGTGGTGTCTCCGGCGCCGTAATAGACAAATAATGTGTCGCTGAGGATCGCGCTGCCGCAGCTAAAAATTGCTCCTGGTCTTACTCCTGTATCTTCGTACCCTAACTTTGGTTCAAGAATAGGGTTATCAAGTCTGAGAATAATTTTTGTAGGATCCTCGTAATCAAGAACCATCAAACCCAATCTATAATTATTATCCTTTTGAGATATTCCATGATAAATCAAAAGCCAGCCGAGTTCTGTCTTGAAAGGTGGCCCGGCAATACCCACTTTTACACTATCCCACTTATCTTGCCTCGGGGAGAATAATACCTTTCCTTCCAACCATCTGCCTGCATCTAGCTGCGAAAAATCATCAACAAAATCAATCCATACCCGCACATCCAGTCTATGCAGTACAGCATATTTCCCGTTAATTTTCTCAGGAAATACCGCAGAGTTTTTATCCATCACCGCGGGGTTGGAAATGACTTGAGGCATATCCCAGTTCCACTTTTCTGCTAGAAAATCTGTAAGCGCAATACTGGTATGAGCAACACGGGGAACTTTTCCATCATATCCTGTGTAATGCATAAAAAGTCTGTCTCCTATTTGAGTGATACGCGGATCTTCACAGCCAAAAGAACCGCCTGTTGGATTTTTTTCAAATTCAGCACGGGGAGCATATATCGGCTTCTCCCAACGCTTATCAATATGAAATCCGTCAGTTGTTACGGCAAGCCCAATTGTTGAAACAGCAGCACTATCAAACGCGCGGTACAATATATAAATACCATTGTTATGAGAAAAAACAGCAGCATTTAATACTCCTTTTTCTTCCCACGGATGTTCAGAAAGCGGAGAAAGAATCGGATTACCTTCAAACCGCACAAGATGTAATCCGCTATGTACACTCTTCAAAGGAAACTCAAGAGCATTTGTCAATGTATCCGCGACAAGTTCAGAAAGAGACAAGGAAGCCATGCAAATTGATGTATCTGCAGCGCCATAATATATATTGAGTGTATCATCTTCGGCAAGTGCTCCTGAAGGAAATACAATATTAGGAATAGTTCCATATAATTCAGGATATGCTTCAGGAACAAGAAAAGGACCAGTTGTTTTTCCAAGGAGATGTAATGGGTTTTTCAAATCAAACAGTGCTGCCTCAATACCAAATACTTTATTTTGCGTAAAATAATTTTGGATGTACGCGTAAATAAAAAGCCACCCCTTGTCAGTCTTTATCGGTACCGCGCCAACTTCTACGTGATCTCTGCTCCTTCTCTGCAACGGTAATGTATGATTGGGAAGTTCTTTATACCAACTCCGCCAAAATGATGCATCCCACAGCTGAGAAAGTTCATCAAATTGCGCGATAGCAATTTTTGCAGGAGGAGTATCCGTATCTACGGTGAGTATTGCCACGTATTTCCCGTTAATTTTTTCCGGGAACAGCGCCATTGCTTTTGCGTTAAATGGAGTCACTAGATGTTTTTCTTCAATGGTTGAAAAATCTTTTGTTACTGCAACCCCGATACGGATACCTTGTGGCGATGGGGGATTTGTGGATATTGCTGTATAGAAAATAATATATTGATCGTCAATAAAAGTTACCCGCGGATCCTCACACCCGAACCGCTCCCATTCATATTCAGGAGTAATAAATTGTTTTCTATTGGTAAAACGTACCCCATCGCTACTGGTTGCGTAACCTATGGAAGAAACATGTAAATACGCTTCCTGCAAATGCTGCGGACTGGAAATTGCACGATAGAGCATGTGGTAGGTATTGTCTTTTGTTTTTACCACACTGCCATTGAGTACAGCAAATGCTTCCCATGATGCATCCTGATCAGGTATAAGAATAGGATTCCCGATGTACCGATTTACGTTTAGCATAGTTCACTGTATCTGTATCGTGTCCATTTTTATACTATCATGATAGGTTAATTGATACAAAAAGTCATTGATATTTGCCGTCGCGGCACATACATATGTATCAGCTCCGCCATAGTAGACATGTAATGTATCTTTCACGATAACCGCGCCACAAGGGTATACAATACCTGATTTATGACCCTGGTTCTCATACCAGTTGGTCGGAGAAATAATCGGATGAATTGAGCGGTGAAGGATTTTTAAAGGATTATCCAAATCAAGCAGCATTGCACCTATCTGATATTTACCGTCATCTTTATCGTCTACGGCATGATAAATGAGCAGCCAACCGTATGGAGTTCTCAGAGGCGCAGGTCCGGCGCCGACTTTCCGGCTATCCCATCCCATTCTTCTTGGTACTATCCGATACTCTCCTTTAAGAAACGTATTTCCGTCAAAATCAAGAGTATCTACAAAATCAATCAAAATATTTGGGAAAACTCTATGCATTATTGCATATTTTCCACCGATTTTTTCGGGAAATATACACGCATTTTTATCAATAACATCAGGACGGGAAATAAGTGCCGGTTCTGACCAATTCCAGTTCTGAGCAAGAAAATCAGAAGTTTTAATTGAAGAAAGCGCAACCCGCGGCCCGGTAACGCCATTATAGGCAACATATGTTAAATACACTTTGTCTTCGATACGTGTTAAACGCGGATCTTCACACCCGCCATTTCCAGGACCGGAATTGAAGAGAGAATTAGGATCTGCCTGAACACCCGCGCCTTCAAATGGTTTTCTTGGTATATAGGCAGGAAGCGCGCTTTTATTATCAATATGTATACCGTCATTACTGGAAGCATACCCAAAACTTGATGTCCAGTGATGGCCAACTGCTCTATATAACAAATGCACCTTTTCATCTTCATAGATTGCCGTAGGATTAAATACTGCTTGCGATTCCCATACATGAGCCGGATCAGGAGCAAGGATAGGATTGGCATCTGCTTTTTTAAGAAAAAGATCAGCGGAGGGAAGTTTTTCTTTATGGGTAAATAGCTTACTGAGTATCTTGTGGGGAAAACTGACAATTTCCCCTCCTGCAATATACCAATAGGACTGCATGATTCCATTTGTCTCAATAATACCAACAGGAACAATATGCTTTTCTGCCATTGTTTCCGGTAATACCCAGAAAGGATACTGCAGACGCCAAGCGATTTTTCCCGGATTTTCTTTTTGAAAGATCGCGACAGAAAGACTATAAAAAGATTCTTTCTCAATCATTGTCTTGATAGCAAATACAACAAAAATTTCATCTTTTCCCACAAAACAGTTCAATGGAACTAATGTTTGCTGCTCTTGCAGCCGGGGTTCATAAATCGGATCATCATATAATCTCCATGCAGTAAAATTTTCTGAAAAACCCAAATGCAGTGACGTATCTCCCCAATATAAAACATGTGTATTTTTATGGGTATAATCTGGAGCTATAACCGCGGGCGTATGCAGCTTGGGAATATGGGATATCTGTTTTTCTTTCTTCCCTGCTATGTTTTTCAGACTGAAACGATGTGTAGTTCTGGAAAAATTTTGTCCATCCGAACTTTCATAGATACATACTTTTGATGATGCAGCAGTAGTTTCTTTTTGGTAAAGAAAAACGGTATCTTTTACCGGAATAATGCCAAGGGGTACAGATTCCATATTATTTAGTGTATATCTATTGTAGAAAGCAAATCAAGAGTGATTGTTATACTCTTAGCTCTGCAGGCATATTGAGAAGTTCGTTAACTTTTACAAATTCAAACCCTCTTGCCCTCAAAGTACCAATTATTTCCTGCAACGCATCTGCTGTTTTTGGTGCTGATGGAGCACCATTCATATGGAGAACTATAATTGACCCGTTTTGTACATTATCAATGACATTATGTACAATTTGATACACATTGGTATTAAATCCGTCTGCGCCTGCGACATCCCAATGCACCACTGTATCATTTGCCTGATTAACAAGCTTTACATCCTCAGGCGTATAACACCCTCCGGGAAAGCGGAACAAACGATTATCTATATGAGCATATTCTCTGAGCAGTTTTTCTGTCGCACCAATGTCTTCTATCTTCACTGTTGAAGGAATTTGCTTGAGTCCATAACAAAAACCAAAATATGAACTGTCAGTATATGAATGGCTACCTATCTCAAACAAAGGATTACTCGATAGTTCCCCTGTTTCTTTTGGATACAGCTCAATCCACATACCTGTTAAAAAAAGGGTTGCTTTTGTCTGTGTCTGATTAAGAATGTCAATAATTTGTTTGTTGTAAGAGCTTTTTACTTTACCAGACTGCAACGCCGCTTTCATACCGTCTGTCATTTCCGCGTCAAAGGTCAGCGCAATTTGTTTTTTATCCCGGGGACCGTGGAAAATAACATTCGCGCTCATTGTTCCTATTGTTCTATTATCATACGGACTTCCGCGTTCCACATATATATTGTCTTCAGGCCGGGGAAGAATAACCGTTGTTTGCCCTGTTTTTGGTAACGAAGTTTGTAAGGTATTAATTTTTTTTGTAAGAAAAGCAGACAATACAGAAAAAGTAATAAAAGAAGAAATAATCACAATACACGTTGTGTAGACAATATGTTTGGTAAAATCTTCTTTAAGAAGTGTTAAATCTCTTTCTGCAATTTTTTCTACATTCACCACTATTCCATTGTTGGAAAAACAAAAGAAAATGTCAAGAGTATTTATATATTGACCTTGACTACAGTTTTGTTATAGTTAAGTAAGTGAAAAGATTATTACCTTCATTGTTCTGCTTGTTTTTCTTTTTGTTTATTGTGGTACTCCCTACTTTCGCAGATACTATGGCAAATCCTTCATTATCAGACGCTGTGTACGCGGATTTAGCATTGAAAGGATATTTGGATAATGTCAGTGTTTCTTTTTATGATAAAAATCCGGCTAATGCTATTGCCATTAATGAAACACGTCATTGGCCCCCCGCAAGTACCGTCAAGCTTTTTACGGCAATGTATGCAAGTAAACTGATAGCGGATGCACGGTTAAATTTATACAATTCAGTTGCTATAGAGGCAAAAAATGTTGTCCCTGGCGAACTTATCACAGATGAATTACCAACAATCCAGGAAGGGGAGTACCTTACAGTTGACCGTCTTCTCAAACAAATGATTACCCAAAGCGATAATACGGCTTTTAATGTACTTCTTGATATTTTGGATCGCAAAGAAATTACAAGTTACATTCACTCTCTAGGTCTCATCCATAGCACTGTCGGTTCCAAGCTAAATCTTGATACATCCCAGGAACAATATGAGTTCGATGTGCCGGGATACAGCATTAATACGACCACAGCAGATGATTACACAAAAGCATTTACCCTGATTTGGAAAAATAACATTGCTGGAGCAAAACCTTTGTTGGAAATTCTTAAACAACAAAAAATAAATTATATGATTCCTCTTCTGTTGCCTAAAGACGTTGTTGTAGCTCACAAACATGGCGACTTAGATCCGCTGTATCATGACGGAGGCATTATTTTAAGTCCAAAACATACCTACGTTCTCAGTATTTTTTCTAATGCGGGTGACCCTAACCTTGTCGCGCACATTTCAGATCTTATTTATACAAGAGATTACACGCTAGTTGGTAAAACGAATACTGCGCCCAGCAAAGCATTTCTACAAACTCCTTCTATAGATCCGTTAGTAGCACAGGGAACAATGATGCCAACACAGGTTTTGGGAGATAGTACTGCATCTCTCACAACGCAACCGATCACTGCAGCTGATTTAGGTATCACGGCAAAAGATCTATCCCTCGCGCAACCAAACGCAAAATTACCCCGTATTCTTATACCCGCAGATTCACCATGGCATGTTCTGGTAGATATTTCCCAATTAGCAAAAGAAGGACTTGCTTTAGGTACTAAAGCGCATTCCCAAGTGATTGCTGATACAATGTTGACACAAATTGCCGAAGCAAAAGACTTATTTTCCCGCGGAAAAACACAGCAGGCAAATGAGATATTACACCACGTACAACAGACTATGGATACACTCGGAAAGGTACCCTCAATCAAAGCTGATGCGCAAGCCCAAACTACTGTTCAAGTACTTTCTGAAACACGCTTTCAGATTTTAGGAGATGCTTTAAGAAATGCAAAAGGAAACGCAAGAAGTGAATTGATTAAAGAGATAGGACAACAGGCAAAAAATACGTTAACTTATGTCCAACCAAATATTCCCCTTGCAACAAATGCAACCAACCCTAACCAAAAACCGCTTATTGGGCAAATTGTAGATAAAACAGACACAGCTATTATTGTAAAAACTGCGGGCGGCCAGCAAATAACTGTTCCTATTACTGATCAAACAATAACGGTAAAAACAAAAGAAGCAATTACTATAGCTGCTTCCCCGAATCCAACTCCCACAGAGAAGCCTACGCTTGCCGCAGCAACAATAGGAACAACTATTGCAGTGGTTGGATCTTCTGTGGGTAATACGTTTACGCCAACTTTTATTTTAACAAATGTGCCAAAAGAACTTGCAGCTCCCGTTCCTGTCACAGTAGTTAAAGTAAATAAAGCAAATCATACCATGGTAATTTCTGAAAATGGTGTTCCTGTTCAGGTTAATATCAACAACCAGACTGCTATTCACGGTACTGACACAAATGTAAGTCTTACTGCAATCAAACCGGGAGACGTCATTATTGTTCATGGCACACCGTTTCAGCAACCAGCTCCGAATTCTCCCGATACGTCGATTAAATCAGGGCAAACTCCTACAAACACTCTAATTTCTCCGACATCTTCTGCTTTACACAATACTGTTTCTACAGCTCCTACGACAACTCCAACTATCACCCCGATTAAATCGGGGTTAACCCCATTTCCTAACATTACATCTACACAAAAACCAAATATATCTTCTTATCCAATTTCACCACTCCCTGTAACTACACAAATAATTTTACAAAAACCACCCACAAAACCTGCAGTCCAACAACCTTTACCATTAGTTCCCACCTCACAACCGAAAGTAATTCAGAGTACTTCGATTAAAGTCATAGAGAAAAAAGAAGATGTAATAAAAACTCCTCCTGCAACGCAATCAAAACCAGAACAAAAGCCACAAATACAGCAACCAAAACCTGCAACACAGGCAAACCCTCAACAATCATCACAAACACAAACACAAACGAAACCTGCAACAGCAGCCTTAACCACTCCTCAAATAACAGGGAAGAAATAGTAACATTTACCAAGGTTTAAAGGTATCTTGAGCTAAATAATTAATAAGTCCTTGCCCGGTTCTATACCCTGGACGGAGGCGGTATAAAAAATAAGCAGTGTCTTGTGTATGCGAAATACCGGGCACGGTAGATACAGCATTGGTAAATCCTGCATCTTTTACGAGTTGCATTGCCTGCTGGTCAAATGCTCCATAGGGATATGCAAATGAATTGATCGCTAGATGCAGCATATCTTGTAATGTTTTTCTAGCTTGCGCGATTTCATACTGTGCTCTTTCTTTTGCAATTCCCTGGAGCCACACATGATCCATCGTATGGGCTCCTATTTCCACAAGAGGACTTTTTGCTATTTCCCGCAGCTGCAAAGAAAACATATAGTTAGGTCTATCAAGGAAATTGGGCACAATATACGCGACACCTTTCACTTGTTCTTTTTTCAGAATAGGGAACACATCAGTATAAAAATCCATATATCCGTCATCAAATGTAAGCATAACAATTTTTGCAGGTAATTTTTGCTTTGCTGCAAGCGCAGCAGTTAGATCATTAGGAGTGATGAATGTATATCCTGCAGTTTTGAGAGTTTCTATTTGTGCTGTTAAAATATTTGGCGGAATATTAAGACTAATACGTCCCTTATCCTTTATATCCTGTACATATTCAACATAATGATACAAAAAAATTGGCACCTTGACAGAAATTGACGGGGTAGGTGTAAGACTTGTTTTTGCTCCTAGCACATTTGCTGGCGTGACATCTGACGGTATAGTTGTTACTATATAGTCATCTCCCGCTTCAGGCAATCGCCGTGAGTGGTAATAGAAAAATAACCCTGTAACTACTGACAACAGAAATAATACGGGTAGAATAAACAAGACACTATTTAAAGCAACTTTTTTGAGCATACCTTATTATAATAATAAAACATAACTCAATTGCAAGTTTTGAGTTCTATTCTACCTCATACCCTCCTGAGGGAATAGATTCAGATGACTGCATGCCATAGTAAATGGTATTGACATCCTGATACGATTTATCCGGATGGTCAAGTACCATATCTTTGTTTTGTTCTCTATAATCCGCAATATGTTTTTCTATACCGCTATAAAGCGTATTTGAGGCTGCTGTCTGGTTATCATTAAATGTATAAAATATTTTCCCGCAAGCGGGACACGGATAGTACCAATACATAATTACTTATTATGCTATCATATTTTTAAAACTACATCACAATATTGTATGTTTTCTTTAAGAAAATGCAGCGTAACCTTACTATTTCATTGAAGCACTCTAGCCTGTATGGTATACTTACTCTCATGGTGGCTGTAGTTCAACAGCAGAACGCTAGGTTGTGGACCTGGAGGTCGCGGGGGCAGCACCCGTCAGCCACCCTAAGTTTTTCAGCTTCAAAAATCTATTTGAGTTAGCTTTGGAATAAAACATTGAGCGGAATCAAACATTACGCATTTATTGACTTTAACTTTTTTCCTTGACATACTCATGGAGTATGCAAAATCCAGCCCAAGAAATTCCGCAAGAACAACCTGCTCCATCAGAAATCCTACATTTACAATCAAATAATTTGTTAGGAATAGTAAGTATTGGTCTCGGAATAGCAGGAATTGGTCTTGTTATTGGAATTGGAGGATATTTATTGGGACAAAGAAAAAGTAATATTGTTGCTACACATAGAGCTGTCCAAGCTTCCCCAACCATTATCTCTAAATCAAATGCAAGCTGGCAAACATATACAAGTCAAAAGTTTAATTATACAGTTATGTATCCTTCTGCTTTAGAAATAAATCAAATGGATTTACAAAATGCTCCTTATAGTGTGATATTCCATGTAAAACAAACACAGCCTGGTCCTAATGGTTTTCCAGCACTATATATCTCTGTTATACCAGACAAATTTACTAACACAAACTCTGTTGTCTATAACTTTATGCCAGTTGACATCATAAATAATTTCTTTACCATGAATGTGGGCGAAGTTAAACAAACTCAAACTAGTACATATGCTGAGTTTTGGACATATAAAAAATTGCCAGATGAAATAATTGCAGGACAACGGGGTATACTTATTGAAAATAATAAAGTATGGGGAGGTGGTAATGGCTTAGCTGATAGAAGGGTGTATATTAAAAAAGATGGATATACTTATATGATTGGTACGTACTATCAAACACTTCAAGAATTGAACAATTTTAAAACGTTTTTATCAAGCTTCAACTTTACAAAAAAATAGGGATTATTCAAAAATTTGGAATCTGATATTGGAAATTAATATTGTTGAAAGTTGTGAAACGTCCGGATAATATCTGTAAAGTCCAAGGTTATCATAATCTCAGGAATGCGACCCATTCGACGCGCCCTGAGTTTATTGAAGGGCTTGCTCATAGGTGTTAGCCGGAGCAAATTGCGGAGAATGCCCTGAGCAGTTCGACAGGCTCACTGCGAGTCGCACTTGTTGAAGGGCTATTCATAACTGTATTGACAACACTTTTGATTTAATTAATACTGTAAGTACAAATGGAAAATATAGAGCAAGTACCAGCGCACCCCTCCGAAGAATTACAAATTCCTTCTCACTCACACTCACACCACCAAGTCTTAAAAGTATTACTTATCGTTGTAATTATGCTAGTTATACTAATAAGTGGTTTTGGAGGATATATTCTTGGTAAAAAAAATCAAGTTACCAATACCCAAACTATTGTCCCTTCTCCAACGCGCACGCAAGCGGTAACTTCTCCAATGCCTTTACCGTCAAACTGTACTACAGATACTGAATGCCCTTCTGGATATGGGTGCCAAGCACTACAAGGACAAGGGACAGCATGTCCTGTTAGTAATAACGCTGTTATCAACTGTACACCTACGTATTCAATAACCAAAGGTGAATGTAGATTAAAAAGAGATGGAATTTGTTCAAATGATAATAATTGTATGGCAGGTCTTATTTGTCACGATATATCTCCTAATACAAGTGGTTACCAGATAAAAAAATGCGAAGAACCGACATTAGGTACATGTAGCGGTGCATCTGGTAAAAGTTGCCCGGCTGGGTATCAATGTACTGAGGGATGTGGGCCACCGATTATTGGAGGAGGAGAAAATAATACCATTCCATGGAACTGTACGGCAAATGAGATTGCGGGAAGACCCAGAGGATGTCCTATATGTCTTGCATCAAATACTATGATTGCGACTCCACAAGGATACATGAATGTAACAGCTATTAAAATTGGTATGCGCGTGTTGTCTGTAAATAAAAAAGGAGCAAAGATTGTCAGCAAAGTCATACAGGTAGGGAACACTACTGCTCCAAATAACCATAAGGTTGTACACTTGGTTTTATCTGACGGAAGAAACTTGTGGGTATCACCAAATCACCCGACAGCAA
>WNFI01676157.1_pt1 | contig 16237 bp, 19 predicted proteins | sample 5400471 | NCBI WGS metagenome assembly WNFI01 (sample SAMN13153348, study PRJNA577476) | soil metagenome | isolation source: 100 cm saprolite on Douglas fir-dominated hillslope | place: USA:California | collected 2013-09-17 | reverse complement strand
GTGCGCCGGCAGGAACGGCGCGGTCGCCGCCACCTGCTTGAGCATCTCCGGCTCGGGCTCGCCAACACTGACGCCGCCGATGGCGTAGCCGGAAAAATCCAGCGTAGCGAGCGACTCGGCCGCCTCGCGCCGCAGGTCGTCGAAAGTCGAGCCTTGCGCGATGGCGAAGACGTGATGGCCGGAACCGAGAAACCCGTTGTCAGTGGCGATCTGTTTGCACTGCTGCGCCCAGCGATGACTGCGATCGACGGCCCGGCGGCAGTCCTCGTGCGAACACGGCCACGGCGGGCACTCGTCGATGACCATGGCGATGTCGGAGGCGAGATGGGCCTGGATGGTCATCACCTCGCGCGGGCCGAGGAAGAGTTTCGCGCCGTCGATGTGCGACTGGAACGCGATGCCGTCGTCGCGGATGTCGCGCAGCTTCGCCAGGCTGAAGACCTGGAACCCGCCGCTGTCGGTCAGGATGGGGCCGTCCCAGCCCATGAACTTGTGCAGACCGCCGAGGTCGCGGATGAGTTCCGCGCCGGGGCGCAGGTTGAGGTGATAGGTGTTGCCGAGGATGATCTGCGCGCCCGTCTCGCGGATTTGGGCCGGCGTCAGCGCCTTCACCGTGCCCTGCGTGCCGACCGGCATGAAGATGGGCGTCTCGACCGTGCCATGCAGGGTCTGCAGCCGGCCGCGCCGGGCGGCGGTCACGGTGTCGGTCTGCAGCAGTTGAAAGGGGCCCGGCATGCGCGAAACTTCGTGAACGACTTCGGCAAAAGCAAACGGTTTCAGACCGGCGGCCAGGGGCGGAGGCCCGGGCCCGGCGGCAGTGCCGCCAGCTGCTTGCGGAGCCCGTCCCAAGTCTCGTTCCGGAAGCGGGGTGCCTGCAACAGCACCCGCAGCGGTTCCACGACGAAGGCCCGCTCGAACATCCGCGGATGCGGCAACTCCAGCTCGGGGCCCGGCCGCGTTTCGCCGGCAAAGAGCAGCAGATCAAGGTCGATGGTGCGCGGCCCCCACCGCACCCCGCGCTGCCGGCCGAGTTGCTGCTCGATCTCCAGCAGCCGGTGCAGCAGCTGTTCGGGGGTCAGGGAAGTCTCCACCCCGACCACCAGGTTGAGGAACAACGGCTGCGCGAGCACCCCGACGGGATCCGATTCATAGGCCGGTGAGAGCTCCATGGCGTCAATCCCCGCCGTCTGCCGCAGCCGCTCGAGGGCACTCCGGATCGTGCCCCAGCGGTCGCCCAGATTGGCCCCGACGCCGATGAATGCCTGCGCGGTTTTCATCCGGCCCGGCGCGCCCGGCCGGTCCGCTGCCGGCGGATCCGCGCGGCCACCCCGGCAAACTTGAAGTCCACCGGCGGGCTCGGTTTCAAAACCTCGATGCTGACGCCCCGGGCGCGCGGAAACTCGCGGAGCAGGCGCTGGGCGATCTCCTCCGCCAGCGCCTCGATCAGCCGGCGATGGGAACCCTCCACCACGGCGCGCACCACCGCCTGCACGGCGCGGTAATCGATGGTGGCCCCCAGGTCATCGCTGCGGCCGGCGGGCGCGAGCGAGAGCTCGAGCTCAACGGTGATCCGGAACTCCTGCGGCCGGCGCTTTTCAATCAACAGCACGCCATGGCGCGCATGGAAAATCATGTTCGAGAGGACGAGTCTGTCGGTTTGGCTCATAGGGAAAAATCCAGCCCCTGCTTCAACGCATCGGCCATGCGGACGTAGCGCCGCATCGCCGCGACATCATGCACCCGCACCATCCCGCAGCCCTGCTGGATGCCCCAGACGATCGTGGCGCCGGTGCCATCCAGCCGGTCCCTGATATCCGCCCCGAGCACCCGGCCGATGGTGGATTTGCGGGAGGGGCCGAGCAGGACCGGATAACCCAGTTGCACCACCCGGCCCAGGTCACGCACCACGGCGAGATTTTGCGCCACATCCTTGGCGAAGCCGAAGCCCGGATCGAGCCAGACCTGGTGCGGGGCGACGCCCGCCGCCGTGGCCAGCGCCAGGCTCACCTGCAGGTCGAGCAGCAGATCGTCCCAGAAGTCCCGGTAGTGTGCCCCGGGCCGGTTGTGCATTACAATGACCGGGCAAGCGAGCGCCGCGACCGTGGCCGCCATCCGGGTCGGCGCGGGCCATGTCCCCCGGTCCGTGTCCTTGCCCTGCACGATCGCCCGCCAACGGTCACGCTCCTCCACCGTCAATTCATGTGTCAGTCCCCAGACGTCGTTCACGACATCGGCCCCGGCCTGCACGGCTGCGGCGGCGACCTCGGCTTTATAGGTGTCGATCGAAATAGGCATGTGCGGCCAAGCCTGACGGATGGCCGTGACGGCCGGCAGCACCCTCGCCAGCTCCTCCGTCGCACTGACGGCCACCGCTCCCGGTCGCGTGGATTCCCCGCCCAAGTCGAGGATATCGGCGCCTTCGGCAATCATCCGGCCCGCCCGGTCCACCACCGCCTGTGCCGTCGGCAACTCGTTGCCGTCGGAAAAGGAATCCGGCGTCACGTTGAGAACGCCCATGATCAAGGTGCGCCCGCCGGGCGCCGGCAGCGGCCGCCCATGGGAACTTTGCCATGACCGGGGGGATGGCACTGGTGCTGGTTGCATATTGAAGCGATTATCCTTCGGGCGCTCCCGGTCCTAGGCAAGTGCAGGAACTTGACCCACCCGCAATCCGAGGTAATGAGTGCCTTTGTGCTGCTGGTCATCGACAACTACGATTCGTTCACCTTCAACCTGGTCCAGTATTTCGGCCAGTTGGGCGTAGCCATGCGGGTGTTCCGCAACGACGAGATTTCCGGCGCCGAGGCGGAGCGGCTGAAGCCCGACCGCGTGCTCATTTCCCCCGGTCCTTGCACCCCCACCGAGGCTGGCGTAAGTCTCGACATCATAAGGACCTTTGCAGGCAAGAAACCCATCCTGGGCGTCTGCCTTGGCCACCAGTCCATCGGGCAGCATTTCGGGGGAAAAGTCATCCGCGCCGGCCGCCTGATGCACGGCAAGCTGTCGCCCATCAAGCATCGCGGCACGGACATCCTCCGCGACCTCCCCTCGCCCTTCACGGCCACCCGCTACCACTCGTTGCTGGTCGAGCGCTCCAGCCTGCCCGACTGCCTGGAGATCACCGCCGAGACGGCTGAGGGCGAAATAATGGCCCTCCGGCACAAACAATTCCCCGTTTTCGGTGTCCAGTTCCACCCGGAATCCATCGCCACCGAAGGCGGCATGCAGATTCTGAAAAACTTCCTCGCCCTCAACTGACCACACCATGCGCTGCCCCAAGTGCACCTCCATTGAAGACAAGGTGATCGATTCGCGCATCACGCGCGACGGCAACAACACCCGCCGCCGCCGCGAATGCCTCGAGTGCGGCCACCGCTTCACCACCACCGAGTTCCTCGTCCGCGACAGCATGGTCGTGATCAAGCGCGACAGCCGTCAGGAGCCCTTCGACCGCGACAAGCTCCTCCGCGCCGTCCGCGCCGCCTGCCACAAGCGCCCCGTCGACAACGAGCAGATCACAATGCTCATCGAGGATGTGATCGACGCCGTCGAGGCCCAATACGAGAGCCAGGTGCCCACCAGCGCCATCGGCCAGCACGTCATGCAGCGCCTGCGCAACACCGACCAGGTCGCTTACGTCCGCTTCGCCTCCGTCTACAAGGAATTCCGCGACGTTTCCGAGTTCGTGAGCGAAATCAGCAGTCTTGCACCTTTCGCCCCCGCGACTACGAACAAGCCCAAGAAATGACGCATCCCGTCCAACTGCGCCGGCTTCACTTCCTCAACGCCCTCTTCGCCCCGCTCACCGGGCACGACCTTTATCTGGCCCAGCAGATTGACGCGGCCATCACCAGCAGCCTCCCCGAGGCGGAGGAACGCGCGCCCAGCGACCCGTCGTTTGTCGCCGCCGCCGCGAAGCTCTTCGAGCGCCTCTGCTCCGCGCAGCCCGCCCACGGCTTTTTCCACTGGGACGCCAGTGCCGACGACACCGGCGCCACGCCGCTCTTCACCCGCGCCGGCGTCATGCAGGGCCTGAAGCAGCTCGCCGCCTACCCGGAGTCCACACTGCTCGTCACCAATCTCCGTGCGGCACAGTGCCCGCCGACCCGGCGCTGGACCGAGCGCCGCCGCCGCGAATATGACGACACCCTCGCCTTCATCCGCCAGCTCGCCGCCGCCCGCTCGCGGCGCCACGCAAACCTGAATCTTTTGTTTTTGTAGGAATGATTTCACAGGAGGCCGCAGAGGAAGCAGAGACAATCCAATGCACCCTCTCTACCCTAAGGCGTCCAAGTTGACCGAGAGCATCATCGGCGCAGCGATTGAAGTTCATCGCGACAAAGGGGCTGGTCTGGCCGAGTCGATCTACGAATGGTGCATGATCAAAGAGCTGGGACTGCGACAACTGACTGCCGTGAATCAGAAAACCATACAGATCACCTACAAGGGGTTCACCAAGGATGAACCCTTGCGGTTTGATTTACTGGTGGAGGACTGCGTCTTGATCGAAGCCAAGTCGGTCGAGCACATTCTTCCTATTCAGAAGGCACAACTGCTCAGCTACATGAAGCTGCTCAACGTCCCGTTAGGCCTGTTGATAAATTTCAACGTCTCCAAACTCACCGATGGAGTTTCGCGCCTGATTCTCCCCGGTGCCGACAGTTAGTCCTCTGCTACCTCTGCGTCCTCCTGTAAAAAGATGAAAACCATTTTCCAAAAGATCATCGACCGGGAGATCCCGGCCAAGCTCGCGCACGAGGATGACCTCTGCATCGCCATCCACGACGTGAACCCGCAGGCGCCGGTCCATGTGCTTATCATTCCCAAGAAACCCATCGCCCGCGTCGGCGAGGCGTCGCCCGCCGACCAGGCCCTGCTCGGCCACCTCTTGCTCACGGCCGCTGCCGTGGCGAAGAAACTCGGCCTCGCCGAGTCCGGCTACCGCCTTGTCATCAACAACGGCCGCGACGGCGGCGAATCCGTGCCGCATCTCCACGTCCATCTCCTCGGGAAACGCCCGCTCGCCTGGCCCCCGGGCTGAGACTCAACTTGTGCGCCCTTGGGACATCGACCTGCTAGGTCTCTGCCCGGTGATTGAATGCCGCCCTTTCGCCAGCGCTATCCGCAACTTGGCCCATTCAGCTCCTCCGGGTCAAACACGGACCCGACGCAGGAGCCGGTTGACCTCGTCCACCTCGAAACGGCCCGGGTCGTAGTCGCCAATCCATTCCCGCCAGTGCTTGTGCTGGGGGTGCTTGGGATTGGGCAAGGCTTCCACCAGCTCCTCATAGCCCGGGACGCTACCGCAGTCTTCGGGCGGACAGGCGCGTTCGCCGACAAAGCATTGAGCGCGCTTCAGCCGCTCCAGCAGCGGATCGATCTTAACGGCCACAGCCTCGTGCTCCCAGTCGTCGCCGAAATCATAGGTGTAGGTGAACTTGTCCCCCTTGCTTGCGATCAGGTCGCCGAGCGTGTGCTTCCGTTCATCGTGGATGATCATGTCGCTCATCGTTTGCTTCCAGCCGGGATCGTCCGGATCGGGTTGCACATACTCATGATTTCCCTGGCGGAAGCTGTGCAAGTGGCTGTCGGTCCACCCCATCACAATCTGAATGACGGCATGCAGTTGCGGCAGGGTAATGTCGCCGGGCACATAAAGGCTCCGCCAGATGCGCGGCTGGATGTAACGCAGAGTGATCTCCAACTGCACAGCTTTACCGGCGAGTCCCGGCCCTTTGCCGGGTGCCTTGACGCGCTTCGCCGAAGAACTGCGGTTCAGTTTGACCACGGCGAAACGGTCACGCCGGGTTCTTCAGACCGTCTGGACCTGCAAACCGTGGAAGTCGAGTTTGGGGCTGCGCTGCGAGAGGTCGCGCATCTCGATGCCCACCACCACGCCGCTCGCGTTGAAATCCAGCACCACGCCGGGGGAAACCTCCTCGGACTCGATGATTTTTGAGTCATCAAGGCGCAGGTAGAGTGCATCTGCTTTTTGGTCTAGTTTGAGTTTCATAGCTGTCCTTTCATTTTCCGGTCAAAGAATAAGGTTACAATCCGCACGGGTGCAACCCGGTTGTTGAGCACCACCCGCAGCACCCGGTCGCCATGCTCGGGAATGATGACCAGGTGATGCGTCAGCTCCGGATCGTGGCGGTCGGGTTCCACACGATTCGGTTGGTGCAAAGCACGTTCCAGCCAGGACACCCGAATATCCCGCTCGGCGATCACCGTAGCGGCATGCTGTGACATTTCATAGTTCATGGGCCAGTCGAGTCAGCTGCCAGTATAGCGCAGCAATAAGTTAGCGGCCCGTGCGGAAAGAGAGCCGCAAACTCCGCCGGATGGCAATCTTTCAAACGGAAGGCACGGCGGCGAGTCCGTGCCACACCTCCACGTCCATCTGCTTGGAAAGCGCCCGCTCGCCTGGCCCCCGGGCTGAGCATAGCACACCCTTCCCTGTATGCGCCGTTTGCGCAGTGATGGTTACTCAGACTCGAAATAGTCACTGTCCATTCGCTTTAACGCGTAGGTCTTCACCGAGGAAACACCGACCCCATGCTCGATCATCAGTGCTGCCAGACGACTTCCGTCTATCAGAACGACTTTCTGCCCCTTTTGGCTGATCGCCTCCACATACTGACTGGCTGTCGCAGCGAAATCGCCAGATGTGATAAAGACACCCTTACTCGCACCTTGGCCGGCAAGAGCACCGACGAATGCCTGCAATTCTTTTCGCCCTACGGTGCTCTGCCATCGCCTTGCTTGGATATATATCGTTTCCAGGCCAAGGCGGTCCTCCTTAATCACACCATCAATGCCTTCATCACCGCTCCGTTGTGTTACTTGAGCCGCCTCCGCTCGTGACCCCCCATATCCCATCGCTACAAGCAGGTCGACAACGAGCTGTTCGAACCCATAGGGGTCCATTTTCTTGACCAATTCGAGTAGGTCTTCCTTGAGTGCGGCATGCATCTCCTCAAAAGCCGCATCCAAACGCTCGTTCGCCGTCTGGATAGACTCGTCGCGCGGTTCAACTGCGGTCTTCTTGTCTGTAGCCGGCTTGGACGAACCCTTATCCCATTCAAGAAATTGTGGGAATTGGCGAAGATAGACCCGATTCAAGCTGGGCGGGCTATCTGCCAAAACCTTCCGACCAAAATCGGTGATCTGGTAAATACCTTTCCTGGGTCTTTGAAGGATGTTGGCCTTGTATAAATCATAACACGCCCAATTTACTCGGTTGTTCCACCGCTGCTGTGTGCCACTGGGGAGCAATTCAGCACGCTCCTCTGGGGTGATCTTGAAGACCTTGGCCAACTCTTCAAAAAGCTCACGGATAGGACGGGCACGACCGTCGCTCAATGCCCTGAGGGCAGGTAGCTTTATAGTCTCGTAGTCGGGAATGGGAATAAAAAAGAAAGATATAACACCGCCTGTGGCCCCAAGCGGCGGGTGGACAGTTGGGCGATCCCTCCCCCGCGTCAAACGACAACAAGTTCCGCCGACATCAAAAACTGTGTGTTCTGGCCTCGAAAGTCCCATCGGCGCGTTTGCTGACGAGTTTCTTCAGCTCCAGGCCCATCAGCGCCGCGGACACCTCGGGTGAGCTCAGGCCCGTGGCGGTGCTCAGTGCGTCAATCCCTAGCAACGCGCCGCCATTGAAAGCCTCCGCGACTTTCCGTTCGGTCTCGTTGAGTTGCGGCATAAGCTGTTCCAGCACGCTTACCTGCCCTTCCGTGGTGATCGCCTGGGGCCGCAGCCCGTCGAGATAGCTCAGCTCGTTGAGGATGTCGTCCACGCTGGTCAGCAGCGTCGCCCCATCGCGAATGAGCTGGTGGCAGCCGTGGCTTGTCGGCTGGTCGATGCGACCCGGCACGGCGAAGATCAACCGTCCCTTCCGGCCGAAGGGAAACTCAGACAGCACCGCGCCCGTTTCGGCGATCCGCCGGTAGAGATCGAGGTTCTCGGGCGGATAAACGATGTCGATGCCGCAGCCGAGCACGGCGGCGGTCTTGCCCCCGACCGACAGCGCGCCCTCGTGCGCGGCGGTGTCGATCCCGCGCGCCAGTCCGCTCACGACGCAGAAGCCCAGCCGCGCCAGGTCCACGCCGAGTTTCTTGGCGACCGACTGGCCGTAGAGCGTGGTGCGCCGGCTGCCCACCACCGCGATGCACAGCTGCTCGAACAAATAACCGCCCTTGCGATAGAGGCCGATGGGCGGGTCGTGGATTTCCTTTAAAAGCTTGGGATAACCCTCGTCGCGGGTCGTGATGAAGGTCGCGCCAGCCTTGGCCAGCCGCTCCTCCTCGCGCGCGAGGTCGAAGTGCGTGCGCCAGTTGAGCAGAGCGGCGCTGGTTTCCGGGCCGACGCCGCGCACGGATTGGAGCCGGCGCTTGTCGGCCGTGAGGATGTCGCGCGGATCGCCGCCGAATTCCTCCAGCAGCCGGTTGAGCGTGATGGGTCCGATGTTGGGCAGGTCGTTCATGATCATGAACGCCTGCCGCTCGGTCAGAATGTCTGCCATGGCGTGGGTTTGAGCGCCGGCCCGAGCTGCTCCAGAATTTCCGAAGTCTCTACGGTGACCTGGCCGTAAGCGCGAGCCAGTAAATCCGCCGCCCGCCCATGCCACGCGACGCCGCGGCACGCCGCCAGAATGGGATTGTCCGGCTGCTGGGCCAGCAGGCCACCGATGAGCCCCGCGAGGATGTCGCCGCTCCCGCCCCGCGCCAGCACCGGGCCGCCGAAAGGGCTATGATAAATCACCGTCCCGTCGGTCACGCGGGTCAGCGGCCCCTTCAGGACCAGCACCCCGTGCGGGGCGATGAAATTGCCCTCCTTGAACAACACCGGTGCGATGCGCTCGAACTCGCCCGCGTGCGGCGTGCCGATGAACGGCTTGTTTTTAACCGCCGCAATGACCTCCGGCCGCAATGCATCCGCATCGAGCACCACCGGAATGTTCAGCGCGGTTACCACCTGATCGGCCAAGGCAATGGTCTCCTCCCCCGCCCCCAAGCCAGGGCCGATCAGAAAGGCGGTCGCGCGGGCCAGCCGCTCGCGCACCAAAGCCAGGCTGCCCAACGCGATGCCGCCCGTGCTGTTTTCCGGGCAGCCCACCCACATGGCCTCGGGATGGCGGGCGGCATACTCGGGCACGAGTTTTTCCGGGACAAAGGCCGTGACGAGTCCCGCGCCGCTGCGCAGGGCGGCCCGCACCGCCAGCAACACGGCGCCCGGGTAACTGCGTGAACCGCCGAGGATGAAAAGATGCCCGTAGGTGCGTTTGTCCGACTGCGACGGCCGCAGTTCCCCCAGCGGCGCCAGCAATTGTTCGATCAAAATCCGCTCGCTGGCCTCGGGCACGGAAGTCTCCTTCAGCAAACCCAAGTCAACATAGCGGAGCCGGCCGACGGCGGCGGCATGGGCGGGACGGAGCACGGGAAACTTCACGATGCCCGTGGCGTAGGTGAAGTCGGCGCGAAAGACGTTGGACGCCGTGGTTTCACCCACGCCGCTCGGCAGGTCCACCGCCGCACGAAACTTGATCGCCGGATGGGCGTTCACCTGCGCCAGCAGCCGGGCAATCGTCTCATCCATCGGCGCGCGGAACTGAAAGCCGAAGATCCCGTCGAGGCACAGCGCGTAGTCCTGGCCGGCGTCGAGCGCCGTCTCTGCAGGGAGAATTTGCACCCGGTCCGGCGCCTGCTCCCGGAGCCAGTCGAGGGCCCGGCCGGCCAGTGGCCGCAGCTCGCCGGGGCCAAAGGCCAGCACGACGACGGCCTTCGTGTCCGGTCGCTCATGGAGTATCGCCCGCGCGGCCAGCAGGGCATCGCCGCCGTTGTGTCCCTTGCCCGCCAGCACCAGGATCCGTCCGTGGACGGGCAGGCCGCCGATCTCCTTGTAATCATCGAGAATGGACAGGGCGAGTTTCGCGCCCCCCTCCTGCATGGCCGACCATTCGAGCGAGTCGTCCTTCAGAATGCGGGCCTCCCACGCCTTGGCCTCAGCGCACGTGAGAACCGGATGGGACGGCACGTGCGGCATAAAAACTCCTAGTGCTTCACGAGCGCGGCGACGGCCATCGCGTGCGTGTCGATGTGCGACAGGGTCAGCCAGACATTGGTCGCGCCGACTTCCTTCAGCAGGGCCGTGGCCTTGGCGTCGAGGTGAACGAGCGGCTCCTTGCGCGAGCCGTGGTAAACAGAGACCGAGGTCCAGTCGAGGTGCTCACCGATGCCGGTGGTGAAGCACTTCGAGACCGCCTCCTTGGCCGCCCAGCGCGCGGCATAGTGCTTGTGCGGGTATTTGAGGCCGTTGCAGTAAGCCTGCTCCTCCTCGGTGAAGATGCGCTTGAGGAAACGCTCGCCATGCTTGGCCAGCACGCCGCGGATGCGCTCGACGTCGATGATGTCGCAGCCGAGCCCGATCAGGGTGCCGCCAGGGGGGAGGAGGATGCTCATGATTTTGAAACCACGAAATACACGAAACGCACCAAAGAAGAAAGGGTTGGAATCATGTTTTCGTGTATCTGGTGTATTCCGCGGTGGCCGGTTTTCATGGATTCATGAGCGCCTTCATCGTGCGCACAGCCTCGTCGATCCCGCTGAACAACGCACGGCTAATGATGCTGTGGCCGATGTTGAGTTCATGCAGGTGCGGGATGGTGCGGATCTCCGCGATGTTGACGTAATTGATGCCATGGCCGGCGTTGACGACCAACCCGGCGGCGTGCGCCTGCTTCGCACCCTGGACGAGGCGCTTGAACTCACCCGCGCGTCCGTCGCCGTGGCAGGCGTTGGCGTAGGCGCCGGTGTGCAACTCGACCCACGGCGCCTTCAGTTTGGCCGAAAGCTCGATCTGCTCCGGCTCGGGGTCGATGAAGAGGCTCGTCTTGATGCCCGCGGCGTTCATGGCGTCGGTGACGCGGGCGACCTTGTCGCGGTGCTTCACGACATCGAGCCCGCCCTCGGTGGTGATTTCCGCGCGGTTCTCGGGCACGAGGCAGACCGAATGCGGCTTCAGCTTCAGGGCAAAGGCGGTCATCGCCGGCGTGCAGGCCATCTCGAGGTTGAGCCGGGTGGTTTTGGATGCCCCCAGCCGCAAGACATCCTGTTCCACGATGTGGCGGCGGTCCTCGCGCAAGTGAACGGTGATGCCGTCCGCCCCGGCTTTTTCGCAGCGGAAGGCCAGTTCGACCGGATCAGGCTCGATATTGCCGCCATGGCTGGCCCCGGCCTGCCGGTAACGGGCTTGGCGCAGCGTGGCTGCATGGTCGATGTTGACGCCGAGGAGAATCATGGGGCGAGGTTGACGATTAAGGGTGACCCGCTTCTGCTTGGCAAAACGAAATGACCGACCCGACCGCCTCAGCGCCCAAGCCAAAACCCGAGAATCTGCTCCTCAACCTGGTGTGCAATGTCGCCCTGCCGACCGCGATCATGACCTGGGGCAGCGGCGCACGGGGGCTCGGGCCAAAGTGGGGCCTGCTGGTCGCCCTGCTCTTTCCCCTCGGCTATGGCCTCCACGATTTCATCCGGCGCCGGCGCTTAAATTTCATCTCGGCCATCGGCTTTGCGAGCGTGCTGATCACGGGCGGGTTCGGCTTGATGAAGCTCGACGGCTTCTGGTTTGCCGTGAAGGACGGCGCCCTGCCCATGCTCATCGGACTGGCGGTGCTGGCGTCAATGCGGGCCAAGGAGCCGCTGGTGCGCGAACTGCTCTACAATCCCCAGGTCGTCGACGTGGACCGGGTGGACGCAGCGCTGATCGCCCGCGGAACGCAGGAAGGCTTTGTCCGGCTGCTGCAGTCGGCGAGCTACGTGATCGCCTCCGCGATGCTGATCAGCGCGGTCCTGAACTACAGTTTCGCGCGCCTCATCATCACGAGCCCAGCCGGCACCGAAGCCTTCAACAAGGAGCTCGCGAAGATGCACTGGGTCAGCCTGGCGGGACTGTCGATTCCCACCATGGCCATGATGATTTATGCGATGCTGCGGCTGCTCAAGGGCGTCGCGAAACTGAGCGGGCTGACAATTGACGAGATCCTGAAACAGCCGCCGGAGAAAAAGGCGGAGACGCGGTAGGGGCGCTTGCCCTCAAGCGCCCGCGATGGGCCGTTGGGGGCAACGGCCCCTACCTCAAACAAAAACGGCCCGCAGGGATCAGCCGTCGCCAAGGCCATGGCCGACAGGCGCCGGCCCTACAAACGACCTACCCCCGCTTTGCGATGGGCACGTAGTCGCGCCTAGCGGGGCCGACGTAGATCTGACGCGGGCGGTAGATGCGCCCCTTGGGATTCGAGGCGACCTCGCGCCAGTTGGCGATCCAGCCGGGGGAACGACCGATGGCGAACATGACGGTGAACATGTTCGTCGGGATGCCGAGCGCGCGGAAGATGATGCCCGAGTAGAAATCGACGTTTGGGTAAAGCTTGCGCGAGATGAAGTAGTCGTCCTTCAGCGCCGCCTGCTCGAGGTTGTGGGCGATGTCGAGCAGCGGGTCGGACTTGCCGAGCTTTTTCAACACGACGCTGCAAGCCTCGCCGATGACCTTGGCGCGGGGGTCGAAGTTGCGGTAGACGGCGTGGCCGAAGCCCATGAGCCGGTTGCTCTTGCTGCCGCCCTTGGCCGCCTGGATGAAGCGCGTGCCGTCGTCATGCTCGTCGTGGATAGACTGGAGCATCTGCATGACGGCGGTGTTGGCGCCGCCGTGGAGCGGGCCGGACAGCGCGCCGATGCCGGCGGCGAGGGACGTGAACAGATTGGCCCCGCTGGAGCCGACCATGCGCACGGTGGCGGAGCTGCAGTTCTGCTCGTGATCCGCGTGCATCAGGAGGATCAGGTTCAGCGCCGCGGTGACCTCCGGGATGGCCACATAGTCCTGGTAGGGCTCCGAGAACATCAGGTGCAGGAAATTGTCGCAGAACGGCAGGTCCTTCGGATGCATGAAGGGCAGGCCGCGGGTGTGGCGGTAGATCATCGCGCCCAGCGTGCGGATCTTCGAGATCGCCATCGCGGCGCTGAGATCGAACTGCTTCAGGTCCTGCTCGAAATTGTTCGTGGCCAGATCGGGATAATAGCCGGCCAGGGAGGCGACCAGCGAGGCCAGCATGACCATCGGCGGCGTGTCCTTGGGATAACCATCAAACAGGCGCTGCATCTGGGTTTCGACGTGAGCGTTCTGGCGGAGCCGATCGCCAAAGGCCTGGCGCTGTTTCGCCGTGGGCAGCTCGCCATAGATGATGAGGTAGGCGGTCTCGACGAAATCGCTGTGCGCGGCGAGCTGGTCGATGGAATAGCCGCGATGCCGGAGGATGCCGTTGTCGCCATCGAGGAAGGTGATGGCGCTTTCGCAGGAGCCGGTGTTGCCGTAGCCCTGGTCGTAGAAGATGTAGCCCGTGTCCTTGCGGAGATTGCGGGCGTCAATGGCCTGCTCGCCCTCGCTACCCGTCATCACCGGGTAGGAAACCTCCTTGTCGTCGATCTTGATCAGGGCGTTTTTGGGCATGCGGGTAAGAGGAACTAAAAGCTAAAAGAGCAGAAATCAGGCCTGTTGCAAAGCAAAGCCGCCGGCGAATCCCGCCTATTCGGTAACAATTAGGCGGGCGCCTTGCCGCCAGTGGAAAATGTAACGCCCCGGGCCGGCGGCTCAGTTCGCCTGCAGGGTCGGCACGGCGAACTCGCTGGCCGGGAAATTTTCGTTCAACAGCACCTGGTCGATGGTGATGATGGTGAGCTGCCCGTCGGGGCCCTTGTTGATCACCCTGCGGGCGAAGCGGACCCCGTTGACGAAATTGTCCCCTTCCTCGCGGATTTCAGTGCCGTCCTGCGCGTCGGTCTTGACGAGCCGCGCGGTGGCCTTGTCGAAGTAACGGGTGTAGACCATGTTTTCCAGGTAGGTGAAAACCAGTTTCACGCACGCGATGCCATCCACCGTCGCCTCCCCGCCAAGCCGCATCGTGCCGCCCAGCTTTTCAATCCCGGCAAGAAAGTTCAGGTTGTCCCAGGATTGGGCGCGCAGCCGCTTGATCTGCCCCGCGTCGAGCAGCGTCAGCTGCCACTGGCTGGGATTCAGGAGCGTGGTGCGTTTGAGCCAGGCATCGTAGCCATCCAGCGCGGTCACATCGATGGTCTTGGGGCCGGTGATGGTGATGCGCTGCCGGTGCGGCTTCTGGAAAATAATATCCACCGGCCGTTTGACCGGCTGTTCCACCAGGATGGATTTGTCCTTCGCGGAGGGGAGTTTTTCCGTGGTTTCCAGCGTGCCGATGAAATGAATGGTGGTCACGCTGTTCAACGCGCTCTCGGTGCCCAGGCGGGCCCGGGCCCGGGCAATCCATTGCCCGGCGGTCTGCGCACGGGCCGGGAGGACGGCGGAGGCAACCAGGAGGGCGAGAACAAGCAGGGAACGGGCCATGGTGATGCGGCTGGAGATTTTCTGCAACAGGTCGTGGGGCAGTTTCGCCCAGTCGGCCGTCATGGCATCGATGCTCTCCACGATGCGCAGGGCGATGACATAGTCGTAGGTGCGCTGGTCGCCGAAGACCCCGACCGTCTTGACCGGCAGGAACACCGCGAACGACTGCCAGACTTTCCAGTAGTGGCCGGATTTCATCATCTCGTCCTGCAGCACGGCGTCGGCGTTGCGGAGGATGGCGAGTTTCTCCGCCGTGATGTCGCCCATCACGCGCACCCCGAGGCCGGGACCGGGGAACGGCTGGCGCCAGACGACCTCCCGGGGCAGCCCCAGCGCGGCGCCGACATGGCGCACCTCGTCCTTGAAAAGCTCGCGCAACGGCTCGATGAGCTTGAGCTTCATCCGCGCGGGCAGGCCGCCGACGTTGTGGTGGGTCTTGATGAGCGAGGCGGGATTGCCCGCGATGGAGACGCTCTCGATGACATCGGGATAGAGCGTGCCCTGCCCGAGAAAATCAGCGTGGCCGATGGACTTGAGGGACTTCTCGAAGACGGCGACAAAGGTGCGGCCGATGATCTTGCGCTTCTGCTCGGGCTCGGTGACGCCCCGGAGATTCCTAAGAAAGAGCTTCGAGGCGTCGACGACGCGCAGGTCGATCTTGAAATTCCGCTTGTAGAGCGCCTCGACATAAGCGCGCTCGTCCTTGCGGAGGAGGCCGTTGTCCACGAACACGCAGGTGAGCTGCCGGCCGATGGCCTTGTGCAGCAACGCGGCGGCGACGGAGGAGTCTACCCCGCCCGAGAGGCCGAGGATGACGCGGGACTTCCCCACCTTGGCGCGAATGCCGGCCACTGCGTGGGCGATGAAATCCTTCGTCGTCCAGTCCTGCCGGGCCCGGCAGATGCCGACGAGGAAGTTGCGGATCATGTCCACCCCGCGGTCGGTATGAGAAACCTCGGGATGAAACTGGATGCCATAGAATCGGCGCCGGACGTCCTCGATGCCGGCGAAGGGTGAGTTGTCGGAGACCGCGGTGGCCGTGAAGCCGGGCGGGAGCTTCGTCAGTTTGTCGCCATGTGAGTTCCAGATGCGGAGCCGGCGCGGCAAACGGGCAAAGAGCTTGCCGGGTTTCTTGATGGTCAGATGACCGTGGCCGTATTCGCGGGCCTGGCTGAGGGCGACCTTGCCGCCGAGGAAATAGCCCATAAGCTGCACGCCATAGCAAATGCCGAGGACGGGGACGCCGAGTTTAAAGATATCCGGGTCAGGATGCGGCGCGGTCTTTGCGTAAACACTCTGCGGGCCGCCGGAGAGGATGATGCCGACCACGCCTTCCGCGCGGAGCTGCGCGGCCGGCGTGCTGAAATGGTAGATCTTCGAGTAGACCTGGCACTCGCGGATGCGGCGCGCGATGACCTGGGTGAGCTGGGAACCGAAATCGAGGACGGCGATGGTCTGTGCCATGCGGGAGTCAGAACAAATGCCGTGCCTGAATCAAGGCAGGAAGCGGAGCCGGTCTGCGAAACACCCGAATGGACATGGAAAAGCAGAGGATATTAGCCACAAATTACACGGATAGCAGAAAAATACCCGGAACGTCTCCTTGTTTTATCCGTGTCCATCCGCGCAATCTACGGCTAAAAACTAAAACTTCAGCCGGGTGTTGGGATGGCCGCATCTGGGGCACTTGGCGGTGTCGGTGCCGGCCTTCTCCGTGTAGAGATGGTCGCAGCGGATGCAGTGGAAGGTGATCTTGCGGCGCTCATGGTCGTAGAGGGCCCGGTCGCGCCGGTCGTAGTAGAACCACAGGAAGCCGAACACA
>WNFI01550097.1_pt1 | contig 16239 bp, 15 predicted proteins | sample 5400471 | NCBI WGS metagenome assembly WNFI01 (sample SAMN13153348, study PRJNA577476) | soil metagenome | isolation source: 100 cm saprolite on Douglas fir-dominated hillslope | place: USA:California | collected 2013-09-17 | reverse complement strand
ATGAGCGCGATGTACACCCACGGGATCACGAGGATGGCGGGACTCCCATACGGCGCCGCGGACACCGTACCGACCGATTGCGGCGTCCCCAGCCCGGTGACCGGATGGCCGGGCAGGAAGGGAACGAGGTGGGAGGCGACGCCGATCGGTCCCATTCCGGGGCCACCGCCGCCGTGGGGGATGCAGAAGGTCTTGTGCAGGTTCAAGTGGCACACGTCGGCGCCGATGTCCTTCGGACGCGTGAGACCGACCTGCGCGTTCATGTTGGCCCCGTCCATGTAGACCTGGCCGCCGTGCTCGTGCACGATCGCGCAGACCTCGCGGATCGTCTCCTCGAACACGCCGTAGGTGGACGGGTAGGTGACCATCAGCGCGCCCAGGCGATCCTTGTGCTCCTCCGCCTTGCGGCGCAGGTCCCCGACGTCGATGTTGCCCTTCTCGTCACAGGCCACCACCACCACCTTGAACCCGGCCGTCACCGCGGAGGCGGGATTGGTGCCGTGCGCGCTCACCGGGATGAGGCAGACGTCGCGCGCGGTGTCCCCTCGTGAGTGGTGGAAGGCGCGGATGACGAGCAGGCCCGCGTACTCGCCCTGCGACCCGGCGTTGGGTTGGAGGGAGACGGCGGCGAAGCCGGTGATCTCGGCCAGCCAGGCCTCGAGCTGCGTGAACAGCGCCGCGTAGCCCTTGGCCTGGTCGGCGGGGGCGAACGGATGGAGCTCCGCGAACTCGCGCCAGGTGACGGGCAGCATCTCCGAGGTCGCGTTGAGCTTCATCGTGCACGACCCCAGCGGGATCATCGAGGTCGTGAGCGAGAGGTCGCGCGCCTGCAGGCGATGGAGGTAGCGGAGCATCTCGTGCTCCGAATGGTGCCGATTGAAGACCTCGTGGAGGAGGTAGGGGCTGGTCCGCGAGAGCGGCACCGCGTACTCCTCGCCCGCGTCCTCCAGCAGGTCGTCGACGGTGAAGTCCAACGCCCGGCCCAGGGCGAACGCGTCCCACAGGCCCCACAGGTCCTTCTCCAGGGTCGTCTCGTCGAGGCTGACGCCCACCGATCCGTCGCCGTAGTCGCGGAGGTTGATCCGGCGCGCGCGTGCCTCCGCGAGGATGTCCGCCGCCCGCGCGCCCGGGCGCACACCGCGTACATGCTCGCCATCACCGCCAGCAGGACCTGCGCCGTGCAGATGTTGCTGGTGGCCTTGTCGCGCCGGATGTGCTGCTCGCGCGTCTGCAGGGCCAGGCGCAGCGCGGGATGGCCGTGGCGGTCCTTGGAGACGCCCACCAGCCGCCCCGGGATCTGGCGCTTGTTCTCGTCGCGCGTGGACAGGAAAGCGGCGTGCGGCCCGCCGAAGCCGAGGGGCACTCCGAAGCGCTGGCTGGAGCCCACGCAGATGTCCGCCCCGAACTCCCCCGGCGCGCGCAGCAGGGTCAGGGCGAGAAGATCCGCGGCCACCGCGAAGAGCGCGCCGCCCGCGTGCGCGCGCTCGGCCAGGGCGGCGTAGTCGACGATGCGGCCGTCCGTCGTCGGGTACTGGACGAGGATGCCGAACAGATCCTGCCCAAGGGCGTCGGCCGAATCGGCGGGACCGACGTGCACCTCGATGCCCAGCGGCTGCGCGCGCGTCCTCACCACCGCAATCGTCTGCGGATGGCAGTCCTCGGCCACGAAGAACCCGCGGCGGCCGTGATCACGCGCGAGGTTGTGGCACATCCCCATGGCTTCCGCGGCCGCGGTGGCCTCGTCGAGCAGCGACGCGTTGGCGAGGGGCAGCGCGGTGAGGTCCGCCACCATGGTCTGGAAGTTCAGGAGGGCTTCCAGCCGGCCCTGCGCGATCTCCGCCTGGTAGGGCGTGTACTGGGTATACCAGCCCGGGTTCTCCAGGACGTTGCGCTGGATGACCGGCGGCGTGATGCAGTCGTGGTACCCCATGCCGATGAACGAGCGGAAGACCTCGTTGCGCGCGGCCATCTCGTGCAGGTCATCCAGCAGCTCGTGCTCACCGCGCGGCTCGGGCAGCCGCAGCTCGCGGTGGAGGCGGATGCCCTCCGGCACGGTGGCGGCGATGAGCTCCTCGAGCGACGCGTAGCCGAGGGTGCGCAGCATCTCCTGTACCTCGGCCTCGTCCGGGCCGATGTGGCGGCGCGGGAAGGTGTCGGTGGGAGCCAGGGCCTCGGTGGCGGGGGCGGGAACGGGTCGGGTGATCATCGGCGGATTATCTTGCCTCGCTCTCCACGAACTTCTGGTAGGCGCCGGCGTCCATGAGAGCGGCGACGGCCTTGGGATCGGCCAGGCGGACCTTGATCATCCACGCCTTCCCGTAGGGATCGGCGTTGATCGCTTCCGGCGACTGCACGAGAGCGGCGTTGGCCTCCACCACCTCGCCCGCGACGGGCGAGAACAGCTCGGAGACGGCCTTCACGGATTCGACGGTGCCGAAGGTCTCGTGCTCCTTCAGCTTTCGCCCCACGTCGGGCAGCTCGACGTAGACCACATCGCCGAGCTGCTTCTGCGCGTAGTCCGTGATGCCGACGATCCCGTGGTCGCCCTCCACGCGGACCCACTCGTGGTCCTTGGTGTACTTGAGGTTCGCTGGGTCCATGGTGCGCCTCAGGTGGTGGTGACGGTGGTCGCGTGCGTGGGCGCCGCCCTGTCCGGCCTCTTGTAGAACGGCGTCGGCACCACGCGGGCCGGGACCTTGCGCTCGCGGATGTCGATGGCCAGCTCAGTGCCGACGGCGGCGCGCGTGGCCGGCACGTAGCAGAGCCCGATGTTCTTCTGCAGGAACGGCGCGTAGGTGCCGGAGGTGACCTCGCCGACCCGCTCGTCGTGCACGAGCACCGGATAGCCGTGGCGCGCGATCCCGCGTCCGGTGACCTCGAAGCCGACCAGCTTGCGCGGGGGGCCGTTCTTCTTCTGCTCGGCCAGCACGGCCCGGCCCGGGAAGTCGCCCTTGGCCTCGTCGAGGGAGACGATCCAGCCGAGGCCGGCTTCGATCAGCGAGGTCGTCTCGTCCATGTCCTGGCCGTAAAGGCACATCCTCGCCTCGAGGCGCAGGGTGTCGCGGGCACCCAGCCCGGCGGGGACGAGTCCCTTCTCTCCGCCGGCCTCGAGCAGCCGCTTCCAGAACGCTTCCACGTGCGCGGGCGGCACGAAGATCTCGAAGCCGTCCTCGCCCGTGTAGCCGGTGCGCGAGACCGTCACCGGACGGCTGTCCACCTCCACGTCCGCGAAGTGGTAGTACTTCAGCGCGCCCAGGTCCAGAGTGGTGAGCGGCTGCAGGATCTCCTGCGCGCGCGGCCCCTGCAGGGCGATCAGGGCGTAGGCATCGCTGCGGTTCTTGAGCTCCAGGTCCTGCGGTCCCTGCTCCTGCAGCCAGCGGAAGTCCTTCTCGATGTTGCCGGCGTTGACGACGAGGAGGTACCGGTCCGCGGCGCGCCGGTACACGATGACGTCGTCGACGGGGGCGCCGCTGGGCATGGGCAGCGCGGAGTACTGGGCCTGGCCGTCCACGAGCCTGGCCACGTCGTTCGCGGTCACGCGCTGGAGGAAGGGAAGGGCGCCGGGCCCTTCCACCTCGAACTCCCCCATGTGCGAGACGTCGAAGAGGCCGGCCGCCTTGCGCACGGCCATGTGCTCGCTGATCAGCCCCGAATACTCGACCGGCATGTCCCAGCCGCCGAAGGGAACCATCTTCGCCCCGCTCGCCCGGTGGACGGCGTTGAGGGGCGTCTTGCGCATGCCGGTGGCGCTCTCCAAATGCAGTCTTGCCTCCTCAGGGGAACGGACTTCCACGCTACCACACGGCAACGGGGCCGGGCAATGATACGGTTGAAGCCAAAGGATTTATGGCATAGGAATGGACGCGTGAACCCACGCCGGGGCGCTCCCGTCGAGCCCTACGAAGTCACCTGTTGGAACTGCCTCGGGGACTTCGACGCGATGGGCGCCGTCTGGTGCTCGGACGATCCCAAGAACCCCACCAAGCTCTGCCCGTTCTGCTTCCGGTGCTTCTGCGCGGCCAGCGACACCTACAAGCAGGAGTTCTGGAGCCACGCCCCCGCGCGCCTGAAGGAGGAGCTGGATACCCTCGCGCGCAGCCGCGACCGGCTGGGCGACATCCTGATCCGGATGAAGAAGATCACCACCAGCCAGCTCCTCGACGCCCTGGAGGAGCAGAAGGCCACCGGGCACCGGCTGGGCGAAGTGCTGGTCGAGAGCGGGATGGTCACGCGCGAGGACGTGGCCGCCGCGCTCAAGACGCAGGGAACGAACCCCCTGATGGACACGTTGGGCATCGCCTATGCGGCCACCCCCGTGTGGGAGCAGGGCGAGCCCGACACCATCCTGCAATACGTCCTCACCCTGGCCGCGCGCAAGGGAGCCTCCGACGTGCGGATCGAACCCAAGGAGGACGCGGTCAACGTCCGCTATCGGATCGACGACTTCTTCTTCCGCGTCGATCCCATCCCAAAGCACTTCCAGGACGCGGTCACGCACAAGCTCCTCGACTTCTTCGGCGCCTCTCCCGAAGACGCCCGCCGGCCGCTGACCCGCCGGGCCACCACCACCCTGGACGGCGTCGATTACGAGCTCATCGCCCAGACCCTGCCCACGCCCCACGGGATCAGCGCCACCATCAAGCTCGTCAACCGCGCGACGTTCCTCAAGGACCTGCCCTCTCTCGGCATGGAGCTGGAGGACCGTGTCCGGCTGCTGGGCCAGTTGCAGGCCTCCTCCGGTCTGGTCCTCGTGAGCTCTCCCCTCTTCAACGGCGCGCACACCACGACCTATTCCCTGATGAGCTTCCTGGTGCGAGGTGGCCGCGACGTGCTCTCCCTGGAGTCGCCGCGGCAGTTCCCGATCGAGGGAGCGCGGCAGGTGGAGGTGGCGAGCGTCGAGCAGATGCAGGAGACGCTGCGTGACATGGTGGCGGTGCGGCCGGAAGCGCTGGTGCTGTTCTCGATGCCCGACGCGGCCACGGCCAGCATCGCCATCCAGCTCGCGACGAGCGTGCTCGTCATCGGCGTGGTGACCGCCCAGCGCGCCAGCCAGGCCCTCGTCAACCTGCTCCAGCTCGGCCTGCCCCGCTCGCGCCTGGCCGGTTCGCTGGCCGCGGTGACCTCGCAGCGCCTGGCCCGGCAGATCTGCCGCATCTGCCGCGAGCCCGCGCAGCCCCCGGGCGCGCAGACGCTCGCCCTTCACGGGATCGGCCCCGAGCAGGCGCAGGCCCTGCGCTTCTTCCGCGGCCGCGGCTGCCCGAGCTGCAACAAGGTCGGTTACCGCGGGCGGCGGGCCATGTTCGAGGTGATGACCGCCTCCCCCGAGCTGAAGGATGCGATCGAAGGAGAGCTGGACGCGGAGGAGCTGGAGGGAGTCGCCATGGGCACGGGCATGCGCACGCTGCGCGAGACGTGCCTCAGCCTGGTGACGGACGGGACCACCACCTTCGACGAGTTCGTGCGGCTCAAGCTGTAGGCGGACAGATCGGCGCAACGGACGGAGACGGGGACGGGAACGGGTACGGTCGAGGAGTGGTCCTAGCGAAGAGCCTCGACCGCGGCCAGCATCCGGCGCACCACCTCCTCCAGGCCCAGCTCGGTGGTGTCGAGATGGATGGCGTCGGGCGCGCGCGTGAGCGGCGACTCCGCGCGCGTCGAATCGGCGTGGTCCCGCTCGCGGATCTCGCGCTCGATGGTGTCGAGGTCGGAGGGAAGGCCGCGCTGGGCGAGCTCCTCGTGGCGCCGCATCGCCCGCTGCCGGGGGTGCGCGTCCACGTAGAACTTCACGTCCGCGTCCGGGAACACGGCGGTGCCGATGTCACGGCCGTCCATGACGACACCGCCCGCCTCACCCATCTCGCGCTGGCGCGCCACCATGTGACGGCGCACGGAGGGGTGCACGGACACGCGTGAGGCCGCCGCTCCGACCTCCTGCGTCCGCAGCGCCGACGTCACGTCCTGGCCGTCGAGAATCACCGCGCCACCCGGCTGGAGGTCCAGGCGGACCCGCGCGGCCAGGGCGGCCAGCGCCGCGGCATCGTCGAGGGGAATCCCTTCGCGCAGCGCGGCCAGCGCCAGCGCGCGGTACATGGCGCCGGTGTCGAGGAAGACGTAGCCCAGGCGCTCCGCGACCGCCCGCCCGGCGGTGGACTTGCCCGCGCCCGAAGGCCCGTCGATCGCGACCACCAGGCCGCGCGGCCTCACGTCCGGCCCCGCTTCGGGCGACCTCGCGGTGGACGCCCTCGCGGTGGGCGAACGCCCTCCCGCGGCGGACGACGGTGCTTTTCGGGCGGGGGCGCCGCCGTTTTCACGCGTGCGCCGGGCGGGGCGATGAGGCTCTTGACCTCCGACGGGGTGAGAGACCGGAACTCCCCGGGCTTGAGCCCGCGCGAGCTGAGACGGCCGATGCCCACGCGGCGAAGCTTGGACACGGGGTGCCCGACCGCCTCCAGCAGCCGGCGCACCTCGTGCTTCTTCCCCTCGTGGAGGGTCAGCTCCAGCCAGGCGTTGTTCTCCGCCTCCAGGACGCGCACGCGATCCACGGTGAGCTGCTCGCCCTCGACGCGCACACCCCGGCGCAGCCGCTCCAGCGTCTCCGCGTCCGGGACCTTGTGCACCTTGGCGTGGTACACGCGCGGCACCTCGTAGCGCGGATGGGTGACGCGCTCGGCGAAGGCGCCGTCATTGGTGAGGAGGAGGAGGCCCTCCGTGGTGATGTCGAGGCGGCCGACGGGAAAGAGACCGGCCACCGCGGGCACCAGCTCCATCACGGTGGGGCGGCGCTGCGGATCCTGGCGGGTGCTGACGTAACCCTTCGGCTTGTTGAGGAGGAGGTACACGGGCGCCGCGGGCGCCTGCACCCGCGCCCCGTCCACGCGGATGTCGTCGCGGGCGGCGTCGGCCTTCGTGCCCAGCTCCGTCACCGTATGGCCGTTCACGCTCACCCGGCCCTGGGTGATGGCGGTCTCGGCGGCGCGGCGCGAAGCGACTCCGGCGCGCGCGAGGATCTTCTGAAGCCGTTCTTCCATTCATGGGGATGATACCGCGCGCGCGGGGCACGTATCGGGGCGTCGCGTCCGCCCGCGGGTGCGGAGAGCCCGCCCGCTCAGTAATGCCGGAGGGTGAACGCGACGAGGACGTTGCTGCCGTCGACGATCTCGATCGTGACCGCGCTGTCGAGGACGAGGTCGTTCAGGAGCACCGACGTCGTGCCGTTGCGGGCGATCGCGCCTTCCGACGGCGCGAGCACGTCGCTGCTGGTCACGCTCCGCCGCCAGCGCAGGCCCGTACGTGCGGTATGCGCGGTGATGTCGAAGCTGAGCGACCGCGAGGTGTTGAACCCCACCGGGCAGCTCTGATTGACGTTGACGGCGTTGACCTCGATGCACTCGCCGCTCACCAGGGCCGTCGGCTTCACGATGGTCAGGCTGCAGTTGCCGGCCGCCGTCGCCGGTGCGCTGCAGGTCACCGGTGTGGGCGTGGGGCTGGGAACGGGCGTGGGCGTCGGGGACGGAGAAGGAGACGGCGACGGAGATGAGGACGGGGACGGGCTCGGAGACGGAGAGGCACTCGGGCTCGGGCTTGGAGACGGGCTCGCGCTCGGAGACGGAGACGGGCCCGGCACCACCCTCACCTGGACCGTCGCCGTCGCCTGCGACGATCCCGCGCGCGCCACGAGGTTGAAGCTGGTCGTCCATGCGGGAGTGACCTGGCGCGTGCCCTTGGGCGTGACCGTACCGATGCCGTTGTCGATCTCGATGCTGTCCGCGCCGTCCACCTCCCAGGTCAGGGTGGCGGCCGCCCCCGAATTGATGTCCGCGGGTGTGGCGACGAACTTCTGGATGGCGAGCGTGGATGGCTGGGTGAACTCCTTCACGATCCCGCAGCGCAGCACGGCGATCCCCAGCAGGATGAGGAAGATCGGCCGGACGAGGCGCCGCAGGAGGCCGGCATCGGGCATAAGAACCCTTTTAAAGTAAGGGGTTAGGCCCGACATGTCAAGTAGTACTTTAAGTGCTTTCCTCGCCTCCAGGTTCCTCGTCACCGTCCTCGATCCCCAGAGGCAGCTCACCCTGGGCCGGGTCACCCTCGCCTTCGGTGAGCGGGACCTCGACGGGCCGGGGCGCTTCGATCGCCTTCTTGAGGCCGGCCACGTCGACCTCTTCGCCCAGCACTTCCGCGAACTCCTCGATCTTCGGCAGCTCGGCCAGGTCCTTGAGGCCGAAGTGGAGCAGGAACTGCTTGGTCGTCCCGTACAGCATCGGGCGGCCGACGACTTCCTTCCGCCCGGTGATCCGGATGAGGCGCTTCTCGAGCAGCGTCTTGAGCACGCCGCCGGACTTCACGCCGCGCAGGTCGATGATCTCGGGCAGGGTCACCGGCTGCTTGTAGGCGATGACGGCGAGCGTCTCCAGCGCCTGGATGGACAGGCGCGTGGGCGTCCGCGGGTCGAGCAGCTCGCGGACCCAATCGTTGTATTCGGGACGCGTCGTGATCTGGTGGCCGCCGGCGACCTCGACGAGCTGCAGGCCGCGGCCGTCGCGCGCGTAGTCCGCGCGGATCTCCGCGAGCGCCGCCTGCCACGCCTCCCTGGGCACGCCGCCCAGGACCTTGCCGATCTCGCGCGGTGTCAGCGGCTGGGGTGAAGCGAAGATCAGCGCCTCCAGCACCGCGCGGACCACGTCGGGCGGAAGGACGGGCGCCTCTTCGGTGGCCGCGCCCGTGTCCGTGCCCGTCTCCGTCTCCGTCCGTCTAGCGATTTCCTTCCCGTCCGTGTTGTCTTGCATTTCCCTATGTCGTGGGAGCCGCGGCCACGTCGGGGCCGACGGGCCGGAACACCCGGATGGGTCCGAAGATGCCCCGCTGGTAGACCCGCACGCGCTTGAGGCGGATCAGCTCGAGCAGGGCCAGGAAGGTCACGATCATGTCCGCCTTGGTCTCCTGGGCCGCGAACAGCTCCAGGAAGTCCAGCGACTCGCCCTCGCGAAGAAGGGCGAGGAGCTCCTCGATGCGCTGCTCGATGCTCTTGCCGCCGGAGGCGACCTCGTGCGCGAGCAGCGTCCGACGCCGCTCCAGCAGCTCCTTGAACGCGCTGATGAGGTCGAAGAGGCCGGCCTCGAGCATCTCCTCGCCCGCGTCGTCGAAGGCGGGCAATACGGTGTCCGGCCGCGTCCAGGTCGCGGCACGGATCTGCGCCTGCTGGTGCAGGATGCCCGCCGCCTCCTTGTAGCGCTGGAATTCGAGCAGCCGCTGCACCAGCGCCTCGCGGGGGTCTTCCTGCTCGTCGTCGCCTTGCGCTTCGGTGGGGTCGACGGGTACCAGCATCTTCGACTTGATGTGGATGAGGGTCGCCGCCATCACCATGAAATCGCCGGCCACGTCGAGGTTGAGCTCCTGCATGAGCTCCAGGTACTCCATGTAGGAGCGCGTGATGGGCGCGATGGGAATGTCGTGGATGTCGATCTTGTCGCGCTTGATGAGGTAGAGCAGGAGATCGAGGGGGCCGTCGAACTCCGCGACGTGGATCTGCGGCACGTCCTCGGGCAGCGTGGACTGCATCCCGAGGGGCAGCTCGAGCTGGACGGCCTTCTCTTCGGCCGGCGCCGGGGGAGGCGCCGGCGACTGCGGCTCCGGAGACGGATCCGTCGCGGACGCGGACTGGTCCCGCTCGTCGCTCATCGGATGGGGTACGCGATCTTCATCGCCGAACGCACCTGTTCCATGGTCGCACGTGCGACCTCGCGCGCGCGGTGCGATCCCGCCTGGAGGATGTCCCACACCGTGTCCGGCCGGGCCGCGAACTCGGGCCGCCGGGCATGGATCCCTTCCAGTCGCTGCAGCAGGTGATCGAGGAGCCGGCCCTTGCAGTCCAGGCAGCCGATCCCGGCCGTGCGGCAGCCCTGCGCGGCCCACTCCTGGCTCTCTGTCGGCGAGAACGCCTTGTGGAGGTCGAAGACGGGGCAGATCTCCGGGTTGCCGGGATCGGTGCGGCGCTTGCGCGCGGGATCGGTGACCATCGGCTTGATCTTCTGGCGCACCACCTCGGGCGGATCCTTGAGGAAGACCGCGTTGCCGTACGACTTCGACATCTTGCGGCCGTCCGTCCCGGGCACCCTGGAGAGGTCCTTCTCCGCGAGCTGGGTCTGCTGCTCCCTGTAGCTCGGCACGCGCTCGAGCCACGGCACGGGCACGATCATCGAGAGCAGCAGGTGCAGCTCCGCGTGCTCGGGCACGAGGCTCTGGACGAAGAGGGTCGAGCGGGCCGGATCGAGGCCGGCGGCGAGCCAATCCGTGGCCACCTCGAGGACGTTCTCGCGGACGTCCCGGGGGTCGGCATAGTCCGTGGTGAGCGCGTGCCAGTCCACGATGGCGAAGAAGCACTCGTAGGTGTCCATCAGGCGGACCCAGTTGTCGAGGGCGCCCGTGAGGTGTCCGATGTGCAGGGGCCCCGTGGGCCGCATCCCGGAGAGGATGCGCGGTCGCGTCATTGCAGGAGACCGTAGAGCAGCCCGACGATGAACTGCTGGACCGGATAGACGACGTAGGCGAATGCCCCGGAGATCAGCAGCAGCATCAGGATCATGAAGCCGTACGGGCCGACGATGCGGTCATAGCGCTCGCCAAGATCCCCGGGGAGCCCGAAGGACGCCACCTTGGATCCGTCGAGGGGCGGAATCGGAATCAGGTTGAACACGGCCAGCAGCACGTTCAGCTCGATGCCGAGGGTCATGAGGTGCAGGAGGAAGTCCTGCTCGCTGTCCACCAGCCCGAGCTTGATGATCACGAGCAGGATCCCGGTGAACAGGAGGGCGAGCAGGAAGTTCGACACCGGCCCCGCCGCCGCCACCAGCATGTGCCCCTTGCGCATGCTGACGTCGCGCCGGAAGTTGGCGGGGTTGTAGGGCGTCGGCTTGGCCCAGCCCAGGAGCGGCACGTTCGTGAAGATCTGGATGAGCGGGAACAGCAGCGTCCCGATCGGGTCGATGTGCACGATCGGGTTGAGGCTGACCCGGCCGAGGTTCTTGGCGGTGTCGTCCCCCAGCCTCCAGGCCATCCAGGCGTGCGCGGATTCGTGAAAGGACAGGCTGAAGAGAAGGACGACGTACGTGGTCAGGCCCAGTGCGATGTGTTGGGGAGTCAGATCGGACAACCGGCCTCCGGAGGAACCCCGGATGGTAGCACAGGGCCGCGCACCGGCCGGCCGTGCTACGCCACTGGTACGGCCATCTTCAACGAGGCGGTCGCCGCGGCCGCGCGCGCGCGCGGCGGCCAACTGACCTTGCTCTTCTTGACGCGGAGCCACCCGTGCTGGATGAGGCTGGCCAGGGCCTGGCGGCAGCGCCCGTCGAGGTCCGCGCCGGGCTCGCCGACTTCGAGGGTGACGGAGAACGTGAGCGCGCCCCGGCTGGAGACGAGGTCGAGGAATCGGCCGAGATCGTGCGGCGGCGCCGCCGCGTCCCCGTCGCGCAAGGCTTCGAGCACTCCGCGCGGCGACGAGCCCTCGACCTCGCGGCCGTCGAGGTACACGAACGAGAGACTTCTGTTCATGAGACCTCCTCCGCGGGCTTGACGTTGCAATGGCCGTGCGCGCGCAGTCGCGCCGGCAAGCCCTGGAGAATCAGTCGGGGGGAGGCGGCGATGCGGCAGGCCTCCCGATCGATCGGGCGGGATTCTGCCCGATCCGCACGATGCGCTCAGGAGGCCAGGGTTGGTGCCGGAGGCGGGACTCGAACCCGCATGGGTTTCCCCACACGCCCCTCAAACGTGCGTGTCTGCCAATTCCACCACTCCGGCAGCGGGGGTGGACGAACTTTCGATTTTAGAGAGCGCTCCCGGCAGTGTCAAACGTCTCGCCCTCTGGGTGGGTGATCGCGATCGCGAGTAGCGCGATCGGCGCCACCACATCGTCCGGCGCGGCGCGGGGGGCAAGCCAAAGCGCGATCATGAGGACCGCTGCCCCGACGCCGAGCAGCTGCGGCCCATCGAGGGACGCGCGCCGCGCGAGGACGAGAGCCACGATTGCCGACACGAAGACGAGCGCCGGAATGCCGAGGCCGGAGGACTCCGGTAGCGCGCCCGTGTACAGACGCAGGTTCGAGAGGCCGAGACCGGGACCGAGGGGCGGTAGCGTGGACGCGCCAGCGACGAGGCGCTCCGCGGCGCCGATGGCGACGATCACCACAACCGCGCGTGCGATCGCCGACTCAGGCGTGAGGTGTGCGAATCGGGCGACGACGAACGCGGCGCCAAGGCCCGACGCCAACATCACGAGGTCTCCGGAGCCGAACACCACGCCGACGATCGCCGGCGGCAAGGCGACGGACGCCGCGATCCGATCGAGCGCGGTCTCGCCAGGTCCAGCGCGTGCGATCAGCACCGCAACCACGACCAAGGCGAGGAGCGCGAGCACACGAGGATCACGGCCACCGAGCGCGCCAAACGCGCGTGCGACCGCGCGCGCCCCGAGGACGGGAGCCATCGGGGGCACGAGACCGGGCGGGTCCTTGCGGAAGCTCACGCTCCAGGCTTCGCGAAGCGTCGGACGCGCGCCGTCACTCTCGGGCCAGACCGTCGCCGCCCAGCCGTCCTGGACGCGCGGCGTCCCGCTCAGCCGGCCGACCCTCATCACGATCCACATCGGCACCACCGCCAGCACGACGAGGGCCGTGGCGAATACCGCGGCCCGCGCGCGCCGCCCCATGCGCAAGGCTGCGCCGACGAGCAGCGCGATCCCCAGCCCACATGCGATCGCGCTGAAGAGGAGCCCGAGCGGATCGCGCGTGAGGGCGGGGCCGGCGCGCGGAGCGAACGCGTGCATCCAACCTGTCGCGCCGGGCCAGCGCGCGGCCACCGCGTCCGCCCACGTCGTGGCGAATACCTCGGCCTCCGCGATCTCGATGCCGACCGCGAGGAGGGCCAGGCCGCCGATCAACGCATCCGTGGCCAGCGCGGCGCCGGCGGCGACGGCCGCGGGCAGGAGCACGGCGGCCAGGATCAGGTAGTTCGGATGCATCACCCGCGACACGTAGAGGGACAGCATGAGGGCCGCGCTGCCCGTGACGAGGGCGTCCGCGGCTCCGCCCCGCCGGAGCTGCTCGCGCAGCAGCCATACCCCGATGGGGACGAGCAGCAGGTACAGGCCTCCGAGTGGGACGTAGTCGCGGAGGCTGGTCACGGCGCCGAAGTACACGAGGAGGTTCGCGAAGCCCAGGCCCGGCGTTCCGCCCAGCGGGTAGTTGTCGCCGCCGGACAGGCCCGCGTTGTAGCGGACGATGTCGCCCCAGAAGGCACGCAGATCGAGCGCGGCCACCGGCGCCACCACGATGAGGAACACCGCGGCCGCGATCCCCGCAGCGCGGGAGAGCCGGCCCCGTGACGGGGCGGAGACGAGGTCGCCCAGGCTGCGCGCGCCCGAGAGATGCGCGAGCAGGAACGGCGCGAACGGCCAGGCGAGCTGCTTGGTCGCGCAGGCCAGGCCGAGCACGGCCGCCGCCATGTCCGCGCGCGACGCGCGCGCGAGATGCACGGCCCCGAGCAGGAGCGCGGCCACGAGGAGATCGTTGGCCCCGAAGATCTGCTGCCAGTACACGAGGGGGCTGACCCATACCGCGGCCGCCGCGGCCAGGCCGAGGGCGGGCGACGAGGCGAGGCGAAAGGCCAGGATTCCCGCCCCCGCGAAGGCGAGCAGCGTCACCACGCGCGGATCGAACACGCCGATGGTGGCGCGCGCGAGCGGGACCAGCGGCATCATCAAGACGTGCGTGCCGGGCAGGTACGCGTGGTGATGGAGGATCGGGTTCCCGCCATGCTCGGTCCAGAAGTCGGACACGCGCGCCTGGCGGCCGAGCATGCTGTCCGAATAGTCCGCGCCGTACGGGCTCTGGCCGGACAGGATGCGGTCGATCGCGAGCGGAAGCTGCACGACGCCGCCGTCCTGCCCATAGGGCCGTCCCGTGACCGCCCCCATCGCGACGAACGCGGCCGTGGGCAGCGCGACGAGCAGCACCGCGGCCACCGCGAGCAGCGCCATCCGCGCCCGTGGCCGCGCGCCCGCCAGCGCCGCTACCAGATAGAGGATGGCGAGGCCGGCGGCCAGCGCGGCCAGGGCGAGGGCGATGGGATCGCGGTCGAGCGCCCCCGACGGGCGGGGCAGGAGCGGACCCCAAGCGGCGGCGCGGGCGGCGAGCGCGTCGTCGTGCAGGAGCCGCCAGCCGAGGACGCGCGGCGGGTCGTAGGCGGCGAGATGTCGGGCGGTGAGGAGGAGGAGAGCGGGGACGACGGCGCCGTCGACGGGGAGACGCGGCGGTCGGCCGCCCAGCTACTTCCCGCCCGTGGGAGGCGGCGGGATGCGGGCGCCGCACGCGCAGACGATGCTGCGCGTCCGCCATTCGATGCGCAGGAGCCGCCCGCAGGCCGTGCAACCGAGGTACGTGCCCGAGGGGCGGGCGGGCGACGCCACGCGAGGCGATGCGGCACGAGGAGACGCGGCCCGAGCCGGCAGCTTCATGGTCACCCCCGACGAGGGATCAGCTTACGCCCCGCCGCCGGAAGGGGCAAGGGCGCGCATCACACGCGAGCGGCGCGACTGCCGCTAGAGGTCCCGGACGCGCGCGTTCCAGGCCAGGTTAGAGAGCGCGAGCAGCGCAAGCAGGGCGGCGAAGGCGCCCAGGACCCGCGGCGCGCCCAACGAGCGCACCAGCGCACCCGCGAGGAGCGCCCCCAGCGGGGTGCCGCTGCGGAACGCCAGGCCGTAGATGCTGAGGACGCGGCCCTTGAGGTCTCCGGGCGCGTTCTCCTGCACCAGCGAGTTCAGGGTGGAGAACGCCGTCACCAGGCTCGCCCCCGCCACGAAGAGCAGGGCCATGGACAGGATCTGGACGCGCGAGGCCATGGCCGCGGTCACGGTGACGCCGTAGACGAGGAGCGCGGCCAGCATGGTGCGGCCGCGGCGGGGCACGTGGCCCCGGTGCGCCGTCGTCACCGCCCCCGCGATCGCACCCGCGCCGAAGCTGGAGAGGAGCGCGCTGAAACCCCCGACGCCGGTCTTGAGGACGTCGCCCGCGATCACGGGCAGGTACGTGATCAGCGGGAAGGCGAGCAGCGCGCCCGCCGCGCCGAGCAAGGTGAGGCTGGAGAGCAAGGGATCGTGGGCCACGTGGCGCAGGCCGGCGCGCAGGCTCTCGCCGAGGGTGCCCTTGGGCGCGGGCGCGGACGGAAGCTCGATCTGCGTCACGGCCACGATCACGGCCAGGAAGCTGATCGCGTTCACGGCGAAGCAGGCGCCGGTTCCGACGCGGGCCAGGAGCAGGCCCGCGATGGCCGGACCGATCGCGCGCGAGAGGTTGAACTGCAGCGAGTTCAGCGCCACCGCGTTCGGGATCTGCCGGGGCGGCACCAGGCTCGTGATCACGGCCTGATAGGTCGGGGCCGACTGCGACTGGGTGAGGCCGGTGAGGGCCGCGATCACGAGGATGGGGATGATGCCCAGGTGGCCGGTCGCGTAGAGGAGACCGAGGGCGGCGGCCAGCGCCATCTGGAGGATGTTCGAGATGAGCAGGATGCGCCGCCGGTCGACGCGATCGGCAACGGCGCCTCCCAGGAGCATGAACGTCAGCAGCGGCGCGTCCGAGGCGAAGGCGCGCAGGCCCAGGTAGAAGGGGGCGTGCATCCGCGTGTGGACGAGCCAGGCCAGCGCGACGTCCTGGGTCCAGGTCCCGATGCTGCTGAGGAACGCGCCCGTCCAGATGAGGCGAAAGTTGCGGTACGCGAAGGCGGAGAGGAAGGCGGGCAGCGTGATGCCGGCGAGCCTCGGCGCGGGCTCGGCCGCGACCGGAGGGGCGTTCTCGGTCATCTCTTCACTTCAGGTTCCAGCCCTCCAGCTCCTTCCGCGCCCCCGCGTCGTTGACGTCGATGCGAAGGGGCGTCACCGCGATGTAGCCGTGGCCGACCGCACCCGCATCGTCGTCGAGCCCCTCGGACGTGGGCTCCGTCCACGCGCTCCAGAAGTACGTCTCCTTGCGCGGATTCACGCCCCTCTCGTACGAGTTCACGCCCTCCGTCAACGCATGCGGCACGACCTTCACGCCCTTGATCTCGCCCGGCGGGATGTTCACGCTCAGGAACGTGCCGCGCGGGACGCCGCGTCGCAGGACGTCGGCGGCCAGGCGGCCCACGAAGGCGGCGCCCGGCCCGTAGTCCATCCCCGGAGAGATGACCTGGCTGGCCGCGATGCTGGGAATG
>WNFI01693701.1_pt1 | contig 16240 bp, 11 predicted proteins | sample 5400471 | NCBI WGS metagenome assembly WNFI01 (sample SAMN13153348, study PRJNA577476) | soil metagenome | isolation source: 100 cm saprolite on Douglas fir-dominated hillslope | place: USA:California | collected 2013-09-17 | reverse complement strand
TGGCAAGCCCGTGCGAGTACCCGTACGCGGCGAGAAACAACAATTGGAAGACCAGCACGCACACAGTCCAAACGGCTGCCGCACCGCCAAAAAACCGAAGGACTTCCTTGCCGAGCAGCAATTGAACTTGGAAGAGCAGAAACGCACTGAGGAAGATCGCCGCGGCAAACGCCAACGGTCTAACCCCACTAGCGTCCGGTCCCGCCGCGGGCGCACCGGGAACAAGGATTGCCTGATTTTGTGGGGGCATGACGAGAGTTTAGACGGCGACATTCATTCCATAACCAGTGTAGGCGAGTTACTGAGGAGGGCCCGTTTGCACTTGCTTGTCTGTGCTCAATTCACCATGCACAACGTGGCCGGCAATCGGAAGTTCTTGTTGGATCCGATCTGCCCGCGGTCGTGCTTGCGACCCTTCGGAGTACTTATCGCTTCTGAATGTGGGGACCAGAACAGGTTGTCATGCTGCCCAAGAGTTCGCGAGAGCCCATTTATCTTAATATTGCTGGAAAACCAATGTTCCTGGCTTATCCGGTTCGGCAAGGACGCGGCGCAGCGGCAGGATCGATAAGAGGATCTCGATTTCCTCGAAGGTTTAAATCGTGTATGTGTCGGCCGCAATCAAAGATGTTCGCCCAACCACACATTCGTGCGGAGACAGCGGGGGCGATCTGAAGTATCCCACCTCTTGTTCGCAGCAATTCAGAGGGAGCCTAACGAGGCACCCAATTGGGATTGTGCGTGAAGAGCCCGTTGACGAAACCTATCTGATACACGATAAAAAGCCCGAAGGCTAAGCTGATCAGTCCTGAAGCTAGTCCCAGGCCACGATTGAGGCGAGCAAAACGATCTTCGGAAAATGTAAAGGGGACGGCAATCGCGGCGGTAATCAGCATCATCCCCGCGACGGTGCCAATCCCGAAAACCAGCAAATACAACGCCGCCCAAGATGGAACGCGGATAGTCGTAAGCACTAACAACGCGACGGCCGCTGATCCGGCAAGACCGTGAACAATTCCCACGGCCAGAGGCCGCACAACTTGATACACACCGAGTTGACCAAAGCTGCGATCCATCCAGCTCACGGGCGTCGCATCCGCGGCATGGCCATGCTCTTCAGGACTGTGGCCGTGCTGATGACGGTGAACGTAATCACCATGTCCGTGGGGATGCGAGCGCTGTCCGGATTGCAGAGGCGTGACAGTTTCTGTGGTCCAGCGCATCATGCCAGACAGATTCAAGACTCCTAGAAGAATCAACATCAGCCCAACCGACAACTCCATCGTGAGACCAGCCCTTGGTGGAATCACCAGGCCGAATAGGATGATTGCCGAACCGACAACGAGAATCGTGACGGTGTGACCCACTCCCCAAAGCGCTCCAATCAATGCCGCGCGGCGAATGCTTCGTTGACGGCTCACGATTGTTGTCACGGCGATGACGTGGTCCGCATCGGTCGCGTGGCGCATGCCAAGAAAAAAACCAAGAGCAATGATGGAAAACACGGTAGTCATTGTGTATTTAGACGGTAGCAGCCCGAGGTTTGCTGAACCAGGGAGGACTCAAACCTCCAACCCGCCTTAAATCCAGACACGCTATGTAGTTGGTTTTTCAGGCATTTCCTTGCGTCCTGGATCACGGTCTTCATCGTGTTTGGCAGGGTTTTGTTCCTAAACTTGTGCCCGGATTTCGGATGCCTTCAAAGCGTCGCAGCGCTTGAACGCCTTCGCGCCCTATTTCTGGCCGTAATAGGCGGTGCTGCCGTGTTTGCGAAAAAAATGCTTTTCTTGCAGGTGCTTAGAAATGGAGCTGGCCTTGGGATTTGCGGTGATCGTTTCCAGGGCCATGGCTGCAATTTCCTCAAGGACCACGGCGTTGTGCGCGGCCTCTGCGGGAGTCGTTCCCCAGCAAAACGGCCCGTGGCCTGCAACGAGCACACCTGGAGAGCGGAGCGGCTGTTGATTCTTGAATCGGCGGACGATGGCGTGGCCGGTATTCACTTCGTAGCCGGATCTAATTTCCTTTGGCGTAAGCGGTTTCGTCAACGGCACAGGCCCGTGAAAATAATCGGCGTGCGTCGTTCCCAGACAGGGAATCTCCTTTCGCGCTTGCGCCCAGGCCGTGGCACGGCGCGAATGCGTATGGGCAACACCGCCGATTCCAGCGAATGCACGGTAAAGGATGAGATGCGTGGGCAAGTCGGAGGATGGCCGCAAGACTCCTTCGATGATCTTGCCATCAAGGTCGGTGACCACTAGATCTTCAGGTTTCATTTTTTCGTAGGGGACGCCACTCGGCTTGATGACGACAAGGCCTTCATCACGCGCAATCCCGCTGGCGTTCCCAAAGGTATATAGAACAAGGCCGCGGCGAACCAATTCAAGATTCGCTTCAAGGACTTCCTGGCGGAGGTTTCCAAGTCTCATGAGATTCCTCTCGCAGCGGCGGCGACGCGGCGCAGTGTGGGCAGCACACTTCCGACGTTTTCCGAATGCGAAATAGAGTTCGCGGTATAGTGCGTAAAGATCTTCGTACACGCGGGCCCCTTCGGGTTCAGGATCGACGACACGGTACGCAGGGCAGAGTGCGGCCTGGGCGTCTTCGATTGTTCGGAACGCACCTGCCGCAAGGGCTGCAAAAATGGCGGATCCAAGGCTGGTAACGTCCGACCGAGGAATGAGCACGGGCTTATTGAGAACGTTGGCGTAGATCTGGTTAAGAACCATGTTCTTTTGCGGAATCCCGCCCGAATTGATGACGCGGCGAATCGGGACTCCGAATTTTTCCATGCGTTCCAGGATCACACGAGTGTGAAAGGCAGTGCCTTCAATGGCTGCGAACAGTTCGTCCTGCGGTGTGTTCAGAAGGTTCCAACCAAGAGTAATCCCGCCCAATTCGGGATTGACGAGCACGGTGCGGTCGCCATTATCCCAGGTCAGCCGAAGCAGGCCGGTCTGGCCGGGACGGTACGACGCAAGGCTCTGTGAAAGGACGGGAACGGTAGTGCCCGCGCGACGGGCTATGGCCTCAAAGATATCGCCCGTGGCCGACAGGCCGGCTTCGACTCCCGTTTTCTTCGGGTGAACCGAACCGGGTACGACACCACAAACGCCAGGGATCAGCCGTATTTCATCGCTCATGGCAACGATGCAAGTCGAGGTGCCCACCACATTGACGACGTCTCCGGTACGTGCGCCGGCTCCAATGGCGTCCCAGTGAGCATCAAAGGCCCCAACAGGAATTGGAATCTCACATCGCAGACCGAGCTTTGTCGCCCAGTCCGGCGAAAGCGTGCCTGCCAGTTTGTCGCTGGTGGCATAACGACCGTTGAGTTTTTCCCGGACTCCCTTGAGCAGGGGGTCGACGGCGACAAGAAAGTCCTCAGCCGGCAGACCACCGAGGGATTCATTCCACAACCACTTATGACCCATAGCACAGATTGAACGAGCGCTGTGCGAAGGTTCGGTGGTGCCACAGAGGACAGCAGTAACCATGTCGCAATGCTCAAACGCGGTGACGAATCGATCGCGAAGGTCCGGATTGTGCCGGAGCCAGTGAAGCAGCTTCGAGAAACCCCATTCAGAAGAATATACGCCGCCGCACCAGTCGATAGCATCGAGCTTTCGGCGGCGGGCGGTCTCCGTGATTAGTGCAGCTTCGCGCCAGGAGCGGTGGTCGCACCAAAGATAGTAGTCGCTGAGCGGCTCCAGTTTTTCCCCTACGGGAATTACGCTCGAACCGGTCGTGTCAATCGCGAGGGCGGCGACTTGGTCGCCTGAAATATTTGCGGAGGAAACCGCTTTGTGCACGGCCTCGCCCAGAGCCCGCATGTGGTCGGCGTGGCTCTGTGTGGCGTGATCGGGATCTTCCTTTTTGCGATGGAGGGGATATTCAGCGATGCCCGAGCCGAGACGGCCTTTGCCGGTGTCCACGATCGTGACGCGAACGCTGAGCGTTCCGAAATCCACTCCGGCGACGATGGCCATGAAGCTCTTTTTCTGCCTACCCTTTCCTCGAGTCTTGACTTCGAACGCGCACTTAGGTTTTTGAAACGCGACTTTTACAGTCAGTTACGCACCGTGCGCGTACATTTCCCAACCGAGGTAATTTGTCGTCGCTTCGTACAGTATCGGCGCAGCGGTAGAGAAATTCGCGGCGACGTGATGTTCAAAACCGTTTTCGCAAATGTAATGGAGCAGTTTTTGCATGTTTGGAATCTCGACGACTCCGGCTCCTCCAAACGTTTCCAGAGGATCGTCGGTGAAGCGCCCGCCTCCGACATAGCCGCGAATCTTCCCGGCAAAATCATCGGTGGAGAAGCGGGCGAAGGTCATGGGTCCGGACTTCACACGGCCCGCACAAGTGCCGAATGTGTTCTCTTTGCCTACGGTTCCTGCGATGATAGCCTGAAAATCCATCTGCACATCCTTGAAGAAATGCTTCGGCAGGTTGCTGCAGTGAAAGCAAACCGCTTTGTTTGGATCGCTGCCGTAATTGTTGTTCCAGTCAAGGAGCGCACTCGGCGTACCTGAGGCGAGCTGCAGCGCATGCATCCCGAGCACACCGCACACATCCACTTCGCAGGCGCTGGAGAGTAGCGAGTCGCTCATCATGCTCATGACCGTGCAGGGCACCACACCCAGGTTTTCCTCAAGTGAAGTCCAACACTGCACCGCGCTGATCTGAACTTCCACAGCCTTCATCCAATCGTCGACGACGGCGCCGAGCTTGGCCATCTTTAGCAGGGCTTGCTGGGGAATGCCGCTGGTGGTTACGTATTTTTCAATGGACTTCAACTTCTGCACCGCAGCGTCGTCTGTGTCTTTCATCCGGCCGATGCGGCCAAGAACTTCAGAAAGATCGAGCGTCTCGACGGAGATGCCATGCGCTTCCAGGAGCTTCTCGCTGTAGCGGACGGTGTTGAACGCCGTCGGACGTGCGCCAATCGCCCCGATTCTCAGGTTTTTCAGACCTTTTACAATTCGGCAGACTCCGGCAAACCATTCGAGATCTTTCTTAAACTCTTCTGAATTGGGACTAACGGTATGCAGGGTCGTCAACGAATAGGGAATTCCGTACTGTTTCAGATTGTTGCATGCTGACATTTTTCCGCAGAAGCTGTCCCGCCGGTGCGCAATGCCCATCTTTGACGGTGTGTCGGGCGTTGCCTGGACGAGGACTGGCACATTCAAGCGCGCCAAACGCAGGGTGTCAGCAATCGCGCGCTCGTCGCCGAAATTCGGCAGCGAAACGATGAGGCCTTCGATGCGCTCACTCGCGCTTCGTCAGGGAAAAATCCCCGATTCCCCACGATGAGACCGAATGTTGCCCTAGCGCTCATTTCGATGGACACTCCCTCACGCATCTCGTCTCGGGCGGAACACTGCCACGTAAACGCCGCCCACAAGAATCAGCAAGCCGCCCCACCACACGGGCGCATGGAGCTCGGCCAGCACGGTCCCGGGCGGGTTCGACCATTCGGCCAGCCCGCTCACGAAAATCAGGCAGCCATAAATCAAGAACAAGAGCCCGACAAAGAACCATACGGGGATAATGTGATGTTTTTCGCTCATTGTACTCACCAGAAGATGAGTTGCAGTACTAAGAAGATGCCGATGGCCACAGCGCCCCAAAAGGCCGGGCGGCGAATGAGCCCGGCGCGCCCCTCCTGCTGCACTTCCGTGAGGCTGTAGACCAGTCCTTTCAGCTCCTCATCGGGCCGGGGCTTGGTCACGAGCGTGACGAGAACCGTGACGGTCACGCATATCACGCAGGACCACAGCGCTTGATACATGTCCTGCGCCAAGGCCTTGGCGTGAGGTGAGAGCGCAAACACCGCAACATAACGCGGATCCATCTTCATCGCCACGAACATGCCGATGGAAGAGAATGTTCCGGCTAGCAGCCCCCAGAAGCCGGCGGCCCTGCTGACGCGCTTCCACAGCATCCCCAACAGAACAGTCCCAAACAGCGGCGCAATGAAAAAACCAAACAACGCCTGCACATAGTCCATGATGCTGGCAAAACCCATCGCAAGATAGGCAGTGCCAATGCTGATGACCAGACCGATCATCGTGCACCAGCGGCCCATCGAAACGTAATGTTGATCGGGGGCGGTCTTTCGCAGGAATGGACGATAGAGGTCATACGTCCAAACGGTAGCGAAAGCGCTGACGTTCCCCGCCATTCCGGCCATAAATCCCGCGACCAGCGCAGTGATCCCAAGCCCTAACAGACCGGGCCCACAATAGCGCGCAAGCATTAACGGCAGCACTTCGTTATAGCTATACTGCCCCGGTTGCAAACTGCTCGCGGGCACTAGGTGTTGGGGCAGCACTGCCAAACCAAGCAAGCCCGGAAGAATCACGATGAAAGGCACGGCCATCTTGAAAAACGAACCTATGATGGGGGCCATTTTCGCCGAGCGGATGTCCTTGGCAGACAGCACGCGCTGCACCACAAGAAAATCCGTGGTCCAATATCCCATCGCTTGCACCGCACCCAAGCCAAACACAATGCCCGTCCAGTGCATGCCCATGGGATTATCTTGAAAGCGGCCGAGGGGACCCCAAATGTGAGTGTAATCCTGACCGGGAAAATTCTGCTGAATGCGCGCCACCATTCCTTTCCATCCGCCAGTCTCAATCAATCCGAGGATGGGAATCAGCAGAGCGCCAAACCAGATCAAGAAAAATTGCAAGACTTCGTTGAAGATTGCAGAAAACAGGCCGCCCGCTGCAACGTACAGGTGACGGCGCTCAACGCGCTGGCCGCGGAACCATAGCGCAGTTGGAGATACCCCGGAACAGAGTGTGTCTTCGAAATATAGTAGAAAGGCATCATCACGATGCCTAGAAACACCATTGCTGGAATGGCGCCAATCCAATACCAATGAGCAGCGAGGATTCCGTATTGATAGGACGAACCCGCCCAGCCCAGCAGCTCCAGCGATCCAAGGTTAGCTGAAACGAAAGCGAGTCCTGCTACCCACGCCGTCATTTCGCGGCCAGCCATGAAAAAATCTTCCCCGGTTTTGGCAAAGCGCTTTAGATAGAATCCGATCCCCAGGACGGCGAGAAAATAAATGGCAATGATCGCAAGATCGACGGGAGCAAGATGCACCAACCGCTCCGAGTTGAGAAAAGCCAGCGCATAAGTCATAGGGTTGCTATCCTACTCCTCTGCTCTAGTTCAGCGTAAATTTTCCCTGCAATTCGATCTGCGCCGAAGAACTGCCTACCAGGATCACAAAATCACCTGGTTCGGCCTTCCAGGTGCTCGTGCTTACGTCGTAGTACGAAAATGCACGATGATCCAGGCTGATGGTTAGGCGTTTTCGTTCCCCGGGCTTGAGTTGGACTTTCGCAAACGGCGCTGGCCGAAGTCGGCGAAATCTTCAGATCGCTATATTCAAACGTGGTGTAAGAGAGACCGAATCCAAAGGGAAAGCGCGGTTTCACCGTCGAGTGATCGTAGTATCGGTAGCCAAGAAAAACTCCTTCGGAATATGTAACTCGTTTCTCGCCACTCTGGGGGTAGTAGCTATTGAAGGTGGGATTGTCTTCCCACCGGCGTTCGAAGGAAACGGGAAGTTTGCCGGAAGGACTGTAATCACCGAAGAGAATTTGCGCCAGTGCGGTGCCGCCCTCCTGTCCCGGATACCAGGCGTGGAGCAACGCGGGAACCTTGTCGATCCAACGCGTCATGTCAACGTTTCCACCGGCAGTGAGGACAACAACGACATTCTTGTTGGCCTCGGCGACTTGCTGAATGAAGTTATCCTGACCTCCGGGCAGGCGAAACGTACGATCGCCTCCCTCACTTTCCGAAGATGGATCGAAGCCCATGCAGAGAATCACCACATCTGCTTTCTCGGCCAAGGCTCTAGTCTCTTTCCCCAGCGCGCGTGATGCGGCGGCAATCCCGAACCGGGCGGTGGCAGTTCCGACCGCTTCGAAATACTCTAATCGAATCTTGTAGGCCTTGCCGGCCTCCAGATGCGCGGAGTGCGTGTCCAGAGTTTCGCCATGGCGTTGCCAGTCATCGATCACGCGCTCGTCGTTGACGTACAGGCGCACGCCGTCATCTGCGGAGACATAAAATTTGTAATCGTCCTCGGCGCGGGGAACAAAGTAGCCGGTCCAGCGCACCGAGAAATGATCCACCGGCCCGTTGTTCACAAAGCTTGCTTCCCCCCAATGAAAGTCGATTTGCTTGTCCGTCCGGACAAGCGCGGGGTCTCCGCGCAATTCGTCATTATTGAAGTACTCGCCTTTCAAGCCTGGTTGGCCATCAAGGGCAGTGACAAATTCTGTGTTGGTGACGATATCCTCGAGTGGTGCATTTTCGACACCGTAAGCGACGCGCACATCTTTACCAAGATAGTTGCTTATGCCCTCAAGGTAACTGACCGAATTGAACGGATTCGTCAATGAACTGCCGCCTCCTCCGATGACCGCGGGGTAGGAGTCGGGCCCGAGCACGGCCACAGTCTTGATCTTTTTCTTGTCGAGCGGGAGCAGATGGTTGTCGTTCTTCAGCAGGATCGTCCCACTGCGGGCCTCTTCGAGGGCGAGTTCCCTTCCTTTCAGAGTGTAAAGAGGGATGTCTCTGTCCGTCTGCTCATGATCATAAAAACCGAACTGGATTGCTTTGCGGAGTATACGGCGAACCTTGTCGTCAATCGTCGCCAGGGGAACCTGTCCGCTCTGGATGGCGGGTAACAGCGCATGCTTGTTCATGAACGCCGCGGAAGGCATCTCCAAATCGAGGCCTGCGTTCGCGGCCGCAATCCCATCGTGAGTTGCACCCCAGTCGGACATGAGAATACCGTCGAAACCCCATTCTTTCTTGAGAACGACTTTGTTCAGAAAATTGTTTTGCGTCATGTATACGCCATTGACCGGATTGTAGGCGTCCATGACCGCGCCAGCCTTGGCCTCTTTCACAGAGGCCTCGAACGCGGGAAGATAGATTTCCCGAAGAGTTCGTTCGTCAACGTCGGAGCTGTGATCCAAGCGGCCGTATTCCATGTTATTCGCGGCGAAATGCTTAATTGTGGCAATGACTCCCTGTGACTGGATCCCTTCGACGACGGACACTGCCATGCGCGAGGCGAGGTATGGGTCTTCACCAAAGTATTCGAAATTACGTCCGTTCATCGGGGCTCGATAAATGTTCATTCCTGGGGCAAGAATGAAGTGCACTCCGCGCGCTCTCGCGTCTTGTCCCATACCCTGGCCCACACGGCGAGCAAGTTCGGTGTTCCAAGAGGCGGCCAACGAAATCCCAGCGGGATACGCGGTCGTGGGTCCGTAATCGTGTACGCCGAGCGGGCCATCCGACATACGCAAAGCCGGCATGCCGAGCCTGGGGATAGCCTGAATGTAGAAATCGTTGATGCCACCGATGATCGTGAGCTTTTCGTCGAGAGTCATCTTGGCCAGGATCGCGTCCACTCTCTTTTCGACTTCCGTATCGGAAACCTGAGCGGTCTGTGCCTTTGCAAGAGAAGTCGCGCAGAAAAAGAAGAAAAGAATAACGGCACCGCGATGCGGGTGCGGCCTATCCCGTCGATTGAATTGAGACATAAGATTCTTGACTATTTCTCCTCGATGATGGCGGCGTCCCACGGCTTCAGTGTTACTTGTTGCCCTTGGACCGCAGCTGCCTTGGAAAGCAAATCCATGCCGGAACGATACGCATAAGAGAATGTTTGCGAATCGCTCGAATAGTTCAAGTAGTAGTGCAGCGTTTTGCCCGAGCGGTTCGAACCGTGTTTGACGCGAACCGGCACAGGCAGGTCCTGGTCAGGACCTGTCAAGCTTGTCTGCTTCAGAACATCCAGCAGCGCGCTCCGCTGCAGCTTGTCGCTGAGAACTGTTCCTTCGTACGTCAAGGTACCTTTACCAAATGAATTTCGTGTGACCGCGGGATATCTGCCAAGGAAAGGATGATCGTAGTAGGCGAGCGGTTTCGCGGTGTCCGGAATCAGCATTTCCGCCCATTCGGAGACTCTATTGTCCGCACCAGCTTGAAATGGATCATCCTTCAACGCCAAGGGTCGGAGCAATGATGAAAACTCCTGATAGTGCAAGCCTGCAGCCTCACGCAAAGGTCCCGGCGCCATTTCCCAGCGAACTGTCGAATATTCATTGCAGAATCCGCTCTTAAAGGCGAGGACCAGGTTTCCGCCGCCCTTTACGTAATCCACGAGCTTTGAGAGCACCGCGTCGCTCGCTACATAAAGCGATGGAACGAGAATCACCTTGTAAGCGGAAAGATTTTTGCTTTCGGGAAAAACGAAGTCCACCCCGACATTCGAACGATACAGAGCACTGTACATCTGCCGAAGAATCGTGCGGTAGTTCACACGATCGCTGAACTTCATGAACTCGATACCGTAATAGGAATCGTTGCTGTAAAGAATCGCGACCTGATTCTTCCGCTGAATATTGACGATCTGCGGGCCAATCCGTTGCAGCTCATGCGCTGTGCGGCTCACCTCGTCGTACGCTCGGCCCGGCGTCAGGTCGTGCCCCAACACGCCTTTCCAGTAGGTCTCCTGACCATAATGAATCGAGTGCCAGTGCCAATACTCGACCATGTTGGCACCTGAGGCGGCGTGGGTATACACATCCAGGCGCAGCTGACCATCGTATGGTGGAAACTGCTCCTTGGAATCCCAACCGATGGCTTCAGCGTTGGTTTCCGTGATCAGGTAGTTCGTCTGCTTGAGCGAGCGGACGTAATCGCCGACGTAGGAAGACGCTTCGCCGTCGAACTGGTCCTGTGTTCCGTGATACGGGTTTGCCGCGACGATGTCGAGGCTCTTGACTACCTCGGGCTCGTTCACTTCCGGGCGTGGGGGCCCAGCAAAGTCATGCATCACGAACTGATCGGGACGCTTGTATTCATTAACGATGGAGGCTTGCCAGGCGAGAAAGTCGGTGGTCATCCATTGCGAGTAGCGCTCCCATTCGAGCTTCCATCCAGGGTTGATAATACCGTCGCGCGGCGGCAACTCGGTCCAATCGTTCAGCCGTTGTCCCCAATAGTTCAGTCCCCAAACTTTATTGAGGGTATCTGTGGTCTTGAACTTTGATTTCAGGTAATCAGCGAACCCAACCTGGACATCATGGTTTGCCGCGCCGGCCGAAGAGGTCTCATTGTCGACCTGGTAGCCGATAATGGCCGGATTGTTCTTGTAGTGTTCCAGAATCTTGCGGCTCACGCGCTCGCAATAAAATCTGTATGTCGGGTTTGAAAGATCCGTGTTTTGGCGGTACCCGTAATACAGGTATTGCCCACCTATTCGCGTCACGACAATCTCTGGATGCGCTTTATATAACCAGGCAGGGATGGAAGCCGTCGGCGTGCCCATGATGATGCGGATCCTGGCGGCGTGGAGCTTGTCCACGACGCGATCCATCCAAGCAAATTCAAATTTGCCATCCTCCGGCTCCCACAATCCCCAGCTGAATTCTCCGATGCGGACGACTGTGATGCCGGCCTTCTGCATCAGTTGCACATCCTGATCGAGCCGATCATATGGCATATATTCCGGGTAATACGCGACCCCGTACAAAACCGTATCCATATGGTCGGCGCGGAACGCTTCGCGGGTCTGGGTTTTCCCCAGCAGGGCTGCGCAGAGCTGGCCAACAAGAAGGAGTCCTGCTCGCACGTGCCAGGAAATTGCAATGCGATGCTGTTGACTGAAACTCATCAGTGACCCTTTCCCGGACTCATCGCCGTTGAATCGCGCAACACAAAACTCGTTTTGAGCACGTATTCGGTTCCCTTCGGATTCGGAGTCTCGCGTTGCACATCGTGCAACAGCGCTTGAAATGCGAGGCGCCCGAGCTCGGTCTGCGACATCTCGATGGTGGTTAGCGGCGGGAGAATGTACTGCGACAGGTGGATATTGTCGAAGCCGATCACGGAAAGATCCCGCGGAACCACGATCTTTTCGCTATAGCACTTGTGCATCACGCCGATCGCCGTCATGTCGTTCGAACATAGGATTGCGGTCGTACGCAATCGCCCATTTAGCAATTTTGCAAAGGCCCCTTCCCCGCCCTCCAGCGTGTGGTCACCCTCGACGATCAACTCAGGATCGCAGGCCATTCCAATCTCGCTCATCGATCGGACAAATGCGTCCTTTCGAGCGAGCGCTGATTTCAAGGCCAACGGACCGGTAATAAATGCGATCCTCTCATGGCGCAAGGCGGCAAGATGTTGCACCGCTTGGCGAATGCCATGCAGATAATCGATGCGAAGATTGCTGACGCGCGGACGCGGCGGCCCGACATCTACGAAAACCAGGGGAACGTTGCGAAGTTTGAGGTCGTCGAGGAGCGATTCTTCCATGCCGAACGTCATTACCGCTACCCCTTCGACCCGGTGCTCAAGCATGCGCCGTACCGAGGTCTTCATGCGCTCGGGATCGTGAACCGTGGAGGTTACCAGGATTTCGTAGTTGTGCTGGAGGGCGGTCTCCTCGAAAACGCGGACGATTTCTGGAAAAAATGGGTTCGTAATTTCCGAAACGATCAATCCAAAAATACGGCTCCGCCCGGAAACCAGCGCTCGCGCCTGAGTGTTTGGGAAATACCCGAGCTCTTCGATGATTCGCCACACGCGCTTGGCCAGTTGGGGTTGCACGCTAGGATGACGGTTAATCGTGCGCGACACCGTGGCCGTTGAAACTCTTGCGCGTTTGGCGATTTCCCTGATGTTCATCGACCCAAGCTCACGGCCACAGCGACCGCGTCCTCCTGATCATCTTATTTGTCCTATGCGCAATATCCCAGTGCGTTCTTCACACCATGACGCGGTCGATTCCGCCGCGGGAAGATGCAGGACCGCTAGGAAACCTTGGCTGCCATCCAGATGCGGCTCGATTAAGCTCTGTAGCTCCACCCGATCAGAAATACAAGTGCAATCCAAGCTGTACGGTTCGGTTGGGCAGCGCGGTTCGGCTGATGCTCCCGAAATTCGAGATCTCCGGATCCGCGTTCGGCTCCGCGAATTCAGGATGATTCGGTAGATTGAAAAAGTCCGCTGAGAACGTAAGCCGCGTCGCCTCTCGGAGCCTGAGATCTTTCTGCAGGGAGAAGTCGAAATTATTCACGCCCGGATTCCGGATATTCGAAAAGTATCGGGGGGCGTTGCCGAAGGCCTTGTGGACATCAAAGGGTCCGCTGAGATCGACGAGGTTGGGAGCTGGACAGGTGCCGGAAAAATCGAACGCACTCGTGCTGAACCAGTGCGCGACGGTTTGCTGGAAGCCCGAGGGGAGCGGGTTACCTATCACCATGGGGCGGTCCGAGAGTACACCGGCGCCGTTGCAGAATCCGTACGAGTTGTCCGTGATTCCGAAAGGAGTGCCGGCGCTTATTGTATAGATAGCGCTCAAGCGCCAGCCCCCGATCACATTACCTGCAGCGCCGCTGTTCAACCATTTCTTCCCGGGCCCGAAAGGCAACTCGACGATGGGGGCAAGCGTGAATCGCGCGGGCACATCGCCCGCACTCACCGAGCGCTCTGCCTTGCGGTTGTAGAAGTCCTGCCCCAAAACGTCCAGGGACCAGAACCCGCCCCAATCGGAAGAAGAGTCATCGATCAATTTGCTCCACGTGAAGTTGGCAAGCAGCGAGAAGCCATGCGAGAAACGATGATCGAATCTCGCTTGTAATGAGTGGTAAACGGAACTTGAGAGTCCCCAATATCCGGGATTTACAGTCAGGCAACAATACACATTCGCACCTGACGCTACCACTGCCGCCGCTGCCAGGGGACAATACGGACTCGTCGTCGCGGCAAAGGCGTTGGGCAGCGCCGCCGTGCTCGCTGCAGTTTGCTGGCAGATGTTGTAGGCATAGTTGACGGGCAAGTGCGTGCCATGGCTGCCTACGTAACCGAACTGCGCGACCGTGTCCTTGCCCACTTGCTGTTCCAACGTAAAGTTCCACAACTGGACATAAGTCGGCGTTTGCTTGCGTGGCGCCCAAAAGGAGAAGGAGACATTCCCGTTCACCGCCAAAGGGGTGGTAATCGCTGAAGGGCTGGGGTCCGTGACTGCCGGGAGGCCACCCCAGTTCGTGCCCTTGGAGAATGGCGTAGTAGCGAGAAGATTGGGGCCGGGCTGGCCGTCGCCGGCGCGGCCGTGACCGGTGGTACTCGGATACATGATCCCGTAGCCGCCGCGGACTACGAACCCTGCTCGGGGATTCCAGGCAAATCCGAGCCGAGGCCCGAATTCCTTCGCTGAAGGATCGAACGTGGTATCCGGCGCATTCACACCGAACTGCTCCCATTTCGCGGTAAACGGATCAAAGAAAGCATCTCCGTGGTGGATTTCGTGGAAGGACTGGTCATATTGCCATCTCAGCCCCAGATTCAGAGTGAGCCTGGGCGTGAGCTTGAAGTCGTCCTGGACAAAAAACGCGTAAGACCAGGCACGGGATGATACAAAAGCGTTTTGAACCTGCACACTCCCATTGTTCATCCCTCCGAAGAGGAAGTCCGCAAAGGCATTGCCAGTCTGTGACCCCGTGAATGAGAAGCTTCCTACGACTCCGTTCGGCTGGTAGTTGTCAATCGAGTAGTGACGCAAGTCTCCGCCAGCCTTGATGCTGTGCCGCCCCACGAGCTTCGTGACCACGTCGTTGAGTTGAAGGGTTGACGCAGGTTCGTAGAGCATCCCGCCGTTCGAAATGCCGCTAAATCCAGTAATGCTCACGCCTGGAGTCCCGCACTTGGATCCGCCCGACGTGTCTGGAACGCTAGACAAGCAATTCGGAATTCCGCTGATCCCGAACCCGCTCGGTGAGGTAGCACCTGCGCCGTAAGGCGTTCGGTCGCCGATGCGGTGCATATATCCAAACCGAAAATCAACGACCCCTTTGGCTGTGAAACATCCCGAAAATGTGGTCGGACTGCGAAAGATTGAAGTCGATTCGAGGGTTAAACCGGTTCAGAGACGTATTCGACGGTGCGCTGAGAAGCAACTGATCCGTTCCAATCCCGCTTGGCGTTGCACCCGTGGGCCATACGGCCAGCAGCTTCTGCGAAATAGAGCTCATCTGACCCGTGTTTGCGACGTTGTTAAAAGGAACTGGCGTGGAACTGCCTGGAAAGTGGATCTGTTGACTTGCGTTTGCACAATTGCCGGAGGCGTCAAAGCCGGCCGTGCACAAAGCGCCGAGATCGCCGCTTCGGAACGCTGGATTCGGGACTAGCTGGCCCGCCACACTTCCACTGCCATGCGATCGAATTCCTTGGTAATCCGTAAAGAAAAATAACTTGCTCTTGGTAATGGGTCCGCCGACACTTCCTCCGAACTCATTGTAGTCGAGCGGATTCTTCCGCTTGGTTGGGTCCTCAAAGAAACCTCTGGCATCTAGATGTTGATTCCTGTTGTATTCGTATGCGGAGCCGTGCAGGACGTTTGTGCCGCTCTTGCTGAGGGCGATCAGAATGGCGCCGCCCGCCTTGCCGTATTCCGCGGACATGCTGTTCTGCTCGATGCGGAACTCCTGGATTGAATCCAAGGAGGGGGCAACCGCCGCGCCTCCGAACACCGGGGCTGTAACAGTGCTGCCATCCAGCACACTATCGTCGCTGCGTGGCCGGCTGCCGCTGATGCGCAGATTGCCGTAGTTGCCGCAGCCGTCGCAGCCGGTTTGCTGCGATACACCCGCAGCCAAAGGAAGCAAGCTATAGACACTGCGGCCACTAGAACCAGAGGTTGGCAACTGCCCCAGTTCGCTTTCATTTAGCGTCTGGCCGAGATCAGATTGCTGCGTTTGCAATATGGGTGTGTTTACCGTCGTGACCTCAACTACTTCGTTGATTTGTCCAACCGTTAGTGTGAAGTCCACTTTGGGGTTGGCGTTCACCTCCAGCAGGATATTGTTCACGACTGCACTCTTGAATCCTTGGGCCCCCGCTTCCACTTTGTAAACTCCCGGGTTCAAGCTGGTGGCGCTGTAGACCCCAGCGCCATTCGTTCTTACGGATACGATCACATTAGTATTGATATTGATTATTTTTACGTTCGCGTCCGGGACCGCAGCGCCGCTCGAATCACTAACCACCCCGCTAATCGTTCCAAATAATCCCTGCGCCACACCCCTCAGTGAACAAACTGACAAAAGGAACAAAACGAGACCTACAAACGTTGCGGCCATTCTTTTGTTTCTCACGACATCCTCCATAATTGGTGACTCGTTCT